>Ga0308176_10002289_pt1 | contig 12014 bp, 10 predicted proteins | sample PhyCR2_3_FD_203890 | JGI IMG/M metagenome (GOLD analysis project Ga0308176, IMG submission 203890) | Soil microbial communities from UC Gill Tract Community Farm, Albany, California, United States - DLSLS.C.R2 | ecosystem: Environmental > Terrestrial > Soil > Agricultural land | place: USA... | reverse complement strand
CAGAGACCTTCCAGGGTGAGGACTTTAACCGCTATCCTTAGAGCCTCCCCCTATGGACCTCCACGACCTCGCCCGGCGCATGACCGCGGCGGCCCTCGCGGCCGTGGACCCGGAGCGGCTGGCCCGCGATGAGCTCATCCGGCGGGGAGAGCGGTTCGGCGCGGCCCTGGCGGTCGGCAAGGCGGCGACGCCCCTCGCCCGCGGCGCGCGGGAGGCCCTGGAGCCGGGGGCCCGGAGGCTGCTGATCCGCCCCCACAACACGCCCGGCCTCCTCGACCCCGGATGGGAGCAGACCACGGGCGGCCACCCTCTCCCCGACCGCCAGAGCGTGGCGGCCGGCGAGCGGCTCGAGCGGTGGCTCGCCGGGATCGCGCCCCGGCCGCTCCTGGCCCTGATCTCCGGCGGCGGCTCGGCCTGCGTCGAGATCCCCGCTCCGGGGCTCACCCTGGAGGACCTCATCGCCACCCAGCGGGCCCTGCTCGCCTCGGGGCTCCCCATCCAGAAGGTCAACGCCGTCCGCAAGCACCTCTCGCGCCTCAAGGGGGGAGGCGCCCTGCGCGCCACCGGCGGCCGGCTCCCCCGGATTCTCGCCCTGCTCCTCTCCGACGTGCCCGGCGACGATCCGGCGGCCATCGCCTCCGGCCCCTTCGCCGCCGACCCCACCACCTACGCCGAGGCGCTCGCGGCCGTCGAGGGGCTCCCGGTGCCCGAGGCGGTGCGGCGCCATCTCGCGGCCGGCGCCCGGGGGGAGCTCCCCGAGACGATGAAACGGGACCCTCCGGAGGTCGAGACCGTGCTGCTGGGGAGTGTGAGGACGGCCGTGGAAGCCGCCGTCTCCGAGGCGCGGCGTCACGGCTTCCACGCCGTGGCGGGCGAGCTCTCCGGGGAGGCGGTCGCGGCCGCCCGCGATCTGGTCGCGCGAGGACGGGCCTTAGGAGGATCCGGGACCGCCCTCGTGCTCGGCGGCGAGACCACCGTCACCCTGCGGGGCGAGACGGGGCGCGGCGGACGCAACCAGGAGCTGGCCCTGGCCGCGGCCCGCGAGCTGAAGGGGGGGCCCACCGAGGGGAAAACCGAGCTCGTCTTCACCCTCGCCACCGACGGCGAGGACGGCCCGACGCGCTCGGCCGGGGGCACCGTGGACGGCGCCACCTGGGAGGCCGTCCGGCGGGCGGGGATCGATCCGCAAGCGGCCCTGGCGCGGCACGATTCGCGGACCGCCCTCGCGGCGGTGCCCGGCGCGCTCCTGGAGACCGGCCCCACGGGGACCAACGTGGGAGATCTGGCCGTCTACCTGCGCGTGGGATAGCATCCCCAGGAACGCACGACAGGGGGTGCTCCATGGAAGAGGCCGGGGAAGGCTTCAACGTCAAGATCACGGATGACGAGCTCAAAGGCCGTTACTCCAACCTGCTCCGCATCACGCACACGCGGGAGGAGTTCATCCTCGACTTCATCAACCTCGTACCCCCGCAGGGGATCGTCACCGCCCGGGTGGTGGCCAGCCCGGGGCATCTGAAGCGCATCCTGCGCGCTCTCGCCGTGAACCTGGAGCGCTACGAGCAGACCTACGGCGCCATCCAGGATTCGCCCGATCCTGGCGAGGTCAACAGCGTGCACTAAAGGCCGGACGGGGAAAACCGCCGGATGCGAATGGCTGAAGGCAAACGCGCGGGATGGCGGCTCGCCGCCGCTCTGGCCGTGCTCTCCTCGCTGGCCCTGGGCTGCCGGTCCGCCGAGCCGCGCCGTCCCACCAGCGGCGCCGGCCTGGACGAGGGGCCCACCCGCTGGCTGATGCTCCCCGAGGAGGAGCGCCAGTACCGCCGCCTGCGCACCACCCGCGAGGTGGTCGACTTCATCGAGGAGTTCTGGCGCCGGCGGGATCCGGAGCCGGACAAGCCGGGCAACCCGTTCGCGAAGACCTTCTACGAGCGTGTGGAGGCGGCCGACCGCCTCTACTCCGAAGGGGGCACCCGCGGCAGCCTCACCGACCGCGGCCGGGCGCTGGTCCTCCTGGGGCCGCCCCCCGTGCTGCGCTACGGACAGAAGAAGGTCCCCGCCTGGAACCCCGGCCGGCCGGGCGCTCCCCCCGCCGTCCAGACCCAGACGCTGCCGCTGGAGACCTGGGTCTACCCCTGCGCCGAGCTGCCGCCCCCCCTCCAGCAGCTCATTCTGGACGAGGAGGGCCCCCTCCCGGAGATCGTGCTCGTCTTCACCGCCGATCCCCAGCGCACGGATTTGATCGATGGGGACAAGTACCTGAAGATGGCGGCGCGGGCGGCGGTGCGCCCTACTCCTGGTTCTCCTGGGTCGAATAGGCCAGCGCGGCCTCGCTCAGCTCCAGGAGGCGGCTCCAGATCTCGGGCGAGACCTCCATCACCGCGAGGTCCGGGTCGGTGACGAGGTCGAAGCCCTGGAATTCCGGCAGGTCCTCGATCTCCGCCAGCCGCACCGGCCGCTCCAGCCGCCGCACCGGGGCGATATCCACGGCGACGTCCTCGGTACTTTCGCCCCGGGGCGCCGGATAGGTGTCCGAGGTGAAGCGGGCGATCCCGACGATAGCCATCTCGGTCCCCGCGTGGAAGATGAGGGCCTCCTCGCCGGGCTCGACGTCCCGCAGATTCTTCAGGGAAGAGTACTCGGTGACGCCGTCCCAGACGGTCTCCGTATCCCGCTCCAGGTCGCTGAAGCTGTACTCGTCCGGATCGGTCGCCAGCAGCCAGTAATTGGCGGCGACCTGCTCGGGCTTTACTCGCTCGGCCATGATCGGATCCCTCTCGCGATAGGCAGCGGCCCGGGAGCGGGACGCACCCGCTTGGCCGTGATGCGAGGGGTGTGCCATCCTACGGCCCGATGCCGCGAATGGAACCGACCGAAAGGAGAAAGAATGCGCCGCACGCTGATCTGCCTGGCCGGGCTCGCCGCCTTAGGCCTCGCGACGGCCGCTCAGGCCGCGGACAAAAAGGCCCCGGCGAAGACCCCCGGGAAGGAGCTCAAAGTCGTGTCTGACATCGAGAAGCGCGTCGCGCAATTCGCCCCGACCCCGCTCCACGCCGATGTCTCGGGTCTGACGGCCGAGGACCGCAAGGTGCTCGACAAGATCGTCCAGGCCGCCAAGCTGATGAACGAGATCTACCTGCGCCAGGCCTGGACCGGCAACCCCGCGATGCGCGAGCAGCTCCGGAGCTACACCGGCCCGCACGCCGCGGCCGTCCGCGAGTATTTCGACATCAACTTCGGCCCCTGGGACCGCCTGGCCGAGCGCCAGCCCTTCATCGGCGACAAGCCCCACCCCAAGGGGGCCGGCTACTACCCCGAGGACCTCACCAAGGAGGCCTTCGACGACTGGGCCGCCAAGCACCCGGCCGACAAGGACAAGCTCACCTCGACCGTGACGGTGATCCGCCGGACCCCAGACGGCGGCCTCGCCGCCGTCCCCTACTCCAAGGAGTACGCCGAGTGGCTCAAGCCCGCGGCGAAGCTCCTGCGCGAGGCCGCCGCCCTCACCAGCAACGCCTCGCTCAAGGGGTTCCTCACCCTGCGCGCCGACGCCTTCGAGAGCGACGACTACTACGCGAGCGACGTCGCCTGGATGGACCTCGACGCGCCGGTGGAGGTCACCATCGGCCCCTACGAGACCTATGAGGACGACCTCTTCGGCTACAAGGCGGCCTTCGAGTCGTTCGTCACCGTGAACCTGCCGAAGGAGTCCGCCGCCCTCAGCCGCTACAAGGAGCGGCTCCCCTGGCTGGAGAGGAACCTGCCGATCCCCGACGCGGACAAGAACCTCCACCGGGGTACCGACAGCCCCATCCGGGTGGTGGACACCTGGTACAGCTCCGGCGACAACCGGGCCGGCGTGCAGACGGTCGCCTTCAACCTGCCCAACGACGAGCGGGTGCGCGAGGCCAAGGGGTCGAAGAAGGTGTTGCTGCACAACATGATGCGTGCGAAGTACGACAAGATCCTGATCCCCATCGCCCATCAGGTGCTCGACCCGGCGCAGGTCAAGGACGTCTCCTTCGACGCCTACTTCAACGAGGTCCTCCACCACGAGCTCTCCCACGGCCTGGGCCCCGGCTCCATCACCGTGAACGGCCGCAAGACCGAGGTGCGGCTGGAGCTTAAGGAGCTCTTCTCGACCCTGGAGGAGGCCAAGGCGGACGTGATGGGGGTCTACAACATCCTCGCCCTGATCGATCAGAAGGAGATGCCGGCCTCGCTCCGCCACTCGCTGGAGCCGACCTACGTGGCGGGCCTCTTCCGCTCCGCCCGCTTCGGCGTCGACGAGGCCCACGGCCAGGGGGTGGTGGCGCAATTCAACTACCTGGCGAAGAAGGGGGCGCTGGTGACCGACGCCCAGGGGCGGGTGCGCGCCGTCTCCGAGAAGTTCCCCGGCGCCATCCGGGACCTCCTCCACGACATGCTGACGCTCCAGGCCCGCGGGGACTACGAAGGCACCAAGAAGTTCCTCGACACCTACGGCAGGCCCACTCAAGGCCTGCGGGACGCCATCGGCCGCCTGAAGGCCGTGCCGGTGGACATCAAGCCGGTGTACGCGGCGGATAAATAGGCCTCATCACGCGGGCTCGGGGCGGGGGTAACTTTCCGCTCCGGGCTGCGTATACACGGCGAGGCGGCGCGTGACCTTTGTCCGCGACTCCGCTATTCTGGCACGGCAATTTCAACCTGACGGTATAGGAGGACTCATGATCCGCAAGACTTTTGCGTGGCTGCTCGTGGCCGGCCTGACGGGCGCCGCGGTGCAGGCCCAGACCGCCGACGAGATCATCAACAAGAATCTCCAGGCCCGGGGCGGCAAGGACAAGATCAAGGCCGTCCAGTCCGAGCGCATCACCGGCAAGATGGTCATGGGCCAGGGGATGGAGGCCCCCGTCACCATGGAGCTGGCGCGGGGGAACAAGATGCGGATGGAGTTCACGCTCCAGGGGATGACCGGCGTCCAGGCCTACGACGGCAAGTCGGGCTGGTCCGTGATGCCGTTCATGGGCAAGACCGAGCCGGAGGCGATGTCCGCCGACGACATCAAGCAGGCCGAGGACCAGGCGGACATGGACGGGCTCCTGGTCGACTACAAGGAGAAGGGTCACCAGGTCGAGTACGTGGGCAAGGAGGACGTCGAGGGGACCCCCGCCTACAAGCTCAAGGTGACGAAGAAGAACGGCGACGTGGTCAACGTCTACATCGACGCCGAGAGCTACATGAACATCAAGGAGGCCGGCAAGGTCAAGGTCCGCGGCCAGGAGATCGAGGGCCAGACCACCTTCGGCGACTTCAAGACGGTGGACGGCCTGGTCTTCCCCTTCTCGATCGAGCAGAAGGCCCAGGGGGCGCCCGGGGGCATGGTGCTCACCATCTCCAAGGTCGAGGTCAACCCGGCGGTGGACGCCTCCCGCTTCGCCATGCCGGCCGCCAAGCCCGCCGCGGCCGGGGAGAAGAAGGACAACGACAAGGCTCCGGCTCCTCCCAAGCCCCCCAAGCGGTAACGGCAACCGGGCCTGTTCGCCGGGAGGGGAGCCGGACCTCTCATCCCCCTCCCGGACCACCTCTGAATCCGCGGAATCTTTTTCCAGGGAGACCTGTATGCAGCGCACAGTGCGATCGATCCTCTGTCTGGCGATGGCCGGTCTCGCGGCCGGCGCGGCCACGGCGCGCGCCGCCGACGTCGAGATCGATTCCAATACCTTCGGCGGGCTGGAGGCCCGCTCCATCGGTCCGGCCAACATGGGCGGCCGCATCGCGGCGATCGACGCCGTGGGCCAGGACCCGCTCACGATCTACATCGGAGCGGCCGGCGGCGGCGTCTGGAAGTCGACCGACGCCGGGCTCACCTTCAAGCCCGTCTTCGACGAATACACCCAGTCGATCGGCGCCATCACCATCGATCCCAAGGACCCGAAGAAGGTCTGGGTGGGCACGGGCGAGTCGTGGACCCGCAACAGCACCTCGGTCGGCGACGGCATCTACAGGACGACGGACGGCGGCGACTCCTGGCAGCGGATGGGGCTGGAGAATACCGAGCGCATCGCCCGCGTGGTGGTGAGCCCGGCCGACGGCAACACCGTCTGGGCCTGCGCCACCGGCCACCTGTGGGACAGCCATCCGGACCGCGGCGTCTACAAGACCACCGACGGCGGCAAGAGCTGGAAGAAGGTCCTCTACGTCGATCCGGACACCGGCTGCTCCGACCTCACGGCCGACCCCCAGGACCCCTCGATCCTCTACGCCGGCATGTGGCAGTTCCGGCGCACCCCGCACTCGTTCTCGTCGGGCGGCAAGGGGAGCGGCCTCTACAAGTCGACCGACGGCGGCGAGACCTGGCGGCAGCTCAAGTCCGGGCTGCCCACGGGGGAAAAGGGGCGCATCGCCGTGGCGGTGGCGCCGTCGCGGGCGAGCGTGGTCTACGCCCTGGTCGAGTCCGCGGACACCGCCCTCTACCGGTCGGACGACACCGGCGAGAGCTGGCGGCAGGTCAACGACTCGTTCAACGTGCAGGTGCGGCCGTTCTACTTCGCCCGCCTGGTGGTCGATCCCAACGACTTCAACACGGTCTACAAGCCGGGCCTGATGCTGACGGTGAGCACCGACGGCGGCAAGTCCTTCAGCTCCGTGATCAGCCTCAGCAGCGGCTTCGGCGGCGGCCCCCACAGCGACCACCACGCGCTGTGGATCAACCCGAAGAACTCGAACGAGATGCTGCTCGGCACCGACGGCGGCGTCTACATGTCGTACAGCCAGGGGCGCCAGTGGCATCACATGGGGACGTTGCCGGTGGCGCAGTTCTACCACATCAGCTACGACATGGCCCGCCCCTACCGCGTCTACGGCGGCCTGCAGGACAACGGCTCCTGGTCGGGGCCCTCGGCGGGGCTCGGCGGCACGATCCAGAACAAGGACTGGTTCAACATCGGCGGCGGCGACGGCTTCTGGGCTTACGCCGACGCGGCCGATCCGGACATCGTCTACGCCGAGTCGCAGGGGGGTGAGATCACCCGCCGGCGGGTCTCCACCGGCGAGGAGAAGTCGATCAAGCCGCTGCCGGGGGCGGGCGATCCACCCTACCGGTTCAACTGGAACACGCCGATCCAGACCAGCCCGAACGATCCGAAGACGATCTACCTCGGCTCCCAGTTCCTCTTCCGCTCGCGCGACCGCGGCGACTCCTGGGAGAAGATCTCGCCGGACCTCTCGACCAACGATCCGAAGAAGCAGCAGCAGATGAAATCGGGTGGGCTCACGGTCGACAACTCGTCGGCGGAGAACCACACCACGATCTTCACGATCAGCGAGTCGCCGAAGAACGCGCAGGTGATCTGGGCCGGCACGGACGACGGCAACCTCCAGGTGACCCGCGACGGCGGCAAGACCTGGACGAACGTGGCTCCCAACGCCCCCGGCCTGCCCAAGGGGACCTGGGTGTCGTGCGTGGAGGCCGGCCGCTTCGAGGAGGGGACCGCCTTCGCCACCTTCGACGGCCACCAGACGGGGGACATGAAGACCTACGTCTACCGGACGGCGGACTTCGGCAAGACCTGGAAGCCGCTGGCGAGCGACGCCACCTCGGGCTACGCCCACGTGGTGCGGCAGGACCTGGTGAACCCGGACCTCCTCTTTCTGGGCACCGAATACGGCCTCTACGTCTCGGTGGACGGCGGCGGGCGTTGGGCCCGGTTCACCGGCAAGCTCCCCAAGGTCGCGGTGCGCGACATCGCGATCCACCCGCGGGACGGCGACCTGATCCTCGCCACCCACGGCCGCGGCGTTTACATCGTGGACGACCTCACCCCGTTGCGGAAGCTGACCCGCCAGGCGCTCGACGCCGACGTGACGATGCTCCCGGCGCGGACCTCGGTGATGGCCATCCCGGCCAGCGTGCAGGACTTCCCCGGCGACGACGAATACGTGGCCTTCAACCCCGACGAGGCGGCGACGATCACCTATTACCTGAAGAAGCGCCACATCTTCGGCGACCTCAAGGTGGAGGTCTACGACTCCAAGGGGCAGTTGCTGTCGACCCTGCCGGCGGGCAAGCGGCGCGGCATCAACCGGGTGAGCTGGCCGATGCGCCTGCCGCCGCCGAAGCTGCCGCCGGCCAACTCGCTGGTGATCGGCTCGCAGTACGCGCTGTTCGGCCCGCGGGTCCCCGCCGGCACCTACACGGTGAAGCTGATCCAGGGGGACAAGACCTACACCAGCCAGCTCGAGCTGGTGCCGGACCCCCGCTCCACCCATTCGGCCGAGGACCGGGCGGCGCAGCACGAAACGGCGCTGGCCCTCTACGGTATGCTCGGCCGGCTCACCTACGTCGCCGACACGGTGAAGAGCCTGGAGGACGGGGCCCAGGAGCGGGCGAAGAAGCTGCCGGCGGGCGACCGCCTGCGGCGCCAGCTCGAGACGCTCGCGGGCTCGCTCGAGACCTTCCGCGCCACCCTGGTCGCCACCGGCCCTGGCGGCTGGCTCTCCGGCGACGAGCAGCTCCGGGAGAAGATGGCCAAGGTCTACGGCGGCGTCAACGGCTACGACGGCCGGCCGACGCAGTCGCAGCTCGAGCAGGTGAAGGTGCTGGGCGACCAGCTCAACCATGCCGAGGCCAAGCTCGCCTCCGTGCGGAACGGCGAGGTGGCCGCGGTCAACCGCGAGCTGGAGAAGCGCAAGCTGGAGCCGATCAAGGCGAAGACCCATGAGGAATGGGAGAAGGAGGACGGCAAACGGACGGCGGCGTTGCCGGCGTTCCTGCCGTTCACGATGACTCCGGTGGGGGCGGCCGAGAACGACTGACCCAAAAACAAAACGGGAGGAAGCCTTGCGGCTTCCTCCCGTCCGGGTGGCGCTGGGGGTTTGGCTGCTTAAGCCAAACCCTGGCGACGCTCTTCCTGCAGCTTCCGCATGATCTTCTTGCGGGCCTGCACGGCCTTGCGCTTGCGCTTCACCGAGGGCTTCTCGAAATGCTGCCGCTTCCGCAGCTCGGTCAAGATCCCTGACTTCTCGACTTTACGCTTGAAGCGGCGCAAGGCGTTCTCGAAGCTCTCCTCCTCGCGCACATGCACAACGGGCATCGGGCACTCACCTCTTTTCTTGCCTGGATGGAAGCGCCCCCCGAGCTTCGGGGGGCGCAGGGACCCAATTTCGCTCAAATCCGCGGAAAAGTCAAGCCGCGCTCCGCGCCGCCGGGGCCGGCGCCGGGGAGGCGGGCTGTGGATGGAGGGCGTCGAAGTCGGTGAGGTAGACCACCGTCCGGCCGTCTTCCTTGTGGAACCAGACGGCGGCGGCGTTGCCGCCGGCGTCGCGCGGGTAGAACCAGCCGGTCACCCCGCGCTCCGGGTAGCCGCGCACGTTGTTGAGGTTGGGCGACCCCAGGAGGCGGCGCACCTCGTCCGGCTCCATCCCCTTCCGCACCTGGGCGAAGGTCTCGCGCGACATGTAGCGCCGCGCCTCGGCCCGGGCCAGCTCGTCCTTGAGGCGGGGGTTGTCGGGGTCGACCACCAGCGCCTCCTTGTAGATGTCGATCGCGCGCTGGAAGTCCCCGCCCTGCTCGATCCAGGTGCGGGCGAGGTAGATCTCCTCGTCGCTCTTCATCCGCAGGGCGGCCTTCTGCCGCTCGCTGAGCGGCTCCCCCTGGACGGGCGGATCGGCGTTGAGGAAGGCGGCGAGGCGGCGGTTGAGCTCGTCGGAGAGGGCCTGGGTCTCCCTCTGGAGCTTGGGATCGGGATGGCCGGCGAGCTGTGCCCTGCGCGCGTCGATCTCGGGCTTGGTCCGCTGGAGCCAAGCCCACTCGGACTGGGATTCGGAGGATTCCGGCCGCGCCGTCTTCTCGGCGGCCCGCCGCCCGCAGCCGGGGGCTCCGGCGATCAACAGCAGCGCGCCGCAGAGGATCACGGCGCCACGCCGGCGCGCTCGGGAGGGTCCGCGGGGGCTCCAATCCATCGACGATCTCCTATGCCTGGCCCGCGCCGAACCTACCACGGCCCCGCCCGGTCATCAATGCCCGCCCCTGCCCGGATCGAGGGCCGTGCTCCTAAGCCCTTGTTCCAGAGGGCTTTTTCCTTGACACCGCGCGGCGCGTCCAGAATAATCAGCTTCCCATAGTTGGACCTTGACAACACAGAGGACGGCCGCGGAGAGCAACGGATGTCCCTTTCGGAAAGAATCCACCAGTTGAACAGCGAGATCGGCGCCTCGGTCGAGCGCGCTCTCGCCGAGCTGCGTCAGGAGATCTCCCAGCGCCTGCGCGCCAGCAACGAAGAGATCCAGCGGCGGCTGGAGGAGTTCACCCCGTCGCTGCCGCCTTCCTATCTCTCGCACGACGACCTCGCTCCCGCCGCCGAGCGGGAGCTCGGGCCGGGCGCCCGGCGCGGCGCCGTGCGTGCCCTGCGCGACGCCATCGCCGGCATCGACCGCGCCCGCTCGCAGGCGGACATCCTGGCCGCCCTGCTGCGCGAGTCGGCCCACTACGCCTCGCGCGCGGCCGTGCTGCTGGTGCGCGGCGGCGAGCTGCGGGGGTGGGGGAGCGAGGGTTTCGGCGAAGCCGGCGCGGCGCTCCGCGATCTCACCCTTGAGCCCCAGGACGGCGCCTGGGACCGGCTCGCCCAGGCGCAGGGCGCCATTCCGCTCAGCGCCTCCGACTGCGCCGCCCTGTGCAGCCGCATCGAGAGCCCGCTGCCGGGCGAGGGCGTGCTGGTGCCGATCCTGCTCCGCGACCGCGTCGCCGCCGGCCTCTACGCCGACCGCCTCGACGGCGCCGAGCTCGGGGTCGAGGCGCTCCAGATCCTCGCCCACGCCGCGGCCCAGGCGATCGAGACCCTCCCCTTCCGCGAGCGCTCCTCCACGCCCACGCTGGCCCTCGACGGCGGCGCGAACGGCGTGGGGATCTCGACCGCCCCGGCTGAGGAGCCGCCGTCCGCCGCGACTGCCGTCGCCGAAGCTCCGGCTCCCGCCGAGGCCGCGGCTCCCGCCGCCGAGCCCGAGCGGCAGGAAGCCCCGACTCCCCCGGAGCCGGTCCCGGCGTACGCCCCCCCGGAGCCGGAGCTCCCCCCGCGGGTCGCCCAGGAGGAATCTCACGGGGAGCCGCCGGCCGAGGCCCCGCCGCGAGCCACCGGCGAGACCGTGGCCTGGGACGCCTCCACCGCGCGCGTCACCGAGGTGATGCCCCTCCCCGGCTTCCCCCGGCCCTCCGAGAGCCCGCTCTCCACGCAGCGGGCGCCAGAGCCGGAGCCGCCGGCGCCGCCGGCGCCGATGGAAGAGGAGGTCCCCCGCTTCCCCCGTTCGGTGGAGCCCGAGCCCGTGCGCGCCCCCGAGCCGAGCCCGGACGCGACCGTGCTGCTCCAGCGCTCCAGCCTGGTGCCCGAGCCGCCGCCCGTGCCCTCGCCGCTCCGGCCGGTGCCGCCGCCGGAGCCGGAGCTCGACCGCGCCGCCGGCACGCCCGAGGTGCGGCCGCCGAGCGGCGTCGAGGGTCCGGGCTGGGCGTTCGCGACCACCCGCGTGCCGGTGAGCGCCGACAATCAGGCCCTGCACGAGGAGGCCCGGCGCCTCGCCCGCCTGCTGGTGAGCGAGATCAAGCTCTACAATGAAGAGCAGGTCGAGGAAGGGCGCCGCAACCGCGACATCTATGAACGGCTGCGGGAGGACATCGATCGGTCCCGACAGATGTATGATGAGAGGGTCGATCCACAGATCCTTCGCTCGACGGATTATTTTTACCAGGAGCTGGTACGCATCCTGGCCGCGGGAGATTCCAAGGCGTTGGGCATCTGATCCGCTCGCGCCGGACGCGTACCCGCCGCAGTCGTGACAAGGCTCCGGAAGGTTTCCGGAGCCGCAGCCTGGAGCAGAAGTGAGAAGTAGAAAGCCGATTCGGCACCGCGCCGCGCTCGTCCTGTTGCTCCCCCTCCTGCTGGGTTCCGCCACCGCCTCGCCTCCGCGCTCCGGCCTCGCCGCCGGCCCGCTGCCGGGGCATTCCGACCGCGCATCCCTCGCCTACGCCGAAGCGGCGGCGG
>Ga0308176_10002288_pt1 | contig 12015 bp, 6 predicted proteins | sample PhyCR2_3_FD_203890 | JGI IMG/M metagenome (GOLD analysis project Ga0308176, IMG submission 203890) | Soil microbial communities from UC Gill Tract Community Farm, Albany, California, United States - DLSLS.C.R2 | ecosystem: Environmental > Terrestrial > Soil > Agricultural land | place: USA... | reverse complement strand
TCCCGCAGGCAAAGCGAACCCCGCTCCTCCGGTTGGGCCATCTCTTGGTCAGCATGGCGTGAATATCATGGAGTTCTGTAAGCAGTTCAACGCGCGGACTCAGAAGGATGGGGACAGTATTATTCCGGTTGTCATCACGGTGTACAAAGACCGGAGCTTCACGTTTATTACCCGAACGCCTCCGGCCTCTGATCTGCTGAAAAAAGCGGCCGGACTGGTTAAAGGCTCTGGGGTCCCGCATAAAGATAAGGTGGGTAAAATAACCAAGGCTCAGTTGAAAGATATTGCTGCAAAGAAAATGACAGATCTGAATGCCGCGGATCTTAATGGCGCAATCAGCATTATCGAAGGCACGGCGCGCAGCATGGGAATTGTGATTCAATAATGAACTTGGGCGCGCATGGAGGCGCAGCCGGATCGACTCCATGCTCGCAGATCGCGCACACTCAGAAGGTGCTTGTTCCATGCGCGCAGTAGAAGTCAATTCGGCTGCGCCTCGCCAAAGGTTGGCCAAAAGTTGATAGTGGATGAGCAGGGATGAGCAGGAAAGGGGAGAGAGATGGGAAAGAAGTTTGAGGCGGCGGCGGCGAAGGTGGAGCCGAAGCTCTACGGTTTGAAGGAAGCCGTGGAGACGGTGAAGCAATCCGCTTATGTCAAGTTCGATGAATCCGTGGACTTGGCGCTTCGCTTGGGTGTGGACCCGAAAAGGGCGGATCAGATGGTCCGTGGCACCACGGTGCTTCCGCATGGCACCGGCAAGAAGGTGCGTGTGCTCGTGTTCGCCAAGGGGGAGAAGGAGCAGGAGGCGCGGGTGGCCGGAGCGGATTATGTCGGCGCAGATGATCTGATGGAAAAGATCAAGGGCGGATGGATGGATTTCGATCAAGCTATCTCGACGCCGGATTTGATGGCGGCTGTCGGAAAACTAGGGAAAGTCCTTGGGCCGCGGGGGCTCATGCCCAATCCGAAGACAGGCACGGTCACCTTTGAGGTCGGCAAAGCCATCAGCGAAATTCGTAAGGGGCGAGTCGAATACAAGGTGGAGAAGGCGGGGATCATTCATGTGCCGGTAGGGAAAGTTTCCTTTGGGGCCGATCATCTCTATGACAATGCCAATGCCATTCTTGAGTCCGTGATGAAGTCTCGGCCGGCGTCAGTTAAGGGGCGGTATCTGGAGAGCGCCACTATTTCCAGCACGATGGGGCCCGGCGTGCCCTTGGATACTATGGTTATCACGAAGCAGTGGAGCTAAAGCGTGACACGTTAATCGTGAACACGTTAATCGGATTGGAACAGCACTATTATCGGTTAACGAATAACGAATAACGATTAACGGATCGGAGAGGCGAATGAAAAAGGAAGAAAAGGCGACTGCGATTGCGGAACTCAATGAGAAGTTTTCACGGGCAAAGCTGGCCGTGATGACGGAGTGCTCCGGTCTCGAAGTCAATCATATCACCGAACTGAGGCGACAATTGCGGGGCGTGAAGGCTGAGTTCAGGGTGGTGAAGAATACACTGGCTGCGCGCGCCGTCGATGGAACTCAGCTCGCGGCGGCCAAGCCCCATTTTAAAGGGCCGCTGGCCATGCTGATCGGGTATGACGATCCGGCGGTGGCTACGAAGATCTTGCGCGATTTCATTAAAGCGGAAAAGCGCGATGAGAAGATGAAAATCACCGTTGGTGTATTGGACGGAAATTTGCTGCAGGCTGAGCAGCTTCTTGCCGTGGCGAGCCTGCCGTCGAAAGCCGTGCTGATTTCGATGCTGCTCTCCGCGATGCAAGGGCCTGCCCGCGGCCTGGTGTACGCGTTGAGCGGACTATTAAGGGGACTGGTCGGAGTGTTGGCTGCAATTCAGGACAAGAAAAAAGGAGAAGGGGACATGGCAACAGCAGAAGGCAAATTGTCACAAGAAGAGTTTATCAAGGCCATTGAAGGCATGAGCGTGTTGGAGCTTTCAGAATTGGTCAAGGGCTTGGAGACCCGCTTCGGCGTTACGGCGGCGGCGCCGGTCGCCATGGCGATGCCTGGCGCGGGTGGTGGCGCAGCGGCTGCCCCTGTTGAAGAGCAAACATCCTTTGACGTGATTCTCGCCAGCGCAGCGGCCGAGAAGAAGATCCAAGTGATTAAGGTCGTACGGGAGATCACGAGCCTTGGCCTGAAAGAAGCGAAGGATCTCGTGGAAGGCGCTCCGAAGCCGGTCAAGACCGGCGTCACGAAAGAAGAAGCCGATACCATGAAAAAGAAGTTGGAGGAAAGCGGCGGTAAGGTGGAGATCAAGTAGCGTTAGCCGCAATCGGGTTCGTGGTTTATACCACTGAGATAGGCTGTGCCGTTCACTCTCTGTGATGGAGGAGCTAGGAATGTTGGAGATGTCTGTCAATGGATTGATCGAGCGGAAAGATTATTCCAAAATCCGTGCAAACATTGACATCCCCGATCTGATCGGAATTCAGAAACGCTCCTACGAGCAGTTTCTTCAGCTTGAGGCCGATCCCGACCGACGTGAAGACAAGGGACTTCAGGCCGCGCTGGTCAGCGTTTTTCCGATCGCCGACTATAACAATACCGCGGTGCTGGAGTTTTCGAGCTATTCGTTGGGTACGCCGAAATACGATGTTCGTGAATGCCTTGAGCAGGGAATGACGTACGCCGTTCCCCTCAAGCTTCGCGTACGCCTCGTGGTCTTCGATAAAGAGGATAAGGGGCCAAAGAAAAAAGTGCTCGATGTGCGCGAGCAGGAAGTGTATGTCGGTGAGCTGCCGCTGATGACGGAGCGCGGAACGTTCATCGTCAACGGCACGGAACGCGTGGTCGTGAGTCAGCTCCACCGGTCTCCAGGGGCCTCGTTCACGCATGACAAGGGAAAGACGCATGCGAGCGGGAAGGTATTGTACTCGGCCCGTATCATTCCGTATCGCGGCTCATGGCTGGATTTTGAATTTGACGCGCGCGACATTCTTTATGTGCGGATCGATCGCCGCCGCAAAATGCCTGCGACGATCTTGCTGAAAGCCTTCGGCTACTCCGGCGATGATCTGCTCAAGATGTATTACGCCGTAGAAGAAATCCGCATCGTCAAGGGCAAACTGATGCGGAAGCTGGACCCTGACATTCATGCCGGTGCGCGGTGTCCGATTGAAATCACGGAAAAGGGCAGCAAGGACCCGATCGTTCGTGAGGGCGCCAAGCTAACCAAGACTATGATCGCCCGTTTGAAGGCTGCCGGCGTAAAGGAAATTCCAGTGAATACCGCTGATCTCGTCGGTCGGGCGGTTCTTACTGAACTGGCGGATCCGGTCACCAAAGAGAAACTCCTGGACAAAAATCACAAGCTGACGCCTGCGGTGCTGGATAAAATTCTTGAAAGCAATATCGACAGCTTCAAGGCGATTTATTTGGATACCGTGACGGCGACACCCGTGATTCTTGATACCTTGGATATGGAGCGGACTGAATCCAAAGAAGAGGCCATGGTCGAAATCTATAAGCGTCTCAGGCCTGGGGAAACGCCGTCGGTCGAAACGGCCAAGGTGCTCTTTGAGAATCTGTTCAACAATGGCAAGCGATACGATCTCTCCCCCGTAGGACGGTTGAAGCTCAATAAGAAATTGGGGCTTGACTTGGCTCTCGAGCAGCGAACCTTGACAGCGCAAGATATCGTCGAAGTCATCCGCTATCTTGTCAACCTCAAGATGGGCAAAGGGGACATCGATGATATCGACCACTTGGGCAATCGACGGGTGCGCTCGGTTGGCGAATTACTGGAAAATCAGGTTCGACTGGGTCTAGTGCGCATGGAGCGCAGCATCAAGGAGCGCATGAACCTGCTCGACATGGAGACCGTTCTTCCGCACGATTTGATCAATGCCAAACCGGTCGTGGCGGCGATCAAAGAATTTTTCAGCAGCAGCCAGCTCTCGCAGTTCATGGACCAGACGAACCCCTTGGCCGAAATTACGCACAAGCGTCGCTTGTCGGCGCTCGGGCCCGGGGGGTTGACCCGAGAACGCGCGGGATTCGAGGTCCGTGACGTCCATCCCTCGCACTACAGCCGTATCTGTCCGATCGAAACGCCGGAAGGGCCGAATATCGGTCTGATCACCTCACTGGCCACTTACGCCCGAATCAACGACTTCGGTTTCATTGAGGCGCCGTATCGTAAAGTAAGGAAGGGCCGGGTCACCGATGAGATCGAATACTTGTCGGCGATCGAGGGTGACCAGTATACGGTTGCGCAGGCTAATTCAAAAGTGGATGGGTCCGGCCGTTTGGTCTCGGAAACGATCTCCTCTCGAAAAGCCGGTGATTTTGTCACGACGACGGCGGACCGCATAGAGTACATGGATGTGTCGCCAAAGCAAGTCGTCAGCGTCGCGACGGCGCTTGTGCCTTTTCTCGAACACGATGACGCGAATCGTGCGCTGATGGGATCGAACATGCAGCGGCAAGCGGTGCCGCTGGTGCGCACCGAAGCGCCGTTTGTCGGAACCGGTATGGAAGCGGTCGTGGCCAGAGACTCAGGCTATGTGATTCAAGCCAAGCGAGCCGGCGTGGTCGAGAGTGTCGATGCGACACGCATCGTCGTCCGGGCCGAACCGAAAAAGAACGAAGGCGGCCGGAAGAGTGACGGCTTATTGGATGTGTATGATTTGATCAAATTCCAGCGATCGAACCAGAATACCTGTATTACGCAAAAGCCCGTCGTCCGAGTCGGGCAGCCGGTGAAGAAGGGGCAGGTGCTCGGCGACGGACCTGCGATGGATAAGGGCGAGTTGGCCCTTGGTCAAAACGTCTTGGTCGCGTTCATGCCATGGGGTGGGTACAATTTCGAAGATGCGATTCTACTCAGCGAAAAGCTCGTGCGTGAAGACGCGTTCACGTCTATCCACATCGAGGAGTTTGAAGTCGAAGCGCGTGATACAAAGCTAGGCAAAGAAGAAATAACGCGGGATATTCCCAATGTCGGAGAGGAAGCGCTGCGAAATCTCGATGAAAGCGGCATTATCCGCATCGGCGCTGAAGTCAAACCGGGGGATATTCTGGTCGGAAAAGTCACGCCGAAAGGCGAGACGCAACTGACTCCTGAGGAGAAACTGCTTCGGGCCATCTTCGGTGAAAAAGCGGGTGACGTCAAAGATACGTCGCTACAAGTGCCGCCGGGCGTCGAAGGGATTGTCGTGGACGTGAAGATCTTTTCACGCAAAGGGCTCGACAAGGACGAACGTTCAAAGAGCATCGAAAATGAAGATGTGCTGAAGTTGCAGCGCGACCACCAAGACGAGCTTCGCATCATCGAAGAAGAAAAGACCAAGAAGGTGCGCAAGTTTTTGCTCGGCAAAGTGGTCGGGCGTGATCTCATGGACTCAGACACCGGCGACGTGACACTCAAGAAGAAGGGCAAGCTCACGGCGGAGGTGCTTAAAAAGCTTGGTGATGATCAAATCAAGCACATCACGCTGAGTGATCCCGACGAGCAAAAGCAGCTTGAGGAAATCGAACGGCTCGCGAAGGAGCAGATCGAAATCTTGCAGACGCTGTACGATGATAAGGTGGGCCGACTGAAGCGAGGCGATGAATTGCCTCCGGGCGTCATCAAGCTGGTGAAAGTCTACGTAGCCATGAAGCGGAAGATTTCTGTCGGCGACAAAATGGCAGGCCGACATGGCAATAAGGGTGTCGTCTCGAGAATTCTACCGGAAGAAGACATGCCGTACTTGCCGGATGGCACTCCGGTCGAAATTGTCTTGAATCCGTTGGGCGTGCCTTCGCGTATGAATGTCGGGCAGATTCTTGAAACTCATTTGGGCTGGGCTGCGAAAGCGCTCGGTATTAACGTATCCAGTCCGGTATTTGACGGGGCGTCCGAAAAAGAAATTAAAGAGCTGCTCAAAAAGGCCGGCTTGCCGACAACGGGGCAAGCCAAGCTCTATGATGGCCGCACCGGCGAGGCGTTCAAGAGTCCCGTCACGGTGGGGTACATGTATATGCTGAAATTGCACCATTTGGTGGATGATAAAATCCACGCTCGTTCCATCGGCCCCTATTCATTGGTCACGCAGCAACCGTTGGGCGGGAAGGCGCAATTCGGCGGCCAGCGATTGGGTGAGATGGAAGTATGGGCACTCCAGGCGTATGGCGCCGCCTCTACGCTCCAAGAGTTTCTCACTGTCAAATCGGATGATGTGCCGGGGCGTTCCCGAATTTATGAGGCCATCGTCAAGGGAGAAAACTTCCTGGAGCCGGGCTTGCCGGAGTCCTTCAACGTCTTGGTGAAAGAACTGCAAAGTCTTGGTCTCGACGTAGAACTGGTCAAATCAAAAGAATGACGGTAGTCTCCACTTGTAAATGGTGCGGCTGCTCAAAAAGGTCGTCGACTACACCCTCCCACCCCAGGCGCGCCGAGACGCGCCCCTTCACGGGGAAGGCCGCAGGGGGGGCGCAGTTGGCGGCGATTTTCAGCGGTTGCTAGGAGGGAGAAACCTTGGAAGGCATCTACACACTATTTGAAAAACCGCGCGATTCAATGTCCTTTGACGCGATGCGCATTCGGATTGCCTCGCCGGAGAAGATCCGCTCGTGGTCCTATGGCGAAGTGAAGAAACCGGAGACGATTAATTATCGTTCGTTCAAACCGGAAAAAGACGGTCTGTTTTGCGCGAAGATTTTTGGCCCGATCAAGGACTGGGAGTGTAACTGCGGCAAGTATAAGCGCATGAAACATCGCGGCATCGTCTGTGACAAGTGCGGTGTCGAAGTTATCCAGTCAAAGGTTCGACGCGAGCGGATGGGACATATTGAGTTAGCCGCACCGGTCGCGCATATCTGGTTCCTGAAGGGAGTGCCAAGCCGAATCGGGACCTTGCTGGACATGAGCTTGAAGCACTTGGAGAAGATTCTCTACTTCGAAAGCTACGTCGTCGTTGATCCAGGCGATACGTCGCTGAAGGTGCAGGAACTCTTAACGGAGGATATGCTTCGCAGCCTGCATGAAGAACATGGTGCCAATGCGTTCAAAGCGGGCATCGGGGCGGAAGCCATCCGGGACCTGCTTAGAAAAGTCGACATCAATGCCCAATGGGATGAGCTTCATATTAAGTCGAAGACCTCTACCTCAGTTGCGGTCAAGAAAAAACTGGCGAAGCGCTTAAAAGTGCTTGAAGCGTTCCGGAAATCCGGGAATAAGCCGGAGTGGATGATTATGGATGTCATTCCGGTCCTGCCGCCGGAACTGCGTCCGCTCGTCCCATTGGACGGCGGTCGATTCGCGACTTCCGATCTGAATGATCTGTATCGGCGGGTGATCAATCGAAATAATCGATTGAAGCGATTAATGGAATTGAAAGCGCCTGGCGTCATCATCCGAAACGAAATGCGCATGCTTCAGGAAGCAGTTGACGCGTTGTTTGATAATGGACGCCGGGGACGCGCCATCCGCGGTCCCAATAAAAGACCGCTGAAGTCCCTGAGCGATATGCTCAAAGGCAAGCAGGGCCGCTTCCGACAGAATCTATTGGGAAAGCGAGTCGATTATTCCGGCCGCTCAGTCATCGTCGTCGGCCCCGAACTGCGGTTGAATCAATGCGGACTGCCGAAAAAGATGGCGCTGGAGCTGTTCAAGCCGTTTATTTTCCACAAGCTGGAAGCGCGTGGCGCCGCGACGACGATCAAGAGCGCGAAGCGCCTAGTGGAAAAAGAGCGACCGGAAGTATGGGATGTATTGGATGAAGTGATCCGCGAGCATCCCGTTCTTCTCAATCGCGCGCCAACCCTACACCGTCTTGGTATTCAGGCGTTTGATCCCGTGCTCGTTGAAGGCAAAGCTATTCGTCTGCACCCCTTAGTCTGTGCCGCGTTCAATGCCGACTTTGACGGAGATCAGATGGCGGTGCACGTGCCGCTTTCTATTGAAGCGCAAATCGAAGCGCGCGTGCTGATGATGTCGATCAACAACATTCTCTCACCGGCGAATGGCAAGCCGATCGCCGTGCCGTCACAGGATATGGTGTTGGGCTGCTACTGGTTGACGAAGGAGCGACCTGGCGCCAAAGGTGAAGGTAAAGTCTTCGCCTCACCTGAAGAAGTGCGGATGGCCTACGATGCCGGTGAAGTGGAAGAACACGCGAAAATTAAGGTCCGCATCGAGGGCAATCTTGTCGCGACGACGGTGGGGCGCGTTCTGCTCGGCGAAGTATTGCCCATCACGACGCCGTTCTCAGTGGCCAACCAGGTCATGACGAAGAAAGAAATGACTAAGCTGATCGATACCGTCTATCGGCAAGCGGGACACCGAGAAACTGTGACTCTGTTGGATAAGATTAAAGACCTTGGGTTTTATTACGCTACGAAGGCAGGCGCATCGATCTGTATCGACAACATGCACATCCCGCTGAAAAAAGAAGAACTCATTAACCGAGCTCAACGGGAAGTCAATGAAATCGAGAAGCAGTACAGCGAAGGGTTGATTACCAATGGGGAGCGCTACAACAAGGTGATCGACATCTGGGCCCACGTCACCGAGCAGGTGGCCAACGAGATGATGAAAGAGCTGAGCCTTGGAGCGGATGGCGGCTCAAAGGAAGCGTTCAATCCGATTTTCATGATGGCCGATTCGGGCGCGCGCGGAAGCTCTCAGCAGATCAGGCAGCTCGGCGGTATGCGCGGTCTAATGGCGAAGCCATCGGGCGAAATTATTGAAACTCCGATTACCGCGAATTTCCGAGAAGGGTTGACCGTGTTGCAGTACTTCATTTCGACGCACGGGGCTCGCAAAGGTCTCGCGGACACTGCCTTGAAGACAGCGAATTCAGGCTACCTGACGCGGCGGCTCGTGGACATCAGCCAAGATGTCATCATCACCGAGGAGGATTGCGGGACGGCAGACGGCATTGTTGTGACGGCTCTCATTGAGGGCGGCGAAATTATCCAGCCTCTGGAAGACCGTATTCTCGGTCGCCTTGCATCGGAAGACATTCGCGATCCATTGACGGGGGAGATGATCGTCAAGGCTAACGAAGAGATCGACGAAGAGCGTTCCAAGAGCGTGGTCGAGGCCGGGGTGGATCGGGTCACGATTCGTTCAGTTCTCACCTGCCAGTCTCGCCGCGGAGTCTGTATTAAATGCTACGGGCGCGATCTCTCTCGTGGTCGGCTGGTCGAAAAAGGTGAACCAGTCGGCGTCATTGCCGCACAGTCAATCGGAGAGCCGGGTACACAGCTGACGATGAGAACTTTCCACATCGGTGGAACGGCGAGCAAGGTGGTCGAACAGACGGTGGTCGAGGGCAAGCACGCCGGCTCCTTGAAGTTCATGAGCTTCGATGCCAAGAAAAATACCGATCATCATAATCCCGGCATTGCGGTCAAAAATAAAGACGGCGACTGGGTCGTGATGAATCGCAATGCCAAGATTGCAATCTATGATGAGAACGGCCGCGAACGCGAAAAATACCCCGTAGTCTATGGCGCGAGAATTAAGATTAAGGACGGCGGGCGGGTGGACATCGGCCAAAGGCTCGTCGAATGGGATCCCTACTCGCTCTCTATTCTCACGGATGTGGGCGGAAAGGTCGCGTATGGGGACATTACTGAAGGCGTGACCATGAAGGAAGAGTTTGATGAGGTCACGGGACTGTCGCGCAAGGTGGTGATCGAACATTCAGGCACCACGATGCGGCCGCGCGTGTCTATCAAGGATGATTCCGGCAAAACGGCGAAAGTCTCAAGCGCAGCGGCGGTCGCGCGATATCTTCTGCCGGTCGGCGCGCACATCCTCGTCGAAAAGGGCGGCACGGTTCATCCCGGTGACGTGTTGGCGAAAATTCCGCGTGAAACGACGAAGACGAAAGACATCACCGGCGGTCTCCCGCGCGTTGCCGAGCTGTTCGAAGCTCGCAAGCCGAAAGAGCAGGCGGTGATCAGCGAGATCGATGGTGAGGTCTCTTATGAAGGCTTTGTGAAAGGTATGCGGCGAGTGATCGTCGATAATATAGTGGGAGACCGGAAAGAATATTCCATCCCGAAGGGAAAGCATGTCAACGTGCACGAGGGCGACTGGGTCAGAGCCGGTGAGCCCTTGATGGATGGTTCTGCCAACCCACATGACATCCTTGACGTCCTGGGTCCGAAAGAACTGCAGAAATACCTTGTCGATGAAGTGCAGGATGTGTATCGGTTGCAAGGTGTGACGATCAATGACAAGCATATCGAGATCATTGTTCGGCAAATGTTACGGAAAGTTCGGATTGAAGACCCCGGCGATACAGAGTTTTTGCCAGGCAGCCAAGTGGGTCGATTCGCGTTCGAAGACGAAAATGAACGAGTGTTGGCTAATGGAGGGAAGGCAGCACTCGGTAAGCCCGTGCTGTTGGGCATTACAAAGGCCGCGCTGACGACAGACAGCTTTATTTCGGCTGCCTCCTTCCAGGAGACGACGCGTGTTCTGACGGAAGCGGCGATCAATGGCAAGGAAGATGGGCTTTTGGGCTTGAAAGAAAACGTGATCGTTGGGCGGTTGATTCCTGCCGGGACAGGCTTTGACGAATATCGGGACACGTTTGTGATTAGCCCAAAGCAAGAAGCACAAGCACCCGAGTTGACCGGCGAGCCTGTCGGTATAGGGCATGAGACACAACAAAAAGTGGAAACCGGGTCATCCGGTGCGTAAAAAATCTCTCTGCTTGCTTGACACCTGGCGCACACCTCATTATAATCCGTCGGCTTTGGGCGAGTGGTTAATAGGATAATGAAATGCCAACGATCAATCAGCTAGTTCGACACGGAAGACGGAAGGCCAAGGGCAAAACAAAGAGTCCGGCCCTGAAGCGTTGCCCTCAAAAGCGCGGAGTATGTATCAGGGTCTATACTTCAACGCCGAAAAAACCAAACTCGGCGTTACGGAAGGTGGCCCGTGTGCGTCTAACGAACGGAATGGAAGTGACGTCTTACATTCCTGGTGTGGGACATAATCTCCAGGAGCACTCTATCGTCCTCGTCCGCGGCGGCCGCGTTAAGGACTTGCCGGGTGTTCGGTATCACATCGTTCGTGGTGCATTGGATGCCGTTGGAGTAGCCAATCGTAAGCAAAGCAGATCGAAGTACGGCGCGAAACGCCCGAAATAAGTTCTACTGACATTCATTAAAGAAGAAACAGAAAATGCCTAGACGACGCATATTTGGACAGCGAGAAGTCCCGCCTGATCCGCGTTATCACGATAAGCTGGTGAGCAAGTTTATTAACGTGATGATGTATGGCGGTAAGAAAAGTACTGCTGAGCGGGTGTGTTATGGCGCGTTCGATGTCATTCAGGAGAAGACCGGCAACGATCCGCTCAAGGTGTTTCGGTCGGCCCTCGATAATGTGAAGCCGATTGTTGAAGTGAAGTCGCGTCGTGTTGGGGGGGCCTCTTATCAAGTGCCGGTTGAAATACGCCCCGTTCGCAGAATGTCATTAGCGCTGCGCTGGATCTCTGAATACTCCAAGGCGCGTGGCGGAAAGAGTATGGCCGAGAAATTAGCTGGTGAACTGCTTGATGCGGCGAACAATACCGGGGCTTCAGTTAAGAAACGAGAAGACACACACCGAATGGCCGAGGCCAATAAGGCCTTTGCTCATTACCGCTGGTAGGCAGCGTCCATAGAAACAGTCTTTGTGCTGCAGTTGGCCATGCCGCGAATTGCAGGTAGGTCGACCTGTATCGCGGCGAATGGTGCTGCAGCATCGTTATTTTCGGAGGTTTCACGTGGCTCGGCGAGTTTCTCTGGATCGGACACGAAATATCGGCATCATGGCGCATATCGATGCCGGGAAAACGACGACGACTGAGCGGATTCTGTTCTACACCGGTGTGTCGCACAAGATGGGTGAAGTGCACGATGGTGCCGCGACAATGGACTGGATGGAGCAGGAACGTGAGCGTGGGATCACGATCACGTCCGCGGCGACGACATGCTACTGGAAGGATTATCGCATCAATATTATCGATACGCCGGGACACGTCGATTTCACCATTGAA
>Ga0308176_10002287_pt1 | contig 12019 bp, 10 predicted proteins | sample PhyCR2_3_FD_203890 | JGI IMG/M metagenome (GOLD analysis project Ga0308176, IMG submission 203890) | Soil microbial communities from UC Gill Tract Community Farm, Albany, California, United States - DLSLS.C.R2 | ecosystem: Environmental > Terrestrial > Soil > Agricultural land | place: USA... | reverse complement strand
CGCCCTCGGGGGTGAGGGTCGTGAGCATGATGTAGGTGGGCATGCGAGCGTTTCTACCATTCGCCGTGTTGGCGGGTTGTCAGGTCCAGCCCAGGTCCGGCCGATAAGACGGGAGATTCCTCATGAACGTACGCGCCATCGCCATCGCCGCCGCGCTCGCCGTCGCGGCCACCGCACCCGCCGCCGCGTCCGCGGCGCAGATCCAGACCGACCGCGGCTGCTACCAGGACAACACCGGAACCGTCGGTGTCTCCGGCAATGGCTTCGACCCCAGTCAGCCCTACTCCGTCACGCTCGATGGCAAGGCGCTGAGCACCGGCGGCGACACCACGGGCGGCGACGGCAGCGTCAACGGCTCGTTCGAGGTGCCCCAGCTCGGGGGCAGCGCCGTCCATGAGTACACGCTGACCGTCACGCAGGGCGCGAACACCGCGACCACGACGTTCTCGGTCACGCCGTTCCTCGCCGACTTCACGCCGGGGTCGGGCAACCCGAAGACGCTGCGCGTTCGCTACAAGGTCTTCGGCTTCGGCCTGGTCGACGCCAACCCGGCCGTCTACCTGCACTACGTGCGCCCCAACGGGAAGGTGAAGCGCACGATCCGGCTCGGCAAGGCGCAGGGCGTCTGCGGCCAGATCACGCGCACGTCGAAGAAGAAGCTGTTCCCCTTCCACGCCCAGCGCGGTACGTGGCGCCTGCAGTTCGACACCAACAAGCGCTACCGCAAGGGCAAGCTGGGCGTCGACTTCCTCTACTACACGATCAGCGTCACGATCAAGAAGGTCTTCGGCTAGGCCCGCACCTGTTGCAGCGGCGCGTCGACCGGGCCCGACGCGACGCGCAGCGCAGCGACGGGGCGCTCGGCGTAGCGCAGCGCGCGCACGAGGTCCTCGCCGAAGGCCAGTACGAAGGCGCGCGCCGCATCCGTGGCGCCGTCGAGCAGCGCGTGCACCCGCGGCCACGACAGCTCCAGCAGCACGGTGCGCTCGCGTGCGCGGGCCTCGGCCACGCCGGGCTCGCTGCCGAGCAGGCCGAGCTGCCCGATCGCGCGGCCGGGTCCAGCCAGGCGCACGCGCTGCACGAACTCCGGCCCGCGGATGGCGACCTCGACCGCGCCGCGCACGACCACGTACAGCGCCGGCGGAGGCACGCCCGGCGCCAGCACCAGCGCCCCGCGCGCCGCGAACAGCCGCCGCACCCCGGCGGTCACATCGGCGAACTGGTCCGGGCGCAGCCGCGCGAACAGCAGGGTCGTGGCGAGGTGCTCGAGCTCCCGCGGGTCGGGTGGCGCCTCCGGCAGCGCGCCCGGGAACGTGCCCGCCTCCGGCGTGACGCCCAACTGCTCGGCGATCGCCTCGTAGCGGTCGCGCATGCGCGCGACCGCGAGCAGACTGACGCGGTGCAGCAGGGCGATCGATGCTGCCTCCCGCGCCAGCTGCCAGCCGCTCGCGGCGCGCGCGACAACGACCGTCGCAGTTCGGGTTCCAGCGCCCAGCATCGACAGCTCGCCGACGACGCTCCCGGGACCGAGCGTCGCGAGCGGGACCGACATGCCATGCGGCCCGGGCCGCACCACCTGCAGCGCGCCCTCGGCCAGCACGTAGAGGCCGTCGCCTGCGTCCCCCTCGGAGAACAGCGTCGCGCCGACCGGCGCTTCGAACGGCCGCATCATCTGCGCGAGGTGCTCTTGCTCCCGCGCCGGGAGGTCCGCGAACAGCTCGACGCCCGACAGGTCAGGCGTCACAGAACCAGCTCGCGATGCTCGACGGCGATCCCGTCGCTGTTGGCGCTGAACGTCAGCAGCGCGTACTCCGGGACCTCGAGCCAGTCCGTGCGGTCGACCGTGAGCGGCTCGCTGGCGATCGTCACCGAGCGGCCGTCGGCCGCCTCGTGGGTCCACAGCGTCGTGAAGTCGAACTCGCGCTCGCCTGCGAAGAACGAGTCGTCGTCCGGGTACCAGCCGTAGTCGAACGCGAAGCGTGTGGCGATCATCGCGACACCGTCGGTGACGACGAGGTTGACGGGCGACTGGATCTGGATGCCGCGGCGGTCGCGCACCTCGCGCAGGATGTCGAGCGCCCGCGTGACCGCGTCGGCGAGCTCGTCGGCCTCGGCGGGCCCGAACGGGTCTTCCAGCTGCGACAGCACGAGCGCGTAGACCCACTCCGTGTCGGTCGTGCCCTCGATCATGTCCGCCAGCCCGGGGCGCAGGTGCTCGAGCAGGTCGAAGCGCATGGCGCCGAAGCCGTAGAGGTCCCCGTTCTGCGCCAGCGCCACGCGCGCGCCGGGGAAGCGGAACGGGTGCAGGTTCTGCGGCCCGACGCGCTCGGCAGGGTCGTAGACGACGCCGCGCACGTGGGCCACCGCCGCGTTGGCGTGCACCTTCGCCGCGAGCGCCTTGAGGTTGCGATCGAACACCGGCACGTTGGGCGTGCGGTATGCATAGGGCTCGTGCGGCGAGCGCGAGTCGGCCTCCCACGCCAACAGCCCGAAGCCGCCGATGTTCAGCAGCGACATCAGCGACGGGCTGACGCTCTGCGTGATCAGTGAGTTGTCAGCTTCGAAGAGCGGCCCGTCGAGCAGCAGCGGATCGCCCAGATGGGCCCAGACGCGACACATGGCGGGCGATACTGTCGGACCGCGGGACGCACTCATATCGCCCTGCGGTCCAACAATTTTTTGGACTATGCCGCCTCGGCGGCGACCTGTGCCTTCTGCAGCACGATCTCGCCGTCGCGAGCGGGTCGACCAGCCGCTTCTGGATGACGCGCTTGAGCGGGCACCGTCACGATCAAGAAGGTCTTCGGGTAGAGATCAGAGCACGCAGTCGGCGGCGCGGGCGAGGCCGGCGAAGCGTCGCTCGAGCATCCGGATGCCCGCCTGCGAAGCGGTGAACATCACGGTCGCATCCAGGTGGTGTCCGACCGGCGCCGTCAGCACGACATGTGGCCGGAAGCGTGGCGGCGCGGCCACGCGGAGCTTGCGCCGGCCGCCGAACCACAGCTGCCCCGGGGCCAGCCAGCCGGTGCCGCTGTTCCTCCACAGCGTCGTGAACAACCGCGGAACCGCCACCTGCCGGCCCGCGCCCGTGACGATCTTGCCGTCGCCAGCGAGCCATCGGCCGCTCGGGTCCCAGTCGAACTGATTGAGCCGTGCCCGGCGCCACAGCACCGTGGCGCGGGCGACGTCCACGACGTCGCCGTCGCCATTTCCGTCGGTCCGCGTGAGCTGGTGGCCGCGGCGCGGGCGCCAGCGAAATGGATCCATGCCAGGCGGCAACTGCACGACCTGCTGCGCCGCCACGTCGACGACGAACGTGTCGACGGCTATAAAGCGACCGTCCGGCGACCAGGTCGCGGCGCCCAGCCCGAACTCGGTTGGGAGCGACATGTCGAGCACGGTTCGCCGCATGCGCATGTCGAGCACGAGCAGGTGATCACCCTGCACATAGGCGAGCCGGTCGCCGGCCGGTGCCCACGCCAGGGGCTCGTCGGTCCTCAGCAGCAGCCCACGCCCGGAGCCGACCGACCGCACCGCGTGGACGTGCAGGTCGCGCGTCTCGTACCAGGCGAAGCGCCCGTCGCTCGAGAGGCCAAGCTCGCCGATCTCGTCGTAGCCAGAGCGGAACGTGTGGCGCACGATGCGCCCACGGCTCCGGCCGACGAGCGTGACGCGCAACCGGTCGTCCGCGACGATCGCCGTGCGCCCGTGGGGGCCGACGGCGGCGCCCAGCTCGTCCGCTCCGCGCGCGAGCCTGACCAGCGGCCGCACGGCGCCAGTGCGCAGATCGCCGTACGCCACGTCGCGGCCCGCCTGCCAGACGACGCTTGCCTCCGTGTCGGAAAAGGCCGCGAAGTTGATCGCGGAGTCGAGCCCGCGCGCGACGACCCTTCCCGTCGCGGGCGCTGCGAGCATCCAGCTCGTGTGGTCGTAGTCACCGGTGCAGTCGTCGTACGCGCCCCAATCGTCGCTGACGACCACATAGCGGCCCGCAACGCTCGCCGCCGGGAACGCGAGTGCCACGGAAAGGGCCGCCCCGATGACGCGGCGCCAGCTCATCGGCAGTCACGCGCATGTGCGCGGGCCTTGAACGTTCGCCTCAGCAGCCGCAGCCCGTCGGGCGAGGCGCTGAAGACCGCAGAACCAGCGAGGTGGTGTCCGCGTGCGCCGCGCGTCAGGACGCGGGGCCTCCAGCGCGGTGGCCCGGCCACGCGAAGCGCCGTCGGCCCGATGGTCGCGAGCATGTTCGCGCCGAGCCAGTCGACGGGAAGCTGGACTGCCGCGGCGGGCACCACAGCGCCGTCGTGGCTCAGGAGGTTCGGCGGACCGTCGCGGTTGAGCAGCCAGCGCCCGTCGGGCGACCACGCGAGATAGCTGATGCCGTTGCGGCGCCAGAGTTCGCCCCCCGTTGACGCGTCCACGAGCTCGCTGTCCTCGAACGCCATCCGCAGCAGCTGATGGCCGCCGCCGGGCCGCCATGCGACCGCCTCCGCGGCGAACGCGGGCAGCGAGCGCAGCGCGCGGGCGCGAACGTCGGCGACCGCGCCGGCACCGACCGCGACGTAGCCCCCGTCAGGCGACCACGACGCCTGCGTGATGTCGGTGTCCGGGGGGACCGGCAGGTCCAGCAGCGACGCGCCCGTGCGCACGTCGCGCACGTGCAGGGCGCCACTGTCGAGGTAGGCGATCCGGGCGCCCGCGAACGCCCACCAGCTCACGGCCGATCCGATCTGCCTGGCGGGGCCGCCCGCGACCGCGCGGACCGCGATCCCCGTGCGGTCGCTGTAGGCGAAGTAGCGACCGTCCGGCGACAGCTCGGCGCGGCCACCGTCCGCGTCCCGGATCGCACGGCTCGTCATGTGGTCGCCCCGGCGCTTGACGAGGACCACGTTCGGACCGCGCCCTCCGGCGTATGCCAGCAGCACCGTGCGGCCACGGCGATCGATCGAGAAGAACCCGTGTCCGTTGCGTACCAGCTTCCCCAGCAGGACGGTGCGCCCGGTGCGCAGGTCGGCGAGCCGCAAACCGGAGGCATCGCTCCACACGACGGCACGGCCGCGGTCCACGAATTCGATCGCTCGGACGAGGTCAGCCGCCAGCCCGCGCACCACCGGCCGGCCGCCGGACAGCGGCACGACCATGCCGGCGCCGTGCTCGTAGGAGCCGTAGCAGTCGTAGCCCCAGCCGTCGTCGACGAGCACGTACCGCGCCGCGCCGCTCGGCGCGGCCGCCACGCCGAGCGCGGCGCAGATGCTGCCGACGATCACCAGCCGACGGCTCACATGGCGACGTTACGCCTGTGCGCTATGCCGCGGCAACCGCCGCCTGAGCCTTCTCGAGCACGATCTCGCCGTCGCGCGCGTCGGCGCGGACGGTGTCGCCCTCGCGGAACGTGCCGTCGAGGATCGCGATCGCCAGCGGGTCGACCAGGCGCTTCTGGATGACCCGCTTGAGCGGGCGCGCGCCGTAGGTCGGGTCATAGCCGAGGTTGCCCAGCAGCGTGCGAGCATCGTCGGTCAGCTCGACCTCGATGCCGCGCCCACGGACCCGCGCGATCAGATGCTCGACCTGGAGCTCGACGATCTCGCCGATCTGCTCGCGGGTCAGCGCGTCGAACTCGACGATGTCGTCCAGCCGGTTGATGAACTCCGGCTTGAACGTCGCCTCCACGTCCTTGGTGTTGGAGGTCATGATCAGCACGACGTTCTTGAAGTCGACCGTGCGGCCCTGGCCATCGGTCAGGCGGCCGTCGTCCATCACCTGCAGCAGCACGTTGAAGACGTCCGGGTGTGCCTTCTCGATCTCGTCGAGCAGCACGACGCCGTAGGGCCGGCGGCGGACCGCCTCGGTCAGCTGGCCGCCCTCCTCGTAGCCGACGTAGCCGGGGGGCGCACCGACGAGTCTCGACACGGAGTGCTTCTCCATGTACTCCGACATGTCGATGCGGACCATCGCGTCCTGGCTGTCGAACATGAACTCCGCCAGCGCGCGCGCCAGCTCGGTCTTGCCGACGCCGGTCGGGCCGAGGAACAGGAAGGTGCCGATCGGGCGGTTGGGATCCTGCAGGCCGGCGCGGCTGCGGCGCAGCGCGTTGGAAACCGACTCGACGGCCTCGTCCTGGCCCACGACGCGCCCGTGCAGGCGCTCCTCCATGTGGATCAGCTTCTCGATCTCGCCCTCCATCAGGCGGCTGACCGGGATGCCCGTCCAGCGCGCGACGACCTCGGCGACGTCCTCGGCGTCGACCTCCTCCTTGAAGAACCGCGCCTCGTGCTCGGAGCGATCCTCGGAGCGGGCCTCGGCCTCCTCGAGCCGGTGCTGCAGCTCGGGGATCTCGCCGTGGCGCAGCCGCGCCGCGGCCTCGAGGTCGGCCTCGCGCTCGGCCTGGGCGAGCTGGCGCTCGGCCTCGGCCAGCTGCTCGCGCAGCGTCTTGGCCTCGTCGACCGCGCTCTTCTCGGCCTGCCATTCAGCCTTCATCGCGTCGGACTGCTCGCGCAGCTCGGCGAGGTCGCGGTCGATCGCCGCGAGCCGGTCGCGGGCGGTGTCGCTGGCGTCGTTGGCAAGCGACGTGCGCTCGATCTCGAGCTGCAGGATGCGCCGGTCGACCTCGTCGATCTCCGTCGGCAGCGAGTCGATCTCGATGCGCAGCTTGGAGGCCGACTCGTCGATCAGATCGATCGCCTTGTCGGGCAGAAAGCGGTCGGCGATGTAGCGGTCGCTCAGCGTTGCGGCGGCGATCAGGGCGCTGTCCTGGATGCGCACGCCGTGGTGCACCTCGTAGCGCTCCTTCAGCCCGCGCAGGATCGCGATCGCGTCCTCGACGGTCGGCTCGCCGACCATCACCGGCTGGAAGCGGCGCTCGAGCGCGGCGTCCTTCTCGATGTGCTTGCGGTACTCGTCCAGCGTCGTGGCGCCGACCGCGCGCAGCTCGCCGCGGGCGAGCATCGGCTTGAGCAGATTGGCGGCGTCGACGGCGCCCTCCGCGGCGCCTGCGCCCACGATCGTGTGAAGCTCGTCCATGAACAGGACGACGTTGCCGCCGGCGTCCTTGATCTCGGACAGGACGGCCTTCAGGCGCTCCTCGAACTCGCCGCGGTACTTCGAGCCGGCGAGCAGCGCGCCGATGTCGAGTGAGATGACGCGACGGTCGCGCAGCGACTCCGGCACGTCGCCCGAGACGATCCGCTGGGCGAGGCCCTCGACGATCGCGGTCTTGCCGACGCCGGGCTCGCCGATCAGAACGGGGTTGTTCTTCGTGCGGCGGCTGAGCACCTGGATGACCCGGCGGATCTCGTCGTCGCGGCCGATGACCGGGTCGAGCAGGCCCTGCTCGGCGCGCTCGGTCAGATCGATGCCGAACTTCTCCAGCGCGCGAATGGTGTCCTCGGGCGACTGGTTCGTGACGCGGTGGCTGCCGCGCACCTCCTCCAGCGCCTTGGTCAGCGCCTCCTTGGTGACGCCGTGGTTGCGCAGCGCCTCGCCGGCCTTGCCGCCGTGGGCCGCCAGCGACAGCAGCAGGTGTTCGGTCGAGATGTACTCGTCCCCGAGCTCGCGCATCTCGTGCTCGGCGGCGCGCATGACCTGCACCAGCTCCGGCGCAGTCGTGGGCTCAGCCTCCGTCGAGAGCGTCGGGAGCGCGTCGAGGACCGCATTCAACTGTGCACGGATCGCGTCCGGGGCGGTTCCGAGCTTGCGCAGGACGGGAAGCGTCATGCCGTCGGCCTGCTCGAGCAGCACGGCGAGCAGGTGCTCGGGCTGCACCTGCGAATGCTTGCGCCCCGCGGCCAGCGCGATGGCGGCCTGGAGCGCCTCCTGGGACTTGATCGTGAAGCGGTCTGCGTTCATGGGGCCTCGTGAAAAATCTAAGTCGGGTTGACTGAGATTGTGACACGTTGCGAGGCCCGTCACAAGGGGTAGGCCGATCGTATGAGCGACCAAGAATCCGAGCCCCTGGGCCCCGTCACGCCTGACGACGAAACGCCGGCCGGCGACACGCCCGAGGCGCACGACGAGATCTCGCCGGTCGACCTGCCCAAAGACCACCCCGGCCGTCAGGAGGCCGAGCGCCAGTCCGGCGGGATCGGCGGCACGACCGAGGGCAACAGCTAGCCGGACTGAGGTGTCCGTCCCCTCAGTCCGTGGACTCAGGGGTCAGACTCCCCAGTCCGGCACGTGCGAGGCGCTCGTTTATCGCCGCCCGCTCGGCCAGCGAGCGGCGCGCTGCGGTGAGGTCGGCGCCGATGGCGGCGCGCAGTGCTTCGGCGAGCGCATCGACGTCGCCCGGGTCGGCGACGCAGAGCTCGCCGGTGTCCGCGCACTTCACCGCCGGGCTCGTGACCACCGGCGTGCCGAGCTGCAGGTGCTCGGCGGCCAGGTAGCCGTAGCTCTCGCTGAGCGTGGCGGCAAGGCCGGCATCGGCGCCGGCGATCAGCGCCGGCACGTCGCCGTGCTCCAGCCTGCCGTGATCGACGAAGCGCACCCCCAGCCGGTCGAGCCATCCGTGATGGCGCTCGTGGCCGGCGAGATGCAGCGTCCAGTCAGGCGCCGCGGCACGCGCGAACGCGGCCGCCTGTGTGAGCACGTTCTTGCGCGGATAGGGCTCGCCGAGCAGCGTCACGTTGACGCCGTCCAGCGTCCGCGGCTCGGCCGGCGGGGCCGGCGCGAGCACGTCGGGCAGGTGGACGGCCCCGAGCGCGCCCGCGGTTCCGGCGTCGTTGCAGGCGATCGCGGCGATGCGCCGCGCCGCGCGCAGCTCGAGCAGCCGTTCGAGCTTCCACTGGTCGGCGCTCAGCTCCGTCTGCAGCAGCGGTGAGTGCCAGCGCGCAACCACCTGCGGCGCGGCGTCGAGCAGCGGCTCGTAGCTCTCGTGCCACGAGGAGAGCACGAGCAGGTCGCACGCCGGTGGCGGGTCACCTGGCGCGAGCGCGTGCGCGCTGCCGCCGAGCACCGCCGCTGCGTGGCGCGCGGACGTCACGCAGCCGGCGAAGCGCTCGTAGGAGGCGAAGGCGATCACGTCGCGAGCAGCGCTTCATGGAATGCCGCGGCGACGCGCGGCCAGGCAAACGGTGCCGCCTTCGCCACGCCGAGGCGGCCACGCTCGCGCGCGGCCACCGGATCGCGCGCGACCTCGGCGAGCACCTCGGCGACACCGTCGACGTAGCGGCGATCGCGTCCGCCGGCATACGGGATGCGCGCACCGTTGCCGTCGACGTACGTGCGCGCGGCGCCGACGTCGCTGGCGACGATGAAGCGCCCCGCCGCGAGGTACTCCGGCAGCTTCAGCGTTGTGCGGCAGCGGCCGACGGCGTCGGGCGTCTGCGTCCAGGTCACGGCGTCGAGCGCCGCCAGCGCAGCGGGAACGTCGTCGTGGGCGATCACGCCCGGGGTCAGCAGACGCCTGGCGACCCCGAGTTCCCGAGCGCGGGCGCGCAGCCTCTCGACGCCGTCGCCGCCGCCGACGAGCACGGCCTTGACGTTGGCGGGCAACCGCGGGAGCGCCTCCACGAGCTCCCAGCCGTAGGCCGTCCGCGCCACCGGGCTCCAGACGATCGAGCCGGCAACCCCCGCGGCGACGTCACCCTCGTCGAGTCCGAGCAGCCGCCGTCCCGCCTCCGGCGACCGCGGCGCGAAGCGCTCGACGTCGACGCCCTCGGGGACGAGGTGCGTGCGGCGCCGCACCCCGCGCTCGGCCAGCACCTCCTCGAAGCCCGCGCCGCGGATCAGCAGCGCGTCGGCCAGCCGCCACGCGGCGGCCTCCGTCGCCCGGCGCCGCGCGACGCGGGCGTGCGAGCCGCCGAGCGCACGGATCACGTCGGCCGCCATGTCGCCGATCTCCAGCGCGACCGGGACGCCGCGAGCGCGCAGCAGCAGAGCCAGGCGCAGCTCGCGCGGATCGCAGTCGTAGGCGACGACCACGTCGGGGCGCCGCGCGCGCGCCAGCCGGCGAACCAGCGCACGCTCGGCGCCGGGGCCGCTCGGGCGGTGCACCACCTCGATGTCGAGGCCCGCCGGCGCATGCTCGGCGATGCGCAGCGCGCGGCGGGCCATCAGGCCGCCGGGCAGCGAACGGCAGAGGACGAGCGCGCGCACCGTGCCAGTTCATATCGTCCCGGGGCGATGCGCGTTCGCGGATTCCTGTGGCGGACCGCCGGCCGCGCGGCCGGCCACGCCGCGCCGCGGCCCGTTCGCGCCTACCACGACGCGGTCACGCGCTCGCTCGTGCGCACGCTGCTGCGCGACCCCGACGTGCTCGCGGTCTACGCGCAGGGCTCATATGCCACGGGCGCGCTTCGCCCCGGCCGCAGCGACGTCGACCTCGTCGCCGTCGTCGCCGATCACGACGTCGATGGCGAGCTCGCCCAGCTCGGCCGCCTCGCGCGCCCCTACCGCCGCCACCAGGCCGTGCTGCCGATCGATCTTGCGGTGCTCGGCGCGGGAACGTTCGCGACAACCGCCGCGCAACTGGCGCAGCGCCGCGGGCGCATGGGCGCGCCTGGCCCGATGGTGCCGGTGTCCGCCTGGCGGTTGCTCGGCGGCGAGGAGCTGCGCACTGGCGCCGAGATCGCCCCGGCCGGCGATTGGTACGTGACCGAGGCGCACGTCGCCCGGGCGATCCGGGCGGTCGCGACCGGCGGTGACGTGCGCGCCGCGTTGGGCGACCTGATCCACGACGTGCGGCGCGAGCGGCTGGACTGGCCGAGCGCCGAGCGCCTGCTGGCCGCGAGCGACGACGTCACCCTCATCGCGGCGGCGCTCGCGCTGACCGACGCCCAGCGCGACCTGGTGCCGGTAGCGGCGCGGCCGCGCGCGGTCGAAGACTGGACCGCGCCGCCCGCGCCCAGCGACGCGCCTCGGTTCGACGCGCCCGGCACCGTGACCCTGCACCGGCCACCGTTCAGCGACCGGCCGGAGCTGATCGTCGAGGGCGCGCCGCCCGAACTCGCGCGCTGGGCGGTCGACAGTGGCGCCGCGCACGCGGCGCGCGCCGGAGTGGACCTTCGCATCACGACCACGCGCATGGCGCAGGAGGGCTGGCGCGGCGGGCTGCGGGCGGCGTCGATCCTGCTTGCCTCGATCCCGCTCGCCGGCGAACCACTCGCGCCGCGCCTGCGCCTTCCCGATGACGCGCTGTTGCGCGAGCAGGCGGCGACGCAGGCACAGAGCCACCTGCTCGTGGCCCGCGCCGCGCTGCTCGGTCATCGCGGCAGCCGCCGTGACCCACTCCTGCCCATCCGGCTCGCCGCTTGGCAGCTGCTGGCGGACGGCGGGCCGCTGCTAGGCGAGGAGCGCTCGCTGCGGGCGGCGGTCCCCGCGCTCACCGAACCGGACTGGGGTCGGCGCGCGCTGCAACTCAGGTGCCTGTCACCTCAGGTGCAGTGAGCTCCACGCCGCCGGCGCGCATCCGCTCAGGATGGATCGCGCGGAAGAGCCACTCGGGATGCGCGAGCACCGGGGGCCCGGACTTGCGCGCGACCGCGAAGAGATGGTCGCGGCGGCGCTCGAAGTGCTCGCCCGGCAGCGCCGCCACCGCCCGCAACAGCCGGCCGAGCCGATCGGGCGGGGCGTAGCCGCCGATGTTGTGCGCGCGCACCTCGCCGGCGAAGTTCGTCGCGCGCAGCAGCGCGGCCAGCTCGGCGCGCGTGTACTCGCGGTTGTGGCGGTCGGTCGGCCCGTAGCCGGAGTACGACTCGCCGATCGATTGTCCGCGCAGCAAGCGCGCGAGCATCGGCGCCGCGAGGCCGTTCGGGGTCGTGAGCACGAGCCCGCCGCCGTCGCGCAGCACGCGGTTGGCCTCATGCAGGAGGTGCGCCGGCGAGTAGCTGAGGTGCTCGAGCACCTCCATGCAGATCACGGCGTCGAAGGCCCCGTCCGCGAAGGGCCAGCGGTGGCGCTCGGCGTCGAAGCGATGCAGCTCCAGTCGCTCGTCGCGACCGGCCCAGCGCAGCCGCACGGGTTCGACGGCAGTGGGCTCTCGCTCCCAGACGCCGCGCGGCTGGCCCGCGAGCACCATCCGCGCGCC
>Ga0308176_10002286_pt1 | contig 12025 bp, 9 predicted proteins | sample PhyCR2_3_FD_203890 | JGI IMG/M metagenome (GOLD analysis project Ga0308176, IMG submission 203890) | Soil microbial communities from UC Gill Tract Community Farm, Albany, California, United States - DLSLS.C.R2 | ecosystem: Environmental > Terrestrial > Soil > Agricultural land | place: USA... | reverse complement strand
CTGGCGCCAGATGTTGCGCAGGTAAACCAATGCGAACAGCCCAGACAAGAAGAGAAACGCAATCAGAGTAAAACCACCGGCGAAGGAACCTGTTTTGTCCTTCAGAAGGCCCATGGCAGCAGGCAGGGCAAAGCCTCCCAACCCTCCGGCGGCACCCACCAGACCTGTCATAATCCCGACCCGATCGGGGAAGCGTTGCGGAACGAGCTGAAATACGGAGCCGTTGCCGAGGCCAAGCATTGCCATCAGAACTGCGAAGATCGTGACCGCAACGGCTGTGACTGGCAAGGTAGCGAGCAGCGCAAGCGATGCTACTGCCGTCGAAAACAGGACCACCAACATCCGATAGCCTCCGAGCCTGTCCGCCAATACTCCGCCGACGGGACGCAGGAAGCTACCGAATAGAACAACGAAGGTCGTGAGATCCCCAGCGGTCACCTTGCTGACGTGATACTGATCACGGAAGAAGATCGAAAGATAACTGGCAAAGCCGCTGAAGCCGCCAAACGTCAGGCTGTAAAGGAAACAGAACCACGCGGAGTCTCCGATACGAATCACCGAAGCATAGTCTTTCCAGCTCTTGACAGTGCGTTGAACGGGCGCATCCTTGGCCAGAAAGAAAAATGCGATCCAAACCGCAATGACGGGCAGAGCCGCTATAGGGAACACCTCTCGCCACCCAAAGACCTGCGCGAGCCGAGGAGCAAACAAGGATGCCATGAGCGTGCCAGAATTGCCCGCACCGGCGATTCCAAGCGCCAGACCTTGATACTCGGGCGGGTACCACTCGCTCACGAGCGGCAACGCCGCTGCAAAGCTGGCGCCTGAGATGCCCAACAGCAGGCCAAGCCCGAGAAACTCGGTGAACGTTCCTGCGACCCTCCAGCCAAGGAACAATGGAATCAGCGTCAGGGCCATGCCCGTGAGGGCGGTACGTCGTCCGCCGAAACGCTCCGTGCTGGCGCCCAGGATGAGCCGGAAAAACGATCCGCCCAACAAAGGAAGGGCAGCGAGGAAACCTTTTTGTGACGCGGACAGGTGGAGGCTTTCCCCGATAAAGGGGCCAAGCGGGCCCATGATGACCCAGACCATGAAACTCACGTCGAAGTACAAAAAGGCAGAAACGAGAGTCGGAAGGTGACCGGCGTTTCGAAACGAACGTATTGACACAGTTGCGCCTCGTAGAAGTCAAAGGACTCGGAAAATCTAGAGATCTTCGCGTTACGCAGCGAACAGGTTCAAACGGGGAGGGAGTGGGCCAGACAGGGGCCTCTTTCGAGTCTAACCGACCGACTGAGCAAAGGGCAACGTTTTTGCGCGCGCCAAACGAAATAGTCGAACCATCAGTGGAGGGAAGCGGAATTCGGCGGATTCCGCTCAAGGTGGTTGTAATTCAGGATTGCGTTGAATAATCATCCTGAATTCACCGAGATTCTGCGACCGGTAGCAAGGGTTAGTTGCGAACAGAATAACCTGGCCGGCCATGTATATGGTTGACACGTTGTCCGGGGTGTTTGTCAGTGTGCGGTATCACTGGCGCGGCGAGTAGTTAGTCCATTTCCACAAGTATCTTCGTGAACGATTCCGGCGATCGGCTCCATTCGGCTAACGCATCGCCGGCGTCGGACAGAGGCACTGTCCTGGAGATCGTCGCTTCCACCGGAAATCTGCCGGTCTGAAGCAGATCGATGACTCCGGGGAACTCGTCCAGGTAGTTGCGTGAACCGAGAATATCGAGTTCCTTATGGACGAACAACTTGGTATCGAAACTGATCGGCTCTTTTGCCCAGCCAATATACACAACTCGACCTGTATGCGCCACTTCGTCGATCGCCAGCCGGTACGTATCGGGAAGGCCCACGGCTTCAATCACCACATCCGGCCCGCGATCTTCTGTTAACCGCAGCAGTTCGGAATGGACATCTTGCGATTTCGATTGAATCGAGTGTGTGGCGCCGGCTCGCCGGGCCAGATCCAGCTTGCGCTCGTCAAGGTCGATTGCGATCGCGCGGGCGCCTCGGGAGGAAGCGGATGCAATCGCTCCTAAACCCACCATCCCCACGCCGATCACCGCAACTGTATCTGCAGGTTCTACGCGCCCGCGAGCAGCGGCATGGAATCCGACCGCCAAAGGCTCAACCACACTCAGCTCCCGCAAAGACAGGCCGGCCGACCTAACGAGTTTCTGCCACGGGAGAGTGAAGAAATTCTTCATCGCACCGTCGCGCTGCACTCCGAAGGTCTCGTTAAACTTACAGGCGTTCATCCTGCCTCGTAAGCAGGATGCGCAACGGCCACAACTCGTGTTCGGGTAAGCCGTAACATCGAGGCCCGGTGTAAATTCACGCGGAACATCTTTTCCTACTGCAACAACGGTAGCCGCAATCTCGTGGCCGGGGATTCTGGGATAGCTGACGAGCGGATTTTTGCCGCGATACGTGCTCAGGTCAGTTCCGCAGAGCCCGATGATCCTCGCTTTCAGTAAGACTTCACCTGCATTAGGTGTGGGTTCTGGGAGATCCCGAATTGCCGAATCTCCGGGCTGGGTGATGTAGAAGGCTTTCATTCAGTGAACAGGCGGAAGACAGGCTATCACGCGGTCGATCTCTTCGGGAGTAATGTAAAAGTGCGGCGAGACTCGCACCCATTCCTGCCGTGGGGTAGCGAGTATGTTTTCCCTCTTCAGCGAGCTGACGATTTGCCCGCTTTGGATTGTGGGATGGCGGAAACTGACAATCCCCGAACCGGTCACGCGCGTGCGAGCGACCAGAACTTCGTAACCGCGCTCGCGAACACCTTCCTCTATCTGCTGGGCCAGGGAATCGACGGCCGCGCAGATATTATGAACGCCAACTTCGGAAATGAGCTCGAGTGCGGCATGCAGACCGTAGCACCCGACCGTGTTCAAGGTCCCGCACTCATAACGCCCCGCATCCGGGCGCAGGGTCATGTCGCGTTTACCGTAATCGAAGTACTGGGCCGGATTCGTCCATCCGAACTCCGCGGGTTCGATCGTGTCCTGCCAGTCCTTCCGCACGTAAAGGATTCCGTTCCCTTCGGGCCCAAGCATCCATTTGTGTCCATCAGCAGCCAATGCGTCCACCGCGCACTCTTCGACATCGAGGGGATAAACACCCATACCCTGAATGGCGTCGACGAAAAAGAAACAGCCGTTTTTTCGGCAGAGCTTGCCGATGGCCGGCAGGTCCACGCGGTAACCGCTGAGGTAATTGACAAAACTGATCGCCAAAAGCCGGGTTCCCGGAATGGCAGCGGCAATCGTTTCAACGTCGTCGTAGATCGAAAGCCATTTCAGTTTTACGCCGCGATTCTCGAGGCGAAGCCACGGGTAGTAGTTCGCGGGGAACTCTTCGCGGAATGCAATGATCTGGTCTCCGGATTTCCATGGGAAACCCTCGGCAATGAACGAGATCCCTTCCGAAGTGTTCTTAACGATAGCGATCTCGTCTTTCCCAGCGTTAATCAGGCGGGCTGCAGCCTGCCTCAGGTCGCTGTAGCACCGCATCCACTGGGTGTAATGGAGGGATCCGAAGCGGCATGCCTGTTCCGTCAACTCTTTCATAGCGTTCGAAGCTCTCCGGCTCAGTGGGGCGACGGCAGCATGATTCAGGTAGATGAGATTCTCGGTGACCGGGAACTCTTCTCTAAGCTGCTGAGGGGAAGAGGGTCGCGACTCGAGCAACGCTTTCGAACTTTCTTCGAAACCCATCACTCCGAGCATACGTTAGTCATGACAGGGCCCGGTGCGTTTCGGGAGAGCCCGAAACGGTGGTTTTGGATCTATACTGGGTGCAGGCGAATTCTGTTTGCGACTGCTAAGCACTATCCAGGACGTGCCGCGGCAGAGGAGTCATATGCGTCGCTTTTCCTTCCTTCGATCGTCAACGAGCCTTATCCTTTCGGCTCTGCTATTGGCTCCCGCTGGTGCATTCCCCGCGCCACGCGACAAAAAGACGACAGATACGAAGGACACCAATAAAGACAGTAATAGTGATTCCAAGAAAAAGGGCAGCAAGAACGATCCCGACGACATCGGCGACCGGAATGTCAGCGGCAAGGTCAATTTCTACTCTCTGGAAAAGGAAATCGCTCTTGGTAAACAGCTGGCTCAGCAGGTGCAGCAGCAGTCCAAGGTCATCAACGATCCCATAGTTTCCGAGTACGTGAATCGAGTCGGCCAGAACCTTGTCCGGAATTCAGACGCCAAGGTTCCGTTCACCATCAAGGTCATCGAAGATCCGGTGGTCAATGCCTTCGCACTGCCGGGGGGCTTCTTCTTCGTTCAATCCGGCTTGATACTTAAGGCCGATACCGAAGCTGAACTCGCGGGTGTGATGGCCCACGAAATTGCTCACGTAGCTGCGCGTCACGCCACGCGCCAGGCGACCCGGGGTGAGATCGCACAGCTGGCGACCATTCCTCTGATCTTCATGGGCGGTGCAGCGGCCTACGGAATCTACCAAGCTTCCGGACTTTTGGTCCCACTCACATTCCTGAAATTCAGCCGCGGCCAGGAAGCGGAAGCCGATTTCCTCGGACTGCAGTATATGTACAAAACGGGCTACGATCCGAACGGGTTCGTTGACTTCTTCGAAAAGATCGAGACTCTCGAGAAACGCAAGCCCGGTACCGTTTCGAAGCTCTTCTCAACGCATCCGCCGACGGATGATCGCATTGTCAGGACACAGAAAGAGATCACTGATCTGAAGCCCAGGCCGGAATATGTGGTCACCACCTCCGAGTTCAACGATGTGAAGTCGCGCCTGGCGATGCTCGAAAATCAACGTCGTCCAGATAAGGACACAGGCGACCCGAACAAGCCTACACTGCGCCGCAACCCGAACTCAAACGGTCCTATCGAGGATGAGACGGATCCGTCGAAGAAGTCCAAGGGCGACGACGACGACCGTCCAAAGCTCAAACGGCGGCCTTCGGATGGTAGCGATCCAAGCAGCACGACGACATCGACATCGCCCGACAAGCCCTAAATTCCTAAAGAGGCCGGGTTGTCATGATGATGGCTGTTTCTTTCGGGTTTTCGTAGTAATCGAAGCGATACCCAAGTTCCCGGAAGCCTAATTGTTTATAGAGCGCCTTGGCGGCAATGTTAGAAGCCCGGACTTCTAGAAAGAAGATCCCGGGCTTTTGCATTTCCCGTTTCAGCAGTGCTCTGGCAATGCCGAGCCGACGCAAACTTCCTCGGACGGCCACATTGAGGATTTCGTGCTCTGCAGGGTGCCCAGCCGCCTCGGGTGCAATCTGCCGGGAAGCGAGGAAGCCCAGGATCTGGCCCTGATCTTCCGCTACAAGGCATCTGTAACGGAGAAAGTCGGAGGGCAGCCAGGGAGACTGAGGAAACGCCTCGGTCTCGATTTCGCTCATTTGCTCCAGATCCGCGTGCGTTGCTTCCCGGATCAACGGGCCGGCCTTGTCTTCAGACTGAGAACGGTTCCGTCCGTCCGCAATGACTCATCCGGGTCGGCGGCGTAGGTCACAACTACCGGGAGGATCGGTTTCTGATCCCCACAGGTGAGCCCCGATTCGGCGCCGTTCCGGAGAAGAAGGCTCAACTCCCGGTTGCGTGCGTCCTTTATATGAATACGTGCATTCTTGCCCACGCACTCCACGCGTATCAGCTGGCCCCTGACTTCCTTTTTCGGTACGATCTGGCTCCAGGGAACCACTTCACCCGCCGGTTTACCACCCGCTTCGGTGTCGAGAGCGGCATTGGCTTTGGCTTCTGCCGCCTTGATCCGGTCGGCTTCCGATTGCTGGGCGCGTTGGTCCGCCCGCCGCGTAGCGTTCCTTTCCTCCGCCCGGGCTTTCTCCGCGGCATCCAGGCGCGCCGCCTCGTTATCGAGCCGCATCTGATGGATCTCGTCGCGGCCCTTTGCCGTAGCCGCCGATTCCTCGGCTCGCAGCCAACTCCCCTGCGCTACCGCGGCCCGCCCGTTCGCAACCTGGGCCTTGGCCAACGCGATCCAGTATCTTGTCTCGTGCGGATTGATTTCCGTAGCCCTCTTGATCAACGCTTCCCGTTCGGCCTTGTCTTCGGTTTCCTGAGCCTGACGGAATACGGGCTCCGCCCAGCGCGGGTTGAGACTAGCTGCCTTTTTCAGCAGCGCAATCATTCGCTCTGTCGGCAGATCCTCGGCCGAGGCGAAGTAGACCGGCGCGCTCCGGCTTCCCGCCTGCGCAGCGGCATCCAGATATCGGGTCGTATCGGCATTTTCGAGAACCGCAAGCTGGGCCAGTCCCTCATACCCGAGCGGAGCGGAGGAGCCCCCGGCAGCAACGGCCGCCTGGTACGCCGCGCCGGCCGCTTTCTGCTCACGGGGTAGTCTGGCATCGGCCAGGTACACTTCTATTTCCGCGGCCGGGATCGAACGTTCGCCGAAATCGCGCTTCGGACTAAGCGGCCGTCCGGAGACCGGAGCCGATGGCCATTTGCCAGACTCGACGATGGCTGCCGCCTCTTTTTCAAGCTCGTCCGTAGGCCGCCCGAACGCATTTGATTCCGCGGAACGGAGCGAACTGCCACCCTTCAGGGCTGCGATAAAGATATGGAAGCTGGCAGAATACTCAAATTTGGTCGCGAACAGTTCCATTCGAGCGGTCGCAAGGTCAAGATGAGCCGGTGTTCCTCCCCAGGTCACCCGGCTGCCATTTGCCTCAAGCGTGTCGAACAACTGAGCTAACCCGGACTCCACGTCCGCAGGCAGTCGAACGGTGTTCGCGTCGAGCATCAGTCCCGCGACCTCACCCAGGGGGACTTTCGCAGCCGTTGGACATACCAGGGTGTATTGGGAATGGAGAACCACGGCGTTCTCCCATTGGAAAATGGGCTCGTCCGTTTGCGATACGAACCCAAACGGCTTAAAGGAGGCCGCTGCGGCCGTTCCAGGGGCCGGGCGCGATATGAAGGTGCAGTTCGCGCCGGTTCCGAGTGCATCGGTGATGACAACTCGAAACGGCCATGCAGCTCCTAAGTCCTTCTGTTCCAGCAATCCCCCCAGCACCCAGCGGGTCTGTTCCAGCTGTGTGAGGATATCCCGCGCGCGCCCCGGGTCGCTCTGGGTATCCACGTAGAAAGGACCGATATTCAGTTCAGTCCACGTGTCACGAGCTGCGGGCGAAAGGGAGGAGAAGAATAGGCAGGCAGCGAGGATTGAAAGAAGCCTATGTGCGCGGCGGAGTGGTGACCACAATGGCTCGAGCAGCCTCCTGCGATCTCCCATGGTAGGAGTGCGGCTCCGAAGAGTCGAAGTAAACACTGTCTCCGGCTTCAAGGACGTGCTCGTTCGATTGATATTTTATCGCGAGTGTGCCGTGGAGCACGTGCACGAATTCCGAGCCTTCATGCTGATGTTCATGGGCGTTCGAGCCCGCCGATTGTGGAAAATCAGCAAGATAGGCCGACATAGCCTTCTCCGTTGCGCCGTACGCCAGAACCTCGAAGTAGTAAGACGGGAGTGAAGCTTCGGGCGCCTCTGGGAATCGGATCCGCTCGGGTGAACGAACGACAGAGAAGTCCTTCTTTTGGCGCTTCTCGTTGAAGAAAAACTCCAGGCCAACGTCAAAAACTGTCGCGATGCGCGCGAGGGTAGGGAGGGTGGGGATCAACTTCCCATTCTCGAGCTGAGATAGCATCGACGCAGACAGCCCGGTGTGCCTCCCGAGATCGACCAGAGCTATCTTTTTTCGGAGGCGGAGGTGCCGGAGCTTAGAGCCGATATCGTAACTGCCGATAACCCGCCGGATCATCTCCTCCCCGCTTTCAGCGTCTCTCAAACTGACTTGAAGCGCACTTAACAGGGGCGCGTGATCTTTTGTGCCACTAAAACTGGTTTCATTGTCAGCAACAGAATCCGCTGTCATCGCCTTAGAGTTGAACATAGAGGCTCATTCGGATGGATTCCCAAGACCGAGCGCAGATGCAAAACCGTTTCGCCGCATCCGTTAGCGACGACATTCTGGTTGAGAATTGTACTAACGGAGACGAGAGCGCATTTGATGAGCTCATGAGGCGTCACCATCCGACCGCACTGAAAGTAGCCTACTCGATTGTGAAGAACCGGCAGGACGCCGAGGACGAAGTTCAAAATGCATTCTGGAAGGCTTATAAGCACATGCGGCAGTTCAACCGGGATTCGAAATTTTCCACCTGGCTGACCCGAATCGTTGTGAACCAATGCCTCATGAAGCTTCGGCGTACGCGGAAAGTTCAATATCTGTACATCGGCGATGCCGGTCCTTTGGAAGAATTTGCGAACTTCGAGCTGCCAGATCAGCGGCATACACCGGAACAGAATGTCGGGGAAGCAGAAATTCACGAGGCGCTTTTCCACGAAATCCGCAGGACGCCGCCTCTGCTCCGGAATGTGTTCCTGCTCCGGGATGTCCAGCAGCTTCCGATGCCGCAGGTCGCCGCAACGCTCGGCATCTCCGTTGCCGCGGCAAAAAGCCGACTCCTGCGGGCGCGCTCGGAGATGCGCAGCCGCATGGGTCGGCACTGCAACAGGTCCGGTTCGGCCGCGCTGATGGCATAGCATTTGCGAACGCGGAAAGACAAAGAGGGACGCTGCTCACGCAGTCGTCCCTCTTCCCTTTCCGGGAAACGAACCGGGTTTACTTGTCTTTATCGGGAGTGACCTTTTTGTCGTTCGGGACGACGGCATTTTTCACCCCCTTGGCAACATTCTTGACGGCATGGCCGGTTCCTTCACCCATCTTTGCTACGCCCTTGCCGACACCCTTCCCGAAATCGACGGCGCCTTCACCCACTTCGCCGTGCTTAACATCCTTCGCCGCGTCCTTAGTCCCTTCCGCGACAGTTTTGCCGCCTTTGGTGTAGGACCTTTTGACGTTCTCGCCAGAGGTGGCAATCTGGTCCTGACTCTCCTGATGTTTGACACCTAGAGCGTCAAGCGTTTTCGGGCCAAGCACGCCATCTGCCGCGATGTTTTGGTCCGTCTGGAATTTCTTAACTGCCGCCTTGGTAGCCGGACCATTCACCCCGTCGACCGGCCCCGGATCAAAGCCTTTATCTTTCAAAGCCTGCTGGGCATCGCGGACACTGGCGGTGCCTTGGGCCATCGCAGGAATTGCCGATAGAGAGACGGCCAGGATAGATGAAAATAGAATTCTTCGCATGTTTTCTCCTCCGCTCTGTGACGCAGAGCGCTTACGTTTGGCTTGACCCGAACTAAATTCGAACCCCAAAACGATTTCAGTCTTACTCGTGAGACTTCCGGGAGGAAAAAATGTAACGCAAGGCTTTGAGCCTATTGCGTTAATTGCGGTTAATTGTCGAATTGGAACCAGGGTATTCTGGTCGTCCTTTCAGTTTCACCTCTTCGCATTAGCGGCTTGCCGCTCTCCCGGTGTTACGGTGAGAGAAATCGTGCTTACCCCTTGGCGTAACTCTGGTCTTCCGCTATTCGCTCGCGTTTTGCCCGTCTTCCTGGCGCTTACAGGTCTTTGCGTAACTGCAATTCCTGCTTCGGCTCGCGCCGGAGACAGCATCCCGGCTCTCGCCAAGGATTTCTGGGAATGGCGCTCCCGGTATCAGCCGTTTTCTCAGGACGATATCCCGCGTTTGGAACATCCTTCCGGCCAGCGGGACTGGTCGGCTCCGGCTATTGCAAAACAGCGGGACGAGCTGAGGGCCTTCGACGCGCGATGGAAAAGTCTGCCTCACCAGAATTTGCCGGTGTCGGAAGGCGTGGATTATCGACTGCTTGGTTCTGCGCTGGCCAGGGTTCATTGGGAGCTGGAATTGAACAAGCGCTGGGAGCGGGATCCAACTTTCTACGTCGACCAGGCAATAACCGGTTTACTCGAGGCTCTCCTGCCGCCTCCGCCGTTTACCGCGCCACGAAGTCGCGAGATCGTGGAACGGATGGAAAACATACCCGCGCTGTTCCGGCAGGGAATGGCAAATCTGCATCCGGCCAGACCGTTCGCGGAACTCGCGCTGGGTGAACTCCGGGATATCCGGCCGAAATTGCTCGGCGTCGCCAAAGAGGTAGGGCCGATGCTGACCTCCGATAGCCGTACATCGTCGGCAGAGTTGGACAAAGCGGCTACCGCGGCAGCCAACGCGGCTGAAGAGTACCGCAGTTGGCTCGAGAAGAACCTTTCGTCCTACCCGACGAAGAGTGCTGTTGGACGCGAGAATTACCTATTCTTCCTACGGCAAGTGGCTCTCAATCCCTATACCCCGGAGCAACTGCTCGCCATGAGCCGTCAGGAGTGGTCGCGCGCTGTCGCGTTCGAAGAGTATGAACATCAGCGGGACCTCGGGAAACCGGAACTTCCACTCGCGGCGAATTTCGAAGATCAGCGGCAGAAGACACAAGCGGCCGAAGAATCGATACGACGCTTCTTAAACGAGAAAGCACTACTTACGGTTCCGCCCGATATCCCTCATTATGTGGTGAAGCCGATACCCAAGTATCTGTCGTACCTCGAAGGATTCGGCGAACTGGATGACTTCACCTCCCTGACGCGCTTGAACGACCAAGGCCTGCGTTGGACTCCCGAGCCGTCTTCGAAGCTCGGATATTTCGCGCTTGCAACCGCCAAGGACACGCGCCCTCTGATCGTTCACGAAGGCGTTCCGGGCCATTATTTCCAGATGAGTCTTTCCTGGAGAAATCCCGATCCGGTTCGACGGTGGTATTACGATTCCGGAGCAAACGAGGGAATCGGTTTCTATGCCGAAGAGATGATGCTACAGGCCGGGCTTTTTGACGACAGTCCGCGCAGCCGGGAGATCATTTACAACTTTATGCGCCTGCGAGCTCTGCGAGTCGAAGTGGACGTGAAACTCGCGCTGGGAGAGTTCACGATTGAAGGGGGCGCCGAATACCTGAGCAAGTCCGTTCCCATGGACGCCGAGACGGCCCATGAAGAAGCCCGGTTGTTTGCTTCAACTCCGGGACAAGCAATCACGTATCAGATCGGCAAAATTCAGATTATGCGGCTTCTCGCGGACGCGCGCACGAAGCAGGGAAACGGGTTCAAGCTGCAGGCCTTCCATGATTACGTCTGGAAGAACGGAAACGTGCCGCTTTCGTTGCAGCGGTGGGAGTACCTCGGCTCGGCCGAAGATGTGCCTCAGCTCGCACCGTGATGCCTGTCCGTACGCGTGTTAGCTTGACGTAGATTTCAAATGCCTCGATCGCATCTTGTTCTTGCCGTCGCTTGTCTCGCGGCGCTTTGTCGCGGAGCTGGATTGGAGAAGCAGCCGGCTTCGGAGTATCAGGCTCGCCGGGTTGCCCTGGCCGCCAAGTTGAACGGCGGCGCCGCGCTCATTTTTTCGGCGGACGAACCCGCCATGAACTATCAGTTGTGGCGTCAGGATGAGGACTTTTACTTTCTGACCGGATGGAATGAACCCGGTGCTGCTCTGCTGGTTGAGGCCGCGGTCGAAGCTAACAAAGAAAGGGATGGGATCGCCGACAGCCAGGCGACTTCTTCCGCGGCTTATCGTGAAATCCTGTTTTTGCGCGCTCGCAATCCGCGCCTCGAAGTCTACAAAGGGGGCGGCATTTACGCCAACACGCCTGACGCAGCAAAAATCACCGGCGTCGACGAAGTGCGACCTATCACAGATCTGCAGGCCGAACTGGTGCGCCTTGTGCTGCCGAAGGACAGCAAAACGGTGTTCAGCCAGGCGTCCAAGCTTGTTGTTCCTTCCAATGACTCGAAGGCCAAAGCGTCGCTCGATCTTGTGGGCAGCACCACTGGAATACCTTTAGCGTCGACGCGCGACCTGCGGCAGATCACGGCAACGCTTCGCGTCACGAAGTCGCCCGGGGAGATTGAGTTGCTGCGGAAAGCTGCCGAAGCTTCGGTTGCTGCTCATCGCGCTGTCTTCAAGGCGGTGGAACCCGGTGTTTCTGAGCGGACGATCAGCGGGCTGATCGATTACAAGTTGAAAGAGTACGGATGTGAGCGTCCCAGCTATCCGTCCATCGTAGGCTCAGGCGCCAACGCC
>Ga0308176_10002285_pt1 | contig 12026 bp, 11 predicted proteins | sample PhyCR2_3_FD_203890 | JGI IMG/M metagenome (GOLD analysis project Ga0308176, IMG submission 203890) | Soil microbial communities from UC Gill Tract Community Farm, Albany, California, United States - DLSLS.C.R2 | ecosystem: Environmental > Terrestrial > Soil > Agricultural land | place: USA... | reverse complement strand
ATCGCGGCTGTGCCCGTTCATCCCGACGGGCCATCCGGCCCTCAGCATGCCGACGTCGAGCGTGATCGGCCTGTCGGTCGGCAGGATGCGCGTCGCCCGCGATGCAGGAGAGCATGAGCTGCTTCGAGTCGCCGCCGCCCTGCGAGCGGCGGTTCGGCTGGTTTCTGGGGCCGGTCGCCACTTGACGGGCGTCCGGCCGCCCCTCTCGGGCCCGATCGATGACGGTCAACGCTCTCGGGATCGCGGGACATGCCGCTTTCCCACACCCCGGTACGTGTGAGGAGGTGCTGCGAACAACGCGACTACGATCCGAAAGCAGGCAGCCGCATGGCCTTCACCGTTCCGCCACTGCTCTATCCGTTCGATGCGCTCGAGCCGCACATCGACGCGCAGACCATGCGGATCCATCACGACAAGCACCACCAGGCGTACGTCGACAAGCTCAACGCGGCCCTGGACGGGACCGAGTGGGCGGACCGGTCCATCCGCGAGGTTCTGTCCAGCCTCGACCGTCTTCCTGCCGACAAGCAGGGACCGGTACGCAACAACGGCGGCGGCCACTTCAACCACATGCTCTTCTGGGAGTCGCTGCAGGGCGGCGGCGTACAGGTCCCTCACGGAGACGTCGCGGTGGCCATCAACAGCACGTTCGGTTCGCTCGACGGGTTCAAGGAGCAGTTCGTGGCCGCCGGGATCGCGCGATTCGGCTCCGGATGGGTCTGGCTGGTCAACGGCGGGGCCAGCCTGGAGATCGTCTCGACACCCAACCAGGAGACTCCGCTCGCGGACGGCAAGACCCCGCTGCTCGGGAACGACGTCTGGGAGCACGCCTACTACCTGACGTACCAGAACCGGCGTCCGGACTACCTGAACGCGTTCTGGAACGTGGTGGACTGGGGCGTCGTGGCCGAGCGCTACGCCGGCTGAGGCGGAGTCGTGATCTGCTGCATCTTCGACAACGTTCCGCAATGAAACTGCGGGCCGCGGTCGTCGGGGCGGGACCGTCCGGGTTCTACACGACCGCGGTGCTCCTTCAAGAGGGGTTCGCGGTCGACGTGTACGACACCTTGCCGACCCCGTTCGGGCTCGTTCGCGCCGGGGTCGCGCCGGACCACCCGAAGATCAAGGCGGTGACGCGGGTGTTCGAGAAGACGGCGAAGCACGAGGGCTTCCGCTTCTTCGGAGGCGTCGAGCTCGGGGTCGACGTGAGCCGCGAGCAGCTGCTCGAGCGCTACCATGCGGTCGTCTACGCGATCGGGACGAGCGGTGACCGCCGACTGGGCGTTCCCGGCGAGGATCTTCCCGGCTCACATCCCGCCACGGAATTCGTCGCCTGGTACAACGGGCATCCGCGCCACGCCAGCCGCGAGTACCGCCTCGACGTTCGGCGGGCAGTGGTGATCGGCAACGGGAACGTGGCGATCGACGTGGCGCGCATGCTGGTCCTTCACCCCGACGAGCTGCAGGTGACGGACACTGCGGACCACGCCCTGAACGCGCTCGCCGGCTCGTCGATCGAGGAGGTCGTGGTGCTCGGGCGGCGCGGCGCAGCGCAGGCCGCGTTCACTAACCCCGAGTTGCGCGAGCTGGGCGACCTGAAACGCGCCGACGTCGTGGTGGCGCCGAACCAGGTGGCGCTGGACCCACTTTCCGCCGCCTGGCTGGAGCGCGAGGGCGAGCCGACGTCCAAGCGCAACGTCGAGCTTCTCACCGAGTACGCGGCACGGCCGCCGGGCGGGCGCTCGCATCGCGTCGTTCTGCGGTTCCTGCGCTCTCCGGTGGCCATTCTCGGCGAAGGCCGGGTCGAGGCGGTCCGCGTGTCGGTAAACCGGATCGAAGACGACGGTGAGGGCGGGCTGCGTGCCGTTCCGACCGGGGCCCAGGAAGAGATCCCCGCTGGTCTCGTGATTCGCTCGGTTGGCTATCGCGGAACCGCAGTCGCCGATCTGCCGTACGACCAGGAGCGCGGTGTGATTCGCAACGACGGCGGACGGGTCGTCGCGGAGGACGGCTCCTCGCTGCCTGGCGAGTACGTCGTAGGCTGGATCAAGCGCGGGCCGAGTGGCGTCATCGGCACGAACAAGAAGGACGCGGCCGACACGGCGGCAAAGCTCCTCGCCGACCGCGACGCAGGCGCGCTCCGCGCCCCCTCGCTCGACGCGGCGTCTCACCGCTGGCTGGACGACATAGGACGTCGGGCCGTCTCCTGGAACGGCTGGCGCGGCATCGACGCTCACGAGATCCGTCTCGGCGAGCCGCACGGCCGGCCCCGTGTCAAACTCGTCGACATCAAGCACATGCTCGACGCGGCAGGAACAGACCTATGAGCAGTGGCGTCTTCTCGATGAGGTTCGGGGTGCGGATCTACGAGCTGGACCCGCAGCTGCACGTCGACGGCGCCTACATCCAGTACTCCCATCACGCCCGATTCGCGTGTGTAGAGGCGGCTAGCTGATAGGTCCGCAAAGACCGGCTTGAGGGGGGATTCTTTCGGTGTTGCCGGGAGGGTCTTTCTCTTTCTGTCTTTGAGGGAAGGGGTCGTCTTGGACCTGTTGCGCAGAGATTTCGTTGGTGGTCGCGATCGATCCGGGCAAGGCGGTCAACCGGGTGTGGTTGACCAGTGGCGAGCGGGGCCTGCTCGGCCTGCCGGTCTGACCTTCGCCTCCCGCCCCGTCGGCGGGAGGCGGGCAGCGGGAAAACCCCCTCGCCTGACCGTCATTCCACCGTGCCGTACGGGTGGTGCGCGCCGGATACTCGAATCCGGGTCGAGCCGACATCGCGCTCTTCTGTTCCGCACCAACTTGAGGAAGGACACCCGTGCGCAAACTGACCGTCTCCGTCGACATTGGAGGCACCTTCACCGACTTGGTCGCGTACGACGCGATCGGCCGAACGATCGAGACCGTGAAGGTTCCGTCGACGCCTCCGGGCTTCATCGACGGCGTGATGAACGCTCTGGCCAAGGGGCAGATCTCGCCCGAGGAGGTCACCGCCTTCAAGCACGGATCGACCATCGCGACCAACGCGATCATCCAGCGGCGCGGTGCCAAGGCCGGCCTCGTCACGACGAAGGGGATGCGCGACGTCCTCGGCGCCGGGCGCGCCAACCGGCCTGACCTCTTCAACTCCAACTGGGACCCGTCACCGGCGCTGGTCCAGCGCCGACACGTCCTCGAGGTCGCGGAACGCGTCGACTACGAGGGCCGGGTTCTCGTCGAGCTCAACGAAGACGACGTGCGCGTCGCGGCCCGCAAGTTCAAGGTCCGCGACATCGAGTCGGTGGCCGTGGCGTATCTCAACTCGTTCATGAACGGCGACCACGAGATGCGCACCAAGGCCATCTTGCAGGAGGAGCTGGGCGACGACGTCTTCATCTGCACGTCCGCCGAGGTCTTGCCGGAGCTTCGTGAGTTCGAGCGCACGTCGACGGTGGCGGCCAACGCGTACCTGGCACCGGTGATCGGGCGGTACCTCGACGGCCTGGTGGACGCGCTGCGAGGGTGGGGATACGAGGGCGAGGTGTTCGTCACCCACTCCGGCGGGGGCATCATGAGCGCTCGAGCCGCCCGCGAGGTTCCGGCTCGGATCTGTCACTCCGGGCCGGCGGGCGGGGTCATCGGCGGCAAGCGCGTCGGAGAGCTGGCCGGGTTCGACAACGTCATCACCTTCGACATGGGCGGGACCAGCGCTGACCTCTCCCTGGTCGAGAACGGTGTCCCGTCGATCGCGTCCGAGTGGCGCGTGGACTGGAACATCCCGATCCTCTTCCCGGCCGTGGACCTGGTGGCGATCGGCGCCGGCGGCGGCACGATCGCCTGGGTGGACGAGGGCGGGTCGCTGCGCACCGGTCCGCAGAGCGCCGGCGCGAGTCCCGGACCGGCGTGTCTGGGCAAGGGCAACGGAGAGCCGACGGTCACCGACGCTCAGCTCTACCTCGGTCGTCTGAACGCCGACACCTACCTCGGCGGCGACGTGACGATCGACGTCGACCTCGCTGAGCAGGCGATTGCCAAGCTCGGCGTCCGGCTTGGCCTGTCCACGCCGGCGGCGGCGGACGGCATTCTGCAGATCGCCAACGACAGCATGGTCACGGCGGCTCGGCTGATCTCCGTCGAGCGGGGATACGACCCGCGCGACTACGCGCTGGTGGCCGGTGGCGGCGCCGGCCCGCTCCACGCGGTCGAGATCGCGCGGGAGCTGCAGATGCCTAGCGTGGTGGTCCCGCTGGCCGCGGGCCTGACGTCTGCGGTCGGCATCCTGTCGGTCGACCTCCGGCACGACTTCGTCCGCCCGGTGCTCGTCCAGGCGCGCCAGGTGGACCTCGGGGAGCTGGAGACGAAGTTCGCCGACCTCGTCGACGAGGCAGATCAGATCCTCGCCGCTGAGCATGTGCCCGCCGATCGGCGCACGGTCCAGCTGTCCGTCGACGTCCGCTACTACGGGCAGACCCCGTACCTGAACCTGCCGCTCGACCAGGTGCCGAACACGGAAGCAGCGATCGAGTCGATCGTCGCGCGCTACAACGACCAGTACGAGCACGAGTTCGGCTACCGGCTCGCGGAGGACGTCTCGCAGGTCGAGATCGTCAACGCGCGCGTCGCGGCTATCGGCCTGACCGACCCGGCCGAGGTCGCTCCCGTCGAAGAGACCGGCACGGCCGACGAGGCCCTGGCTGGCGAGCGGGACGTGTACTTCTCCGAGCACGGCGACTTCCGCCCGACCTCCATCTACGACCGCTCCAAGCTGAAGACCGGAGCCCAGATCACGGGGCCGGCGATCGTCGACCACCACGAGACGACGGTGGTCGTGCCTCCCGGCGCGGTCGTCAACGTCGACAAGCACCTCAACCTGGTCATCTCCGTCTAATCGGCGGACTCGAAAGGACACTGAGAACCATGACTGCCGTGCAGCCCGGGACCATGACCGCCACGCGCAACGACCCGGTGACGTTTGCCGTGCTCCGCAACGCGTTCCGCTCGATGTGCAACGAAGCAAGCGCGCTCATCGAGCGTGTCTCCTACGCCCCGACCATCACCGAGGGACACGACTATTCGGTGTCGGTCCTTACCCCGGACGGTCGGCTGATCTCCCACGGTCAGCGCGACCAGGCCCCGCACATGGGCACCTTCGAGTCGTCTGTGCAGCATCTCGTCACGCAGGTCGACGAGTTCAAGCCGGGCGACGTGTACATCTTCAACGATCCGTATACGGGCGGCACCCACCAGAACGACGTCAAGCTGATGCGTCCGATCTTCCACGACGGCGAGCTGTTCGCGTTCGGGATCGCGCTGTGCCACTGGCCTGATGTCGGGGGACCGATGCACGGCACCTTCAACCCGCACGCCACCGAGTGCTACGCCGAAGGTCTGCGGATGCCGCCGCTGAAGCTGTACGAGAACGACAAGCCGGTCAAGCCCATCTGGGACCTCATCAGCATGAACGTGCGGGTGCCCAAGGAGCGGGTGGCGGAGATCTTCGCCCAGTACGAGGCCGGCAAGCTGGTCGAGCGTCGCCTGCTCGGCTACGTCGAGAAGTACGGCGCCGAGGTCGTGCGGGACGGCTTCGAAGACACCATGGACCACTCCGAGCGCCTGTTCCGAGCGTGGGTCTCGCGGCTGGCTGACGGTGAGTACGAGTTCGAGGACTTCGGCGATCGCGACATCGGTCGCGAGGGCGAGCCGATGATCCGCGTCCACGCCAAGATGACCATCGACGGCGATCAGGTCACGTTCGACTGGACCGACTGCGGTCCGGCGCCGATTGCCTCCTGGGGCTTCGCCCGTCCGGCCCTCCTCTCGGCGACGTACGACGGCACGATGCACTGCTTCCCCGAGCTCGCGCCACTCAACCACGGTGTGGTGCGGGCCATCAACATCGTCTCCAAGAAGGGCACGTGCGTCGACGTGCAGGAGCCGACGCCGGTCACGGGCTACTGCTCGGGCGCGTACGAGAAGGTCGACGCGATCACGATGGCCTGCTGGGGCCAGGCGCTGCAGGAGGTGGACCCGCGTCGCGTCCACGCGGCCACCGTGAACCTGCAGAACTTCTGCACCGGTGGCATTCACCCCAAGACCGGACAGCCGTTCGTGTCGTACATGTGGCTCGAAGGTGGCCAGGGCGCGCGCACGTACGCCGACGGCAACTCCTTTTACATGATGATCTTCATCGGAGGAGCGTCCAACCAGCCCAACGAGGTGCTCGAGCGCTGGTATCCCATGTACTACGACGAGGCTGCGGCGGTCGTCGATTCGTGCGGCGATGGCGAGTTCCGAGGAGGCTTTGGCCTCTCCCGCAGCTTCACCGCGTGGGGCGACACAGAGCTCGTCGTTCTCGGCGACCGCGAGCGCGTCGGCCCGTTCGGCCTGGCCGGAGGATCCAACGGCGGCCCGAACCGGGTGGTGCTCAACATCGATACGTCGAAGGAGCGCAACCTGGGCATGTTCGCGAGCAAGGAGGTCCTGAAGACGGGTGACCGCCTGCACTTCTCCTCCAACGGGGGCGGCGGCTACGGCCTGCCGTGGGAGCGCAAGGTGTCCGCCGTGCTCGAGGACGTTACCGACGAGCTGCTCTCGATCGGCAAGGCTCGCGACGTGTACGGCGTGTCCATCACCCAGGTAGACGCCGACGCCCTGCGGTACGACGTCGACGAGGACGAGACCGCCCGACTGCGCGCGGCCCTCAGGGCACAGGACTCGCGGCCGCGTGGCCTGGGGCCAGGCGAAGTGCACCCCGGCGGGGAGCAGCTGTTCAAGCGTCCCGCTGAGCTCTACGGTCGCGCCGACGCCGACACGTCGGCCGCGTAGCCGCGGTATGGCTGTGCATTCCCGGCACGGAAGCACGGGCGTGGTGGGTCCCCTTCGGGGGATCGACCGCGCTCGTCGACCGGGCTCCCCGTTTGACGCCGCCTTCGCCTGCGGGCACGATGAGTCGGTGTTCTGCCTCGTCGGCTCAGGAGCGTTTTCGTGGTGATCTCGCGCCTGGCGTACGTGGCCCTCGGGGCCGGCCAGCTCGATCGGATGCTCGCCTTCTACGGCGCGGTGTTCGGCGTCGTCGAGGTCGAGCGGCGCGACGGCGTCGTGTACCTCGCGGGCGGAAAGACCGGGGCGTTCGACCTTGCACTGGGGCCCTGGCCGTCCGGGATGGATCGCTTCGCGTTCGCGGTGCAAGGTCCCTCCGACCTCGCCGACGCCCGCCGCCGGCTCGCCGGGGCGGCCGTCGCGACAACGGATCTCGCCGCAGGATGCGTGCCCGGGGTGGAGGACGGAGTTCGCTTCGTGCTCCCGTCAGGGCACGTGATGGAGCTGGTCGTCGAGAGCGCGCCCGAGGTCTTCCGCCTCACGCCGCGCATCGACGTGCGCCACCACGCCGGGATCGGTCCGGTGCCGCTCGAGCACCTGACGATGAACTGCGGTGACGTGCAGCAGACTGCGAGCTTCCTCATCGAGACGCTCGACCTGCGGCTCAGCGAGTCCGTCCGTCCGACCGACGGCGACTGGTTCAACGCGTTTCTGCGCTGCCGAGACCGGCATCACGACATCGCGTTCTTCGCCGACCCCGGCGGCGACGTCCCGAGCCTGAACCACTTCTGCTACGCCGTCCCGTCGGTCCAGGACCTGGTCCGCGTGGCCGACATCGCGGCGTCGCTTGGTGTTCCGCTGGACTCTTCGCCGGGACGGCACGTCAACGGCAACAACATCTTCATCTACCTGAAGGACCCCGACGGCAACCGGGTCGAGGTCAACACCGACATGGCGGAGATCGACCCCGCGGCGCCTCCCCGCGTCACCGACGAGATGCGCTTCGACGCGTGGCGCGAAGGCATCCCGCCGGACATGCTGACGGCGAGCCCTTGCCGCGACGGCCGGATCACGGCGAGCGTGAGCCGGTAGGTGTCCGTCGGGCAGCTTGACGGGCAGGTCGCCCTCGTCACCGGCGCCGCATCGGGCATCGGACGGGCCGTGGTCGAGCGGTTCGTGGCCGACGGCGCAAAGGTCGTGATGCTGGACCTCGGTGCCGCCGGCGTCGGCGAGCTCGAGCAGCGGCTGGGGGACCAGGTCGTTGGGGTGGTCGGGGACGTTCGCGATCCGTCCGCCCACGACGCCGCCGTTCGCGCGGCGATCGAGAGCTTCGGCCAGCTCGACGTCCTCGTCGCCAACGCCGGCGTCTTCGACGGCTCGGTGCCGCTGCGGGCGCTGGACGACGCGACGCTCGCCGCGGCGTTCGACGAGATCTTCTCCGTCAACGTGCTGGGGTACCTGCTCGCGGCCCGCGCGGCGGCCGACGAGCTGCGCCGCCGGCGCGGCGCGATGGTGCTCACAGTCTCCAACGCCGGGTTCCATCCCGGATCGGGCGGCGGAGTGCTCTACACCGCCTCCAAGCACGCGGTCGTCGGGGTGGTGCGCCAGCTGGCGTTCGAACTCGCACCCGAGGTCCGGGTCAACGGGGTGGCCCCGGGGGGAACGGTCACCGACCTGCGGGTGACCGGGTCGCTGGCCGAGGCCGCGGGGCGCCGGCGCCAGTTCGCGGACCGCGCGGCGTCGGAGCGGGCGATCAGCAGCAGCAACCCGCTCGGCGTCGTGGCCCGTCCGCAAGACCACGCCGGCGCCTTCGCCTTCCTCGCCAGCGGACAGTGCCCGGCGGTGACGGGCGAGATTCTCTCCAGCGACGGCGGCCTGGCCGTTCGGGGCCTGGAGTTCGAACGCGACGCAGCAAAGGAGACCGGGCGATGACGCAGTACGGACGAGGAGAAGCGCGCGAGTGGGCACGCGACCACCTGCGCGGACACTGCGGCTGCCTCATGCCGACGTTCACCTCCGACGGCCGGTCCCTGAACGAGACCGCGATCCGCGCGGACGTCGCGCGCGAGAAGGAGCTCGGGATGACCGGGGTCCTCATCGTCGCGGAGTGTGGGACGACGCGCGACGAGCTGCGGCAGCTCACGGACATCGTGGTCGACGAGGCCGCCGGTGAGCTCCAGACGATCGCCCATGCGTCGCTGCCGACGCTGGCCGACAACATCGAGCTGGCTCGCTACTCCGAGTCGGCGGGCGTCGACGGGCTGCTCGTCTCCTATCCCCTGATGTTCTACCCGGAGAGCGAGCGCGAGGTCTACGACTACACCAAGATCCTCACGGAGAGCTCGGGGCTGGGCAGCATCGTTTTCGCCATGCACCTGTGGAACTTCCGCCGGCTGCACGTCAGCGACTTCTCGCCCGACCTGATCGGCCGGCTCATCGACGACGTCGACGGCGTCATGGCCATCAAGACGGAGATCGGACCGCCCGGCGTCGCGGGCATCGCGCAGGTCTTCGAGCGCTACCGCGACCGGCTCGTGATCACCGATCCCATCGAGGCGAACGCGCCGCTGTGGCAGCGCAGCTTCGACATGCAGTGGATGGGCACGTCCAACTACGAAGCGATGGCCGGCGAGGTGCCGCGCTACTACGCGCTGCTGCAGCAGAACCGCTACGAGGAGGCCATGGACGTCTACTGGCGGATGCATCCGATCCGCCAGGCCGACGCGGAGGTGGTGGGGGAGGCGATTCGGGGCACGAGCCTCGTGCACCGCCTGGTCTGGAAATACCAGGGCTGGCTGCACGGCTTCAACGGCGGTCCGATCCGGAGCCCGCACTTGCGCATCAACGACCGTCAGATGGCGACGCTCCGGGCTGCCGCGGTCGCGTCGGGGCTCCCTGTGACCGATAGCCCGGACCGCGACTTCTTCGTGGGTCGCAACCCGGCATGACCCGCGTTCTTCGCGACGCCGACGTACAGCGCGTGGTGGGCTTCCCGGAAGCCGTCGCCGTCGCACGCGACGGCGTCGTCGGAGCGTTCGGGCCGGCGACCGCCCGCGGCGGGTCCGTGGCCGAGCGTTCCACCGCGCGCCACGGCGACGGGTGGCTGCGGGTCATGAGCGGGCTGCTGCCCGGCCTCGACGTGCTCGGGTTCAAGGCGTTCTCGCTCGTGCCCGGTGTGGGCGTCCGGTACCTGATCGCGCTGTACCGCCTGAGCACCGGCGAGGCCCTCGCCCTGGTCGACGCGAACCGGCTGACGGTCGTGCGCACGAGCGCCACCGCGGCGGCGGCGGCCCGCCACTACTGGGGGGAGCAGCCGATCGCGATCGGGATCGTGGGCAGCGGGCTGCAGGCCCAGGACGGCCTGCGCGCGCTCGCCTCGGTCTGCGCCGTCCGTCACGTCAAGGTCTTCAGCCCGACCCCGTCGAGCCGGGAGCGCTACGCCGCCGAGCTGTCCTCGGAGCTCGGCGTCGACGTGACGGCGGCCGCCTCCCCGGCCGACGCGGTCGCCGGCGCCGACATGGCGCTGTGCGCCACGCAGACGCGGGGCACGGTCGCGCTGTCCGCGGACGACGCGGGGGACGTGCAGTACGTCAGCTCGGTCAGCTCGACCCTGCCGTCTCAGCGCGAGCTCGACGAGCGGCTTATCTCCAGCGCGGCGACCGTGATCCTCGACACGCCGGACGCGCTCGAGGAGTCAGGCGACCTCATCGCCGCCCGCAAGCTGGGCCTTGACCCGACCCGGGTGCTGGCGCTCGCGTCGTTCCTGGACGGCAGCGAGCCGGTCCACTTTCCCGCCGTCTACAAGTCGATCGGCAGCGTGGAGCAGGACCTGTCGCTCGCCTACGCGGCCTGGCAGGCGGCCGAAGCCGCCGATGTGGGCCAAGTGATCGACCCCATCGAACTGCGGAAGGACGTGTCGTGAAACGCGCGCTGAACCCCGACGGTCTCGCCGCTCCGCTCGGACCGTATTCGCTGGTGACGGTCGTCCCCGCCGGCGAGCTGGTCTTCTGCGGCGGGACGATCGCGCTCGACGAGGACGGCGCAGTCGTCGGCGCCGGTGACATGGCCGCCCAGACCGAGCAGGTCATGCAGAACATGCAGATCGCGCTGGCGGCCGCTGGTGCGACATTCGACGACGTCGTGAAGATCGTGACCTACGTGACCGACGTGGCGCGGTACCCCGAGCTCGCCGCGGTCCGCGCCGCCTACCTGCGTGCTCCGTACCCGACGAGCACCCTGATCGAGGTCGCGGGCCTGATGCTGCCGGAGCTGCTCGTGGAGATCGACGCGATCGCCGTGCGGCCGGCGGGGCGGGCCTCGTGAGCGATCAGCCGGTCATCATCACGGTTGCTCCCACGGGTCCGGTCACCACGCGCGCCCAGCACCCTGGCCTGCCCCTCACGCCGCCCGAGATCGGTGTCGCGGTGGCCGAAGCCGCGGACGCCGGGGCGGCGGTCGCGCACGTGCATGCGCGCGACGACCGCGGCGAGCCCACCGCGGACCCGTCGATCTACGCCGAGATCGTTGCCGAGATCGAGCGTCGCTGCGACATCGTCGTGCAGGCCTCGACGGGCGTCGGCCTGACGGTGCCCGTCGAACAGCGCCTGCAGATCGTCTCCAGCCCCCTCGTGCAGGTGCCGATGGCGACGCTGAACCCGGCCTCGATGACGTTCGGCGGAGGCACGTTCTCCAATCCGCCCGACTTCGTTCGCGCGCTGGCGCGCGAAATGGGCGCTCGCGGCATCCGCCCGGAGCTCGAGGTGTACGACCTCGGCCACATCGGCCTCTGTCTGGACTTGGCGCGGGAGGGCCTCATCGAGTCCCCGCTGCAGTTCAGCTTTGTGATGGGCGTTCGGGGAGGCATGCCGGGCGATCCCAAGCTGCTGCCGCTCCTGATCGGCATGCTGCCGGACGACATCGTCTGGCAGGCCATCGGCATCGGCCCGGCGCAGCTGCCGCTGAGCCACGCCGCGCTGGACCTGGGCGGCAACCTGCGGGTGGGCTTCGAGGACAACGTGTACTGGTCCAAGGGCCGCCTCGCCGAGTCCAACGCCCAGTTCGTGCGCCGGGCCGCCGAGCTGGTGACGACGTACGGGCGGTCGGTGGCGACTCCGGACGACGTTCGCCGCCGGCTTCAGCTGGGGTGAGTCGGCGGCTCGTCGAGGCGGACGAGCCGGTGGGCGACGGCCAGGGCCGCCGCGTGGGCTCGGGTGGTCGCGCCGAGCTTGT
>Ga0308176_10002284_pt1 | contig 12027 bp, 9 predicted proteins | sample PhyCR2_3_FD_203890 | JGI IMG/M metagenome (GOLD analysis project Ga0308176, IMG submission 203890) | Soil microbial communities from UC Gill Tract Community Farm, Albany, California, United States - DLSLS.C.R2 | ecosystem: Environmental > Terrestrial > Soil > Agricultural land | place: USA... | reverse complement strand
CAGGGTCAATATCTTGGAGCGCCGGGGCCCGGCATTTTCGCCCAGACGACTTATAACTTCCGTGACACCGTGAGCCTGATAAAAGGCAATCATTCCATCCGGTTCGGGGCCGACCTCTATTGGGAACAGGACGCGGATAGCAATGCAGGGGGCGCCAGACCTACTTACTATTTCCGGAACATGTGGAGTTTCGGGAATGATGCGCCTTACCAGGAAGTTGGGAACTTCGATCCGAAGACGGGACAACCTTCAGCGGCATCGAAATACATCCGTTCCGGTATCTTTGCGGGCTTCATTCAGGATGACTACCGCGTGCTCCCGAACCTGACATTGAATTTGGGCGTGCGTTACGAGTACTTCCAACCGGTGCATGAGAAGTACGACAACATCAGTAATGTAGTGCTGGGCTCGGGCGCGAACCCGCTGATCGGGTTGAGCCTGCGAGTCGGGGGCGATCTCTATAACGCAAGCAAGTTGAACTTCAGTCCGCAGATCGGTTTCGCGTGGAGACCCAACCCGGCCAGCCAACGGTTCGTCATGCGAGGGGGCTTCGGGGTCGGATACAACCGCATGCAGGAAGCGATCACTTTGAACGGTCGCGCGAACCCGCCTTTGATCACGTCGTTTACCCTGACCGGAGCAAACGTGCTGTATGCTCTGCCATCAAGCGTCAACCAGTTCGCAGGCTACCCTGCAAATCCGAACGCCCGCCAATCATTCGATCCGAATACAAACCTGCCGGTGGGAGGCGCCCCGATCACAATCAATGGCTTCCCCCTATCTCTGCCCACTCCATACACGTATCGATACTCGCTCGATACCCAGTATGATCTCGGCGGGAATTGGACCGCGAAATTGGGTTACCAGGGAAGCTCCAGCCGTCGCCTGACGCGGCAGAACAACTTGAATTTCCTCTACGGTCGTTCGAACCCCATTATCCAGAACCTTTACTACTACTCGAACGATGCGAACGCGAATTACAACGCTCTCCTCGCGGAGATTGAGCATCGCTTCGCGAAATCGTTCCAGATCGATGCTCAATATCGCTGGAGTAAGACGATCGACAACGGATCGAATGATTACTACATCGGTGAATACCCGTACGGCTTGCAATACCTGAGGGGGCTTGCCGATTTCGACGTGCGGCACCTGTTCAAGGTTTATGGTGAATACAGCCCGCGCTTCTTCAAAGACAACAGCTGGAAGGAGAAGATTTTCGGCGGCTGGCAGCTGACGGGTATTTTGAACTACCACACCGGATTCCCCTGGACTCCGCTCTACACCAACACCGGGTGCAACGTTGTTTACGCCAACAGCGGATATTGCAACCTGCGTCCCTCCGCCTACCTGGGCGGAGCGGGAACCGATTACAGCAACGACGCCTTCAAGCGGCCGAACGGCAATTTCCCGAACGGCGCATTGTCCTATTTCACAGTTCCCACGTTCCCGACGAGCGGCATCCCTCCGGCTCCGTCGGTGGGCCGCAACGTACTGCAAGGACCGAATTTCTTCAACCTGGATGCCACGCTCATGAAGGCTTTCGGCGTGCCCAGCTTCGGCATTTTCGGGGAAGCTGCCCGATTCGAATTCCGAGCGAATTTCTTCAATATCTTGAATAAGACCAATCTGTCACCGATGACGGTAAACTCCGTCGATCAGGTCATTAGCACCGATGGACGAACCAGCAATCCATTGTTCGGGCAACCGCAGTCGGCGCTCGGAGGGAGAACCATAGAGTTCCAAGCTCGATTCAGCTTCTAAGCCCGGGAGTTTGGCAATCGGCGTGCACTTTTTCGGAAACGTGTAAACCTGGTGCTACTTCGTAGCATCAAAATTGGTGGGAGAAATCTTCTCCCTCCAGACACTATTTTCCGATGGGTGCGAGGCATCAAATTCGAGATCTCTCGAGGCGGAGTTTCCTCGTCTCAAGTGCTGGGCTAGCCTTGCTGACGAAGGCGGGCGCAGCCGGCAGCTTCGCTGAAGCTTCATCCCCTGTGACCGCCGATGAGCGAACATTTCTCGAAGATTTCGCTTCACGCTGTGTCCGGTATTTCTGGGATCAAGCCGACCCGCATACCGGGATTGTTATGGATCGAGCCCGCAACGACGGAAGCCGGTCCGGCAATAACGTCGGAAGCGCTGCCGCGACCGGATTTGGGCTAACCGCCTTGTGCATAGGCGCGAGCCGTGGATGGCTGCCCAAAGATCAGGTGCGCGCCCGCGTCGTCACAACGCTCCGATATTTCTGGATCCACGCATTTCACGACCACGGGTGGTACCTGCACTTCATGGACGCGAGCAACGGTCAGCGGCGTCTCGGCTCAGAAGTTTCGAGCGTGGACACGTGCTGGCTGCTCTGTGGTGTGCTCACTGCAGCGGGATACTTCCCGAACGACCGCGAGATCCAGAGCCTGGCTCACCAGATCTTTGACCGCGTTGACTTTACCTGGATGCTCGCCGGCAGTCCCCTGCTCCTATGCCACGGAGCCATGCCCGGCTCAGGATTTCTCAGCCATCGCTGGAGCGCTTACAGCGAAGCGTCCGTTCTGTACCTCATGGCCATCGCATCAACAAAGCATCCGATTCCGGCGGAAAGCTGGTATGCGTGGCTGCGCCCGGAAGTTCACTTTGATCAATGGAGCTTCGTCAGCGGGGGCCCCCTGTTTACGCATCAGTTTTCCCACGCGTGGGTCGACTTCCGTCACCAGCAGGATGGAGATCCTTCTTACCTGAATTACTTCAGGAACTCCATCATCGCCACTTACGCTCACCGGGATTTCTGTCTTAGTCTGCAGTCGCGATACGGGGATTACGGCCCGAACATGTGGGGCATTACCGCCTCGGACGGGCCCGGTGGTTATGTGGCCTGGGGCGGACCGCCTTATGCCGGCCCTATCAATGGCACTCTGGTTCCGTGCGCCGCAGCAGGGTCACTGATGTTTGCCAAAGATATCTGTCTTCCCGTGCTTCGCGAAATGAAGAACGTCTACGGGGAGAAGGTATACGGCCGCTATGGTTTCACCGATGCCTTTAACCCGAACTGGAAAGACCAGAAACTCTGGGTAAATCAGGACGTTGTCGGCATCGACGTGGGCATATCGCTGCTCAGCATCGAAAACCTGCTGACTGGAAACGTGTGGCGCTGGTTTATGCGGAGCAACTACATCCGAACAGCCATGGAACGCGTTGGCTTCCAGTTGGCCACGCCCGGAACCGTCATCAAAGAACGGAACCGGACGATCAAATTGAGGGCCTGAACGGGAGGAAGCGCCGCCTAGCGCTTCCTCTGACCCTTCGCCAATTTCCTGATCTTCTTCTTGTTAGAGCCGCGAGCCTCACTCGACGGCCGCTTGGCCTTGGGTGCCGCTTTCTTGCGGGCCGCGCGCTTGACTTTCTTGCGCTCTTCTCGATTCTCAACGTGCTTAGTGTTCATTCTTCGACTTTGATTCCTGCGTACTTCTCAACGATCTTCTTCAGGCCATGGCCCGGAAAGCTAATTGTTAGTTTCGCATCCTCGCCTTCGCCTTCTCTCCGTAAGACGACGCCCCGCCCATATTTCGGGTGCTGAACTGTCGCCCCGGATCGCACTCCGCGGGCCGACACCGGGCGCAGCTGCGCTGTCCTCGGCACCTGAGCCGGAGCAGGGGTTCTCGCGGGAAAACCAGAAGCTGGTTTAGCGAAAGGTGCAGCTGCGGAGTTAGCGGCCGACGGGGCAGGCGGCGCGATTTTAGGAGCCGGAGTTGCCGGCTGGCTCGCTGGTTTGGGCTGTCCTCCGAGCTTTTGAACGAAACCGGAAGGCGGAGGCATGCCGCGTTCGGCGAAGAACTGCGCAATATTCTCGACCGAGTTATATGTCTTGCCCGTGTAGAGATTCCCCTTTACCGATTGGCGAACATCGGACTGTTCGGCAAAGAGATCCACTTCGTCTACATGCGGCTCGCTGTACGGCGAGAGTTTCTCGCGAAGAGCGACGGGCACCTCGTTTAGAAAGCGCGAAGGAAGACAGGCTTCCGGTTGAGATCCCCCGAACCTCCGCCGGTATCGTGCCCACGTGACGTAGAGCCGCTTCTCCGCCCTGGTCATTCCGACGTAGCAAAGACGGCGCTCCTCCTCCATGCCCGCTTCGGAAAGCAGGGAACGGCTATGCGGGAAGATGCCTTCCTCCAGTCCCGCGAGGAACACGTTCGGAAACTCTAATCCCTTCGCGTTGTGGATGGTTAACAGAGATACCGGGGCTTCCTGGTCTACCGAATCGGCATCCGCAACCAACGCCGCATGGTCCAGAAACTCTGCGGCAGTTTCGCCGCGCTCAGCGCCTTCCACCGCAGCGTTGATTAACTCCTCGAGATTCCCCAGCCTGGATTCAGCTTCGGGCGAGATATCGGCCTTTAACATCGCCCCGTAACCCGTCTTGTCCAGGATGTCGCGCAGGATCTCGTGCACCGGCCGCTCCCGCACCTGCTCCGATAAGGTGTGAATCGTATTCAGGAACGATTTGATCGCCGATTCGGCCCGCACGGGGAACACTTTCTCTTCCAGCATCTTTGGCAAAGCGTTCCACAGGCTCATGCCATGCTCGAGCGCATACTGCTCCATCTGGTCGATGGTGCCCTTGCCGATCCCTCGCGCCGGAGTATTGATAATGCGGAGCAAACTCACTGAATCCTGAGGGCTGAGCAAAATCTTGAGATACGCCAGCAGATCCTTTACTTCCGCGCGCTGGTAGAAGCTGAAACCTCCAACCACCAGGTACTTGCGGCCATAACGCCGCAGCGCTTCCTCAATCTGGCGGGACTGGAAGTTGGTCCGGTACAGAACGGCTACCCGGTCCCTGGGACTCTTTGCCAGGATCTTCTCGATCGTATCGGCGATGAACAGCGCTTCGTTTTCGCCATCCGGCGCCTCATAGTAGCCAATCTTCGAGCCCTCACCGGAACTCGTCCAGAGCCACTTGCCCTTACGTTCTTTATTATTCGCAACCACCGCGCTCGCGGCTTCGAGGATGTTCTTTGTCGAGCGGTAGTTCTGTTCCAGCCGAACCACAACCGCATTCGGATAATCGCGCTCGAAATCGAGAATGTTCCGGATATCGGCTCCGCGCCAACCATAGATGGATTGATCTTCGTCGCCGACCACGCAGATATTCTTCCGGCTTTCGGTCAAGAGCCGCATCAGCTCATACTGGCTGTGATTCGTGTCCTGATACTCGTCGATCATGACGAATTCGAAGCGCTTGTTATAAAGACTGCGCAAAGCCTCATCGTGCTTAAGCAGCCGGACGGTTTCGAGCAGAAGATCGTCAAAATCGAGCGCGTTCGCCTGTAGGAGCCGCTCGCCGTATAGCTCGTACACTTTCGCCATGCGCATCTGCTTCGGGTCGGTTGCGACTCTAGACCAGTCGAGCGGCGTTTCGCCGTGACTCTTGGCGTGGCTGATACGCGACAGCATGGCCCGATATGCCATGAACTTGTCATCGAGACCGACCTGTTTGTAAATGGACCTGAGCAGCGAAACCTGGTCGTCGTCGTCGTAAATGGTGAACTGGCGCGTGAAGCCCTTGCGGATTTCACCGAGCGTGCTTCCGTCGCGTCTCAGGGCGCGGACGCAGAACGAGTGAAACGTGGAAACCAAAGGCGTGTGGGCGGTCGTAGGATCGGCGAGAAGCGCATTCACGCGCTGCCGCATCTCGTCCGCAGCCTTATTTGTGAAGGTGACTGCCAATACCGCTGGCCCCGGCACCTTGTGGCGATCAATCAAGTGCGCGATCCGGTGGGTGATGACGCGCGTCTTGCCGCTGCCGGCTCCAGCGAGCAGCAGCATCGGCCCTTCGACATGCTCAACAGCCTCACGTTGTTGCGGATTTAGACCTGCAAGAAAATCCATGAATTCAGGCGGGGGAAGCGCTTTCAGAATAACATCCGGAGCGCACTTGGCCGTCGCGGGATCTACTCTGGAATTCGTGCCCTCCGAACTGATCGTCTCCGTGGTGAAGAGCTGCCTCCTTGTTCTCTCGGCCCTGTTTCCGATCGTGAATCCCCTGGGGAACAGTCCGATTTTCCTCAGCCTCACCTCGGGCTATTCGAGCGACGCGCGGGCTATCCTCTCGAGGAAGATCGCGCTCAACAGCTTCTGGCTGCTGACCGTGTCCATGCTTGTGGGAACTCATATCCTGGCGTTTTTCGGAATTTCGATCCCGATCGTTCAGGTGGGTGGCGGAGTGGTGGTCATGTATGCCGGTTGGTCCGTGTTGCAGGGCGAATCAGAGCCCACCGAAACGCCAACGAAGAAGAACATCACGCAGCAGGACATCGCCAACCGCGCATTTTACCCGCTCACTCTTCCTCTCACGGTGGGCCCCGGATCGATTTCGGTAGCCCTTACGCTTGGCGCCACAGAGATGCACCGCGGCCAACTGCTTCGGCTTATCGCCGCCGTCATCGGTCCCGCTCTTGTAGCCGTGAGCGTCTTTCTCAGCTATCGGTTCGCGGAACGGCTGGCGCACCTTCTTGGAGAGACGGCGATGAACGTGATCGTGAGACTTAGCTCGTTCATCCTGCTTTGTATCGGTGTGCAGATCGTTTGGGAAGGCGTGCGGACGCTCATGAACCTGCCGCGTTGAAAAAAGTTCGACTCCGTACTCATTTAGTAGATCTTCTACACAACATTGTGTAAACTGTCTACACTATGACCCGACGAGAACCTGCTCGCGTGGATCTCCTTCAAGGCACTCTCGATCTTCTGATTCTCCGTACACTGCTGTCCGGACCTACTCATGGTCATGCGATTGCGAAACGGATCAAACACACTTCGGAAGAGGTGCTCCAGATAGAGACGGGATCGTTATACCCGGCTCTACACCGCCTCGAAGCCCGCGGCTGGATCGCCGCCTCTTGGAAATTGTCGGAACTGGGAAAACGGGCGAAGTACTACTCTTTGACCAACCGCGGCCGCAAAGAACTGATCCTTGAGCAAAGCAAGTGGGAGAAGTTCTCGCGTGCCATGGGGCTGGTCTTGAATCCTCCGAATGAGGAGTTGTCATGACCGGTTTCCTTCGGAAGTTGAATTGGCTGGTGCGCCGCCGCGTGAAAGACGCCGAGTTGCGCGAAGAACTCGAGTTCCATCTGTCCGCAGAGGCGGAAGAAAACAAAGCAGCCGGCGTCTCAGAACTCGAGGCACGATCCGCGGCCCAGAGGGATTTAGGCAATCTCACGATGATTGCTGAGGATGTTCGGGCAAATTGGGGATGGCCCTGGTTCGAACAGTTCGTGCAGGACGCGACGTTTGCCTGCCGAACGTTGTTCCGGGCTCCGGGCTTTACCGCCGCGGCAGTACTGACGCTGACACTTGGGATCGCTTCCACCTCGGCAATGTTCAGCGTCGTCCGAGGCGTTCTGCTGAAGCCACTCCCATTCCGCGATCCCGATCGCATTGTGTCTATCTTCGAAGCCAAACGCAAAGGGAAGAATCCGAGAAACGTGATTGCCCCGGGCAATTTCGTCGAATGGCGGGCACGTAGCCGGACGCTACAGCACATTGGCATGACAGCACCGTCGCGAGAGAACCTGATGCTGAACGGCGAGCCGGAGGAAGTGGCAGGCCGCTTCGCATCCTCGGACGTATTCATAGCGCTGGGCGTGCACGCAGCGAGGGGCCGTACGTTCCTGCCCGAGGAGGATGAGGCAGGCAAGGACCAGGTTATTATCCTCTCCCATGAATTCTGGCAATCGAGACTTCATGGGCGGCAGGACGTTATCGGACTCAAGATACTTACGAACGGCGAGCCTCGCACCGTCATCGGAGTGATGCCTCCTGACTTCACCATCAACGGACAGAATGCGGACTACTTCATAACGTACGGCTGGACGGTGGAGACCCTAAGGTCGGAGCCCGGGCGCGGCAACTCCTACGCGGTTGCCCGACTTCGCGACGGTGTCACGCTGCAGCAAGCGGCGGCCGAGATGAAAAGCATCTCCGTGCAACTCGAGAAAGAGTTTCCGGATCGCGATACCGGATGGACCGTAAACCTGATTCCTGTACAGGAGCTGACAGTCGAACAGATCCGTCCAGCCATTTTGATACTCTTTGGCGCGGTCGCCCTCCTGCTTGTCATCGCATGCGTCAACGTAGCCAATCTACTCCTTGCACAGATCACCGTGCGGAAGAGTGAACTCGGGCTACGTGCGGCGCTTGGAGCCGGGCGCTTCCGGCTCATCCGTCAAATGCTTACCGAGAGTCTGATGCTCGCGGTGATGGGTGGCGTGAGTGGACTGGCGCTAGCATTCGCCTTCCATCGTGGTCTGCTCAATCTGGTGAGGGACAGAATTCCGGTGCCGAGGTTCGATCAGGTGAGGCTTGATCTGCATGTAGTGGTTGTGACCTTGGCTGTTGCGCTTGGCGCGGGGCTGCTCTTCGGCGTGATGCCCGCAATAGTGGCGTCGCGCGACCTGGACGGATCACTGCGTGAAGACGGCCGTCACAGTGCAGGGCTACGGCCGAGACGCATCCTTACAACGCACGTTGTCACCGAGATCGCGTTCGCATTAGTCCTGCTCATCGGAGCGGGACTGCTCATCCGAAGCCTGCTGCGCGTACAGGAAATCAATCCCGGTTTCCGCTCCGCGGGCCTGCTGACTGTGCGCGTTCCATTGCCCGCTTCCCGATACTCTGACGAGTCGCGGAGGACAGCTTTCTTTGGGGACGCTCTCGCGAAAATGGCGGTGGCCCCAGGTGTGCAGAGCGCGGCAGGGACGGCATTTCTGCCGATGGCCGCTCCTCCGATCGGCACGGGTGTCTATCGCGCCGACCGCCCCGCCCCGACTCCCGGCGAAAGGCAATCGAGCGAGGTTCGACCTATCACGCCGGATTTTTTCCGGACCATGCGAATTCCGCTCTTCGCGGGACGGGATTTTGCCGCCTCGGATACCAGCCGTACCAAACCGTTTGCAGTCATCAGTGAAACTCTTGCGCGCCGTTTGTTCTCGGGAGAGAACCCGATTGGCAGACAACTGATCATCCGTCTTAATCCGCCGTATCGCCCTTGGGAGATCGTCGGCGTCGCGGGCGATGTTAAAGGAACTTCGCTCGATGGGGTCATCCGTCCGGCTGTTTGGCTACCGTATACGCAACTCTCGCCCGGTCAGATGACGTTCATCGTCCGTACTGCGCGTGATCCCTTGTCGCTGGTCAGTGGAATCCGCCAAGCTGTCCGCGCACTTGATCCCGAATTACCTCTCGTGGATGTGATGACTATGGACGAGGTCGTCGCAAAAACTCTAGTCCGTCCTCGGACGGTGGCTAGATTGCTGAGTGCGTTCGCGCTTATGGCGCTTGCACTAGCAGGCGTCGGCCTTTACGGTGTGATGGCCTACTCAGTGGCGCAACGTAAGCAGGAAATCGGCATCCGAATCGCGCTAGGGGCATCGCGCAGCACGCTGGTCCGAACCATCTTCGAAGAAGTGCTACTGCTTGCCGGGATCGGCCTAGCCCTTGGGCTTGGGGGTGGATTCGCCATTTTACGCATCTTGGAATCCCGCTTCACAGCGCTGACGGCCTACGATCCGGTAGCGCTTGCCGGGGTTACGGCGCTACTCGGAGCAACCGCTCTAATAGCGAGCGTGGTTCCCGCCTGGCGCGCCGCATCGGTCGATCCCTTACTTGCGTTGAGATCCGAGTAAACCAGGCCAGTGGCTTTGACGAGCACTCCCCCGTTCGCGCCGGTCAGGATTGTCCGTGGCCTGGTCGAGATCAAGATACGGCCGGGACACCAGCCAGGATCCGAGCCTCCTTCGGTTGAGGACGCAACAGTAGGTAGAACGCGGCGAAGTGCGTGATCATCAGCGCGGGGACATAGATAACGGGAATCGCGTATGCAGCGCCCAACTGTCCGGACAGCATTGGTAGACCGACCTGAACCGCGTGGTAGTAGTCAACGACGAGATCGACCATGCCCACGACATTGAAAGCAACAATAAACAACCAAAAGAGTGGACGCACGTTTACCGTCAACAGCGCCAGCATGGCCAGCACCCCCGTAGCCAAATCCCAATAGGCGGCAAAGGTGGCGAAGCTAGCGGGCAGATTGGGCCCGACAACGCCAGGAAGCATAAAGACGAGCCCGAAAAAACGAAAGCTGTGCAGAGTGGCAATTGCCCGTTGCGCATCGAGCGGGGCCATTGATTTGAGCTTGGGCCAGAGATAAGCACGGAAGCAAAGCAGCCAGGCGACATAACCCGAGACGAGGTGTATTTGGAATAGCCTTTCCGGTGACATTGGGTCTCCTAGACTGTCAAGCTGCTTCGGACATATGCCCACCTGCGCCCGAGATGATCGAGGCTGTGGATGGAAGCAGGGGTGAGCAACTCGCCTCCGACCACCTTCCGTTCCTGATTCTGAAGATCATCGCATCGGACATCGAATTGTGTTACGCCGGCTACGCCGGCGACGGATACGGCTTGAGACATATCGAGGTTTCCTTTCTGGCGATAGGATGACTCATATCATCCCTTAGTTTCCGGATCATCTCCAAATAATGCCGTCGCCATGAGATGATGTAGGACATCCTATAGTCATTCATGCGTTATAAATCGGAGCACAAAGCCGAGATTCATCAAAAGATTGTCGAGGATGCCTCGCGCCGCGTTCGCGCAGAAGGATTAACAGGCGCTGCGGTTTCAGCCGTCATGCGGGACGCCGGCCTGACTCACGGGGGCTTTTATAAACATTTCGCGAACAAGGACGAATTGGTTATCCAATCGCTAAGCGAGGCGTTTTGGGAGATCGCCGAATTCCTGGCTCACGCGGGAAAGAAATCCAAAGCGGGGACGGAGTGGAAAAAAATCGTGGAGGTCTATCTCAGCCCTGAACACTGTGATCACGCTGAGTGCGGATGCCCTTTAGCGGCGCTTGCACCCGAGTTGGCGCGGGCTGATGAAGCCATGAAGGTTCAGATCTCTGGAGAGCTGACGAAATATAGGGACCGGATGCTCCCATTTATGCCTGGCCGGCGAGTTGCGGACAGAGAGCGTGCTTTCATCGTAATTTTTTCCACGATGCTTGGGGCCGTTGCCATTGCCCGCATTTTGCCGGATGCAGTCGCACGAGCAAAAGTGCTCGCGAGCGCGCGAGAGTTCCTTTTGAACAGCTTTTGAGCTTCGCTCATCGCGTTTAGGGACCACGCATAAACGCAGCTGAACGCGAGTTCTATATTGGACGCCCGATTCGAATCATCAGCTCCTTGAATCGAGCATCGTTGCGAAGACTATCGAAGCGGGGGTCTACACCCAGGAAGGCCGCCCGAGGCGAGCGCTCCTCGACCGCTCGGGACAGTGATTGGAATGCCCAGTTTGTTTGGCCGATGCCTAAGGATGCCAGTGCGAGGTCGTAAGGAGAGACGTATCTCTGTGTACATAACTGTTGGAGATCGCCGAATAGCTTCTGCGCTTGGGGCCGCCTTCCGGAAACTCCGTACACGTGCGCTAAGGACGCGATGTAAACCGGGCTGCCGCCCGATAGAGCTACTGCCTTTTCGAGTTCCGCGACAGCCTCCTCGTACATGTGCTTCTGCTCGAGCGCGTGTCCGAGCACCAGATGCACCGGAACGAAGTCGGGATCCATCTCGAGGGCATTTCTGTACTGCTCGATCGCCTGATCGTACTGTCGAGCGAAAAAGTAGCGCGACCCAACCCAGGTGTTGATGATGTTCGATAAGGGATCAAGTTCCCGGGCGCGTTCCGATTCCGCAATGGCGTCCTGATGACGGCCTACCAAGGACAGGAATTCGGCGTACCAGTGGTGCCCGTTCGCGTAGTTCGGATTCAACTCGATCGCACGCCGGAACTCCCGGTCAGCGTTGCTCCAGTCGCGATCGTAGTAAAGAGTGACGAAGGCCAGGGACGTGTGTGCTTCCGCGAGCGAGTCATCTAAAGCCAGCGCCTTCTTCAGCGCGATCTTCGCGTGGGGAAAAGTCTCTGATGGAGCCATGTATCCGTACCATCCGAGCGGGAGCCAGCAATCCGCAAGGCCGTCATA
>Ga0308176_10002283_pt1 | contig 12027 bp, 12 predicted proteins | sample PhyCR2_3_FD_203890 | JGI IMG/M metagenome (GOLD analysis project Ga0308176, IMG submission 203890) | Soil microbial communities from UC Gill Tract Community Farm, Albany, California, United States - DLSLS.C.R2 | ecosystem: Environmental > Terrestrial > Soil > Agricultural land | place: USA... | reverse complement strand
CCGTAATGGAAGCCAGAATGGACGCTCACCGATAGAGGGCCCAAGCCGTTCGTGCCGTGGTCGGCGAAGGACAGCCGGTAACGCGGGCCGCGAGGCCGTCCGCTGATGTCGGTCACGAGTGGGCGAGAAGCCAACTTACTGTCAGCGCGTCCAGGTCGGGTTGAGCTCCGGTTCGGACGAAGCCATCCGGCAGTGATCGGGTCCTGCCGTTGTGCCGGGATCAATGGGACGGTTGCGCAATGCCGTCCCGGACGGGGGTCTGACTCATGAGATCTATGACCGAAGTGTCCAGTCACAGGCTTGTCGACCGTCGTTGCGGGATGGTGTTTGCAGCCACCGAGCCACAGGGCGTGTCTCAATAGGGGCCTTGCCGAGTTTCCGGCGCCATCACGGTTCAGACCGCCCGGGCAGGCCGGTGCCGTCCGCCCAGCACGTCACCACGCGGGAGGCCAACCATCATGACGACCAGACAGCACAGCACCTCCTCCAGCACGGATCCTCCCGTTCGGGGTGAGGTCGTTCTGGGCGTGGACACGCACGGCGAGGTGCATGTCGCCGCCGTGATCTCCCCGCTCGGGAAGACCTTGGGGACCGAGTCCTTTCCCGCGACGGCGGCCGGCTACCGACAGTTGCTCGCCTGGGCCTGCGTCCTTCGCCGCCCTGTGCGGCGTCAGTCCCATCGAGTACTCCTCGGGCCGTCGGTGCTCGCGTCGGCTCAACCACGGCGGTGACCGGCAGGCGAACGCCGCCCTGCACCGCATCGTCTTCACCCGCCTGCGCCACGACTCGCGCACCCAGGCGTACTACGAACGCCGCACCCAGGAGGGCAAGACCCGACGCGAGATCATCCGATGCCTCAAGCGATATGCCGCCCGCGAGGTCTTCAACCTGGTCAGACCGGTTTCCCGCGCCCCCGCGTTATAGGGGCGTCTGTGAGACGTGAGAGGGTCTGGGGCGTGAGTGAGACACCGTCGAACACCCTGCAATACCGCTTTGACGGGCCAGAAGAGGCTCCCGTCCTGATCCTGGGTCCCTCCCTGGGTACCACATGGCACATGTGGGACCGGCAGATCCCCGAGCTGACGAAGCAGTGGCGGGTCTTCCGGTTCGACCTGCCGGGCCACGGCGGCGCACCCGCCCACCCGGCCCCTTCCGTCGGCGAGCTGGCGGCCCGGCTGCTGGCCACGCTGGACGCGGTCGGCGTGCAGCGCTTCGGCTACGCGGGCTGCGCCCTCGGCGGCGCGGTCGGTCTCGAGCTGGCGCTGCGCCGCCCCGAACGCCTCGCCTCGCTCGCGCTGGTCGCCGCCTCGCCCCGGTTCGGCACCGCCGACGAGTTCCGCCAGCGCGGGGTGATCGTCCGCACCAACGGGCTCGACCCGATCGCCCGGACCTCTCCCGACCGCTGGTTCACCGGCGGGTTCGCCGCCGCCCAGCCCGCGATCACCGAGTGGGCCGTGCAGATGGTGCGCACCACCGACCCGGGCTGCTACATCGCCGCCTGCGAGGCCCTCGCCGGGTTCGACGTGCGGCCCGAGCTGGGCCGGGTCGGCGTGCCGACGCTGGTCCTGGTCGGCTCCGACGACCAGGTCACCGGCCCCGCCGAGGCCCGCACCCTGGTGGCCGGCATCCCGGACGCCCGGCTCGCGGTCGTCCCCGGCGCCTCCCACCTGGTCCCCGTGGAGCAGCCCGCTGCCGTCACCGACCTGCTGGTCCGCCACTTCTCCACCGCCTGGCAGCAGCCCTACGACACCGGCCAGACCGCCCTGCCGGCCGCCCCGGTCCACCCGGCCGTCGCCGCGCCGCCGCAGGTGGTGCCCATCGCCGAGATCGCCCCCTTCGTCCCGGCGCAGCCGCTCGGGCCGCCCGATCGGTACCAGAGCGGGCTTAAGGTCCGCCGGGAGGTGCTGGGCGACGCGCACGTCGACCAGGAACTGGCGCAGGCCGACGAGTTCTCCGGGGACTTCCAGGAGTTCATGACCCGCTACGCCTGGGGCGAGATCTGGGACCGGCCCGGCCTGGACCGCCGCACCCGAAGCTGTGTCACGCTCACCGCGCTGATCGCCGGCGGCCACCTGGAGGACCTCGCCCTCCATGTCCGCGCCGCCCTGCGCAACGGACTCACCCCCCAAGAGATCAGGGAAGTGCTGCTCCAGGCGGCCGTGTACTGCGGAGTCCCGGCGGCGAGCCGGGCGTTCCGGGTGGCCCAGCAGGTCGTCCGGGAGGAGACCACGCCCGCCGAGTGAGGCCCCCGGCCGCCGCACGCGGCAGGATGGGGAGCCATGAAGCTCACCAAGAAGACCCACGCCTGCGTCCGCCTCGAGAAGGACGGGCGGACGCTCGTGATCGACCCGGGCGGGTTCAGCGAGCAGGACGCCGCGGCCGGCGCCGACGCGATCCTGGTCACGCACGAGCACCCGGACCACTTCGACGAGGGCCGGCTGCGGGCCGCGCTGGAGGCCCGCCCGGGCGCGGAGATCTGGACCCTGAAGTCCGTGGCCGACCGGCTCGTGGCGGCCCACCCGGGCCGGGTGCACACCGTCGGCCACGGCGACACCTTCACCGCCGCCGGTTTCGACGTGCAGGTCCACGGCGAGCTGCACGCGGTGATCCACCCGGACATCCCGCGCGTCACCAACGTCGGCTACCTGATCGACGGCGGCCGGGTCTTCCACCCGGGCGACGCCCTCACCGTCCCCGAGCGGCCGGTCGAGACCCTGATGGTCCCGGTGATGGCCCCCTGGAACAAGATCGCCGAGGTCATCGACTACGTCCGTGAGGTCGGGCCGCAGCGCGCCTTCGACGTCCACGACGCCCTGCTCACCGACCTCGCCCGCCCGATCTACGACGGCCACATCGGCCGCCTGGGCGGCACGGACCACCAGCGGCTCGCCCCGGGGGCGTCGGCCGAACTGTGAGCCGGGCCGGTTGTCACACCCGGCAGGTAGGTTGTGAGACATGCGCATCGCCACCTGGAACGTGAACTCGATCACCGCCCGCCTGCCGCGGCTGCTCGCCTGGCTGGAGAGCAGCGGCACCGACGTGCTCTGCCTCCAGGAAGCGAAGATCGCCGAGGAGCAGTTCCCGTTCGAGCCGCTGCGCGAGCTGGGCTACGAGGCGGCGGTGCACGCCACCGGCCGGTGGAACGGCGTGGCGGTGCTCTCCCGCGTCGGCATCGAGGACGTGGTCAAGGGCCTGCCCGGCGACCCGGGGTACGAAGGCGTGACCGAGCCGCGCGCCCTCGCGGCGACCTGCGGCCCGGTCCGCGTCTGGTCGGTGTACGTGCCCAACGGCCGTGAGGTGGAGCACCCGCACTACGCCTACAAGCTCCAGTGGTTCGAGGCCCTGCGGGCCGCCGTCGCCGGTGACGCCGCCGGCAGCCGCCCGTTCGCGGTGCTCGGCGACTACAACGTGGCGCCGACCGACGAGGACGTCTACGACCGGGCCGCCTTCGAGGGCTCCACCCATGTGACCCCGGCCGAGCGCGCCGCCCTCGCCTCCCTGCGCGAGGCGGGCCTCACGGACGTCGTCCCGCGGCCCCTGAAGTACGACCACCCCTACACCTACTGGGACTACCGCCAGCTCTGCTTCCCCAAGAACCGCGGCATGCGCATCGACCTGGTCTACGGCAACGAGCCCTTCGCCGGGGCCGTGAAGGACGCCTACGTCGACCGCGAGGAGCGCAAGGGCAAGGGCGCGTCCGACCACGCGCCGGTGGTGGTCGACCTGGACGTGTGATGCCACGCTTGGCCCATGAACATTCCGTTCCTGGGCCACCGGCACCACAAGAACGGCCGCGCGGCCCTTCCGGCCGACCCCGAGGCGATCGCCGCGCTGCTGTCCGAATGTGAACTGCTCCGCTCGCAGGCGGCCCAGGCGGGTGTCCGCCTCGACGACACCCCGGCCTCCCTGGAGGCGCTGGACCAGCTGATCCCGCGCTGGCGAGACGACGCGGAGATCCTGCCCTGGCTGGGCAACGACGCGGGGCTCTACGTGGGCACGGTCGTGGTGCGCACCGTGCCCGGCGCCGCCTGGCGGATCCGGACCGACGGCGAACCGGTCGTACGGCTCGCCTCCGGCCGTGAATTCGAGCTCGTGCGGTCGGGGCAGGACTGGGCCGCGAGCGGCGTCCCCGAGCTGTCGCAGCTCTACGCGGAGGTCGCCGAGGCCTGAGCCGGGCGCCGGGCGGCCCGGCGCGGGGCCGGACCCCGAAGCGTGAACAGCGTAAATACGGCTAATGCCCGAAAGGTGCGTGTCGCCAGTCAACTCCGCAGCCGGCTGGATAGTTTGCGGGAGCACGACACGGCTGAGAGTGAGTAGGGCTGCGGATGGCCGCCGATCCGTTGATCGAGCTGCGTGACGTCAACAAGTACTACGGGGAGCTGCACGTCCTGCGGGACATCGACCTCACCGTCGGCAGGGGCGAGGTGGTCGTGGTCGTCGGCCCCTCCGGGTCGGGGAAGTCGACGCTGTGCCGGACCATCAACCGCCTGGAGACCATCGAGTCCGGCACGATCACGCTCGACGGGCGGCCGCTGCCCGAGGAGGGCAGGGCCCTCGCCCGGCTCCGCGCCGAGGTCGGCATGGTCTTCCAGTCCTTCAACCTCTTCGCCCACAAGACGGTCCTGCAGAACGTCTCCCTCGCCCAGACCAAGGTCCGCAGGTGCGGCAAGGAGGACGCGGACCGCCGTTCCCGGGAACTCCTCGACCGGGTCGGCCTGCTGAACCAGGCCGCCAAGTACCCCGCACAGCTCTCCGGCGGCCAGCAGCAGCGGGTGGCCATCGCCCGCGCCCTCGCCATGGAACCCAAGGCGATGCTGTTCGACGAGCCCACCTCGGCCCTCGACCCCGAGATGATCAACGAGGTGCTGGAGGTCATGCGGCAGCTCGCCCGCGACGGCATGACCATGGTCGTCGTCACCCATGAGATGGGCTTCGCCCGCTCCGCCGCCAATCGCGTGGTCTTCATGGCCGACGGCCGGATCGTCGAGGACCGCAACCCGGAGGAGTTCTTCACCAACCCGCGCAGCGACCGCGCCAAGGACTTCCTGTCCAAGATCCTCAAGCACTGACCGGGGGAGTGCGACCCGTGTTCCGTACCGCCCGTGCGCCCCGCGCCGTCTGCCTCCTGCTGGCGCTGCTCGCCGCCGCCTGCGGCAGGGAGGGCAGTCCGCCCGGCAAGGGCCCGGCGCCCGAGAAGCTCCCCAAGTACCAGGTGAGAGAGGGTTTCACGCTGCCCGCGTCCAGGACCTGGGCCCGCGCGAGGAAGCGCGGCCACTTCGTCGTCGGCGCCAAGGAGGACCAGCCCTACCTCGGCGAGAAGGACCCGGCGACCGGCACCTACTCCGGCTTCGACATCGAGATCGCCAGGATGCTGTCCGCCTCCCTCGGATTCCCCCCGAAGACCATCGAGTTCAGGACGATCGCCTCCGCCAACCGCGAGACCGCCCTGCAGAACGGCCAGATCGACTACTACGTCGGCACCTACACCATCAACGACAACCGCAAGAAGCTCGTCGGCTTCGCCGGCCCCTACTACCTCGCCGGCCAGTCCCTCCTCGTCCGCCGGGACGAGAAGGGCATCCACGGCCCCGAGGACCTCGACGGCAAGCGCGTCTGCTCGGCGGCCGGTTCGACGCCGTACCAGCGCATCAGGTCCGACTACCCGAAGGCGGTCCTCGTCGCCTACGACACCTACTCCATCTGCGTCGACAACCTGCTCACCTACCAGGTCGACGCGGTCACCACCGACGACGCCATCCTCATCGGCTACGCGGCCAAGGCCCCCCGCGAACTGAAGGTCGTCGGGCGGCCCTTCTCGAAGGAGCCGTACGGCATCGGCCTCCCGCACGGCGACACCGCCCTGCGCCTGGCCCTCGACGACGCCCTGCAGGCGCGTGAGAGCAACGGCGACTGGAAGAAGGCGTACGACGCGACACTCGGCCTGTCCGGTGTACCCGCCCCCCACCCGCCCGCGATCGACCGTTACCCGGCGAGCTGAGCGAGGACGGCATGTACGTACTGAAGGACAACTGGTCCACCTACTGGGAAGGTTTCCTCGGCACCCTCGAACTGACCGTCTGGGCCTCCCTGCTGGCGCTGGTCCTGGGCTTCGTGATGGCCTCGTTCCGGGTCGCGCCCGTCGGGTCGCTGCGCGTCTTCGGCACCGTCTGGGTGACCGTCCTGCGCAACACCCCGCTCACCCTGCTGTTCTTCGCGGTACTGCTCGGACTGCCCCGCTTCGGACTGGTGCTGCCCTTCCAGGTGTTCGCCGTCCTCGCCCTCGGCTGCTACACCTCGGCGTTCATCTGCGAGGTGCTGCGCTCCGGCATCAACACCGTGCCCAAGGGGCAGGGCGAGGCGGCCCGCAGCCTCGGCATGAGCTTCGGGCAGACACTGTCCCTGGTCGTGCTGCCCCAGGCGTTCCGGTCCGTGATCCCGCCGGTCGGCTCGACCCTCATCGCCCTCGCCAAGAACTCCGCGATCGCGGGCGCGTTCAGCGTCACCGAACTGCTCGGCACCTACAAGACGATCAACGAGCTGGGCTACAACATCGTCTGGACCTTCGTCTGGATCGCCGTGGGATACCTGATCATCACCCTCGCCATCAGCGCCCTGTTCCACCTGCTGGAGCGGAAGTGGGGGGTGGCCCGATGACCGATTCCACCGCGCTCTACGACCTCCCGGGCCCGCGTACCAGGCGACGGCATACGAGGTACGGCGTCCTGTCCGCCGTCGTCCTCCTCGTCCTCCTCGCCTGGATCCTGTATCTCCTCCTCGACACCGGCCAGTTCACCCACACCAAGTGGATGCCGTTCGAGTACCAGGGCATCCAGAAGCTGCTCCTGCGGGGCCTCGGCAACACGCTGAAGGCGTTCGCGCTGGCGGCCGTGCTCTCGCTCGCGCTCGGGGGACTGCTCGCGACGGGGCGGCTCTCCGACCACCGGCCGGTGCGCTGGGCCGCCACGGTCGTCGTGGAGTTCTTCCGCGCCATGCCCGTACTGGTGATGATCTTCTTCATCTTCGTGGCGTTGAAGGCGCAGCCGCTGACCGCCCTGGTCGCCGGACTCACCCTCTACAACGGCTCCGTGCTCGCCGAGGTGCTGCGCTCGGGCGTGCGCGCCGTCGAACGCGGCCAGCGGGAGGCCGCGTTCGCGCTCGGCATGCGCAAGACCCAGGTCATGGCACACGTCCTCGTACCGCAGGCCGTGCGGGCCATGCTGCCCGCCGTCATCAGCCAGTTGGTGGTCGCCCTGAAGGACACCTCCCTGGGCTTTCTCATCACCTATGAGGAGTTCCTCCACGCGGGGAAGCTCATCGCGTCCAACCTCGACTACGATTTGCCGTTCATCCCCGTGGTGATGGTGATCGCGCCGATCTACATCGGGATGTGCATGCTGCTCTCGTGGTTCGCCGGCTGGGTGTCCCGCCGTGAGCAGCGCAGTCCCAGGACTGACGCGGTGACGGTCGTCACGGCCGGTCCAGGGGCGCTGCTGCCGGGTGGGGAACCCCCCACGGCCCCGCGACCGTAGGGGGGTGGCAGTTCATACGGGCCAGGCTCGTCCGGCGGCAGCCGGGGATCACTGCTCGCGCAAGGGGACGGACAGGTACGACGGGTCGTCCGCCGGCGAGGAGAAGGTCAGCTGCGCGCCGGACGGGTTGTGCTCGATGTAGAGCGGGTCGACCGTGTCCACCACCAGCGCGAGACGGTGTCCGGCGGGCACGTCGTAGGCGGTGGAGAACAGGTCCAGATCCACGTCGAACGGCTCACCGGGCGTCCGCCCGTGCCAGGTGAGGGGCGCGTTGGTCACCAGCTTGCCGAAGCCGAGCGGGCCCACGTCGTACAGATAGGCCACCAGGGTGCCGCTCTCCGCGGTCGGGGTGAGCGTGGTGTGCAGCGCCGCCGTGCCGCGCACCCGCTGGGCCGTGCCGTACCGCTCCGACTGCCAGACGGCCGCCCAGCGGCGCGGCAGCAGCGGAACCGCGGCCACGGGCGGCAGCTTGGCCACCTGGTCCAGGATGCTGGAGAGGAAGACGATCCCGCCGTCCGCGCCCGAGTCGACATTGGCGTGGATGGTGGTGGAACCGGCGAGCGCGATCTTCCGGCGGGTCGCGCCGACCGACTTCCAGTCCGGGTAGCCCTCGTATCCCCCCGCGCTACGGGACTTGAGCCGGACCGGCTGCTCACGGTCGATGCCGTTGTCGGCGCCCCTGAGGTAGTGGTCGAACCAGCGCCCGGTGTCCGTCCACACGTCGTTGGGCAGCCCGAACAGACCGGTCAGCTCGGCGGTCGCGTGGTCGCCGGGACGCAGCTCCAGCCGCTTCGGCACGGTCAGCTTCTGGTAGAAGTCGGCGTACTGGTTGGCCGGGAAGACCGTGTCGCCCCAGGCGTTGGCGAGCAGGACGGCGGCGCCGTTCCGGTTCAGCCGGTCGACGTAGGTCGCGGCGGAACGCTTGCGCCCCCAGTCGATCATCTCCTGCTCATGGGACAGGTCGGCGGCGTAGAAGCGGTCGAAGATCTGCCGGAGTTCGGGACTCTCCCGGCCGGTGAGGGCGCCCACACCGTCCAGCACGGCGCCCGCCTGGACGTGCTGGGTGCGGCCCGAGTAGATGGAGCCGATGAGGTCGGCCCAGCCGCTGAGCGCGGCGACCGCCTTGATCCGCTTGTCGTGGGCGGCGGCCAGCAGACTGATGCCGGCGCCGTAGGAGACCCCCGCCATGCCGATGTGGTGCGCGTCCGCAGGGGTGTTGGCCAGTGCCCAGTCGATCACCTTGGAGGCGTCCGCTGTGTCCGGCGGACCGGCCACTTCTATCTCGCCGCCCGACTGCCAGAACCCGCGCACGTTGTACGACAGCACCACGTACCCGGAGTCGGCCAGCTTCCGCGCCTGGGCCAGGTACTCCACCTGGGGGAAGCCCCAGCTCGTGGGCAGCACGATGAGCGGGTAGGTCCGCGAGCCGTCGGCGCCCGCGGGCGTGACCACGTTCGCCTTCAGTACGGTGCCGCCGGCGCCGGTGATGTCCACGAACCGTACGGACGGTGCGGCCTGGGCGGCCGGGGCCAGTCCGACGACCGTACCGGCGATCAGCGCCGTGGTGACGGCGCCGACGGCGGAGGTGCGCAGGCCGGTGCGACCAGTTCTCATGGGGTCACTCCTCACTCGGTGACTCGGTAAGGTGCAAAGTGACCCGAAGGTAACCGCGGGCTGCCACTGCAAGTAACCCGTCGGTAAGTTACGTGCCAGTAAAGGTTGTTGAAGAGCTAAGAGGCCGCCGCCGCGGCGGCCTCCGGCAGCGGCGCCCGGGCCGCCCGGGTCACGTCCGCCACCAGCTCCACCACATCGGGGCCGTAAGCCTGCGAGTTGACCACCTTCAGCAGCAGCACGAAGGAACCGGAGCCGTACTTGCGGGCCAACCGCTCGTGGCCGCGCGCGAGATAGCGGGTCGCGGCCTGGTTGGTGATCGCCCGCTGCCCGCAGAACAGGAACACCGGGCGGGCCTCGCCCCGGTTGCCCGCGGTGAGCCGGGCCAGCAGCACGTACTCGCTTCTGCCGCTCTCCATGCGGTAGTCCTCGCCGCCGATGTGGAAGGCGCCCGCCTCCGGACCCGACTCCGCCTCGGTGTTCACCCCCACGCCCGGCAGCAGGGAGGACAGGTGCGCCGCCATCCGGCGGTTCGAGCTGGGCCCGCCGAGGCAGAACTCCGTGCGCTCACCGAAGCCCTGCTGGGTCGCGTCGTGCGCCACGACCTGGGCGTGCGCGTTGCAGTCCTTGATCAGGGCGGAGAGCTCCAGCAGGGCGAACACGTCGTGCCGCATCACCGACAGCTCCGGGCCGCCCGCGTTGCGGTTGACCACCAGCAGCGACTCCGAGTGGTCCGGCAGCCCGAAGAAGGCCTGCTTGCGGCGGAGCCTGCGCCGCCACAGGTAGGTACGGGCGAGCCAGCCCAGCGCGGCACTGACGCCGGCCGCTACGACACCCAGGACGATGTTGCGCACGTCGTCGTTCATGGCCGCGCATGCTAGCGGTCCCGCACGTCCACTACGCACCCGTGTTCGAGGTGTGACGTTCGTGTGGCGAGTGCCCGAGGCGTACTGTCGATACGGAGGCAATCTCGTTACGCTGCGCGGACTTGTCCCTGCGGGAGGTACGGATGGGTCGTCCTGGCACGCGGAAACTGGCGGTTCTGGCGGTCTCGGTCGCCGTGGTCTCGGTGGGAGCGGCCGCGCCGCCCGCCGCGAGGACCGGCGGCACGGCCACGAAGGTGCCGGTGGCCGTCGGCTACGGGGGCGCCGTCTCCAGTGTCGACGCGGACGCCTCCGCAGCCGGCATCGAAGTGCTCAGGAAGGGCGGCAACGCGGTCGACGCGGCCGTCGCGACCGCCGCCGCGCTCGGCGTCACCGAGCCCTACTCGGCCGGCGTCGGCGGAGGCGGGTACTTCGTCTACTACAACGCCAGGAACCGCACCGTCCACACCATCGACGGCCGCGAGACCGCGCCCCTGTCCGCGGACTCCGAACTGTTCACGGAGAACGGCAAGCCGCTCGCCTTCGCCGACGCGGTCAGCAGCGGCCTGAGCGTCGGCACCCCCGGCACGCCCGCCACCTGGCAGACCGCGCTGGACCAGTGGGGCAGCGAACGCCTCGGCACGGTCCTGAAGCCGGCCGAGCGGATCGCCCGCCAGGGCTTCACGGTGGACGACACCTTCCGCTCGCAGACCGCGTCCAACGAGACCCGGTTCCGCTATTTCCCGGACACCGCGAAGCTGTTCCTGCCGAACGGGCGGCTCCCGGTCGTCGGCTCCAAGCTCAGGAACCCCGAACTGGCCCGCACCTACGAGGAACTGGGCCGCAGGGGCATCGGCGCGATCTACCGCGGGGACATCGGCGACGACATCGTCAAGACGGTCGAACACCCGCCGGTGGACCCCGCCTCCGGCTGGAACGCCCGCCCCGGCAAGCTGGCCGAGAAGGACCTCGCCGTCTACCGGGCCAAGCTCCAGGCGCCCACCAGAACCTCCTACCGCGGCCTCGGCGTGTACTCCATCGCGCCCTCCTCCTCCGGCGGCACGACCGTGGGTGAGGCGCTCAACATCCTGGAGCGGTCCGACCTGTCGAAGGCGAGCCAGGCGCAGTACCTGCACCACTACATCGAGGCGAGCCGCATCGCGTTCGCCGACCGCGGCCGCTGGGTGGGCGACCCCGCCTTCGAGGACGTACCGACGAAGGATCTGCTGTCGCAGCGGTACGCCGACTCGCGGGCCTGCCTGATCAAGGACGACGCGGTGCTCACCAGCCCGCTCGCGCCGGGGGACCCGCGGCATCCGGCGGCCTGCGGCACCGGCGGCAAGGCGGCCCCGACGACCTACGAGGGCGAGAACACCACGCACCTCACCGTGGCCGACAAGTGGGGCAACGTCGTCGCCTACACGCTCACCATCGAGCAGACCGGCGGCAGCGGCATCACCGTCCCCGGCCGGGGCTTCCTGCTCAACAACGAGCTGACCGACTTCTCCTTCACGCCGGCCAACCCGGCCGTGCACGACCCGAACCTGCCGGGACCGGGCAAGCGGCCGCGCTCCTCGATCTCCCCGACGATCGTCCTGGACCGGCACGACAGGCCCGTCGTGGCGCTGGGTTCACCCGGTGGCGCGACCATCATCACGACCGTGCTGCAGACCCTGACCGGGTTCCTCGACCGGCGGCTGCCGCTGGTGGACGCCATCGCCGCACCGCGCGCCAGCCAGCGCAACGCCGCCCAGACCGAGCTGGAACCCGCGCTGTACGACAGCGACCTGCGGACCCGGCTGGAGGCGATCGGGCACAGCTTCAAGCTCAACCCCGAGATCGGCGCGGCCACCGGCGTCCAGCGGCTGCCGGACGGCAAGTGGCTGGCGGCCGCCGAGAAGGTACGACGGGGCGGCGGCTCGGCGATGGTGGTGAACCCGGCGCCGTAACCCCGCCCCGCACGCCGTCGCCCTGCGACTCGGGACTACAACTCGGGTGCGGGCGGCGGTTCATCCGCCGGCCCG
>Ga0308176_10002282_pt1 | contig 12029 bp, 7 predicted proteins | sample PhyCR2_3_FD_203890 | JGI IMG/M metagenome (GOLD analysis project Ga0308176, IMG submission 203890) | Soil microbial communities from UC Gill Tract Community Farm, Albany, California, United States - DLSLS.C.R2 | ecosystem: Environmental > Terrestrial > Soil > Agricultural land | place: USA... | reverse complement strand
CCCTGTCGTTCTCCGCGCCTTCCTGGATCCACTGTCGGATGACCGCAATCTGCGCCGGGGACAGGGACGGGGAATTCTGCGGCATCCGCTGTCGCGGACCTCGTTTCCCCTCGATGAAGTCCATCAATACGCTCTGCTCCGGATGCCCCGGCACAATCTCGTCCCCGATGTCGCCGCCCGCTCTTAGCGCCTCAAACTGGGCCACCCGCAGGTTAGAGCTGGCATTCGAAAGCCCATGGCATCCTGCGCAATGCAGCGCAAAGATGGGAGCGATCTCGTGTCCGTAGCTAACCTTGGCTCGGTGGGAAGCGTTGGCGCGCGGCAGCCGAAAAACCAGGGCGCCGAGCGCAATGATCAGACCAATCCGCCCCGCTTGCGTGATAAAATTCACCCCTGTGTTGTACCTTCGGTCAATTCAGAAACTCGCACTCGTAGCGGTGGCTTTCTCGCTATCCGGCAGTCTGCCCGGCGCAGACACTCACAACGCGGATCGCCAGAGGCGACTGTACGTGACCGACAAAAGCGGTGTCAGTGTCTACGATATCGATCACGGGCACCAGCTGCTGAAGAAGATCGACGTGCCCGACAGCGGCGATTACAAAGGTATCGCAGCGAGCGTGCAACTTGGAAAACTGTACGTCACTTCCTACAAGAAAGACGAACTCATCTGCCTTGATCTAAAAACGGACAAGATCGACTGGCGTAAGCATCTCGGTGCCTATGCAGACAGCATGCAGATTACGCCTGACGGGAAGCGGATGTATCTGCCGTTCCGTGATGAGGATTTCTGGCAGGTGGTCGACACCGCTACGGGCGATGTCATTACGACGATTCACACTGAACACGGCAAAAACTATGATGTTCATCCCATCGGTAATCCGGTCGGGCCGCACAATACATGGTTGAACAAGGATGGGAGCCGCGCTTATCTCGAGGTGCTGACGGTTCCGTATGTTCGGATAGTCAACACGTCCACTAACCAGATCATCGGAAAAGTCGGACCGTTTGCCAAGGGCGTTCGCCCGTTCGCAGTTTCCGAAGACGAGAAGTTGCTTTACGCCAATGTTGACGGCATTCTCGGCTTTTCCGTCGGCCGGGTGCAGCAGGACGGCAAATGGGGAGGCCCGGCACTCTATACCGTCGAAACGACCACGCCGCCTGAGCGCTTGCGGCAGATGAACATGCCGGCTCATCGGCCCCACAGCACTCCGAGTCACGGGATTAACATCCGGCCTGATCAGAAGGAAGTTTGGATTGCGGACAGCACCTTCGGCTACATCTACGTGTTTGCGCTCGGGAGCGATCGGCCAAAACAGATCGCCAGTATTCCTCTGTTCAAGGATCCGAAAGAGCAGCCTCATCCCGGTTGGATTTCCTTCAGCATCGACGGGAAGTATGCCTACCCGGATGGTGGAGCTGTGATCGACACTGCGACCAAGGAAATTGCTGCCCGAATTCCAACGAGCGAGAAACTGCTCGAGATTGATTTTTCAGGGTCCAAGCCGATCGAGGCTGGACGCCGCTAGCTTAGTCCGCGGAAATACAACGTCGAGTGCAGATGTCCCGGCAACGCTGCCGGGCTAAGGAGTTACGAATGCGATACCCGGTTGTGAAGCTATTTCTATTATTGATGACCAGCGCTGTTGGTTGGGGACAATTCGATTTGGGATCTGTTGTGGGAACAGTGAAAGATCCTACGGGCCTGCCTGTGGCGGGAGCTACGGTCGAGCTTCGAAGCCAGACCACTAATGTCGTTCGACAGGCGACCACAGCTGAGAACGGCCGATTCGATTTTCTTTCTCTCCACCCCGATACTTACTCGCTCAGTGCAAAACACGAGGGTTTCCGCGAAAAGGCGCAGAGCTTCAATCTGGCCGTGGGGCAACGCACCGAACTGGATGTTTCCTTGGATATCGGTTCGGTAAACGAGCAGGTTACGGTAGCGGCGGACGCTGCTCGTGTGGAGACCGCCTCTTCCGAGCTAAGTAATGTTCGGACGAACAAACAGGTCGTCGACCTCCCGTTGAACAGCCGCAACTTTACTCAACTCGTGTCTCTCGCTCCAGGCGTGAACAACCGGGGCGCTTCTTCGAACTCCGTTCTGCAAGGCTACACGAGCGGCCGCGGCACCAACGGAGCGGTGATCAATGGAGCACCTTCCGAAAATGTCGTGTATCTCTTTGATGGCATCCAAAGTGTAGACACAGATGCCGGCGTGCTGATCTTTTTCCCGCCCGTGGATGCCATCCAGGAGTTTAAGGTTCAGACGAGCGCGGCTCCTGCCGGTTACGGCGGCGGTCAAGGCGTAATCAATGTGTCGTTTCGGTCGGGTACGAATAACTATCACGGAACGGTATACGAGTTCGTTCGCAATTCGGCTTTCGACGCGAAGAACTTCTTCGATCCGGCGAACAAGCCCATTCCTCCGTTTCGCCTGAACCAATTTGGCGCGAACATTGGCGGTCCGGTGGTGATTCCGCACCTGTTTAACGGTCGAGATAAGCTCTTCTTCTTTGCTGATTATGAGGGGAAGCGTGTCAGCCAGGCGCAGACGTTCACCAGCACTGTACCTACCGCGGCATTCAGACGCGGCGACTTCTCGGCCCTGCTCCCGGGAACTACGATTTTCGATCCCCGCACGACGCCACGTACGCCTTTCCCTCGCAACCAGGTTCCTGTTACCGCCTTCGACCCCACGTCACTCCGGTTGCTGCAGCTTTTCCCCGACCAAAACCTGCCCGGCATAACAGCGAACTATCTTTACAATCCTCCGCAAATCACGAATGTGGATCAGGGCGACATTCGCATCGATTACCGCACGGAAAAATCGTCGCTCTTCGGCCGGATGAGCAAGGAAAATCCGGACACCATTACGCCCGGCTATCTGCCGGCGCCTGCGATTGGCGGCGGACCGTCGCGCCCCGGGCAAACTCCTGTACCCGCTTGGCAGGGCGTGATCGGATACGGCAGATCTCTCGGTGCAAATAAGTATTATGAAGCGCGCGTTGGTTACTCTCGGCTACACGAATTCATCATCGATACCGGTTACACGCTCGGAAATCTTGGCGAGCAGTACGGGATACCAAACGCCAATCTCGGCGGCGTGCCCGGATTCACCAATATCCAGATCTCTGCAAACGTGGGGCTCGGCGATGGTTCCGGATCTCTTGAAAAGATCAACAACAACTGGGAGTTCGACCAGGCGTTCACCTGGGTGAAGGGAAGCCATGAACTGAAGTTCGGGTTCGATTGGATGAGCCGGCGCTTCGCGTTTTTCTCACCCGGCTATCCGAACGGCTCTTTCAATTTCAATGGCAGCTACACGGGATACGGGCTGACCGATTTCCTGTTCGGCCGGCCGATCAGTTCGACCCTCGACATCACTAAGTTCTTCAGCATCCAGCGTTATCAACCGAGCTTCTACATCCAGGACAACTACCGCGTGAATTCCAAGCTGACTTTGAATATCGGCCTCCGCGATGATCTTGTGACCCCATGGAAAGAGCGCCACGATCGCATGGCAGGATTTTCACCTCTGAACGGTGGAAGCCTGGTACCGGTAGGCACTGCGCCATATACGGGTGATAGCGTCGTCGACGCCCGATGGACAAATTGGGGGCCTCGTGCCGGATTCGCCTACTTGTTGACTCCGAAAACCGTCATTCGGGGCGGTGGCGGCATCTTCTATGCCTTCTCGAGTATCACGTCGGATAAGTCTATCGCGAAGAATGCTCCCTTTAACGGCTCGCTGCAAACCACCAACAATGTGAATAACTGGGCGGGTGCCCTGCCGATCTCCGCGGGTTTGCCTGCGAACCGTCCCACTCTGTTCCCGACCACAGGAACGGCGTTCATTTACTATCCGCGAGATTTCAAAACACCCGCGGCATACGAATGGAATTTGAATATCCAGCAGCAGCTCTGGACAAATGATGTGCTCTCACTTGCCTACGTCGGACAAGCCGGGGCGCATATCTTCTCTTTGCCTAATATCAATCAGCCGATCCCGGGCCCGACTGCAATTGCTGCTCGCCGGCCCTATCCGAACCTGGCAGATGGGAGCGCCGTGGGTCCATGGGGAAATTCCTCTTACAACTCTCTGCAGGCTACATATGAACACAAGTTATCGGCCGGTCTAACCTTCCTGGCTGCCTATACCTGGTCTCATAGCATTGACAATGCCAGTGGAACGGGATCGGAAGGGATCCAAAATCCGTACAACAGGCAGGCTTATCGCGGCAACTCCACGTTTGATGTCCCGCATAACGTTGTTCTGAGCTGGACTTACGCTTTGCCCGTCGGCCACGGCAGGAAATTCTTGTCATCGCCCAATGCGTTCGTCGAACAAGTGCTGGGTGGTTGGCAATTGAACGGCATCGACACCTTCCAGAGCGGAACTCCGTTCACGGTAACAATGGTCAGCAGTCTTCTGAATGCAGGCTCTGCTCCTCAGTGGCCGAATCGCGTAGGGTCGGGCGATGTAGCAAACCAGACGATTGACCACTGGTTCGACACATCGAGCGCCTCTTTCGTCTCGCCAGGCAGCTATACTTACGGCAATTCAGGACGGAACATCCTGCGCGGTCCCGGTACAACGGAATTCGATCTGTCGCTCTTCAAGAGCTTCAAACTCGGGGCTGCCGAAGCGCGCCGCCTGCAATTTCGAGCAGAGGCGTTCAACGTACTCAATACGCCGCAGTTCAACAATCCAAACGCTCAGATCGGATCGCCGCAAGCCGGGCGTATTACCAGCGCCGGAAGCCCTCCGTTGTTTCAACGGACTTCGCGCGAAATCCAATTGGCCCTGAAGCTCTATTTTTGACCGGTGCTGCGATGGGTGTTCGCACTTACCTTACTCGCCGACCGGTGACCGCGGAACTTCGGTATCCTGATGGTTGAAACCGATGCGGTCGCGCTACCTGGCTGCAAAAATCTCGTTCCTTGTTCTCGCGCTCTTTACGGTCAGCTACCAGTGCGCTGCGCAGTGCCTCGTCAATCCATGCCACGAGCTTGGAACGAAAGTGCCGCCGTGCCACCGGCACAATTCTAGTAAGAGCGAAGCGCCGCCGGAAGTATGCAAGGCTCCCTTGCTTGTGGCCGCAGAGCTCCGTATTCAGTCCAGCAATCATCCGGACCCGTCGGCAGGCATGCTGCTCTCCTTCTTCGTCCCGGACCTGGTAGGCGATAACGCTGGTCTTCTGGTGAGGGCTCACTCCTGGCGACCACCAGAGCCGCCTTTCCCGGTAGGGATCAGACTTACGGCGCCACTCAGAATCTGACCTTTCTTGCCCTTCCGGCTAATTGCGCGGACGAGTGTGTCTGCGCATTGTAACTGCTGCTGATGGAAAAGAAAGAGGATTTATGACGACTCCCGCGCGCGCTCGGGCAAAGCTGCGGGCCTGCAATCAACTTTTATTGACCCTTGCTCTCTTCGCGAGTTCTGCCGTGTCCGGGCAGGACGCGAGCCCGCCTGTGGACCACTCCAAGATGGACCATTCACAGATGGGACATAGTGATCACAACATGGCGGGTACCAAAGGTATGCCGGGCATGGCATCAGGCCATCAGATGAATTCCGCCAGCCAATTTCTCATGGGGGAAAGCTCCGGCACAGCCTTTCAACCGTCATCGTGGCCCATGCCCATGCTTATGAATCGAGTGGGCGATTGGCATCTCATGTGGATGGGACAGGCGTTCGTCGTCGACACCCAGCGGATGGGCAGTCCGCGTGCCGCGGACAAGTTCTATTCCACAAATTGGGGCATGCTTGGCGCTGTCCACGAACTTGGGCGAGGGAGCGTGATGTTACGAGGCATGCTAAGTCTGGAGCCGGCGACCGTTACTGATAGACGTTATCCCCTTCTGTTCCAAACGGGCGAGACTGCATTCGGGAAGCCCATCGTCGATGGACAGCATCCGCATGATCTCTTTATGGAGTTGAGCGTTCAATACGCGCATCCGTTAGGCGAGAACGCAACCTGGAACGTGTATTACGCTCCCGTTGGAGAACCGGTTCTAGGGCCCGTCGCGTATCCGCACCGCGCGAGCGCGATGGAGTTGCCACAAGCTGCGTTGGGCCATCACTGGCAGGATTCATCGCACATCGCAAACAACGTCCTCACGGGGGGCGTTAGCTACCGGAAGGTGCGCATCGAAGCGTCGGGGTTTTACGGGCAGGAGCCAAATGAGAACAGGTGGAACATCGATTATGGAGCGATGAACTCGTGGTCCACTCGCCTCAGCGTGTTTCCGGCTGAGAACTGGTCGGGCCAGGTTTCTGTGGGCCGGCTACATGATCCCGAACAGGCGCATGCCGGTGATGTCCTGCGCACGACCGCATCCGTCCACTATACTCGCCCGACCTCCCGTAGGAATTGGTGGGCCGCAAGCGCCGTATGGGGACAGGATCACAAAATCGCGGAAGGTCGAACCGTGAATGCGGTTCTGGCTGAGAGCGTCGTGCCGATCCGGCGTAAGAACTTCATTACCGGACGATATGAGTGGTCGCAACGCGACGAGCTGTTTGAGAACAACCATGCGCTCGGAGAGCTACTGGAAAGCAGAACTGGCCAGTCCGCGTTTGCAGTGAACGCCTTCACAGTCGGCTATACGCGCGACATTCCGTTTTTGCGAAATGTGCAATCCGGCTTAGGCTTCAACGTGACGACCTATGCCATAGAAGACGTGCTGAAGCCGTATTACGGAGCGCATCCTTGGGGTATCAATGTCTTCGCACGCTTCCGATTGAAAACTGCTGATTAGCGAGTCCATACTGTCGTGGCACCCTCCTGGCTAACAGCGATCGCAACCATACATCTGATTCTTTCGGCCGCTTCAGCATTGATCGTCATGGGCGATATCCCGGCCGGACATCGTCAGAAGATCGCGGTCATGAACTTGGTTTGGCCGATCACCGCGCTGTGGTCCGGCCCACTCGGACTGGCCGGGTACTGGATTATCGGCAGACAGGGCGCGCAGCACCACGACAACAGGGAAAAGCCGTTTTGGCAATCGGCTCTAATCGGCGACGCTCATTGCGGCGCCGGCTGTACTGTCGGCAACTTCGTGGGCGAGTGGCTTGTCTACCTGGCCGGTCTCACCGTCGCAGGATCCGTGCTCTGGGCAAAGTACCTGTTTGATTTCGCTCTTGCTTACATCGTTGGCATCTTCTTCCAGTACTACTCGATTGCACCGATGCGAGGTCTATCCGGTTGGGATGGGTTGAAGGCCGCGGTGAAGGCCGACACCGTTTCGCTGATCGCCTTCGAGATCGGTATGTTTGCCTGGATGGCGCTCGCCAGCCAAGTTCTTTTCCGTCCGAAGCTCGAACCGACGCAGCCTTCATATTGGTACATGATGCAAGTGGCAATGCTGGTCGGCTTCTCGACCGCCTATCCGGCCAATTGGTGGCTGATCAGGAAAAAGCTCAAACAGCCGATGTAGCCCTGAAGTACGCGGCAGCAGTGCCGGGAAGTCGGCATTCACGCATGAAAATGCCGTAAATGGCAGGTAAATTCAACCGCTCGATATAATTGGCTTCTTTCGTAAAACTTAAGGAGCGGCTATGTTGCCAGACTACATCTCAAAAGCTGTACCGAATCCCCCTTCCAACCGTGCCGCCTGGTACAAGAACACTGCGCCGACGTACGCAGGTGTTTTTCTGTGGGTCGTCTTCTATCGCGAGATCGCGGGAGGCACCCTGGACAAGGCTGGTGTAGGGCTTTCTCTGCCGGCACTATTGATCGCGGGGCTGATCAGCTACGGTCTTTTTTATTACGTACCTGGACTACTGGGCATGAGAACCGGATACCCGCTTTACGTGGTCGGCAGTTCTACCTTCGGTACGCAAGGCGGCTATCTTATGCCAGGGCTGTTGATGGGAGTCCTGCAGGTTGGCTGGATGTCGGTCAACACCTTTGTCGCGGCCAGCTTCATCCTGACCGCCTTCGGTTCTCAGACCGGGCCACGTACGTTTCCCTTTGCGATCATTTGTACTGTCTGGGCGCTCGTCTTGGGGTATGTCGGCGCAAAAGGGATTCAGTATGTCGGGAGATTCGCTCTCTACTTGAACATGGTCCCGCTGCTTATGATTCTGATCGTGTTTGCGAAGAACGGAACGGCTGCAGGTCAATACGTCCCGGAACACCCCGCTCCGTACCTCGGGTTCACCATGATGATCCAGGTCGTGGTCGGCTTCTTCGCAACGGCTGGTGCGGCCGGTGTTGATTTCGGAATGGGGAGCCGCGATGAACGTGATGTGCGCTGGGGCGGTCTCGTGGGCATTCTGCTGCCAGTCCTGATCGCGGGCGGTCTTCCGCTGTTATCGGTTGCTGGTGCTCACGCCTTCTACGGTGTTAAAGACTACAAATTTGATTCGGCGATTGCGCAGACCGGAAGCTTCGCAGCCATTGCATTCTTCCTGTTCGCAGTAGCGTCGATCGCGCCCATGTGCTTCTCATCGTTTATTGCCGGTAACAGCCTGGCAACCATGATCCCCGGCGTGCCGCGGACGACTTCTACCATGGTCGGATCTGTGATCGCCGCCATTCTCGCCATCACGGGAGCGGCTGCGAACCTGATCAATCTTTTCACCATCATCGGCGCGTCATTTGGCCCCATTTGCGGCGCCATGGTTGCCGACTACTGGCTCTCGGGCAAAAAGTGGGCTGGGCCGCGCGCAGGCGTGAACATAGCCGGCTACGGAGCATGGGCCGTAGGATTCATCATCGGCATCCTGCCATTCCTTCCCATCTCGGACGAGGCCAAAGCCTATCTGCAACCGGCGGCGGTCTACAGCTTTGTGGCTGGCTTCATTGTGTATGCGGTGCTCGCAAAGGCCGGATTACAGCCGAAGGCCATGCCGGACGCCGTAGCAGCTGGTGCGCAGAATCGGGCGGCTAAGATTTAGCTTTGGCCGAGTCGATTCGTCTCGCAAGTTGTTGAAGCAACCGTCGAAGGGCTTTTATATCCGGTACCCTGAACCGGGCCTTGGTTGGCCCACCGCCGACGTGAACGCTCCAGGCCCACGGCGGGAGTTCTTCGAATAGATCTTCGTCCGTACGGTCATCGCCAACGCCCAAAACAAAATCGCCTTCGCGGTGCAGGGCCAGCAATTCGCGCGCAAATGCGCCTTTGTTGGCCCACATTGGTTTCACCTCCACGATCTTGTTCCCGCGATAAGCGCGAAGCTCGGTCTCGGCTAACATACCTTCCAGCATGGCAACCAGCTCTGTTGCCAGCCATTCTCCGAATTCGGGCTCGGTAGCGCGATAATGCCAAACCAGAGCGAACTCCTTCTCTTCGATGAGGCTTCCCGGTGTGCGATCGGCGAAGTGCTGGAGGATGGGACGTACACCATCTTTCCACTTCGTATCTGCTGTCCGGCCTTGCCAATCGATGGAGTTCGGCGGTCGCCAGCGAGCTCCGTGCTCGGCCGCGAGGCCTAGTTTCGGGATCAGACCGAGCCAATGCTGGAGGTCTGCGGCTTTCCGTCCTGAAACCACATAGACCTGATTGGCTCGGTCGCTTGCGAGCTCGGTCAGAATACGCTTGAGTTCTTCGTCAGGGCGTGCTTCGTGAGGCCTCGCCGCGAAGCTTACCAGCGAGCCGTCGTAATCCAGCAATACGAGCCGTTTCCCCGCCTGAGCGTACGACCTGCCGATATCAGGCAGAGAAACTGGAGGCGGCTCCTCGGGAGTGTGCGCATTCCGCATGCCGGCCGCCTCATCCAGCAGTTGGAGGAAACGCTCGCTCCATGCGAATACATCGTTGCGGAGTACACGCCGGTGCAAGGCGCCCATACGTTCACGCTTCTCGTCGTCAGCCATGTTCAGTCCCCGCAGGATAGCGGAAACCGTACGCTCTTCATCGAACGGATTAACCAGCAGCGCTTCTCCCATTTCAGCCGCCGCGCCAGCAAACGAACTGAGCACGAGAACGCCGCGACCCTCTTCGTGGCACGCTACATATTCCTTTGCAACCAGATTCATGCCATCCCGCAGCGGCGCAACCCAGGCCAGATCGGCGAGCTTGTAGATTGCCGTGAGTTCCGACCGCGAAATGTTCCGGTGAATGTAGACGATCGGTACCCAGTCGGGGGTGCCGAACTCACCATTGATGCTCGAGATCAGTTCGTGTACCTGGCCGCGCAATACGCGGTAGCTCTCTACGTTTTCGCGTGAAGGGACTGCAACCTGGAGCAGGAGAATCTTCCCGCGCCAATCCGGGTTTTCCCTCAGCAGGCGATTGTAACTGCGGAGCCGCTCAGGAATCCCCTTCGTATAATCCAGGCGATCGACCGCTACGATGATCTTCTGTCCCTTGTACTGCGCCCTGAGTCTTTCCAGTTGCTCCGAGGTCTCGGGCTTTTCCCCTGCCTCGATAAAATCCTGCGGCGCGATGCTGATCGGTAATGCCTGCAGGCGGACTTCCCGCCCCAGTACAATCAACCGGTCGATCGTGCTCTCAAGACCCAAGATGCGGCGCAACGACTGGCGAAAGTGTTGCAAGTGCAAATGCGTATGAAATGCGATGAGATCTGCGCCTAGAAGCCCCTGAAGCAATTCCTCTCCACGTGGCAGGATTGCGAACACATCGGAGGCAGGGAACGGGATATGGAGAAAGAATCCAATGGCCGCGTCCGGAAGCTGTTCCCGCAGCAGGTTGGGAAGAAGCATCAGGTGATAATCATGAATCCAGATGCGGTCTCCCGGCCGATACTCGTCGATAACCGCGTGGCAGAATCGGCGATTTGCTTCCTGGTAAGCCTCCCAATTTTCGCTTTGGAATTGCAACTTCGAAGTGAAGCTGTGAAACAAAGGCCAGAGGACATCGTTTGCATAGCCTTCGTAAAATTTCTCTTGTATGTCTGCCGGAAGATCAACCGCAATGCTGGACTCTTCCCTTCGAAGTAAATCGAGCGCTTCCGGTGGCGTTTCGTCCGAGGTTCCAGACCATCCAATCCAGACACCTCCGGCACCCCTTAGGATTGGGTCCATGGCAGTAGCTAGGCCTCCGCTACTGCGCGTTGTGATCAAAGCGGAGCCTTCCTGGATCAACGAAACAGGAAGGCGATTAGAAACGACCAGTAAACGATGGGATTCGGACAATGACGGTACCTAACGTTTCGGGAGTCAGTGAGTAGACAGGCGCTTCAAGCCTGAAGTTACTACGATTCCGGAAGGATGTCTTCTAACTTGATATCGAGCTGCGGAGACTGGGCATCACCATGGAGATAGCCTAGCGCCTTTTCGTCTTGAGGACGACAGGGGTTCCGTCGAAGCCAAAGTGCTCTCGCAAGCGGTTTACGAGCGCTCGTTCGATCGAAAAGTGAACTTTGTCCGCCTTGTCCGTGAACACGACAAATGTTGGCGGACGGACCGAGGCTTGGGTGATGTAGTAGATTTTGATGTCGCTCTCGAATTTCAGCGTTTCGACGAAACGATTTAGCTCGCCCGTCGTGACGCGCTTCGAGGCTGAGTCGTAGCATCTGCGGATGGTCGAAAAAATGCGGCGGATGCCCTCGGCATTCTTAGCCGAGGCAAACAGAATCGGTGCGTAGTCCAGGAACTTCAGCTCGTCCCGGATGGTTTCGGTGAACGCGCGCTTGCTCTTTTCCCCCGCAGCGTCCCACTTATTGACCACGATGATGACGGCGCGCCCTTCCTCATGCGCATACCCCGCGATCGTGGCGTCTGAATTCACAACGCCTTCAGTAGCGTCGATCAGGATCAGGACCACGTTTGCCATCCGGATATTGCGCCGAGCCATGACGACACTCATCTTCTCCGTCATCTCAGTCGTACGGCCGCGGCGCCGGATACCGGCCGTGTCGACGAACCGGTAAGTGGTGTTTCCTTCGCGTATGCTTTCGTCTACTGCATCGATGGTGGTCCCTGCGACGGGCGAAACGATGGAACGCTCAGCGCCCACTAAGGCGTTCAGCATGGTTGATTTGCCGACGTTCGGGCGCCCGATGATGGCCACTTTGATCCGCCGTTCACTCCCTTCGTCTTCCGCTACTTCAGGTT
>Ga0308176_10002281_pt1 | contig 12031 bp, 12 predicted proteins | sample PhyCR2_3_FD_203890 | JGI IMG/M metagenome (GOLD analysis project Ga0308176, IMG submission 203890) | Soil microbial communities from UC Gill Tract Community Farm, Albany, California, United States - DLSLS.C.R2 | ecosystem: Environmental > Terrestrial > Soil > Agricultural land | place: USA... | reverse complement strand
CGGACGAGGCGCGCGGACTCGGCCTCGGTGAGCTTGAAGACGGGGATGCCCGTCCACATCGAGACGATGTCTGCGATCTCCTCCTCGCCGACCTGAGGCTGCTCCTCCTGGTTCTCGGAGGTGCGCCACTGCTCCTCGAGCTCCCGCTTCTTCTGCGTGAGCTTGCGCTCCTTGTCGCGCAGCGAGGCGGCCTTCTCGAACTCCTGGTTCTCGATCGAGGCTTCCTTCTCCTTGCGGACGCGCTCGATCTCGTCCTCGAGCTCGCGGTAGCGCGGCGGGGCGGACATCGACTTGATGCGCAGCCGCGAGGCGGCCTCGTCGATCAGGTCGATCGCCTTGTCGGGCAGGTGGCGGTCCTGGATGTAGCGGTCGGAGAGCTCGGCCGCGGCCTTGAGCGCGTCGTCGGTGATCGTGACGCGGTGATGCGCCTCGTACCGGTCGCGCAGGCCGCGCAGTATCTGCACCGAGTCGTCGACGGTGGGCTCCTCGACCCGCACCTGCTGGAAGCGGCGCTCGAGAGCGGCGTCGCGCTCGAGGTACTTGCGGTACTCGTCGAGCGTCGTGGCTCCGATCGTCTGCAGCTCGCCGCGCGCGAGGGCCGGCTTGAGGATCGAGGCCGCGTCGATCGCGCCCTCGGCCGCGCCCGCGCCGACGAGGTTGTGCAGCTCGTCGATGAACAGGACGATGTCGCCGCGCTGCTGGATCTCCTTCATGACCTTCTTCAGCCGCTCTTCGAACTCGCCGCGGTACTTGGAGCCGGCGACGAGCGCCGCGAGGTCGAGGCTGTAGATCTGCTTGCCCTTGAGAATCTCGGGCACCTGGTTCGAGGAGATGCGCTGGGCAAGCCCTTCGACGATGGCCGTCTTGCCGACGCCCGGCTCGCCGATCAGCACCGGGTTGTTCTTCTGGCGGCGCGCGAGGATCTGCATGATCCGCTCGATCTCGGTCTGGCGGCCGACGACCGGGTCGAGCTTGCCCTCCTGCGCCTGCTTCGTGAAGTTGCGGCCGAACTGGTCGAGCAGCTTCGAGGACTTCGACTTCTCGCCCGACGGGCCGCCCGCGCCGGCCTGGCGACGGCCGGGCCCCGAGAGCATGCGGATGATCTCGTTGCGGATCTTCTCGGCGTCGGCGTCGAAGTCGAGCAGGATGCGCGCGGCGACGCCCTCGTTCTCGCGTACGAGGCCGAGCAGGATGTGCTCGGTGCCGATGTAGTTGTGGCCGAGGGACAGTGCCTCGCGCAGCGCGAGCTCCAAAACCTTCTTCGCGCGCGGCGTGAACGGGATCTGGCCGGTCGTGACCTCGTCGCCCTGGCCGACGATCCGCGCGACCTGCGCGCGCACTTCCTCCACCGTGATGTCGAGAGACTCGAGTACCCGCGCCGCGAGGCCCTCTTCCTCGCGAAGCAGCCCGAGCAGGATGTGCTCGGTGCCGATGTAGTTGTGCTTGAGCGCGCGCGCCTCGTCCTGCGCGAGGACGACGACTTGGCGAGCCCGTTCGGTGAAGCGTTCGAACAAGTCCTCGACTCCTTTCGTGTACCGCCGCCGCTAGACGGTCGAAGGTGCACCCATCGTAGCCGACCCTTATGTCAGTACAGAGTGACCCTTGCGTGTCTATCGGCGCGCTAGTCGCGAGCCCTGAGTGTCGGGAAGAGGATCACTTCGCGGATCGTGTCCTTTCCGAGCAGCACCATCGCCAGCCGGTCGACGCCGACGCCGCAGCCGCCGTTCGGCGCCATCCCGTACGACATCGCCTCGACGTAGTCGGGATCGCCCGGCTCGGCCTCGGCGTCGCCCGCCGCCCGCTCCGACTCCTGCATGGCGAAGCGCTGCGCCTGCTCCTCGGCGTCGTTGAGCTCGCTGAAGGCATTCGCGATCTCCATCCCGCTCACGACCGCCTCGAAGCGCTCGACGAGCGTCTCGTCCTCGTCGGTCGTGCGGGCGAACGGGGACAGCTCGATCGGCCAGTCGTAGACGATCGTCGGCTGGATCAGCTCCGGCTCGACGAAATGGGAGTACGCGTGGTCGACGAGCTGTGACCAGCTGCGGTCGCTCGAGATGTCGACTCCTGCCTCGGTCAGCTTCGCTCTCAGCTCCGCCTCGTCGCGCGTCCACACGCCGTGGGCGTCCAGCGCCTCGGTGAACCGAACCTCCTGCCACTGAGCGAGGTCGACCTCGTGGCCACGAAAGGTCGTCCTCGTCCCCCCGATCGACCCCTCGGCGGCCCGGCGGACGAGCTCCTTGAGGCGCGCGGCGGTGTCCTTGTAATCCGCGTACGCCTCGTACCACTCGACCTGCGTGAACTCCGGCGAGTGCTTGTACGAATAGCTCTCGTTGCGGAAGTCCTTCGAGAGCTCGTAGACCTTCTCGAGGCCGCCGACGATGAGTCTCTTGAGATAGAGCTCGTCGGCGATGCGCAGGTAGAGCTCGGCGTCGAGCAGCTCGGAGCGCGTGACGAACGGCTCGGCGAAGCCGCCGCCGTACCGCGGCTGGAGGATCGGCGTCTCGACCTCGATGAAGCCCTCGCCGTCGAGATAGGCACGGATCGCCGAGACCATGCGCGCACGCTTGATCGTGTCGTCGCGCGACTCCTCGGTCATCAGCAGGTCGAGATAGCGCTTGCGGTAGCGCAGCTCGACGTCCTCGATCCCGTGGAACGTGTCGGGGAGCGGCACGCGGATCCGCGCCAGCACCTCGAGCTCGTCCACCTGCAGCGAGGGCTCGCCCCGGCGCGACTGGGCCGGCGAACCCGTCACGCCGACGATGTCCCCGAGGTGAAGGTCGAGCTCGCCCGTCCGCTCCGTGGGACAGATCAGCTGGATGCGGCCGGAGCGGTCGACGAGGTCGAGGAAGACGAGCTTCCCCATGTCCCGGCGAGCCATGACCCGGCCGGCGAGGCGCCTTTTGGTCGAGTCGTCGGTCACACCGGCCTCGAGCTGCTCGGCCTCGGCTAGGACGGGCGCGACCTCGTCCCGGTCGGGAAAACGCTTGGCGGCCATGGCCGCCGAGTCTAGGAGGAACGCGGCCGCTAGGCGGCTTTGACGTCCATGATCTTGAACTTCTTGGCACCGCGCGGCGTCGGCGCCTCGACCACGTCGCCCTTCTTGTGGCCCATGATCGCCTTGCCGACCGGGGACTCGTTCGAGAGCTTCAGCTCCGCCGGGTCCGCCTCCGCCGAGCCGACGACGTGGTACTCGACCGTCTTGTTCGAGCCCATGTCCTTGAGCCGCACCGTCGTCCCCACCGAGACCTCTCCCGACCGGATCTCCTTCTTCGTGACGACGCGCGCGTTCTTGAGCCGCTCCTCGAGCGTCGCGATCCGCGCCTCGAGGTGGGCCTGGTCGTTCTTCGCGGAGTCGTACTCCGCGTTCTCCATGATGTCGCCGAACTCGCGCGCGACGCGGATGCGCTCCGCGACCTCGCGGCGGCGCACGGTCGACAGCTCCTCGATCTCTGCCTGGAGCTTCTTGTAGCCCTGCGGTGTGAGGATGACTTCCTTCACCTTCTCCTCCTGGAGCCCACAACATGAAACGGCCGGCGGCGAACCGGCCGTCGGCGGGAGCGGATGGTACCCCCGCGATCAACCCTCGTCAACATGCCGCCGATACCATCGCCCGATGCCGGTAAACCTCCTGCAACCGTGGACGATCGGCGGCGTCGAGGTGCCGACGCGGATCGTCCTCGCTCCGATGGCCGGCGTCAGCATCCAGGCCTTTCGGCGGCAGGGACGACGGTTCGGCGCCGGTCTCGTCTGCTCGGAGATGGTGTCGGCAGCCGGGATCGAGCATGGCAACGAGCGCACGTTCGGCTACCTGCGCGTCGCGGCCGACGAGCATCCGCTCGCGATCCAGATCTTCGGTGCCGAGCCGCGCGCGATGGCCGACGCGGCGCGGATGGTCGAGGCCGCCGGCGCGGACATCGTGGACATGAACTTCGGCTGCCCGGTGCGGAAGGTGACCAAGACCGGAGCCGGTGCTCACCTGATGGAGGATGCGGCGCTCGCCTCCCGGGTCGTCGAGGCGGTCGCCCGCGCCGTCGACGTGCCCGTGACGGTGAAGATGCGGCGCGGAGTGATGAATGGCTCCAGCGCTTGCCTCGAGCTCGGGCCGCGGCTCGTCGAGGCTGGAGCGGCGGCGCTGACGCTCCATCCGCGTTCGGCGCAACAGATGTACACCGGCGAGGCCGACCATTCGGTGACGGCGGAGCTCGTCGAACGCGTAGGCGTCCCTGTGATCGCGTCGGGCGACGTCACCTCGCGAGAGAAGGCGATCGCCGTGCTCGAGCAGACCGGAGCTGCCGCGGTGATGGTCGCGCGCGGCGCGCAGGGGAATCCGTGGGCACTGCGCGAGATCGCCGAGGGCGATTCGTTCCAACCCACGCGCGAGGAGGTGGCGGCCGAGCTCGTCGTCTTCATCCGCGAGGCGGTCCGCGAGCTCGGCGAGCAGCGCGCGGTCGGCTTCCTGAAGAAGTTCTACGGCTGGTACCTCGGCCACGGCCGCTTCCCGAAGCCGTTCAAGCAGGAGCTCGTCGAGCTGAAGACGACGGAGGAAGTCGTGACGCGGCTGTTCGCGGCCGCGCCGGGCGCCGCACCGCTCGTCGAACAGCTCGAGGCGGAGCTGCCGACCGACGCGGACCAAGTGCTGCTAGACGCGCTCCCGATTTCCGTCTACGGCGGCGGCTGAGCTAGCACTCGAGGTGCATGCGGTACGCCCGGGCCGCCGGGGGTCTCCGTGACCCCGTCGTGGACGAAGCCGACGGCCTCGATCCGCGGAACCGCGGCGGCCGCGTCTCGAACAAGAGCGATCGCGATTCCGCGCCGCATCCAATCAGGATCGGTGAAGAGGTCCTCGAGCTCGTTGCTGACCAGCGTCGCGAAGCCGACGACGCGCCCATCGACGACAGCGACGCGAGTCCGACCCTCGATCACGTTCGCCTCGTCGATGCCGAACGATTCCGGGTGCGCCTCGATCCAGTCGCGGTCACCCTCGTTCTGCAGCGACGCGCGGCGAAAGACGTCGCGAATCGCGGCGAGGTCGCCCGGCGTGGACGAGCGGATCAGCGGTTCCGTTCCCACACGATCCGAAGTCCCGCGAGCGTGAGGAACGGCTCGACGTGGCCGATCGTCCGCGAGTGCGGAGCGATCAGGTCGACGAGGCCGCCGGTGCCGATCACCGGCGCCTCGGCACCGAGCTCACCGCGAATCGCGTCGACGATGCCGTCCACCTGGCCCGCGAAGCCGTAGACGAGCCCCGACTGCAGCGCGCCGGCCGTCGTCTTGCCGATCACCTGCGGCGGCTCGACGTAGTCGACCTTAACCAGCCGCGCCGCCCGCGCGAAGAGCGCTTCCATCGAGACCTCGATCCCGGGCGCCAGGACGCCGCCGACGTACGCCCCATCCGGCGAGACGACGTCGAAGTTCGTCGAGGTGCCGAAGTCGGCGACGATTGCCGGCGCCCCGTAGAGCTCCTTTGCCGCGACCGCGTTGACGATTCGGTCAGGGCCGACGTCTCGCGGCGCGTCGTGCTCGATCGGGATCCCGGTGCGCACGCCGGGCCCGACGACCAGCATCTCGGCCTTCGCCCAGCGCCAGGCAACGTGCTCGTACTCCGTCACCAGCCTCGGCACCGTCGAGGAGAGGCAGATCCCGTCGATCGCGCCGAGGTCGAGGAAGTCCGCGAGCAGCGCGCCGAGCTCGTCCCCGGTCCGGTGCGCCTCGGTGGCGATCCGCCAGCGCTCGCCGAGCTCGGCCCCCTCGTAGAGGCCGAAGACGGTCTGGGTGTTGCCGACGTCGACCGCGAGCAGCATCGCGGCCGGAAGTTACTCGTCTTCGAGGCGGAAGGGCTCGCCGATGCGCTCGGCGAGCGCCTCGGCCGTCAGCTGTGGCTCGTCGCCCTCGCCGCGCAGCTCCTCGACTGTGACGTCGCCCGAGGTGAAGACCTTGGCCCGCGGGATGATCCGCGTCGGCCGGTTCTTGTCCCAGACCCAGACGTCCTCGAGTTCAAGCTGGAAGAACGGGAGCCCGCCGGCCGCGCTCGGCGCCGCCTGCTGCACGTCGAGCTTGTTGCAGAGATACGTCGCGTCCTGCGTCAGCACGCAGAAGCGGAAGAGCGCGAAGACGGCCTGGTACTCCCTCTTCAGCGCGAGCTCGAGCTCAGCCTCGTACTCGTCGAGATCGTCGAGGTGGGACATGCGGGGTCAGTGTACCCCCCTAAGCAGGGATTCCATGTCTCCGCGCCCGGGCACGACGAGGCCGGGCGCGAGCTCGGCGAGCGGCTCGAGGACGAAGCGCCGCTCGTGCAGGTGAGGGTGCGGGACCTGGAGCTCGGGCTCGTCGATCACCTCGTCGCCGTACAGGAGAAGGTCGAGATCGAGCGTCCGCGGGCCGTGTTCGTCGGGGACGCGAACGCGGCCGAACCGCTGCTCGACGGCGAGCAGGCGATCGAGAAGCTCGCGGGCGGTCAGCGTTGTCGCGAGCGCGGCGACGCCGTTGAGATAGAGGGGCTGCTCCCCCACTCCGACCGGCTCGGTCTCGCGGAGGGTCGAAACGGCGACAACCTCGATTCCCTCCTGGGCAGCGAGTGCGTCGACTGCCGCGTGGAGCGTGCGCTCGCGGTCGCCGAGGTTGGCGCCGAGGCCGACGTAGGCGCGCGTCACGCTCTGGTGACGGTGGCTGCCACGGTGCCTTCGAGGCCTGCGGGGCGCACCTCCGGCTTCCGGACGCGCACGCGCAACCGCTCCGGCGCGAAGCGTCGCTCCAGCTCGTCGGCGACCGCGGACGCGAGCGCCTCGAGCAGGGCGTACTGCCGGGCGTCCGAGACCTCCTGCACGGCGCGCGCGACCTCGACGTAGTCGACGGCTTCCTCGAGCCGGTCGCTCGTCCCGCGCTCCCCCACCTCGAGCTCGACGTCGAAGACGAAGTCCTGGCCGCGCTCACGCTCCTCCTCGTGCACGCCGTGGCGCCCGAAGACGCGCAGGTCGCGGACCTCGACGGTGATCACGAGATGGCGCCGGCGACGGTCAGAGCGTCGACGTGCGGCCTGACGTCGTGGACGCGCAGCATCGTCGCCCCGTGCTCGAACGCAGCGACGGCTGCCGCGACGCTCGCCCCGAGCAGGTCGTCGGATCCCGTCAGCCGGCGCAGGGAGCTCTTCCGCGAGAAGCCGACGAGCACCGGCCTCCCGAGCGCGAGCAGCACGCCGAGCCGGCGCACGAGCTCGAGGTTCTGCGCCACGGTCTTGCCGAAGCCGATGCCCGGGTCGAGGCAGACCCGCTCCTCGGGGATCCCCTGCGCCACGGCGAACGCCAGCCGCTCCTCGAGGAACGACGCGACCTCCGCCGCCACGTCGTCGTACCGCGGCTCCGCCTGCATCGTCCGCGGCTCGCCCTGCATGTGCATGAGGCAGAGATACGCGCCGTGGCGGGCGACTACCCCGGCGAGCTCGGGATCGCCGCGCAGCGCTGTGACGTCGTTGACGAGGATGGCGCCGCGCTCGAGCGCAGCCTGCGCAACGGCCGCCTTCGAGGTGTCGATCGAGATCGGGAGGCCCGCACCGAGACGATCGAGAACCGGGACGACTCGCCGCAGTTCCTCAGCCGCGGAGACGCCGTCGGAGCCGGGACGCGTCGACTCGCCGCCTATGTCCACGATCGCGGCTCCCTCCGCCATCATCCGCTTGGCCGCCCCGGCCGCGACCGCAGGGTCGAGATGGACGCCGCCGTCCGAGAACGAGTCGGGTGTGACGTTGACCACGCCCATCACCGACGGCCGCGGAAACCGCTCCTCGATCGGAATCACGCCGCAAACTAAAGCAGCGAGCGTCCGGTGCCGACATACCGCCTGCGATGATCGACGACCGCCTCCTCGCGTACTGGGAACGGGAGAGTGCCGCCCGGGACCGGCTGCGGAACCAGCTGCCCGCCTCGTGGCGGGACGATCCGCGGCCAGACATGGATGTGGTGCGCGAGCTCTACATCGAGGCGATGCTGCGGCTGAAGCAGCAGCCGGCGGTGGGGCCGGTCGCGATCGGCGACGACGATCGTTAGCCGGGGTTCCATTTTCGGCAGGTTTCTCCTAAGCTCGTGGCCGTGAACTTCTGCGGCCTCCGCTCTCGGCGGACTCTCCCCTGGACGCGCGTCCGCAGCTGAGACGTAGAAGCAATGCATGTTTGAGAGGGATGTGACGTTCACTCCGACGCGCGCCGTAATCTCCGCGCGAATGTCGATTGAACGCGCTTTCGGAAGACTCACGCAGCGCTTGGCAAGTAGCGCTACTTTGCAACCGTTCGTGCGGAGGGTCGTGTGGATCTGGGTGACGGCAGCGGTGCTGCTCGTCTTCGGCGCTGTCGGTGCCTCGGCGGCCAAGTCGGCGCACCGGTCCAAGCACGCCGACCAGCGGCTCAACGTCGTGGTGATCCTCAGCGACGACGAGCGCACGGACGGAACAAGCGTGATGAAGAACGTCCAGAAGTTGCTGGCCGACCACGGCGTCACGTTCACGGACGCGCATGTGACGACTTCGATGTGCGCGCCGTCGCGGGCGAGCATCCTCACCGGCCTATACGCGCACCACACCGGCGTCACCGACAACTTCGGGCCGCACAGCTACCCCGCCTTCAGGGCCGCAGACGAGTCGAACGACCTCCCGGTCTGGATGCACGCGGCCGGCTATCAGACCGGCCTCGTCGGCAAGTACGTCAACGCCTACACGGACGGGTTCGTTCATCACGCGATCCCACCCGGCTGGGACGACTGGCAGGTGATGGACAGCGTCCCGATGCAGGCGTACTACAACTACTCGATCAACAACAACGGGCACCTCGAGCACTACGGGAACAGGCCGTCGGACTACTCGACCAACGTCTTGGCGCACAAGGCGGTCCGGTTCATCAAGAGGGCGCACCATCCGTTCTTCCTCTACTTCGCTCCGGTCGCGCCGCACCTGCCGGCGATCCCGGCGCCCGGCGACCAGAAGAAGCTCCAGAACATCGCGCCGCTCCATGATCCTGCTTTCAACCAGCGCAACATCGGCAAGGAGCCGTGGCGCTTCTGGCACAAGGACATGCTCAGCGCCGCCGCGGAGCTCTACATCGACCACGTCCGCGAGCGCCAGCAGGAGTCGCTGCTCGCCCTCGACCGCAGCGTCCGCAGCGTCGTGCGCGCACTGCGGGCACGCCACGAGCTGAGCCGCACGGTGATCGTCTACACCAGCGACAACGGCTTCCTCTGGGGCGAGCACCGCCTCGGCGGCAAGGTCTGGCCCTTCGAGGAGTCAACCCACGTCCCGATGATCGTGCGGACGCCGTGGACGACCACACCGCTGCGCAACAACCAGCCGGTGCTCAACATCGACGTCGCCTCCACCATCAGCGCCCTGGCCGGAATCACGCCGGGCCTCCCGCAGGACGGCAAGAGCTTCGTTCCCTTCCTTCACGGCGAGCAGGCTCCGTGGCGGCACGCCTGGCTCGAGGAGTACCTCGGCAAGGACCTGCTCCACAGGGGCGGGCCTCCTCCGTACACCGCCGTCCAGACGAGGCGGAACCTCTACGTCGAGTACAAGAACGGGTGGCGTGAGCTCTACAACCTGAGGAAGGACCCGTGGGAGCTGAACAACCTCGCGGGAAACTCGAGCACGAAGCCGCTCCAGGCCACGCTGGGCGGGGCCCTGAACCGGCTGTACGACGCGCCGCCGACGCTGGCGTCGTCTCACAAATAGGATCGCGCCATGCGTGAGGTGCGTCCGGGGGTCTGGCACTGGCAGTCGCCGCATCCGGACTGGAGCAAGGAGGAGTGGTGGCCCGAGCTCGTCTCCTCCTACGGGATCGGGCTCGGGGACGACTTCGTGCTGTTCGACCCGCTCGCCGTGCCCGACGAGCTGCGCAATCGCGCGACTGCCGTCGTCCTCACCGCGCCCTACCACGAGCGCGACGCCCGCGGGCTCGGCCTCCCCATCCACACGCCGCCCGCGGACACCTGGCAGGACTGGGTGGAGAAGTTCGGCATCGACCCCGAGCGCGTGCGCGGCATGGAGAGCGAGGATCTCGCGTGGCTCCGCGCCGGCGAAGGCGAGGGGCATTTCCACGACCCGGGCCCGTGGCCGTTCGGCATGACCGCCTACGCCGGGCGCGAGGACAACGACCTCATCCTCTGGCTGCCGTCGATCAACGCGATCGTCACGGGCGACTCGCTCTCGGACTTCGGCGACGGCCTGGGCATCCAGCTCGGTGGCCGCAAGCACGTGACCGAGCAGGACGTGGCGGCACGGCTCCGTCCGCTGCTCGACCTGCCGGTCGAGCTCGTGCTACCCGCGCACGGCGAACCCACGGATCGCGCGACGCTCGAGCGCGCCCTCGCCTGACTAGTCCGCGCGGCTGGCTGCATTCGCGGCGCACGTCGGACAGCGAGGGGAGCCGTCCTCGGCAGTCGACCAGTCCTTCGGCTCGACTTCCCTCGGGTCGTACTCGAACGCTGTCGCACCGCACGGGCAGCTGAACAGGGCGACGCTGCACGGGAACGGAACCGGAATGACGAGGTAGTCGGCCGTCTGCGCGATCCTCGCTCCGGAACGCAGGCTTGTCAACGGTCGCCTAGCTGTTCGCGGGATCCGGGCCCTGCATCGCCGAGCCCGGCAGCGGGAACGGACGCGGACGCGGGCGCTCGCGCTTGGGCTCCGGCTGCGGCTCCGGCTGCTCCGGCTGTGCGGGCACCTCGTCCGGGAAGACGGTGCCCTCGTCCTCGCCGGCGAGGAGGCGCTCGAACTGATCCTTGTCGATCGTCTCGCGCTCGATGAGGATCGACGAGATCTTGTGCAGCTCGTCCATGTGCTCGCGCAGCACCGCCAGCGCGAGCTCGTGCGACTCCTCGATCACACGACGGATCTCGTCGTCGATCTCGCGCGCGATCTCCTCGGAATAGTCGGCCTCGGCGCCGTAGTCGCGGCCGAGGAACGGCTGGTCGTGGCCGCGGCCGAGCACGCGCGGACCGAGCTTCTCGCTCATGCCGAAGCGCATGATCATCTGCTTCGCCATCGAGGTGATCTTCTCGAGGTCGTTCGCCGCGCCAGTGGTGACCTCGTGGAAGACGATCTCCTCCGCCGCGCGACCGCCGAGCGTCATCGCCATCTGGTGCATGAGCGCGCTGCGCGTGGTGAGGTACCGGTCCTCGGTCGGCAGCGAGATCGTGAGGCCGAGCGCCTGGCCGCGCGAGACGATCGTGATCTTGTGGACCGGGTCGGTGTGCTCGAGGTAGTGGCCGACGAGCGCGTGGCCCATCTCGTGGTAGGCGGTGATCTTGCGCTCGTGCTCCGAGAGGAGCCTCGCCTTCTTCTCCGGGCCGGCCACGACGCGCATGATCCCCTCCTCCAGCTCCTCTTGCTCGATGATCTTCTTGCCGCGGCGCGCCGCGAGCAGCGCGGCCTCATTGACGAGGTTCGAGAGGTCGGCGCCGGTGAAGCCGGGGGTGCCGGCGGCGAGCGTGCTCAGGTCGATCTCCGGCGCGAGCGGCTTGCCCTTCGTGTGCACCTCGAGGATGCGCTGGCGGCCGACGCGGTCAGGCCGGTCGACGACGATCTGGCGGTCGAAGCGGCCCGGACGGAGGAGCGCCGGGTCGAGGATGTCGGGCCGGTTGGTGGCGGCGATCAGGATGATGTTGTCCTTCATCTCGAAGCCGTCCATCTCGACGAGCAGCTGGTTCAGCGTCTGCTCGCGCTCGTCATGGCCTCCGCCGAGACCGGCGCCACGATGACGGCCGACGGCGTCGATCTCGTCCATGAAGATGATGCAGGGGTTCGCCTGCTTGGCCTGCTCGAAGAGGTCGCGCACGCGCGAGGCGCCGACGCCGACGAACATCTCCACGAAGTCGGAGCCGGAAATCGAGAAGAACGGGACGCCGGCCTCGCCCGCGACGGCGCGTGCGAGCAGCGTCTTACCGGTGCCGGGAGGCCCGTAGAGGAGGACGCCCTTCGGGATCCGCGCGCCGAGCGCCTGGAACTTCTTCGGGTTCTCGAGGAACTCCTTGATCTCCTGCAGCTCCTCGACGGC
>Ga0308176_10002279_pt1 | contig 12036 bp, 10 predicted proteins | sample PhyCR2_3_FD_203890 | JGI IMG/M metagenome (GOLD analysis project Ga0308176, IMG submission 203890) | Soil microbial communities from UC Gill Tract Community Farm, Albany, California, United States - DLSLS.C.R2 | ecosystem: Environmental > Terrestrial > Soil > Agricultural land | place: USA... | reverse complement strand
ACATTGATCTGATATAGCCCCGCATATCCGGGCGCGAGTCCACTGAACAGGACCGGCGCGTTCTGTCCGCCTATCATCACGGTCGGCGCCGTCGTTGTATTCGACAGATTCGGCGGGCCCTGCGCCGGGTCGCCGCTCGCCGGCCGATTTGTCACCGGACCGAGCCCGTTGCAGTAAATCGAAATATTCTGGCCCTGCTTCGCGGGATTTGAACCTGAAATCACGTGGAAGCTGGAGTCCAGCGCAGCCGCCGAGCCGTTCGAAGCAAATATCCCCGGCGCGTACGGAACAAGTGGCAGCGAATAAAGCGCGCCCGAACTATCCTGGATCGATACCTTGATCTGTGCTGTCGACTGGTTCTGCATTTCCCACGGTACCTGGACGTTCACCTGCCCTGGACTGATGTACGTGAGATGACCAGGCGCACTTCCACTGGCCGAATCGAAGCTGACGCTGGTTTGCGCAATAGCAATAGGAAGGTAAGGCGTCGAATAACCCTGGGGCGCGGATGCGAAATTAACGCCATACAGCGCGATATAGGATCCAGGCGCAACGCCCTGTCCCGGTCGTGGAGCAGCCGCATCCACCGCGCCGTTAACGTTGATCACCGGAGGGTTCCTTGATATGGCGGTAAACGTAGCTGTCAGGCCGCCGGCGCTCGCGGTAAACACATTGCTTCCCGCAGTGGGGCCAAACGCCGCCTGCGCCTGTCCAAAACCGTAGCTGTTCGTGGAACGCAGCTGATTGCTCAGCGTTCCCCCTCCGGAGGAAACGGCATACGTCACGGGCACATTAGGAACAGCCAGTCCATACTGATCCACCAGCTTGAAACTGATGTAGCCGGAGGCGATCGTCTGATTCGTCGTTCCATCATCGCCATCGCCCGTAATCGGAATGATGTTATACGGAATGCTGTCGCCCACCTCGTAGAGATAGGGAATATTGAACGGCGTCGCGGCGCCCTGAATAGTGACGAAGCCCTGATAAATCCCAGGATTCGGAGTCGCGCCGGAGATTGAAAAGCTGACCGTCGAGCTCTGGCCCGCCGCCAGAGTGATGTTCGCCTGACTCGGAGCGATCGCCGTTGTGGCATTATTCTCTGGTGTTATGTGATTCACTCCTACGCTGAGGTTCAGACCGGATGTACCCGTATTCGTCAGGGTGATCTGCTGAGCTGGCGGGAACAGCCCGGAGCGAATCACGCCGAAGGAGACAGATGCGGGAGTTGCCACCAGATTCGTCGAAACCGCATTTCCCGCGTTCACCAGACCTGCTCCGCCGGCCAGCAAAGATGCGGGCGAGCCGGCATCCGTCAGCGTCTGAGTCGCCGTATCAATCAGAGCCGAACGCACCTGAGCCACCGTGAGGTTTGGGTTGTTCTGCAACACCATTGCGGCGAGGCCGGCGACCTGTGGCGATGAAAAGCTGGTACCCTGGCTGGCGAGATAGCCGTTCGGCGAATAGAGATCGCCGAACGGATCGTATCGTTCGGCAGTGAGATAAAGATCGGTTCCGGGCGCCGTCACATCAGGCTTGAGCGCTGCGGTTCCGGGAACCGGACCACGCGAGCTGAACACCGCCATCTGGTTGTACGAGGAAACATCCTGGGATTGAAGAACAGTGGATACGGTAACCGGTGCGCGTGGATTGGTCTTTAGAAAATCCCGAATAGTCTGCCCGTCATCGTAGCCGATGAATGTCGCGGGAATGCCGGTTCCTCCCGCAGCCATTACCACCAGCGTGTCGTCCCCAGGATTGTTGCTGACGATAACGCCCGTTGCCCCTGCATTTTGGGCGTGCTGAATCTTGTCCGCGAAGAGGCAATCGCCCCGCGCGATGAGCGCAATCGCACCTGAGAGCGAATCGGGCGGCAGCGCTGAGCATTCCTCCGCATCACCGGCGGAAGCTGTATCGACCACGGGGCCGCCCCAGTTCGAGGAAGGCTGGGGTCCGGTACCGGGTTGCGAGTGATAGCTGCCCAGACCATTCATTGCCAGAGGATAAAACCACTGGTGGGAGTTGGTGCTCGCCCCCACCGCGATCACGTCGGCCGCATCGGCGGGTGAGCTGATCGTACTCAGAGTCGGCGTCAGATTGCCGACATTGCCCTCATTCCCGGCCGCCGCGACCACGATCATGCCGTTCATCGTCGCGGATTCCGCAGCGTAAGCGAAGGGATCACAGGCCGCGGAGCCGCGCAGGCCACATTTGGTTCCCGTATCGGCCGGTCCGCTGAATGGCGTGTACCCGAGCGATAGATTGGCGATATCCATTCCGTCGTTAAACGCGTCTTCGAGAGCCTGAATCACCGCCTCCTCCCCCGCGTAATCGTTCAGTCCGGGCGAGCCGAAAACCTTGTAGTTTCCGAGAAAGGCCTTCGGCGCAACGCCCGTAATCGTGTCCGAAGGTCCTGTATTCGTCACACCGGCCGCAGCCATCGCGACAGCGGTCCCGTGCCCCACGCGGTCGCGCGGCGTTTCGTCGTCCGGGCGCGAATCGCCGGCCCCCGACCCTTTATCGAAAAGACCGACGTAACTCCGGGCCACGATGATTTTGCTGTTCGTATAGGCGCACGCGTTCACGTCCGTTTGCGGGCATATCGGAAACCCGGCGGGCGGCGTGAGAGACGAATCCTGAAAGGCGGGGTGCGTGTTGTCGATTCCGGAATCGATGATCGCGATTTTCACGCCCGCTCCGGCATTCGACATTCCGCCCAGAAAACTCCACGCTGCGGGCACATTCGTGAGCTGTTCAGCATGGTCCAGATTGCGATGAATCCACCGCATCGGCACGACTCCGTCAACGCCAGGAATGGAATCGAGAGTCGCCGCCTGAGTATCGTTCGCCACCAAAAAAATCGCATTCAGCAGCGTGTCGGTTTCGGCAGTCACTCGCAAACCGCGGGCGCGCAGCGCCGCTTTGACGCCTGCGTGGGTTCCACGAACACGCGCGCGAGCGGCCGCCATCGTGCTCGCATTACGCCGCGCCACAGATGTGGCCGCGGGTGGATCAGTCAGGATCAGCGCGTACCGATTCAGACTGCGCGCCCATGTTGGAACGGAAAAGAACAAAACCGTAATGGCAACAGCGAGGCGGCGACCCATGGATCTGTGGATGGAATCGATTTTCGGCGCGTTTCGGAAGAAATAGATTATCCCGCGTACGCGCCTACTTCAGAAACACGCGCCAGACGGTAACCACAAGCGCGTGCGTGACCATGCTGGATTGCACGCTGCGCGTTTCCCGCCACGCAAGACCATAAAAAACGCCTGCGATCCCGGCCACCAGAGCGAATCGCCAGTTGGGAAAAGCGTGGGCAAAACCCAGGTGCGCAGCCCCGAAAAGAATCGAAGCGCAGATCAGGGCGGCGACCGGAGCAACCCGCGATGCGGAAACCGCTGCGCCCAGCCACTGTTCCAGCCATCGCTGCAAAAGTCCGCGGAAGAAAAACTCCTCCGATAATGCAAGCACCCAGAGGACACCGAAAAACGTCGCTGCCGCGAGCGGCAGTCCCAGCGGATGCGGGCGCCATTCTACCAGCCCGAGCCTCCAGTAAACGATCGCCGCGCAGGGGAGCAGTACGGCGAACCAGCGCACGCCCGCCAGCCATTCCCGCCGCGTTGGCCAGAACCGGAATTCAGCGCCCGAGCCGCCGCGCAACGCGAGAATCGACATCGCAGCCACCCGGATCAGCATCACGTGCCCCAGATATTCAATGTGCAGCTTCGGAATAGGGTCCGCGTAAATCCGGGTGAAAATCCGCGTAAGAATAATCGTGGCGAGCATGCCGAGGAACATCCCATCGGATGCCGCCGCGCTCGGGAGTATGACATACCAGAACGCCACCGCAGCCACAATCGTGGCCAGCAGCACGAAGCCGGCCAACGCGAATACGCCCGTCGACACGCTGTAAACCAACCACGGAATCATCGCGCTCACCACCATCATGCCTGCCAGCCTGGCCCGTCCGAGCGCCTCCACCCGCTCCCGTACGGCCCGGAAACCCGGTAGCAGATAAAATGGGAATTCAATCAGGAAGGCGACGCATACAGGCGCCGCTACCCACGCCGGAATCGATTTCATGCGAGCGTACCCCCACGCTCCCGCCCCGAGCACGAGCCATCCCAGCAGGACGACGAATAGAAATCGCCGCAGGGCCGCGGTTTCTGCTTTCCCCGCCTGTGCCATCGCCGTCATCATTGCCATAATCGCAGCCGCCCCGGCGTGTGCGGTGGATCCGCCCGCCGACCTTGCGAAACGCGTCGCTCACCGGGAAACCGAAACCGCGCAGGAGCGAGCGCAATACGCTTACACACAATCCATGCGCCTTCAGGAATTGGATAGCCGGGGCGCAGAATCGGGTGAATATCACGAAACACGCGAGATCATCTTCTCACCTGACGGAAATCGCACTGAGCGCTTCGCTTCAGAGCCGGTCTCGCGGCTCAAAAGGCTTGTGCTGACGCCTGAGGATTTCGCCGATCTCCGCGACATTCAGCCCTTCGTTATGACGGATGACCAGCTCTGGAATTACGACGCCGACTACAAGGGCGAGGAGCCGATTGGCGGTTTCGACTGCTTCGTCCTGCGAATCCGGCCGAAGCATATTCTTTCCGGCCAGCGCCTGTTCGACGGAATGTTGTGGGTAAAAGAGGATGATTTCTCCGTCGTTCAAACGGAAGGGCAGGCCGTTCCACAGATTATTACCTCGAAACAGGAGAACCTGTTCCCGCGTTTCACCACTATCCGCCGCAAAGTGAATGGATACTGGTTTCCCGCGACCACCAGCGCAGACGACACTCTTTACTTCCGCACCGGTCCAATCCGCGAAAAGCTACTGATCCGCTACAACGATTACCGCCGTTTCGGTTCGGAAACGACAATTCGTTTCGATCAATAAACCCGATTAACAAAAATGAGATGGGAAAAGTGCGCGGGCGCGCGTGGGGTGATTGGGTGAGCGCGCCCGCATGTCGTAACGGGGATTTGCTTTTTAAGGCGAACCGTTCCGATCCAAATGTTACCGGCGGAAAAATTTTTTCAGGATTTTTTTGGATTGGGACCGGAGTTCCGGGCCGACGGTCCTGACCGTGCCTGATTTCACAACCGGTAGCATCTCCCCACATGCCTCTCGATAAGGTACAGTCGACTCTATATAGAGCTGGAGCGATTGGAACACCACGGGCATGCTGACACGCGGGTCCCGCCGGAAGCAACCGCCCTGGCGCTCTTTCCTCGAAGCCCGGCGCGAATATGCAAGCAAAGGGCCGGACCGCCGGAATTAGCTCTCGAACATCCCTTCGAAAAGCACGCTGGAAAGGTAGCGCTCTCCCGAATCCGGAAGAATGGCGACGATCATTTTGCCGCGAAACTCTTCCTGTTTCGCCAGCCGGATAGCCGCTGCCACCGCAGCTCCGCACGAGATCCCGGAGAACAGGCCTTCGTCCTTCGAGAGCCGGCGCGCCATTTCGATCGACTCCTCGTTCGTTACCAGTTCCACCCGATCGACGATGCTGAGGTCAAGATTTCGCGGAACAAAACCGGCGCCAAGACCCTGGATCTTATGCGGCCCGGGTTTGATCGGCTCGTTGTTGAGCGTTTGCGTGATCACCGGGCTCGCTACCGGCTCCACCGCAACTGAGGTAATCTTCTTTCCCTTCTCATTCTTGATGTACCGGGAAGCGCCCGTTATAGTCCCGCCCGTGCCGACGCCCGATACCAGCACGTCGATCCTGCCCTCGGTGTCCTCCCAGATCTCCGGCCCGGTCGTACGAAAATGAATATCGGGATTTGCGGGATTGTCGAACTGCTGCAGCAAAACGTACCGATCAGGATCGGAATCCACGATATCCTGCGCCTTTTGAATTGCCCCAGCCATACCACGCGCCCCCTCAGTTAGCACGAGTTTCGCGCCGAGGGCTGCCAGCACTTTTCGCCGTTCGACAGACATGGTCTCGGGCATGGTCAGGGTCACCGGATATCCACGCGCGGCCGCGACAAACGCAAGCGCGATGCCTGTGTTTCCGCTTGTCGGCTCAATCAGCTCCTTGCCAGGCCCCAGAACGCCTCGCTTTTCCGCATCCCAGATCATTGAAGCGCCGATGCGATCCTTCACGGAGTACGCCGGATTCCGGCCCTCCACTTTGCCCAGTACGATGGCTGGAGCGGCGTCCGTAATCCGGTTCAACCGCACCAGAGGGGTCCGCCCAATGCTGAACGAATTGTCGTCGAAGAACATCAAATCTCCCAGTTAGGTACGAATCGGGCGTTTCGTTCGGTCCAATCCCGAACCAGATTGGCAAATGTCGCGTTTTCGAGCAGCTGATCTACCGTGCGATCGACGCGATCCCACAAATCTCCGAACGGTGAGTCGGGTCTTCTGCGGTGGCGCGATCGTTCCTCGTTGCGTCCCTCCACGAATCTCAGGACCTCCGCCACTGTAATCGATTCCGGGCGCCGCGCCAGCAGGTATCCGCCTTCTGCGCCCCGCCGGGATTCGACAAACCCACCCTGTTTGAGGCTCGCGAGAATCAATTCCAGAAACTTCTGCGGAATCTTCTGCCGCTGCGCGATATCTGCGATCTTCACCGGCTTTTCCCCGGAGTGCGACGCCAGGTCGAAGATCGCCTCCAGAGCGTACTCGCCCTTTACTGAAATGTTCATCAGGTACATTGAGCCGGCAATGCCGCATCAGCGCAATGCCTGGTTCCAACTAGAGATTAGTAGAGAATAGCGACGAACGTCAATTCGATCGGTTCGGACACCTAAAGGCGACCGCAGCGGGAGCTTGCTGTTTGCCGGCGTTCTTTTGTTTGAACGATTTGTAGTTGAACGGGGGAAGGAGGGGACTACTAAAGACGCGGGCGCCATCCCGCCAGGCGCAGAGGCCACCGCTCGCGTAGTGCGTGCGCCAAAAAGAGACGTGGGCCGATCGCCCGGAAATCCAGGCGAATCGGCCCGGAGAAACTACATCTTGTTCGTGCTGGTATCGCTGCTGCCCTTCTTGCCTTTCTTGTGCTTCTTGGCCTTCTTGCTGGTGTCGGGCTGCTGGGTGTCCTGAGCAGCAAACGAGACCGATCCAAGGGCAATGCCCAATCCGAGGGCGGCAACCAGAAGTTTCTTCATTTCGGGGTTCTCCTTATTGATTCCGACGATATGTCGTCTTTGGGAATCATAGCTAAGCCATGATGAATCAAGCCTTAACCCGGCATTAAATTCGGTTCATGTTCGGGTAGCAGGCATATTCGCCTTATATTTCAACCACTTGGCGCAACTCCCATCACCCTCGCGTGCTAACCTCGCGCTCGATGAACAAGTCGGATCTGGCGCGCGAACTTGCGTGCCGGCAGAAAACAACTCCGGGCGAAGCGGCAGACAAACTCGACCACGCCGTCAGCGAGGTTCTCAAAAAGCTGCGGCACGGCAACGCCGCCCGTCTTCCCGGCCTGGGGACCATTTCGGCAGACAAAAGCTGGACCTTCAAACCCGCGAGAAAAAGCAAGTGAATCAGGACCAGCTCGCCCGTTTGATCCGCGAGACTCTCGATCGTTCGCCTGAAATTGAAATCGACGGCCTCGGCGTCTTTTTTCGCGGCAGCGAAGGGCGAATCTCGTTCCGGAAATCTCGCGGACCTCGCATTTTCATCGCCTATGCGGAGGAAGACGTCCGTTTTGCGCTCGAGCTCTATTCCGCGCTCGAAGAGCGGGGGTATAAACCGTGGATCGACCGGCGCAAGCTCATGCCCGGCCAAAACTGGATCCGGCGCATCGAAGATGCGATCTCCAGCTCGGACTTCTTTGTCGCGTGCTTTTCAAAGAAGTCCGCTGGAAAACGTGGTGGATTCCAGGCCGAAATTCGTTATGCCCTCGATTGCGCCCGGCGCGTGCCACTGGATGATGTGTTTATGATCCCGGTGCGCCTCGATGACTGCCGCGTGCCCCGCGCCATCTCCCGGGAAACCCAGTATGTCGATCTCTTTCCGGATTTCGACGCGGGACTCAACCGCGTCCTCGCCATTATCGACGCGCAGTTGCAGAAGGCGGCATAAGCCGCCCGGCTCCGTGCTCGCTGACCAGCATCGCCCGCGCCGCTCGCACGATGCGTTCAGCGCTTTCCGGCGCATCCGCCGTCGCAGTCAGGTGACCCATTTTCCGCCCTGGCCGCGGATCGCTCTTCCCATACAGATGCAGCTTCACCTGCGGCAGGGAACAGGCAGCGGCCCAGTCGGGCTCCGAGTCATTCCAGAGGTCGCCCAGCAGGTTTGCCATAGCCGCCGGGCGCAACATCAGCGTCGACCCGAGGGGCAGACCGCATACGGCGCGCAACTGCTGCTCGAACTGGCTGGTAATGCAGGCGTCGATCGTCAAATGCCCCGAATTATGTGGCCTCGGCGCCAGTTCATTGATCAGTAATTCCCGGTCTCGCCCAAGGAAGAACTCAACGCACAGCACGCCAGTCACATTCAGCGCCTCCAGCGCCGCCCGAGCAAGTTCATGCGCTCGTTGTGTAATCCCCCTGTCGAACGGCGCGGGAGAAGTGGTCACGTCGAGGATTCCATTCACGTGGGCGTTCCGAAACGGCTCGAAAAACGCGCACTCGCCGTCAGCGCTCCGAACGCCGACTACAGACAACTCCGCCTCGAAATCCACGACCGCTTCGAGAACCGCTTCCTGGCCGCCCATCGCCGCCCACGCTTTCTCCGCTTCCGCAAGCGTACGGACGCGATACTGTCCCTTGCCGTCGTACCCGAAACCGGCCGTCTTCAGAATCGCTGCGCCGAATCCGGGCATTACGCGCCGCAGATCTGCGGCCGTTCTGACCGGTTCGAATCGCGTCACCGGGAAACCGTGATCACGTAGAAATGTCTTCTCCCGCAGCCGGTGCTGGGTGATATGCAAAACCGTCCCGGCCGGCCGCACCAGGGCGCATTCGCTTGCCGCTTCCGCCGTAGCCCCCGGCACATTCTCGAATTCGAACGTCACCACATCAACGCTCGATGCGAACTCGCGCACCCGGTCGAGATCCTCATAGGGCGCATCGATCTCCACGTCGGCGATCTGCCCCGTAGGCGAATCGCGATCCGGCGAGTACGTGTGAACCCGGTAACCCATTCGCCGCGCGGCGATGGCGAACATGCGGCCGAGTTGGCCGCTTCCGAGTACGCCAATTTTCGCTCCGGGCAGAACCGTCTTCACGGCAAACTGTCTTCGAGAACCTTGCGCTTCTGCGCCTCGCGGAAAGCTTTCAGCTTTTCGCGCAGCCGCGCTCGTTTACCGGCCAGAATTGCAACCGCCATCAATCCTGCGTTCTTTGCTCCCGCGGACCCGATCGCCATGGTCGCGACCGGTACGCCGCCCGGCATCTGCACGATCGACAACAGCGAGTCCAGTCCCTTAAGCGCCTTGCTTTCCACCGGGACGCCCAGCACCGGTAGCGTTGTATGCGACGCCGTCATGCCCGGCAGATGCGCCGCGCCACCGGCGCCGGCGATGATGACTTCAATTCCCCGCGCCTCCGCGCCGGCGGCGAACTCGGCCATCAGCTCCGGTGTCCGATGGGCCGAAATGATCCGGCGCTCATGCGGTACTCCGAAGTCCGTGAGGACGTCACTCGCCGCCCGCATCGTCTCCCAGTCGGACCGGCTCCCCATGATCACCGAGGCGATCGGCGAAACGGGAGGCCCGCCCGGCTTATTGTCCTTGCGCGAGCGAGAACCCCGGTTTGCCATCGACCGTCCGCAACGTCTCCATGTTCACCACGTCGTACCCCGCTCCGATTACACTGTGGAACAGCGCCAGCATCTCTGATCCCGCATCACCGCTTGCGCGTCGCCATATTCGGGCTCTGAACCATTTTTCGGGGATAGACTGAACAGGATATCAGGCGGTTTCCTGCACAGAAAACACAAACACGTTTTCGTTCAAAAATACAGCTTCATGGCGAATTGCAGGATTCGCGGGTCCTGTGCTGATGTGATCACCCCGAATTTCGAGTTGCTCAAGTTGGTCGTGGGGGCGTTGAAGTTCGCATGGTTGATGGCGTTGAATGCTTCCGCGCGCACTTCGAGTTGCCAGCGCTCGCGGTAGCGGAACAGGCGGCTCAACGCTGCGTCGAAGTTCACGCGGCCCGGCGCGATCAGCACATTTCGCCCCAGCGTTCCATACGTTCCGGCCGCCTGGTTCACAAAGGCGGCGCGGTTCAGATAATCCACCGGGTTCCCCGTATTGGCGTATGCATCGGCAAGAACCTGATCGGGCCGGTCGTTATTCAGACCGGTCTGGGCAATATCCTTACCCGTGGTGACGTTCATCGGCAATCCGGAGTGGACGCTCAGAATCGGCGAGAATTGCCAGTTCCCGAGCAGTCTGGCGGCAAGGCCGTTCCCTCTCATGGGGCTGATCGCGACAAGAGAGGTATTCCAGTTGTGGCGGATGTCGAAGCCGCAATTCCCGTAATCCAGCGCTCGATTGTACGGGTTCGAATACGATCCTCCACCGGCCAGTTCACCTGAGAAGTCCGAATAGCTCAGGCAATGCGACCAGGTGTAATTCGTGAGCACGGTGAAGCTGTGGCTGAAGCGATGCTGCAGTGAGAGCAACAGGCCGTTGTAGTTGGAATTCAGGCCCTGATCGGCAAGCGTGATGCTGCTGTACGCGGACCCCAGCACTGGATTCTGCAAATAGAGCGGTCTTCTCAGGTTCGTGTTGGCATTACTTCCCGGTATGTACCGCCCCGGATTCATGTCCTCGCCAACCCAGATATGCGAGGTTTTGTTGCCGATATAAGTTGCCGAAGCCAACCAGTCCGGCCTAATCTGCCGCTGATAGCTGAAACTCCATTGCACGGTGTAGGTGGGCTTCATGTTCAACGGCAAGGTGACATATACTCCCTCGCTCGGAAAAGCGTAAGTGGACGGCAATGGCGAGGGCAACGGAAATGGGACAGGTCCCGAATAGGCGGCCCAGGGGCTGCTGAAAGTGCCGCCGGAAAGGAAGGGATAGGGCACGTCGACCTGCGTGCCATAGGGAGCGTTGGTGGTGAGCCGCTCGTTATAGAACATCTCCTCGGTATCTCGGAGAACTCCGCCAGACGCCCGGAAAGATTGCTTGCCGGTTCCGGTAGGATCCCAGGCAACCCCGATGCGTGGAGAGAAGTTTGCGAGGGCGCTGTGCTCGTAACCACGCGGAATCCCTTTATCCCCAAAGAAAAGCAGCCCTGCGGGCGCGTTCGTGAACACTCCGCTCCTTCGGCCGGCATTGAATGCGTCCAGCGAAAAGCTGTTGCCGTGGTTGTACTTGTCGTAAGGCACAAACCACGGTTCCCAGCGCAGCCCGAGGTTTACCGTGAGATTCGGCCGCAACCGGATACTATCCTGGCCATAAACTCCCAGGCTTGTACCCCGGGTTGCGTTGACCAGGTTGGCGCTTTGCGTATAGTCGTTCATCACGCCGAGCATGAACGCGGCCAGCGCATCGCCCATGCTCTTTCCGCTCGCGTATTGGCCATTGAAGCTGGAACTGCCGTTCGAAATCCACGTGTTCACGGAATTGAACTGGTTCCGAAGGTAATCCACGCCGAAAGCGATCTGATGTTTGCCCTTCGTGAAATTGACATCATCGGCAATCTGCCAGGAGTTGACGTTGAAGAAAGCATTGGCGCAGGTGCCGCAGCCTGCGCTGAAGTAGCCAGTGACGGAGCTCTGGAAAAAATGGGCGACAGGTGTGGGCGCATTGATTCCCAGAGTGGCAGGGCTGATATCGTTGGCAGGCGCCCCACGATCGTCACGGCGGCGCGTGAACGTAACGTGAAAGGAATTCAATAAGCTCGGCCTTATAGTGTAGGTATCGCCCCCGGCGACCGATTGCGAGCGCTCCAGGTTGCCGGCTCTGGTGGTCATCAGGAGATTCTTATCGTCGAAAACCGCGGGATTGCGGTAATCGTCAATGAAGTAGCGCACGAATAAGGAATGGTTGACGCTCTGGATCCAGTCCACTCTGCCAACCACCTGGTCTTCGTCGCCGGTCTGCGGGATACCGT
>Ga0308176_10002278_pt1 | contig 12038 bp, 9 predicted proteins | sample PhyCR2_3_FD_203890 | JGI IMG/M metagenome (GOLD analysis project Ga0308176, IMG submission 203890) | Soil microbial communities from UC Gill Tract Community Farm, Albany, California, United States - DLSLS.C.R2 | ecosystem: Environmental > Terrestrial > Soil > Agricultural land | place: USA... | reverse complement strand
CTGATCCACCCCTGAACCCCCCTGAACCACCCCACGACGACGTGGTCCGAAGCACCCTCGAAACCCTGAGAGACTGTTCCTCATGCCCATGAAGACCCGCGCGGACATCCGCAACGTCGCCATCGTCGCCCACGTCGACCACGGCAAGACCACCCTCGTCGACAAGATGCTCTGGCAGTCCGGCGCGTTCGGCGAGCACCAGCACGTCGACGAGCGCGCGATGGACTCCGGCGACCTGGAGCGTGAGAAGGGCATCACGATCCTCGCCAAGAACACCGCGGTGCACTACACGGGCAAGGCCGCCACCGACCGTGGCCTGGCCGACGGCGTCACCATCAACATCATCGACACCCCCGGCCACGCCGACTTCGGTGGCGAGGTCGAGCGCGGCCTGTCCATGGTCGACGGCGTCGTGCTCCTCGTCGACGCGTCCGAGGGCCCGCTGCCCCAGACCCGCTTCGTGCTACGCAAGGCGCTCGCCGCCAAGATGCCGGTGATCCTCTGCATCAACAAGGTCGACCGCCCCGACTCGCGCATCGCCGAGGTCGTCGACGAGGCGTACGAGCTCTTCCTCGACCTCGAGGCCACGGAGGAGCAGATCGACTTCCCGATCGTCTACGCGTCGGCCAAGGCCGGCCGCGCCTCGCTCGAGCGTCCCGAGAACGGTGGCCTGCCCGCCGGCGAGGACCTCGAGGCGCTCTTCGAGACGATCCTCGAGACCATCCCGGCCCCGACGTACGACGACGAGGCCCCGCTGCAGGCGCACGTCACGAACCTCGACGCGTCGAACTTCCTCGGCCGCCTCGCCCTGCTCCGTGTCTTCAACGGCACGATCAAGAAGGGCCAGCAGGTCATGTGGTGCCGCCACGACGGCTCCCAGCAGCGCGTGAAGATCACCGAGCTGCTCATGACCGAGGCCCTCGAGCGCAAGCCGGCCGAGGAGGCCCGCCCCGGCGACATCATCGCCGTCGCCGGCATCCCCGACATCACCATCGGCGAGACGCTCGCCGACCCCGAGAACCCCGTCCCGCTGCCGCTCATCACGGTCGACGAGCCGGCGATCTCGATGACCATCGGCACCAACACGAGCCCGATGGTCGGCAAGGTCCGCGGCTCGAAGGTCACCGCTCGCATGGTCAAGGACCGCCTCGACAAGGAGCTCATCGGCAACGTGTCGCTGCGCATCCTGCCGACCGAGCGTCCCGACGCCTGGGAGGTCCAGGGCCGTGGCGAGCTGGCGCTCGCGATCCTCGTCGAGCAGATGCGCCGCGAGGGCTACGAGCTCACCGTCGGCAAGCCGCAGGTCGTCACGCGCGAGGTCGACGGCAAGGTCCACGAGCCGGTCGAGCGCCTCACCATCGACACCCCCGAGGAGTTCCTCGGCGCGATCACGCAGATCATGGCCGCGCGCAAGGGCCGCATGGAGCAGATGACCAACCACGGCACCGGCTGGATCCGCATGGAGTTCCTCGTGCCGAGCCGTGGCCTCATCGGCTTCCGCACCGAGTTCCTCACCGAGACGCGCGGCACGGGCATCGCCCACCACGTGTTCGAGGACTACGAGCCGTGGTTCGGCACCATCACGACCCGCACGAGCGGCTCGCTGGTCTCCGACCGCAAGGGCGTCGTCACCTCCTACGCGATGGTCAACCTCCAGGAGCGCGGCGTGCTCTTCGTCGACCCGACGACCGAGGTCTACGAGGGCATGATCGTCGGCGAGAACTCCCGCGCCGACGACATGGACGTCAACATCACCAAGGAGAAGAAGCTCACCAACGTGCGCGCCTCCTCCTCGGACAACTTCGAGAAGATCGTGCCGCCGCGCAAGCTCAGCCTCGAGCAGAGCCTCGAGTTCTGCCGCGAGGACGAGTGCGTCGAGGTGACGCCCGAGTCGGTCCGCATCCGCAAGGTCGTCCTCGATGCAGGCGAGCGCGCCCGCACAGCGTCTCGGGCGCGGTCGGCGGCCAAGGCCGAAGGCTGACCGACCCGTGCCTGTCGTGGGACGGGGCACAGGTCGCGGCGTCGTGCGGAAGGTCGGGCGGTCGCTGACCGCCGCGGTCGGGGCTGCCCTGCTGGCGGCGGGCGTCGCGGCGTGCTCGTCCACGTCGGGGCCCTCGTCCGCATCACAGCCCGTGGGCACCGCCCCGCCGTCCGCGACGGGGCAGCCCGCGCCGGGCGGCACCCTGCAGGTCCTCGTCTCGGGCGACATCGCGACGTGGGACCCGCAGCAGATGTACGTGGGTCCCGAGGCCTTCTTCGCCCAGCGCACCTTCGTGCGGGGGCTCACGGCATACGGCACGGGAGCGCACCAGCGCGACATCCAGGCCGACCTCGCGACCGACACCGGCACCGCCTCCGACGGGGGCCGCACGTGGGCCTTCACCCTGCGCCCGGGCGTCACCTGGCAGGACGGCTCGCCGATCACGTGCGAAGACGTGCGCCACGGCGTCGCACGCACCTTCGACCGGCGCACCCACGTCAACGGCACCAACTACGCCAGCTACCTGCTGGCCATGCCCACCACGGTGACGCCCGAGGGCGTCGAGAAGCCGGTGTACGCCGGCCCGGGTGACACGGCGCACCAGCGGGACTTCGACCGGGCCGTGTCGTGCTCCGGGCGCACCGTCACCTTCCGGCTGCGCGACGCCGAGCCCGACTTCCCGCACATCGTGGCCCTGCCGGAGTTCGCGCCGCGCCGGGCCTCCGCCGACACGAAGACCGACGGCAAGGCGTCGTATGCCGTCATGTCGAACGGGCCCTACCGCCTCCAGGGCGCGTGGGTCGTCGGACAGGGCGGCACGTTCGTGCGCAACGAGCACTGGGACCGCCGCACCGACCCGATCCGGCAGGCCTACCCCGACACCATCCACGTCAGCTCCGGGCTGGGGGAGTCCGCCGTCATCCAGCGGCTGCTGAACCAGCAGGACGACGACGCGTACGCCGTCTCGTGGGTGCAGGCCAGCCCGACGCTGCGCAACCAGGCCGGCACGGCGCTCCAGGCCCGCCTGACCTTCCCCTTCACCGGCAACGTCGACTACCTCGCCGTCAACATGCGCAGCAAGGTGATGGCGGACCCGGCCGTGCGCAAGGCGCTGGCGCTCTCCACCAACCGCGCGACGTATGCGACCGCGACGGGCGGCGAGGGCGCCGGGACCCCGACGTGGTCGCTCCTGTCGCCCGCGGTCGACCCGCGCTCGGTCGACGTCCCGCCGGGTGCGAGCGTCGAGGGGGACCCCGAGGCCGCTCGCCGGGTGCTCCAGCAGGCCGGCGTGAAGCTGCCCGTGCGACTGCGCGTCGTCTACGCGCGCTCGGTGCTCGGCGACAAGGCGTACGCGTCGCTGGCCGCCGGCTGGGAGCGCGCCGGCTTCGAGGTCGAGCTGACCGGCGTCGCGCCGGAGGAGTACTACGAGACGATCGAGAAGCCGACGTCCGTGGACTCCTACGACCTGTTCCGCGGGGCCTGGACCCCCGACTGGCCCTCGGCCGGCAGCGTGCTCCCGGCGCTGTTCGACCCCCGCATCAACCTCGACTCGTCCGGGCCCGGACAGGACGTCGGCTACTTCAGCGACGACTCGGTCGACGCGCTCTTCGACAAGGCCGACGCCACCCCAGACCCGCGGGCGCGAGCCGCAGTCTGGGCGCAGGCCGACCGGGCCATCCGCGACAAGGGCGGCTACCTCGCGCTCTCGGCGACCAAGGCGCTCTACCTGCACGGCTCCGGTGTCACCTCCTACGAGGACCACGCCGTCGGTGGCATCGTCGACCTGGCCACCGTCTCCGTCCGCTGACCGTGTCGTCGCCCGGTGCGCCGAGCCGACGGCGCTGACCTCCCCGACCCGAGAGGACCCTCGTGCCGAGCCTGCTCTTCGTGCACGCCCACCCCGACGACGAGACCCTGACCTGCGGCATCGCGATGGCCCACCACGTGGCCCGCGGCGACGAGGTCCACGTCCTCACCTGCACGCTCGGCGAGGAGGGCGAGGTCATCCCGCCCGGCCTCGCGCACCTCGAGGGCGACCCCACCGACCGGCTCGGTCCCTTCCGGCACGGTGAGCTGACGAAGGCCCTGTCGCGCATCGGCGCCGTCGGCCACGTGCTGGGGGCCGACCCGGCCTGCGGGCGGCTCTCGCGCTACCGGGACTCGGGCATGGCGGGATCTCCGGCAGCGGCCCGACCCGAGGCGTTCGCCGCCGCCGACCTCGACGAGGTGGGCGGCCTCGTCGCCGACGTGGTGCGCCGGCTGCGACCCGACGTCGTCGTCACCTACGACGAGCACGGCGGCTACGGGCACCCCGACCACATCCGGACCCACCGGGCGACGCGCCGGGCGCTGCAGCTGCTCGAGGAGCCGGAGCTGCCGCGCCGCACCTACGAGATCCTCACGCCGCGCGGCTGGGCGCTCGAGGACCGGGCGTGGCTCCGGGCCGCGGACCCGGCCCTGCTCGACCCGAGCCGGTGGTGGGACGAGCAGGACCTCGGCGACGGCTCGCCCGGGGCGCCGACCCTGGTCGTCCCGGCAGAGGGAGACCCGTTCCCGCCCTCCGTCGTCGACGACGACCTCGTGACCCACGTGGTCGCGGACAACGCCGCCCGGGCCGTCCAGAACGACGCGCTGCGCGCGCACGCCACGCAGGTCATCGTCGCCAGCGAGGACGTCCACGCCCTCTCGAACCTCGTGGCCGCGCGGACCACCGCTCGCGAGGGCTTCCGCCAGGTCGACCCCCGGACGTGGCAGCCGACCGGCAGGCGGGGGAGCGGGCTGCTCGACTGACCGGGGCCGGTGCGCGGCTCGGGCGACACCCGGCCTCCGACGGTGGCCGCCTCTGCGGATTCGGCCGCCCGAGCCGTTACCTTCGTGCCATCTGCAACCCCGCACGGAGAGCCGCATGTCCGACGACTGGCACGACGACCCACGCCGCGAACGGCGCTCGACCGCCCTGCGCCTGCTCGTGGCGGCCGTGGTCCTCGGCGGTGGGTATGCCGGACTGTGCGCCTGGTCCGCGCAGCACGCGCCCGCCACGGTGTCGATCGGCGGCATCCAGGTCGGCGGCATGACCCCCGAGGCGGCGCGATCGGCCATCACGCGAGGGTCCCACTCGCTGCTCGCCACGCCCATCGCGCTCACCGTGCCGGGGCGGCCCGACCCGGTCCAGGTCGTCCCCCAGGACGCGGGCCTCGGCGTGGACGTGGACCGCTCGCTCGACGGGCTCGTGGGCTTCACGCTCGACCCGAGGGTCATCTGGGGCAAGCTCACCGGGACGGTCCGGGCGCCGCTGCTGACGAGGGCGGACGACGACGCGCTCACGGGCTACCTCGAGCGGCTGGCCCCGGGTCTGGCCGTCGCACCCGTCGAGGGTCGGGTCTCCTTCCCGGGCGGGTCCCTGTCGGTCGACCTGCCCGAGCCCGGGCACACCCTCGACATCGCCGGCACCAAGCTGGCGCTGCGCAGGGCGTTCCCGGACTCGACCTCGGCCACGGCCGCCCTGCGCGAGACGCAGCCGCGCATCGACGCCGACACCGTCCAGCGGGTGGCCACGCAGTTCGGCAGCACCGCGATGTCCCGGCCCCTCACCCTCGTGTCCGGAGCGACGAAGGTCCTGCTCCCGCCGGCCGACTACGCCCCGCTGGTCTCGGTCGTCCCGGACGCGTCCGGTGGGCTCGTCCCCCACTTCGACGAGCGGGGTCTCGCGCGGCTGGTCGCCGGCAGGGTCAAGGTGTCGACACGGGCGGCGAGCAGCGCCCGCTGGGTCTTCGAGCCGAACAACGGCAAGCCGAAGCTCGTGCCCTCGGTCGACGGCCTGGTCATCGACGAGGACGCCCTCGCCAAGCGAGTGGTCGCCGCCATCTCCAGCGACAACCGCACCGTCGACATGAGGCCGTCCGTCGCGCAGCCACCCTTCACCACCGCGGACGCGCAGAAGGCCGGCGTCACCACCCTCGTCGCCGACTTCCGCTCACCCTTCCCGACGAACGACCCGACCCGGACCAAGAACCTCGTCGTCGCGACCAGCCGCCTCAACGGCACCTACGTACCGCCGGGCGGGACCTTCAGCCTCAACGGCATCCTCGGCGAGCGCACCGAGGACAAGGGGTATGCCGACGGCACCGTCATCATCGACGGCCGCCTCACCCGGGGGACCGGCGGCGGGATCAGCCAGGTGTCCACCGTGGTCTACAACGTCGCCTACTTCGCGGGGGCGCGCTTCCTGGAGTTCAGCCCGCACGCCTTCTTCATCCCGCGCTACCCCGAGGGCCGCGAGGCCACGGTCTACTGGCCGACGATCGACAACAAGTGGAAGAACGACACCCCGCACGGGATGCTGCTGCAGACCTGGGTCGAGGGTGGCTTCGTCCACGGGCGGGTGTGGAGCACCAAGACCTGGGACATCGCCTCGGTCAAGGGGCCGCGGCGAGATGTCGTGCCGCCCAAGACGATTCGCAGCAACAGCCTGAAGTGCTACCCGCAGCAGCCCAACCCGGGCTTCGACGTGACGGTGACCCGCGAATGGCGCCGTCCCGGGTCTGCGGAGCTGGTCCGGAGCGAACCGGTGAGCACGCACTACGTCCCGGAGGACCACATCGTCTGCACCAACCCCAAGGCGACGCCGCCGTGAGCGCGCCTCAGGAGACCGGGCGCACCAGGTAGGTGTACTCGTGGTGGACCGTGAAGCCGAGGCCCTCCCAGAAGGCCACGGCCTCGGCATTGTCGGCGGAGACCTGCAGGTAGATGGCGGGCATGTTGTTCTCCCGCGCGACCATCGCGACCGCTGACACGAGAGTCGAGCCGAGACCTTCGCGACGGTGGTCCGGGTGGACCCAGAGGCCGAAGACGCCGGCCCAGCCGGGGTGGATCGCCATGCGCGCCAGCGCGGTGATCCGGCCACTGCCGGGATCGCGGACCGAGAGGAACAGCTGTCCCTCGCTACCGGTCAGCACGGCCTCGGTCGCGCCCGGGACGATCGAGCGCTGCTCGCCGTAGGCCATCAGCCACTCGAGCTGCAGCTCGGCGTCCGCCGTGACGGGGGCCGACTCCTCCGTGAGAGGCGGCACCGCGGCCGACGGTCCGGTCATGACGAGCACCCGCTCCCACTGCGCCCGGCCGCCGCCCGCGGTGTAGCCGCGGTCGAGCAGGGCGGCGCCGGTGGGGTCCGAGGAGACCTCGAACCCGGGCTGCCCGTGGACCTGGAACATCGCCGGGAGCCCGCGCTCGGCATACCACCGCTCGACGAAGTCGATCGCCTTGTCCAGCGGCAGGCTCGGGTCACCGACGACCAGGGCGGAGTTGGCCCGACCGGTGAACCCCTCCGAGGCCCGCAGCACCCAGTCGCCGAGGCCGCCGCGGTCGAGGGCCTGCCAGCCCCGCGCCATGAGCCTCTCGAGGTCGTCGGCCGAGACCCGCTCGTGCGCCCGGCCCGGGCGGCTCGCGGGGGGAGGGACGTCCTTGGCCGCGATGACGTCGGCCCGGATGAGCTTCACCCGCTCGCTCCTGGTGTCGACGATGAGGAAGTCGTCGTTGCGGGCGACGAGCTCGCCCAGGAAGTCGGTGGCGGAGGCCTCGGCGCCCTCGAGCCGGTAGCGCACGACGACCCGGCCGCCGACGGTGAGCCCGGCGCTGGCACGGTGGCCCTCGGTGTCCTGCGCGCCGGGGGCGCCGCCGCCCGAACGAGCGCCGGGACGGCTCTCCCCGGCGGCCTGCGGGATGCCCGTCGAGGCGGTCTCGTCCGCGGGGCCGTGCGTGGGATCGCCAGTCATGTCCGGCATACTAGGTGGTGCAGCATCCGCTCCCGAACGGTCCACAGCAGGAGGCCCGCTACCCATGACCTACGTCATCGCCCAGCCATGCGTCGACCTGAAGGACCGTGCCTGCATCGAGGAGTGTCCGGTCGACTGCATCTACGAGGGCAAGCGGTCGCTCTACATCCACCCCGACGAGTGCGTCGACTGTGGCGCCTGCGAGCCGGTCTGCCCGGTCGAGGCCATCTACTACGAGGACGACGTCCCCGAGCAGTGGGCCGACTACTACAACGCCAACGTCGAGTTCTTCAACGACCTCGGCAGCCCCGGCGGCGCCGCCAAGCTCGGTGTCATCGACAAGGACCACCCGCTCATCGAGGCCCTGCCGCCTCAGGAACACGACGAGTGATCACCCCGCTCGACCTTCCTGACTTCCCCTGGGACTCGCTCGCGCCCTACAAGGCGCGAGCGGTCGCGCATCCGGAGGGCATCGTCGACCTGTCGGTCGGCACCCCCGTCGACCCGACGCCCGAGGTCGTACGCCGTGCGCTGGCCGAGGCGGCCGACGCCCCCGGCTACCCGCTGACCGTCGGCACCGCCGACCTGCGCGCCGCGATCTGCGAGTGGTTCGAACGCCGTCGAGGCGTGCCGGGGCTCGGCCTCGACGCCGTCCTGCCGACGATCGGCAGCAAGGAGCTGGTCGCCTGGCTGCCGACGCTGCTCGGCCTCGGTGCCGGCGACGTCGTCGGCATCCCGGCCGTCGCCTACCCGACCTACGACATCGGTGCGCGCATCGCCGGCGCCGGCAGCGTGGTGGCCCAGTCGCTGACCGGCCTCGGCCCGCTGACGGCCGCCACCACCCCGAAGCTGTTGTGGCTCAACAGTCCCGGCAACCCCAACGGCCAGGTGCTCGGCGTCGAGCACCTGCGCAAGGTCGTGGCCTGGGCGCGCCGGCACGGCGTCGTCGTGGCCAGCGACGAGTGCTACGCCGAGCTCGACTGGCGCGAGGGCCAGGTCGGCACCACGACGCCGAGCATCCTGCACCCCGACGTCTGCGACGGCTCGCACGAGGGCCTGCTCGCCGTCTACTCGCTGTCCAAGCAGTCCAACCTCGCCGGCTACCGCGCCGCCTTCGTCGCCGGGGACCCGGCGCTGGTTGCGGCCATCCTGGCGGTGCGCAAGCACGCCGGGATGATCATGCCGACCCCGGTCCAGCACGCCATGGCGGTCGCCCTGCGGGACGACGCGCACGTCGAGACGCAGCGGACGGCATACGCCCGCCGGCGAGAGCAGCTGCTCGCCGCGGTCACGCGAGCGGGGCTGCGTGTCGACCACTCCGAGGCCGGCCTCTACCTGTGGGCCACACGCGGGGAGGACTGCTGGACAACGGTGTCCGAGCTCGCCGACCGCGGCATCCTCGTCGCCCCGGGCTCCTTCTACGGCGCCGCCGGGCAGCGCCACGTGCGCATCGCGCTCACCGCCACCGACGAGCGCATCGCCGCCGCCTGCTCCCGTCTCTGACGTCCGGGCAGGGGCGGCGAAATCTGCGCCGTCGTCCCGGCTGCGGTGAAAGGGCCTGTTTCGACCCCGGACTGACGCTGGGGTAACGTCGCTCGCGGATATGTCCGGCGCCGGTCGTGCCGGAGCTACAGGAGGCGAGGAACAGTGACGAAGGCAGTGGACGCGACGCTCAGGGTCGCAGACAAGGAACTCACCTTCCCGGGTGTCGGTGCGGTCGAGGGCAACGACGGGCTCGGGGTGGGGTCCCTGCTGAAGGAGACCGGCCTCGTCACCTACGACGTCGGCTTCGTCAACACCGCCTCGTGCAAGAGCGCGATCACCTACATCGACGGTGACCAGGGCATCCTGCGCTACCGCGGCTACCCGATCGCGGAGCTGGCGGAGAAGTCGACGTTCGTCGAGGTCGCCTACCTGCTCATCTACGGCGAGCTGCCGACCCCCGAGGAGCTCACGCGCTTCGAGGACTCCATCCGCCGGCACACGATGCTGCACGAGGACCTCCGCGCCTTCTTCAACGGCTTCCCGCGCGACGCCCACCCGATGCCGGTGCTCAGCTCGGCCGTCTCGGCGCTCGGCACCTTCTACCAGGACAGCCTCGACCCGTTCGACCAGGAGCAGGTCGAGATCTCGACCGTCCGCCTCCTCGCGAAGCTGCCGACCATCGCGGCCATGGCCCACAAGAAGAGCGTCGGCCAGCCGTACATGTACCCCGACAACTCGCTGTCGTTCGTCGAGAACTTCCTGCGCATGACGTTCGGCTACCCGGTCGAGCCCTACGAGGTCGACCCGACCGTCGCCAAGGCCCTCGACCTGCTCTTCATCCTGCACGCGGACCACGAGCAGAACTGCTCCACCTCCACGGTGCGCCTCGTCGGCTCGGCCCACGCCAACCTGTTCAACTCGGTGTCCGCCGGCATCCACGCCCTCTCCGGCCCGCTGCACGGTGGCGCCAACCAGGCCGTCCTCGAGATGCTCGGCAAGCTCCACGAGTCGGGCGACGACCCGAAGAAGTTCATGGAGAAGGTCAAGAACAAGGAGGACGGTGTCCGCCTCATGGGCTTCGGGCACCGCGTCTACAAGAACTACGACCCGCGCGCGGCGATCATCAAGAAGGCCGCCGACGACATCCTCGAGAAGCTCGGCCACAACGACCCGCTGCTCGAGATCGCCAAGGGCCTCGAGGAGATCGCGCTGGCCGACGACTACTTCGTCGAGCGCAAGCTCTACCCGAACGTCGACTTCTACACCGGCCTGATCTACAAGGCCATGGGCTTCGAGTCGAAGATGTTCACCGTGCTCTTCGCCATCGGCCGTCTCCCGGGCTGGATCGCCCAGTGGCGCGAGATGATGCACGACCCGGAGACGAAGATCGGCCGCCCGCGCCAGATCTACACCGGCGAGCCGGAGCGCAGCTACCCCGCCTGACGCCGGCCTCGAGAACGTCGCGAGTCACGTCGCCTCGGCCCGTCCCGCATCGCGGGGCGGGCCGTTCGCGTGTCCGGGCCGCGCGGGCTGTGTGCCGTCCGGCTCAGCCGAGGTTGACGGTGACGGTCGTGCCGTCGCGCCCGGCGGACCAGCCCTGGTCTCCGGACGCCCGCTGCCAGGCCCGGTCGCCGACCGTGACCTTGGTGGCGCCGTAGAGGTCGGCACGCGCCACGGACCACTGCGCCACTGCCCAGGCCACGGTCGTGGACGGGGCCGTCACGGTGAGGAAGCCGTCCCCGGAGCGGACGGTGCTCACGCCCATCTGCTCGGCCAGCTCGCGGGCGACCCGCTGCGGTGTCGCGGCACCCTTGACGGCGTCGAGGCGGCAGGTGAGCCCGGCGGGGGAGTGCCCGGTGAGCGTCGAGGCCAGCACCCGGCCCTGTCCCTCGTGGTCGCGGTAGGCCTCGGGGTAGCCACTCTTCTGGACCTGCTGGGCGATCTTGGTGATGTCGGCGGTCGCGTAGCCCGGGTACCTCGTCAGCGCGTCGTAGAACGCGTTGGTCGCGTGGACGGGGTCGAGGATCTGCGCCTCGGTGCCCCAGCCCTGGCTCGGCCGCTGCTGGAAGAGTCCCAGCGAGTCACGGTCGCCGAAGCGCAGGTTGCGGATCTTCGACTCCTGGAACGCGGTCGTCAGGGCGATCGTGGCCGCGCGCGGCGGCAGGTTGCGCTTGACCGACAGGGCTGCAATGAGGGCGGCGTTGGCCGTCTGCTCCGGGTCGAAGGTCTCCTTCATGCCGGCCGCGGAGATCGTGCACTGCGGGCTGACGACGGTCCGGACGAGCAGGCGCGCCCCGAACCAGCCCCCGGTCACGACGACCGCGAGCACGAGCAGGAGGGCCAGCCTGCGACGTCGACGACGCACGGCCACTCGCTGTCGCGAGCGGGCAGCCGCCGTGCCGGGGCGGTTGGTGGGCATGAGGTCCTTCGGGGTCGCCGGCTCTGGTCTGAACCGGGTCGGGGCCGGTCGGTCAGTCGTTCGCGTGGAGCGCGTCGTTCAGGGTGATACCCGTCCCCTTGCGGTCGCGGGCCTCGACGGCACCGGTGACGCTGTTGCGGAGGAACAGGACGTTGCTGGAGCCCGAGAGCTCCCTGGCCTTGACCACGGTGCCGTCGGGGAGCGTCACCTTGGTCCCCGCCGTCACGTAGAGCCCGGCCTCGACGACGCAGTCGTCGCCGAGAGCGATGCCGATGCCGCCGTTGGCTCCGACGAGACAACGTTCGCCGATGCGGACGCGTTCCGTGCCGCCGCCCGAGAGGGTGCCCATGATGGAGGCGCCGGCGCCGATGTCGGACCCGTC
>Ga0308176_10002276_pt1 | contig 12039 bp, 9 predicted proteins | sample PhyCR2_3_FD_203890 | JGI IMG/M metagenome (GOLD analysis project Ga0308176, IMG submission 203890) | Soil microbial communities from UC Gill Tract Community Farm, Albany, California, United States - DLSLS.C.R2 | ecosystem: Environmental > Terrestrial > Soil > Agricultural land | place: USA... | reverse complement strand
CGCGGCCTTGGCGAGGTCGGTGGCGTTGAGCCGGGTGGCGGCGTCGAGGAGGAACACCTCGCCCCGTTCCCGGACGCCGGGGTCGGTGGGGAGCTTGTCGATGGCGTCCACGATCACCGCGGCCTGCTCGGGTGAGACCCGCCCGGCGACCATGGCCGCATGGGTCGCGGCCCGGTCACCGACCAGCACCCCGGCGTGGCGGATGGTCTGGTGGCCGGTGCCGCGGTGGGTGCCGGCCAGGTGGGCGTACCAGTCTGCGGTCGACCCCCACGCGAGCTCGGTCTTGGCGGTCCCGCGGGCGTGGACCTCGGCCAGGACGCGGGCCTCGAGGGCGGCGAGGTGCGCGGAGCCGTTCGGCCACGGCGACAGCCTCGACCAGCTCGGTGGAGGTCTTCGCGGCCCACAGGGTCTGGTCGAGGTCGGTGACCAGGGTGTTGGCAGCGTCGAGTACCCCGGCGGGGGTGGCTGGTGTCTCGGTGGGCTGCTCCATGACCCCACCCAACCAGAGGCCACCGACAGTCGCAGGGCGCTGACCTGCGGTTATCCACCAGAACGGAGTAGTTAGCGAATGTTTTTTCGAGCCGAGGAGCGGGGCGTCGACCGGGGTCGTCGATTGGTCAAAGACCACATGCGGGCGGCCCAAAAATCTGCGGTTGGTGACCAATCCGCAACCCCGGGCGGCCGGAAACCCGGAAGGCGGCAGCAAGCCCAGCGGCGCGCTTCATAGCTGCAAAAGAAGGGCAACCGAAAGGCCACCGGCAACCCGGAAAGCAGCAACAAGCCGGGCGGACCGCCCCGTAGCTGCAAAGAAGGGCAACCGAAAGACAACCCGCAACCCCGAAAGCAGCAGCAACCCCAACGGACGCCCCGGCAGGACAAAACGCCACCGATCCGGAGGACCTGGATCGTAGGCTTCGGTTCGGCAGCCGGTGAGGACTGTCCGCACCACCCGTGGGGGGACGGGGTCCGACCAGGATCGTGCTCTCTGTCCCTTCCGGGACGCATCCATCGAGCAGAGGGAGCAGGAGACGCACATGACCGAGGCCTTGGGGACGCCGGCGCCTGCGTTCGCCCAGCACTTCACCGATCCGCTGTACGACGACCCGGGGGACAGTCTGGCGCCGTTCGGCAGTGACGAGGGCTCAGACCTGCTCGCCAGCTGGCGCGACCGGCGCGACGAGCTCAGCACGGCCAGCACCCTGGCCACGGTGCTGGGGTGCGATCCGTCGGCCGTCGCCACCTATGTCGGTCCGATGGACGGCGTGGACGGGCTGGAGACCGCGACGTTCCTCACGAGCGCGGCGTTCGTCCTGCTCCGGTTGGTGGGCCATATCGACGAGGACGACCGGCGGCTCGCCCTGGAGGCGCTGGACTTCCAGATCCGGATGCTTCGCGTCATCGACTCCGGCGTCGCTGAGACCCCGCCGGTCCTGCGCACCCAGCGCGATGACCTCGCCGCGTGGCGCAACCCGGTCTGACTCGACGACCCTTCTCCGACGAGAGGGGCTCGCGCCACCACGCGCCGCCGTCCCGACGCGCCTCCACGCGTCCCCACCGAAGGCGGCGTCACACGAGTCACACCAGAACCCCTGACACACAGCAGCCTCCGACTTACCCTCGTTCGGTGTCTCGGATCCGCATCGCCCCCGCCCTCGCCCTGTTCGTCCTCGTCGCGCTGATCGCCCCGCCGGCGTCGGCGTCACCGATCGAGGACTACGCCGACTACCAGCCGCAGACGAAGTGCTCGCCCCGGGCCAAGCCCGGCACGACGTACCTCGGCGAGACGGTGGTCAAGCGCTTCGGCGGCGGCTTCGGGCCGATCTCGCGCCCGTGCAGCAGCGGCGGCACGTCGGAGCACAAGGAGGGGCGCGCGTTCGACTGGACCCTGGACGCCACCAGGAAGCGGGACCGCAAGAAGGCGCACGCGTTCATGGACTGGGTCTTCGCCACCGACGGCCAGGGCAACACCGACGCGCGGGCGCGTCGGATGGGGATCATGTACGTGATCTGGAACGACCACATGTACTCGGCGTGGAACACGTTCGACCCCGAGCCCTACCTGAGCTCGAGCTGCAAGAGCCGCAAGAGGTGCAGCGCGACGCTGCGGCACCGTGACCACCTGCACATCTCGCTGACGCGGGCGGGCGGCAAGGGCCGGACCAGCTGGTACGACGGGCGGCTGCCTCAGGGCTGAGCGGCGAGCGCGAGGTGCTCGTCGGCGACCGGCTCCAGTCGGAGCCGGTCGCCGCACTGCGAGGAGAGGGTCAGGCCTTCGCCCACTCGGTGTCCCAGCCGTCGACCTCGTCGGCGCCGCGGGACGCGGGGCCCGTGTAGACCGCGGAGGGACGGATCAGGCGACCGGTGCGCTTCTGCTCGAGGATGTGCGCCGACCAGCCACCGGTGCGGGCACAGGTGAACATCGAGGTGAACATGTTGGCCGGCACCTCGGCGAAGTCGAGGACGATGGCCGCCCAGAACTCCACGTTGGTCTCGAGGACGCGGTCGGGCCGGCGCTCGCGCAGCTCCTTGAGGGCCGCCTGCTCGAGCGCCTCGGCGACCTCGTAGCGCGGGGCGTCGAGCTCGCGGGCGGTACGCCGCAGCACCCGCGCGCGGGGGTCCTCGGCGCGGTAGACCCGGTGGCCGAAGCCCATCAGCCGCTCGCCGGAGTCGAGCAGGCCCTTGACGTAGCCGGCGGCGTCGCCGGACTTCTCGACCGCCTCGATCATGCCGAGCACCCGGGACGGGGCACCGCCGTGCAGCGGGCCGCTCATCGCCCCGATCGCGCCGGAGAAGGCGGCGGCCACGTCGGCGCCGGTGCTCGTGATGACGCGCGCGGTGAAGGTGGAGGCGTTCATGCCGTGCTCGGCGGCCGAGGACCAGTAGGCGTCGATCGCCTTGACGTGCCGGGGGTCGGCCTCGCCCTTCCAGCGGATCAGGAACTTCTCGGCCAGGGTCCTGCCCTTGTCGACCTCACCCTGCGGGACCACCGGCATGTTCAGCCCACGCGCGGACTGGGCGGCGTAGGACAGGACCATGACGGCGACCCGGCCCAGGTCGGTGCGCGCCTGCTCGTCGGAGATGTCGTAGGTCTGGCCGAACCCGAAGGCCGGAGCCAGCATCGCCACGGCCGCCTGCACGTCGACGCGCACGTCGCCGGTGTGGACCGGCAGGTTGTAGGGCTCGGCGGGGGCGAGGCCGGGCGTGTAGGCGCCGTCGATCAGCAGGCCCCAGACGTTCTCGAAGGGCACCCGCCCGACGATGTCTTCGATGTCGACGCCGCGATAGCGGAGCGCGGAGCCCTCCTTGTCCGGCTCGGCGATCTCTGTCTCGAACGCAACGACACCTTCGAGTCCGTGGTGTACCTCGGTCATATGCGGTCGCGACTCCTCTGTTCGATGTGCGCTGCTCGATGTGCGCCCGGTGCACCGGACGTGCCGCAGGCATTGTGCACCCGTGCCGGACTCGACGCACCTGCGCGTCCCGAGAGTGGGGGAGCACCGCCTATCGTCGGGCCATGGCCACAGTCGACGGAACCGGACGCATGGACCTGACCTCGCTCCGCGCGGAGTACACCCGCGCGGGCCTCACCGAGGACGACCTCGCCCCGGATCCGTTTGCCATGTTCGACCGGTGGATGCGCGAGGCGGTCGAGGCGGACCTCTACGAGCCCAACGCCATGGTCGTGGCCACCGTCGGCCCGGACTTCCAGCCGTCGTCGCGGATGGTGCTGCTCAAGGGGTACGACGAGCGCGGGTTCGTCTTCTTCACCAACACCGGGTCGCGCAAGGGCCAGGAGCTCGCCGGCAACCCCCGCTGCGCGCTGCTCTTCCCGTGGCACCCCCTGGAGCGGCAGGTGCGCGTCGACGGCGTGGCCGCGCCGCTCGACCAGGCCGCCGTGGTCGAGTACTTCGGCCGGCGCCCGCGTGCGTCCCGCATCGGTGCGTGGGCCTCGCACCAGTCGCGGGTCGTGAGCGGCCGCGACGAGCTGAGCCTGGCCTACGCCGAGGTCGAGGCACGCTTCACCGAGGGCGAGGTCCCGGTCCCCGAGGAGTGGGGTGGCTACCGGGTGCACGCCGAGACGGTCGAGTTCTGGCAGGGGCGGCCGGGCCGGATGCACGACCGGCTGGTCTACCGGCGCACCAGCGGCGGCTGGGCGACCGAGCGGCTCGCGCCGTAGAGAAGCGTCGGAATCTTCTCGGAAACAAGTTGTGAGTGAGTGCTCACTCACTTAGTCTTGGGGGGTGACTCCCCGCGCCTCCGCCATGGCTCCCGACGACCGCCGCAAGGCGATCCTCGACGTGCTGGTGCCCCTCATCGTCGAGAAGGGCGGGGACGTCAGCACCCGCGAGATCGCCCGCGCCGCCGGCATCGCCGAGGGCACGATCTTCCGCGTCTTCCCGGACAAGAAGAGCCTGATGCTGGCCGCGGCGGAGGAGGCCATCAACCCCGCTGACGGCCAGGCCGCCTTCGACGAGGCGATGGCCGGCGTGGAGGGGCTGCGGGAGCAGGTCGTCGTCGCCACCGAGCGGGTGCTCGACCGGATGCGGATGACGATGTCGGTGATGATGGCCGTCCGCCAGCACCTGATGGCCCTCCACCACGAACACGAGCACCACCGCGGCCCCGACCACGAGCAGGGGAACGCCCCCCAGGGCGAGACGCACGGCGGCAAGCCCGGGTTCGGTCCGCCTCCGTTCGTCCTCAAGGCGCAGGAGGACCTGCACCGCCGACTCACCGGCCTCTTCGAGCCCCACCGCGACGAGCTCGCCGTGGAGCCGTCCGTCGCCGCCATCGCACTGCGCTCCCTGATCTTCGGAGCCAGCCGCCCCGAGCTCGGGATGGCCGCGGCTCTCACACCCGACCAGATCGCGGACCTGCTGCTCGACGGCGTCCGCAGGAGGACCTCCTGATGCTGCTCCGACTCCTGCGCATCCACCTGCGCCCCTACCGCGGCTGGCTGGCCGCGGTCGTCACCCTCCAGTTCGTCGGCGTGGTCGCGATGCTCTACCTGCCGACCCTGAACGCCGACATCATCGACAACGGCGTCGCCACCGGCGACACCGGCTACATCGTCCACACCGGGGTCGTGATGCTCGCGGTCTCGCTGGTGCAGATCGTCTGCTCGGTGACGGCGGTGTGGTTCGGTGCCCGGACGGCGATGGGCTTCGGCCGCGACGTGCGGGCGGCGCTCTTCCGCCGCGTCGGCACCTTCTCCCAGCGCGAGGTCCAGGACTTCGGGGCGCCCTCGCTGATCACCCGCGGCACCAACGACGTCCAGCAGGTGCAGATGCTGGTCCTGATGGCCTGCACCATCGCGATCTCCTCGCCGATCATGATGGTCGGCGGCGTCATCATGGCGCTGCGCGAGGACATGGGTCTCGGCTGGATCCTGGCCGTGGTGGTGCCTGCGCTCTTCCTCTCCGTCGGGCTCGTCGTGAGCCGGATGGTGCCGAGCTTCCGGCTGATGCAGTCGCGCATCGACGAGGTCAACCGGGTGCTGCGCGAGCAGATCACCGGCATCCGGGTGGTCCGCGCCTTCGTCCGCGAGCCCCACGAGACCGAGCGCTTCGCCACCGCCAACGGTGACCTCACCGAGGTCGCGGTGCGCGCCGGTCGCTGGATGGCCACCATGTTCCCGCTCGTGATGCTGGTCGTGAACGTCGCGAGCGTCTCGGTCATCTGGTTCGGCGGCCACCGGGTCGACAGCGGGCAGATGCAGGTCGGGGCGCTGACGGCGTTCCTGTCCTACCTGATGCAGATCCTGATGTCGGTGATGATGGCGACCTTCATGCTGATGATGGTGCCCCGTTCCTCGGTGTGCGGCGACCGCATCACCGAGGTCCTCGACACCGACACCTCCGTCGTACCGCCCGCCGACCCGGTCGTGCCGGACGCCGCGAAGCGGGGGTGGCTCGACCTCGACGGGGTCGTCTTCTCCTACCCCGGGGCCGAGTCGCCGGTGCTCTGCGACGTCTCCCTCGAGGCGCGGCCCGGCCAGACCGTCGCGGTCATCGGGTCGACCGGCGCCGGCAAGTCCACCCTGGTCAACCTGGTGCCCCGGCTCTTCGACGCCACCTCCGGCACCCTGTCGGTCGCGGGGGTCGACGTACGCCGTCTCGACCCCGACACGCTCTGGGCGCAGATCGGCCTGGTGCCCCAGCGGGCGTACCTCTTCAGCGGCACCATCGCCAGCAACCTGCGCCACGGCAAGCACGACGCGACCGACGATGAGGTCTGGGAGGCGCTGAGGACCGCCCAGGCGGCCGACTTCGTGGCGGCCCTGCCCGAGGGCATCGACTCGCCCGTGGCCCAGGGAGGCATCAACTTCTCCGGCGGCCAGCGGCAGCGGCTGGCCATCGCCCGAGCCCTGGTCCGCAAGCCGGGGATCTACCTCTTCGACGACTCCTTCTCGGCCCTCGACCTGGCCACCGACGCCCGGCTGCGGGCGGCGCTGAAGCCGGTGACCACCGACGCGAGCGTGGTGATCGTGGCCCAGCGGGTCTCCACGATCATCGACGCCGACGTGATCCTCGTGCTGGAGGACGGGATGGTCGTCGGCCGCGGCACCCACGACGAGCTGCTGGAGAGCTGCGAGACCTACCAGGAGATCGTCACGTCCCAGCTGAGCAGCGAGGAGGCCGCGTGAGCACCGAGACGGCACCGGTCACAGCCCCGGAGGGCAAGGGCGCGCCGAAGGGGCGTGCGCTGGAGGCCACCGAGCGGATCCAGGCCGGCCCCGGCCCGGGACGCGGCCCGATGGGCGGCGGCATGGTCGGCCAGAAGGCGATGACCTTCGGCCCGTCCGCGCGGCGGCTGGTCGGGCAGATGCGCCCGGACCGCGGCAAGGCGATCGCGGTCGTCCTGCTCGGCGTCATGAGCGTCACCCTGATGTCGGTCGGTCCCCGGATCCTCGGCCGCGCCACCGACCTGGTCTTCTCGGGCCTGTTCAGCTCCAAGCTGCCCGCGGGGGTCACCCAGGCCGAGGCGGTCCAGGGCCTGCGCGACCGCGGCCAGGCGAAGCTTGCCGACATGCTCGCGTCGATGGACCACATCGTCCCGGGCCAGGGCGTGGACTTCACGGCCGTGCGCAACGTGCTGCTGGTCGTGCTCGCCGTGTACGCCGCGGCCGCGCTTCTCGGCTGGCTGCAGGGCTTCGTCCTCAACACCGTCGTGCAGAACACCGTCTACCGGATGCGCGCGGACGTCGAGGCGAAGATCAACCGGCTGCCGCTGGGCTACTTCGACCGCTCGCCGCGTGGCGAGCTGCTCAGTCGCGTCACCAACGACATCGACAACGTCAGCCAGACGCTGCAGCAGACCATGAGCCAGCTGATGACCTCGCTGATGACGGTCATCGCGGTGCTCGGGATGATGATCTGGATCTCCCCGCTCCTGGCCCTGATCGCGCTGGTCTCGGTCCCGCTCTCGCTGCTGGTGACCCGGGCGATCATGAAGCGCTCGCAGGGCATGTTCGTGGCCCAGTGGCGGCGTACCGGCCGGCTCAACGCGCACATCGAGGAGACCTTCTCCGGCCACGCCCTGGTCAAGGTGTTCGGCCGCCAGCACGAGGTCGAGGAGACCTTCGCGGAGGAGAACGACGAGCTCTACAAGGTCAGCTTCGGGGCGCAGTTCGTCTCCGGGCTGATCATGCCGTCGATGATGTTCATCGGGAACCTCAACTACGTCGTGATCGCCGTGGTCGGCGGGCTGCGCGTGGCCAGCGGGTCGCTGTCGCTCGGCGACGTGCAGGCCTTCATCCAGTACACCCGCCAGTTCACCCAGCCGCTGACCACCGTCGCGTCGATGATGAACCTGCTCCAGTCCGGTGTGGCCTCGGCCGAGCGGGTCTTCGAGCTGCTCGACGCCGACGAGGAGCCGGCCGATCCGCCGGCCACCCGCACCCCCGCCGTACGACGCGGCGAGGTTGCCTTCGAGGACGTGGCGTTCCGCTACGACGACGACCAGCCGCTCATCGACGACCTGTCCCTGGTGGCCAGCCCGGGCCAGACCGTGGCGATCGTGGGGCCGACCGGCGCGGGCAAGACGACGCTGGTCAACCTCGTCATGCGCTTCTACGACGTCGACGCCGGCCGGATCACCCTCGACGGGGTCGACATCACCGCGATGCCGCGCTCTGCCCTGCGCGGCCAGATCGGCATGGTGCTCCAGGACACCTGGCTCTTCGAGGGGACGATCCGCGACAACATCGCCTACGGCCGCCCCGACGCCTCCGAGGAGGAGGTCCTCGAGGCCGCCCGGGCGACGTTCGTGGACCGCTTCGTGCACTCGCTGCCCGACGGCTACGACACCGTCATCGACGAGGAGGGCAGCAACCTCAGTGCGGGGGAGCGCCAGCTGGTCACCATCGCGCGGGCGTTCCTCACCGACCCCGCGCTGCTGATCCTCGACGAGGCGACCAGCTCCGTGGACACACGCACCGAGCTGCTGCTCCAGCACGCCATGGCGGCGCTGCGGACCGACCGCACCAGCTTCGTCATCGCGCACCGGCTCAGCACGATCCGCGACGCGGACCTGATCCTGGTGATGGAGGACGGCGCCATCGTGGAGCAGGGCACCCACGACGAGCTGGTCGGGGTCGACGGCCCCTACGCCCGGCTCTACAACGCGCAGTTCGCCGAGGCGGTCGCGTGAGGGTGGCGGGGGCGATCGGGGCAGGTGCGCGCCGCCCGGCGCGTAAATGCCTTGAAGGCCCCCCACCCCCGATCTACCGTGGTCGGACACGGGAAAGGAGGTGGTCCGAAGAATGAATTCTTTGAGGACGCGTGAGGTGGCTGCCCGCTAGCAGCAACCGTCAGCGAAGTACTGCTGGCGAATACACCGCAGCTACCCGACCCGCAGACGATCCGGTCAACACGTCCACCGGAGCGGGCCTCGTTCGAGGTCCACGTCTGCGGGTCGCTGCATGTCCGGGGGCGGATCGGGGAGGTCACGGGCGAGCGCCGGGTGTGGCGACCGCCACGTTGGTTGCCGATGTCAACGAAAAGGAATATAGTTGCTCCTGGCAACCTTCTACTCTTCGTGAAACGAGCTTCCTTGTCCTCCCAGTCAGTCCCACCCGCCGCCGAGCAGTCCGGCCAGATGACGCACCGCGAGGTGCTCGAGGCCCTCAGCGGCCTCCTCCTGGCGATGTTCGTGGCGATGCTCTCCAGCACGGTCGTCACCAACGCCCTTCCGCGCATCGTCTCCGACCTCGAGGGCAGCCAGACCGGCTACACCTGGGTGGTCGTGTCCACCCTGCTGGCGATGACCGCGACCACCCCGCTGTGGGGCAAGCTCGCCGACCTGTTCAGCAAGAAGGTGCTCGTCCAGAGTGCGCTGGTCATCTTCACCATCGGCTCCCTGATCGCCGGCTTCGCGCCCAACATGCAGGTGCTGATCGGCGCCCGCGTCGTCCAGGGCCTCGGCGTCGGCGGCCTGACCGCCCTCGTCCAGGTCGTGATCGCCTCGATGGTGACGCCGCGTGAGCGCGGTCGCTACTCCGGCTACATCGGGGCCGTCTTCGCCCTCGCCACGGTCAGCGGACCGCTGGTCGGCGGCGTGATCGTCGACAGCGCCCTCGGCTGGCGCGGCTGCTTCTTCGTCGGCATCCCGGTCGCCGTGGTGGCGTTCGGTGTGCTGCAGAAGACGCTGCACCTGCCCGTCGTACGCCGCGACGTGAAGATCGACTACCTCGGCGCCAGCCTCATCGTCGCCGGTGTCTCTATCCTGCTGGTCTGGGTGTCCCTGGCCGGCAACCAGTTCGACTGGGTCTCCGCCACGACGGCCGTCCTCGTCATCGCCGGCGTGCTCGTCATCGCCGCGGCGATCTACGTCGAGGCCCGCGTCGCCAGCGAGCCGATCATCCCGCTGCGCCTGTTCAAGGACCGTACGACGAGCCTCGCGACGACCGCCTCCGTGCTGATCGGTGTGGCCATGTTCGGCTCGACGGTCTACCTCAGCGAGTACTTCCAGAACTCCCGCGGCATGAGCCCGACCGAGGCCGGCCTGATGTCGATCGCCATGGTCGGCGGCCTGCTCGTCTCCAGCATCGTCACCGGCCGCATCATCACCACCACCGGCTTGTGGAAGCGCTGGCTGGTCGGCGGCATGGTCTTCGTCATCATCGGGCTCGGCCTGCTCGGCACCATCGACTCGACCACCCCCCTCGTCGTCGTCGGCGCCTGGATGGCGATCCTCGGCCTCGGCCTGGGCGCCACGATGCAGAACCTCGTGCTGTCGGTGCAGAACAACACCGCCCAGGCCGACATGGGCGCCGCCAGCTCGGTCGTCGCGTTCTTCCGCTCCATGGGCGGCTCGATCGGTGTCTCCGCGCTCGGTGCGCTGCTGAGCCACCAGGTCACCCAGAAGGTCACCGACGGCCTGGCCGCCATGGGCATCAGCGCCGGCCACGACAACGGCACCATCCCCAAGCTGGACCAGCTGCCCGCTCCGGTCCGCGCGCTCTACGAGTCGGCCTTCGGCGAGGCCACCGGCCACATCTTCCTGGTCGCGATGCCGTTCGCCGCGCTCGCCTTCGTGTGCGTACTGTTCATCAAGGAGGTGCCGCTGCGCACCACCATCGACCGGGCAGAGGAGATCGCCCCGGAGGCCACGGTGGAGCTGAGCTCTCGATGAACGCCACGACGAGGACGCGCCGCGCCGACTCCCTCAGCGAGCTCGAGCAGGAGGTCGGCGTGATGATCCGGCGGATCCGCCGGGTGCTGTGGGAGCGGGCCCGGGCGATCCACCCGGACCTCCAGCCGGCGTCGTACCTCATGCTCGCCTACCTCGCCGAGCACGGGCAGCTGCGCGCCTCGACGCTGGCCGAGGCGCTGGTCATCGACAAGGGGGCGGTCAGCCGCCAGCTCGGCCACCTGGTCGAGCTCGGGCTGGTCGACCGGACCCCCGACCCGGCCGACGGACGGGCCTCGCTGCTCACGGCGAGCGCCACGGCGGTCGGCCGCATCAACGACGTGATCGAGGACCGCCGTCGCTGGCTCGACGAGCGGCTCGGGGACTGGACCGACGAGGAGCTCGGCGGCTTCGCCCGGGAGCTCGGGCGCTACAACGCGGCGCTCGACGAGCGCGCCTGACCCTGCCGCAGGCACAGACGCAGGCCCGCACCCCGAGGGGTGCGGGCCTGCGTCGTTCTCGGCCGGACGGCCGGTCGCTCAGGTCAGCCAGACGGCGGTGTCGGCCGGCAGCTGCCCGTCGACGGGACCGCTGGACATCAGCACCTCGCCGGCCGGCAGGGCCACCGGCTCGGAGCCGCAGTTGAGGACCACGGTGACCGGGCCGCGCCGGAACCCGAGCACGTCCGTGCCGAGGTCGAGCATCTCGACGTCGTCGCCGGCCGTGGTGGCGAAGCCGCGTCGGGCCGCCAGGGCGGCGCGGTAGAACGCCAGCGTCGACGCGGGGTCGGCGGCCTGCGCCTCGACCGACTGGGTCGCCCAGGCCGCGGGCTGCGGGATCCACGGCTGGCCGGTGCCGGGCCCGAACTCGAACGGCGCCTCCTGGCCGCCCCACGGGATCGGCACCCGGCAGCCGTCGCGGCCGGGCTCGCCGGTGCGGAACCACGAGGGGTCCTGGCGGAACTCCGGGTCCACGTCGACCTGCTCGAGGCCGAGCTCCTCGCCCTGGTAGAGGTACGACGAGCCGGGCAGCGCCAGCATCGTCAGGGTGGCCGCGCGACCGCGGGCCAGCCCCTGCGCGCCGCCGCCGTAGCGGGTCACGTGCCTGGTCACGTCGTGGTTGCTCAGCACCCAGGTCGGGGTGGCGCCCACCGGCTCGAGGGCCGAGAGCGTCCCGGTGATGACGTCGGCGAACTCGGTGGCCGACCAGTCGGCGAGCAGCCAGGAGAAGTTGAAGGACTGGTCCATCTCGTCGGGGCGCACGAAGCGGGCCATGGACTCGGGGGTCTGGGTCCAGGCCTCGGCGACGTCCATCCGCTGGCCGTCGTACTTGTCGAGCACCTGGCGCCAGCGGCGGTAGACCTCGTGGACCTCGGGCTGGTCCCACATCGGCTCGTCCTTGAGCCGG
>Ga0308176_10002275_pt1 | contig 12041 bp, 11 predicted proteins | sample PhyCR2_3_FD_203890 | JGI IMG/M metagenome (GOLD analysis project Ga0308176, IMG submission 203890) | Soil microbial communities from UC Gill Tract Community Farm, Albany, California, United States - DLSLS.C.R2 | ecosystem: Environmental > Terrestrial > Soil > Agricultural land | place: USA... | reverse complement strand
GCGGCATTGGAATCCTTCGATCCCGCGCTGGATTTCTCGCAGGTCAGCTTCCGCGCCGTCGCCGACCAGGACTGGGAACGCGCGTGGATGGACCAGTACGTACCGCTGCATTTCGGCGCGCGCACCTGGATCGTGCCGTGGAACCAGCCGCTGCCCGAGGATGCAATGGCAACTGACGCAGCCGTCGTGCGCCTGGATCCGGGCCTTGCCTTCGGCTCGGGCACGCATCCGACGACATCGCTGTGCCTGAAATGGCTCGACACGCTCGCCGGCGATGGCGTTCTGCGCGGCGCGGACGTACTCGATTACGGTTGCGGCTCGGGCATCCTCGCGCTCGCCGCGCTCAAACTCGGTGCGGCGCATGCGGTCGGCATCGACAACGATCCGCAGGCGCTGCTCGCCAGCCACGACAATGCCGAGCGCAACGGCGTCGACGCGCGACTTGCGTTGCATCACCCCGACGACGCGCCCGACGCGCGCTATCTGGTCGTCGTCGCCAACATCCTCGCCACCGCGCTGGACGCGCTGGCCGAACAGCTCGCCGCGCGCGTGGCCAGCGGTGGACGGCTGGCGCTGTCCGGCATCCTCGCCGGACAGGAACCTGCGCTGCTGGAACGCTATGCACCGTGGTTCGACGCACTGCAGGTCGCCCGCGAAGGCGACTGGATCCGCATCGACGGCATCCGCCGCTGAGCGCGGCCGTCGCGCGGCGTGATTGAATAACGCGCATGTTCGTCCTCTGCCCGCATTGCCAGTTCCTGGTCGCCGTCGACCCGGTCACCGGCCAGCCGCCCGCACACTGCCCGCGTTGCGATGCGGCAATCGCGCCGGAACCCGTCGCATCGATGCAGGCGTCGGATGAAGCCGTCGACATCGTCTCCTCCGACGGCGACGTAGACAACGAAGGCGAACCGCCGCAGTCGGCAAGCGGAAAGGACGAGGAGGAACCACGGGTCGAGCACGCGCCCGAACCCATCCACAGCAGGACCGATCTTCCTGCCGTCGATGGCGATGCTGTCGAAAACGTCGCTGACGCTGCCGCCCCCGAAATGCCGGACGCAACGCCGGCGATCGCGCAGGGCCCGCCGGACGCCGCGACACCAACGCCCGCGCGCAATCGCGCGCCCGGTTTCGCACGCGCCCTTCGGAAGGACGGCGCAAGCCACGCGTACCAGCACTGGCGCATGCCGCTGGCGATCGTCGCGCTGGCGCTGGTGCTCGCCTTGCAGATGCTGCTGGCCGATCGCGCGCGCCTGGCCACGGATGCACGCTGGCGTCCCACGCTGGTCGCGCTGTGTGGCGTGCTCGCCTGCGATTTGCCGCCGTGGCACGAGCCGACAGCCTTCACGCTGGTCGATCGCGACGTGCGTCCTGACCCGGGCAGACCCGGCGTGCTGCACGTCAGCGCGCGCTTCCGCAACGACGCGCGCTGGCCGCAGGCCTGGCCGCAGGTGCTGCTCACCTTGTCCGACGTCGATGGCCGCGTCGCCGGCGCGCGATTGTTTTCGCCACGCGAGTACGACGCCCGGGCCGCTACGCGAAAACCGATCGCGAGCGGCCAGATCGCGGACATCGCGATGGACGTGATTGAACCGGCGCCGGACATCGTCGCATTCACCTTCGACTTCCGCTGAGCGCCGCGCCGTTTCCGGTACGCAGTTCGCGTTGCGCGCCATTGGCGCCTGCCGGACCCCCGCGCTAGACTCGCTCCCCCGTCGGCAGTGCGGCGGGTGTTTTGTTGCTGGGGAATCCATTGAACGCCGCCGACCGCTCCGACTCCATCGGCACTGCCAACCGCGCCAATGTCCGCCCGCCGCTGCGCGAGCATGTAGCCAATTCCGTGCGCCGCTACCTGCGCGACCTCGATGGCTGCGATGTCAACGACCTGTACGAGATCGCGCTGCGCGAACTCGAGATCCCGCTGTTCGCCGAAGTGCTGAAGCATTGCGACGGCAACCACAGCCGCGCCGCGACGATGCTCGGCATCCATCGCGCCACGCTGCGCAAGAAACTGCGCGAGTACGGCATCGCCTGACCTTGGCCCTATCGTTTTAATGCGGCACGGGCCCGCAAAGACGGTTTGGTTGCAGCCCGACACAAAGCGACCGCGCACCCCGGCGGCTATAATCCGCACCCCGCCGCCGACCCCGCCCGCATGCCTACCGATCGTCTTCCGGTGCGCCGCGCACTGCTGTCCGTTTCCGACAAGACCGGCCTGGTCGAGCTGGCCCGCGCGCTCGCCGCACATGATATGGAGCTGCTGTCTACCGGCGGCACCGCGAAGGCCCTGCGCGATGCCGGGCTGGCCGTGCGCGACGTCAGCGAGGCCACCGGCTTTCCGGAAATGATGGACGGGCGGGTCAAGACGCTGCATCCGGTCGTGCACGGCGGCCTGCTCGGCCGCGCCGGCGTCGACGAGGCGGTGATGGCCGAGCACGGCATCGCCCCGATCGACCTGCTGGTGCTCAACCTCTATCCGTTCGAGCGCGTCTCGGCCAATCCCGATGCGTCGATGGACGAGATCATCGAAAACATCGACATCGGCGGCCCGGCGATGCTGCGCTCGGCGGCGAAGAACTACGCACGCGTGGCGGTCGCGACCGATCCGGCGCAGTACGCCGCGATCGTCGCCGAGCTCGTCGGCAACGACGGCACGCTGTCCGCGGCAACGCGCTTCGCGTTGTCGGTCGCGGCCTTCAACCGCGTCGCCCAGTACGACGCCTGCATCAGCGATTACCTGTCGTCGATCGATGCCAACGGCAAGCGCGTGCTGTTCCCGGCGCAGCAGAACAGCAGCTTCGTCAAGGTCATGGACCTGCGTTACGGCGAGAATCCGCACCAGCACGGCGCGTTCTATCGCGACCTGTATCCGGTGCCCGGCACGCTGGCGACGTTCACCCAGCTTCAGGGCAAGGAACTGAGCTACAACAACCTCGCCGACGCTGATGCGGCCTGGGAGTGCGTGCGCCAGTTCGAGGCCCCGGCCTGCGTGATCGTCAAGCATGCCAATCCCTGCGGCGTGGCTGAAGGTGCGGGCTGCATGGACAGTTACGAAGCGGCGTACGCGACCGATCCGACCTCCGCGTTCGGCGGCATCATCGCCTTCAACCGCACGCTCGATGCGGCGACGGCGAAGGTCATCCTCGACCGCCAGTTCGTCGAGGTGCTGATCGCACCGGATTACGATGCCGACGCGCTGGCCTACGCGAAGAAGAAGGCCAACGTGCGCGTACTGCGCATCCCGCACGGCGAGGGTCGCAACAACTTCGACGTCAAGCGTGTCGGCTCGGGCCTGCTGATGCAGACCAGCGACATCCGCGAGGTGCTGCGCGATGAACTCAAGGTCGTGACGCGACGCGCGCCGACGCCGGCGGAATTCGACGACCTGCTGTTCGCCTGGCGCATCGCCAAGTACGTCAAGTCCAACGCGATCGTGTACGCACGCGACCACCGCAGCATCGGCATCGGCGCCGGCCAGATGAGCCGCGTGGTGTCGGCGAAGATCGCCGCGCTCAAGGCCGAGGAAGCCGGCCTCACGGTGCCGGGATCGGTGATGGCGTCGGACGCCTTCTTCCCGTTCCGCGACGGCATCGACGCCGCGGCCGCCGCCGGCATCCGCGCCGTGATCCAGCCGGGCGGTTCGATGCGCGACAACGAAGTCATCGCCGCGGCCGACGAACACGACATTGCGATGGTGTTCACCGGCATCCGCCACTTCAGGCACTGAGTGATGAAAATCCTCGTCATCGGATCCGGTGGCCGCGAACACGCGCTCGCGTGGAAACTAGCGCAGTCGCCCCGCGTGGATGAAGTACTGGTCGCGCCTGGCAATGCCGGCACCGCGCACGAACCCAAATGCCGCAACGTCGACGTCGCCGCCAGTGACATCGATGGCTTGATCGCGCTCGCCCAGCGCGAAGGCATCACCACCACCGTCGTCGGCCCCGAAGGCCCGCTGGTCGCCGGCGTCGTTGACCGCTTCCGCGCCGCGAGCCTCCGCATCTTTGGCCCGACCGCGGCCGCCGCGCAGCTGGAAGGCAGCAAGGCCTTCGCCAAGGACTTCCTCGCCCGCCACGACATTCCGACGGCGCACTACGCCGTGCATACCGATGTCGACGCCGCGCTCGAGTACGTTCGATCGAAAGGCGCGCCGATCGTGATCAAGGCCGATGGCCTGGCCGCCGGCAAGGGCGTGATCGTCGCGATGACGCTCGCCGAGGCCGAGGCCGCGATCACCGACATGCTCGCCGGCAACGCATTCGGCGCCGCCGGTGCGCGCGTGGTGATCGAGGAATTCCTCGATGGCGAGGAAGCCAGCTTCATCTCCATGGTCGACGGCACCACCGCATTGCCGATGGCCACCTCGCAAGACCACAAGCGCGTCGGCGACGGCGACACCGGCCCCAACACCGGTGGCATGGGCGCGTATTCGCCGGCGCCGGTGGTCACGCCCGAGGTGCATGCCCGCGTGATGCGCGAGGTCGTCGAACCGACCGTGCGCGGCATGGCAAATGATGGCATTCCATTCACCGGTTTCCTCTACGCCGGCCTGATGATCGACAAATCAGGCGCACCGAAGGTCATCGAATTCAACGTGCGCTTCGGCGATCCGGAAACGCAGCCCGTGATGCTGCGCCTGCAGTCCGACCTGCTCGACCTGATCGACGCCGCGATCGACGCGCGCCTGCACGACACCGGCGCGCAGTGGGATCCGCGCCCGTCACTGGGCGTGGTGATGGCCGCCGAGCACTACCCCGGCACGCCGCGCCTGGGCGATGCGATCAGCGGCTGGGACGTGCCCGACGTCGAGGGCACCAAGGTCTTCCACGCCGGCACGAAACTCGACGGCCAACATGTCGTCACCAGCGGTGGCCGCGTGCTGTGCGTCTGCGCGCTCGGCGACAGCGTCGCCGACGCGCAACAGCGCGCATACGCCGAAGTTGCCGGGATTTCCTGGCATGGCGAGTTCCATCGGCATGACATCGGGTGGCGGGCAATCGCGCGGGAACGCGGCTGAGGCACGCGCGAGCATGCGCTCCATCGCATGCGCGAATGCGACACGTGACCGACGAACGCAATCGCCATGAAACTGTTGTCGCCGTGCCGGCCCATCGTCCGCGATGGACCGGCGACACGGCCACAGGCATAAACACCCGCGGAAGCCGCTCCTGCGAACGCTGCCCCGCCTACACGCCCTCCGGCATCGGCAGGCACTCCATCACCTCGACGCCTTCGCCGGGAAACATCGCGAAGTGCGGATGGTTCTCGAACAGTTTCGCCGCCGCTTCCTGCGAGTCGGCCTGCACGACGGTGTAGGCGCCCATGTTGTTGCGGATGTCGGCGATGCCGTCGCGCGTTACCTGCTTCGTTTTCCCCAGCGGCGCGCCCTGGTCGACGATGGCCGCCTGGTTCTTTTCGGCCCAGGCCTTCCATGCGGCCATGCCGGCTTTCTCCTTTGCCTCGCGTTGCGATGCGTCCATCGCCTTCCAGGCGTCCATGGCCGATGGCGATCCGGTGAAGACGGCGAGGTAGCGCTTCATGGCGGCAGTCCCTGTGTTGGGCGGGAGTACACCTTGGCCATCCGTGCGTTAGGCCGGCGCGCACGAAGGGATGGCGGAGACGATAACCCGCGCGGCTTCGCGCGGGGCGCGCCAGCCAACGGGCATTGCGGCGGACCGGCCCACGAGGTTCATTCGGCGCGATGCCCTGTGGTTTCGCCGCGCCCTACCCATCCTGCGTGCCTATGTGCCGTGTTTGAGGGCGGCTCTGCTAGGCTCCCGCCACCACGCCGGGGGACGCATGGCACACGCATCGGGACACTCGCAGTTCGCGCTGCTCGGGCAGCGGCGGTTCGCGCCGTTCTTCGCGACGCAGTTGCTGGGGGCGTTCAACGACAACGTGTTCCGCAACGCGACGATCGTATTGATCGTGTCGCAGCTGGGGCTGAGCACGGCGCAGGCGTCGGTGTACACGAACCTCGCGCCGGCGTTGTTCATCCTGCCGTTCTTCCTGTTCTCGGCGCTGGCCGGGCAGTTCGCTGAGAAGTACGAGAAGGCGCGGCTGATCCGCTGGATCAAGCTGTTCGAGATCGCCGCGATGACGGTCGCGGCCCTCGGCTTCTATGCGCACCACGCCAGCCTCCTGCTGGTGGTGCTGTTCCTGATGGGTCTGCACTCGACCATGTTCGGGCCGATCAAGTATTCGATCCTGCCGCAGGCGCTGCATCCGCAGGAACTGGTCGGCGGCAATGGGTTGGTGGAAACCGGAACGGCGCTGGCGATCCTGTTCGGGATGATCCTCGGCGGCAGCCTGATGCTGTCGCCCGAGCACGGGCCGCTGCTGGCGTCGGTCGCGGTGCTGGCGATCGCGGTCGTCGGCTATCTCGCCAGCCGCGGCATCCCGCTGGCGCCGGCGACCGCGCCGCAATTGCGCATCAACTGGAACATCGCCTCGGAAACCTGGCGGATCCTCCAACTGTGCACGCGCCAGCGCGCGGTGTGGAACTCGGTGCTGGGCATCTCGTGGTTCTGGTTCTTCGGCACCGCGCTGACCGCGCAGTTGCCGGTATACGCGCAGGTCAACCTCGGTGGTGGCAGCGCGCTGTTCCTGTTGGCGTTGGGCGTGTTCTCGATCGGCACCGGCATCGGCTCCCTGCTGTGCGAGAAACTGTCCGGGCGCACGGTCGAAATCGGGCTGGTACCGCTGGGCGCGTTCGGCATCAGCGCGTTCGCGCTGGATCTTTACTTCGCCCGGCCTGGCGCCGCACCGGTGACGGATCTGGATGTCGTTGCGTTCGTGCATGCGACAGGCAGCCCGCGCATCCTGTTCGACCTGATGATGATCGGTGTGTTCGGCGGCTTCTTCCTCGTGCCGCTGTTCGCGCTGGTGCAGAGCCGCACGCCGAAGTCGGAACTTTCGCGCGTGATCGCCGGCAACAACATCCTCAACGCACTGTTCATCGTTGCCGCGGCGGTGTGTGGCATCGCCGCGCAGCAGTGGCTGCACTGGAGCATCCCGAAATTCCTGCTGGCGCTGGCGATCGCAAACACGCTGGTCGCCATCTACATCTTCACGCTGGTGCCCGAATTCCTGATGCGCTTCCTCAGCTGGCTGCTGGTGAAGTCGCTGTACCGGTTGCGCGTGGACGGCATCGAACACATCCCGGACGAAGGCGCGGCCCTGATCGTCTGCAACCACGTCAGCTACATGGACGCGCTGATCCTCGGCGGCGCGATCCCGCGGCCGGTGCGCTTTGTGATGTATTACAAGATCTTCAAGATCCCGGTGATGAAATGGATCTTCCGCACCGCGCATGCGATCCCGATCGCCGGCGCGCGCGAGAATCCGGCGCTGATGCAGCAGGCGTTCGCCGACATCGATGCGGCGCTGACGGCGGGAGAAGTCGTGTGCATCTTCCCGGAAGGCGCACTCACCCAGGACGGCGAAATCGCGCCGTTCAAGTCCGGCGTCGAAAAGATCCTGTCGACGCGCCCGGTGCCGGTCGTGCCGATGGCGCTGCGCGGCATGTGGACGAGCATGTGGAGCCGCCGCGACTCCCGCCTGCGCCGCATGCGCGCTCCGCGCCGCTTTCGTGCGCACGTCGAGGTCGTTGCCGGCATGCCGGTCGACGGGCGCGCAACGGATGCGGCAGCGCTCGAAGCCAGCGTGCGCGCGTTGCGGGGCGACGCGGCATGAGCGTCGCGTGCGCGGTTCGCGGTTCGCGGTTCGCCGTTCGCCTTCGCCGTTGTTTCAAACAGAACGGATACGCGACACAACTCCGCTAGACCCCGTAGGGGCGCCACCCATGGATGGGCGGCGTTTTCAGCCGAGCCATGGATGGCGAGTCTGAAAATCCACGGGGAAACTCGCTTGGCGAGTTAGCTCTGTCGGGGAAGCGCCCTTTCTTTTGGTTACTTTTCTTTGGGTGCCATCAAAGAAAAGTAACTCGCCGAAGGCGAAAGCGTTTGCTGTCGAAGACGGAAATCCATGGATCCCCGCTTCGCAGGGATGACGAACCTGTGGCTTCAGCCCACCCAGCCCGCAATCACAAACAACGCCAACACCACCAGCCACAGCAGCAGCATCCGCCACACCAGGCTCATCGCATCGCGCAGTTCCGGCAATTCGCCCAAGGCCGCGACGAGCGTATTGGGAACGACGATGCCATCGTCGGCAAAGTCCATCGCCTCGTCGGCGAGCTCCGTGCGCACGCTGGCGCGACCGGCGACGGCGAGGAACGGCGCGTCGAACTGCAGCGACGCGCCACCGTTGTCCTTCCACGCACTGACCACGGTGTCGAAGTCGCCGACCAGCGCGAGCGCGAGCGTCATCAGTTGCGCCACCGGCCAGTCGAGCACGGCCAGCAGGCTGCGTGCGCCGGCGCGCGTGGCCGGCGGCAGGTCGGCGGCGTCTTCCTCGCAAGCGAGCGCCGACAGGCGATACAGCACCGCGCCAAGTGGACCGAGCAGCAGGAACCAGAACAGCACGCCGAACCAGCGACGCTGCGCATTGCGGAATACCGCTTCGACCAGCGACGGCGCATCGAGTGTCGGCGGCACGCCGACCTGCGCGAGCTTCGCCGCAGCGTCGCGGCGCGTAACGGGATCGGTTGCATTGATGATGGCCTCGACGTCGAGGTCGAGATCACGCGGTCCCCAGCAGTAGAACAACACGGCGATCGCGAACAGCAATCCCGCCAATCCAAGCAGTGGCTTGTCCAGCGCGGCCTGAAAGATGACGACCACCAGCAGTGGCGGCAGCAGCGCCACCACGACGCCGGAACGTCCGCGCCAGAAGCCGTCGGCGGGAAAGCGCAGGTCCAGCCAGCGCAGCCATTGCCGATACCAGCCGTAGTCGCGCGCGGAGGCCGCCAGCGATGGCGCGACGTGGCCGAGCGCGAGGGCGATCACGACGGCGATCAGGGTCAGCGACATGCGCCGGATTGTACGCAAAGCCGGTTGCAGGCAAGTGCAGCGTCAGGGCGCGCTGCAGGGCATGCGGAACGGCGGGATTCAGCCGCTGTATTCGGCCAGCCAGCACTCGACCAGCCAGCGCGCGATCGAGATCGGCGGCGACAGCGCGATGCCGGGTTCGTCATCGGCCATCGGCGTCGCCCAATCGCGGGCCAGGCCCGCGCGCACCTGGTCCACATCGAACCAGCGCACGTCCTCCAGCTCGTCGCCGGCGACCGGCGTGTCCGGATGCGCCAAGGCCAGGAAGCCGAGCATCAGCGATCCGGGAAACGGCCACGGTTGCGAGGCGAGATAGCGGCAGGCGTGGACGCGCACGCCGGATTCCTCGAGGACTTCGCGGGCGACGGTCTGTTCGAGCGACTCGCCGGGTTCGACGAAGCCTGCGAGCACGGAATAACGTTTCGGCGGCCAGCCTTTCTGCCGGCCGAGCAACAGGCGGCTGCCATCGGTGACGGCGGCGATGATGGCCTGGTCGGTGCGCGGGTAATGCTCGCTGCCGCACTGCGCGCAGCGGCCCAGCCAGCCGGCGCGCACGAACTGCACGTCGCCGCCGCAGACGCCGCAATGGCGATGGCGCGCATGCCAGTGCAGCACCGCGCGCGCCTGCGCGAACACGCTGGATTCGAACGCCGGCCACGCCGCTGCGGCCGCGCGCAGGTCCATGCGTTGCGGCGCCTGGACATCGACCGTCGCCGAGCGCGCGGCGAACCAGCCCTGGCCGTCGTGCACGCCGAGGAACACGGCGTTGGCGGGCATGCCGCCGAGCGCGTCGCCGGCGACGGCAAACAGGCGCTGTGCATCGTCGGCCAGTGCGCGGCCGTCGTCGTCGAGCAGCAGCACGCGCGCCTGCGGCCACAGCGCGGCGAGTGCTTCGGGCGCATCGCGCAGGTGGTCGGCGCGATCGAGCGCGCCTTCGAGGAAGGCGAATGCGCCGGCGTGCGCCTGGATGGGAAGCGGATCGATCGGCATCAGTGCAGCAGGTCGATCGACATCAGCGCTCACACGGTGAAGGACGAACCGCAGCCACAGGTCGTCTTCGCATTCGGATTGCGGATCACGAACTGCGCGCCCTGCAGGCTTTCCGTGTAGTCGACTTCGGCGCCCATCAGGTACTGCAGGCTCAAGGGATCGACCAGCAGCGTGACGGCATCGGTGACCACGGCGAGATCGTCCTCGCCCTGCTGCTCGTCGAACTCGAAGCCGTACTGGAAGCCCGAGCAACCGCCGCCCTGGATGTAGACACGCAGCTTGAGCGCGGGATTGCCTTCTTCGGCGATCAGCTCGCGCACCTTGGCTGCGGCGGCCGCGCTGAATTCCAGCGGGCGCTGCAGCGACTGGTAGTCGGGTGCGGGATCGGCGACGCCGTCGGTCGACGCGTGTTCGGAAGCGGACATCATCGCTACAGGATGGGGCGGCGGCGGCGGCGATTCAACCGCGGTGGCGCATGCGGGCCGCGGCCCGTGCTCAGCGCGGATCGCTCGCGCCCGGTTTCGCGGTCACTTCGGCCCAGGTGAACGACTGCTCGACCACCGCGCCGCCCTGCGGCTGCAGGCGCGCGATCACGCGCACCGGCTGCAGGCCGGCGGGCAGCAGCACGTCGCCCTCGACCTGCTGGAAATACTTGAACGAATAGTCCAGCGGCGGCGGCGCGGGCTGCTGGCGCAGCTGCGCCCAGTCGAGCTTGAGCATGCGGCCGTTGCGGCTGCCCTCCAGCGACAACGTCAGGCCACCGCGATTGACGGCGCCGCGGTTGAGGTTCTGGGTCAGCGTCGCGGTGAAATGCCAGGCCTGGCCGCCCTGGCGTTGCAGGTGCAGTTCGTGCACGTTGAGGCCGCGGCGCTGCGCGGTGCTGCCGACGAAGCGCTCGTAGAAGGCGACGTCCGAGCGCAGCCCGGCGATTTCCTCGTCGCGTTCGGCCAGCGTGCCCTGCAGGTCGCGGTTGGCGTCGCGGCTGATCTGGTCCGAACGCGCCAGGGTCGCCACGCGCTGTTCCAGCTCACCGATGCGCGCCTGCTGGCTGCGCAGCTGCGCGCGCGGATCGCCCTGCACCGGCGCGAACGCCCGCCACAGGCCCCAGCCGCCAAAGGCCAGCGCGCCGACGAACACCGCGATCAGCGCGTAGGCGACACCATGGCCATGGGCGCGATCCGGTGCGGTCGCGGGCGCCTCGACGACGGGAGTCGGCTGGTCCATCGCAGCGGTATAGCCAGCCGCCTGAACCGGCGTCAAGCCAGCGGCCGGATAGACTGCGGCCGATCGCGCGCGCAAGGAGGTGTGGGATGTCGCAGCCGCAACTGTTCGCCACCGGCGTGCTGCTGGCCTGGCTGGCCGGGATCCGGGTCTATCTCACGGTCTTTGGCGTGGGCCTAGCCGGTGCGCTGGGCTGGCTGGACCTGCCGCCGGCGCTGCAGGCGACGCAGTCGCCGTGGGTGCTGGGGGTGTCGGGCGGACTGGCGCTGGTCGAATTCCTGGCCGACAAGATCCCGGGCGTCGACTCGGGCTGGGACCTGCTGCACACGCTGCTGCGCGTGCCGGCGGGTGCGTTCCTCGCCGCGGCGGCGCTGTCGCCGAACGGGCATCTGGGCGCAGGGATGCTGGCGACCGGCGCCGGCGTGGCGTTGGCCAGCCACGCGCTGAAGTCCTCGTCGCGCATGTTGCTGAACCTGTCGCCTGAACCCATCAGCAACTGGACCGCATCGACCACCGAGGACGGTGTCGTGCTCGGCGGACTGGCGCTGGCCTTCGTGCATCCGCTGCTCGCGCTGGCGATCGCGATCGCGCTGAGCGCGGCGCTGGCGATGACCGCGTGGTGGTTGTGGCGCATGGTGTTCCGGCGGCGGCCGCGCGCGCGTTGAGCGCGGCGATGAGCGCACGCGCACGTGCCGCGCGCCCGCATCGGCGCATCGGCGTGCATTGCGCGTCTGGCCGCATCGGCGCGTTTAATCCGTGCATGACGTAAGTCCCGGGCGTACGCGTGCTTCGCCCCTTATCCTTGGGTGGCCATGACCGTTTCCCCGCTCTCGCATTCGTTTTCCGCCAACGACGCCGCCACCGAAACCTCCGCGCGCG
>Ga0308176_10002273_pt1 | contig 12046 bp, 13 predicted proteins | sample PhyCR2_3_FD_203890 | JGI IMG/M metagenome (GOLD analysis project Ga0308176, IMG submission 203890) | Soil microbial communities from UC Gill Tract Community Farm, Albany, California, United States - DLSLS.C.R2 | ecosystem: Environmental > Terrestrial > Soil > Agricultural land | place: USA... | reverse complement strand
ACTGCTCGGGCAGCTTCTGGCCGATCTTGACCTTGGACTTCGGGAGCCGCATGAACTTCATCTGCAGCGCGCGGGTGACCGCGTAGTACGTCGTGCCCTTGGTCGAGTCGTCGGGGAACCGGCGGGTGAGCTCGCGACGCAGGCGGAAGCGGAGGTACAGCATGTCGCCGATGACGAGCAGGATGGTGCCCATCAGGATCGTGTTGCCGATGGCGGCCAGCTTCGCGTTGCCGGAGTAGCCCAGGATCATCGTGACCACGAGCAGGGGGACCATCAGCTCGATGAAGGAGAAGCGGCTGTCCACGAAGTCGCGGACGAACCGGCGTACCGGGCCCTGGTCGCGCGGCAGGTAGTAGCGCTCGTCGCCGGCCTTCATCGCGGCCCGCACCTGCTGGCTGGACCCGGTCCGGGAGGCGCGCTGCGCCTGGGCCAGCTCCTTGCGGGTGCGTGGCGCCTTGGCGCGCGCCCTCGCGGCGGCCTCGGCCTCACGACGTGACGGCGTGGGACGCCCCTTGCCGCCGTTCGGTGCGGGCGCCTGCTCGGTGGTCGGGGCGGGGGACTCGGTCTTGCTGCGACGGAACAACGGGGGCCTTCTCGGGTGCTCAGAATCGGGTCGGACCAACCCTACCGGCGTCCGTGCACCACCTTGCGTTTGCGCCTAGGGTTGACGCACACCGTGAACCAGCTGGGAGAGGGACCGTCACCCCATGAGTCTCATGAAGCGCATCAGCCTGATCTTCCGGTCGAAGGCCAACAAGGCCCTCGACCGCGCCGAGGACCCTCGCGAGACCCTCGACTACTCCTACCAGCGCCAGCTCGACCTGCTCTCCAAGGTACGCCGCGGCGTCGCCGACGTGGCCACCAGCCGCAAGCGCGTGGAGCTGCAGGTCAACCAGCTCGAGCAGCAGTCCGCCAAGCTGTCCGACCAGGCCCAGAAGGCCATCTCGATGGGGCGCGAGGACCTCGCCCGTGAGGCTCTGACCCGCAAGTCCGGCCTCACCAGCCAGATCAACGACCTCAGGGCCCAGCACACGCAGCTCCAGGGCGAGGAGGAGAAGCTCACCCTCGCCCAGCAGCGGCTGCAGGCCAAGGTCGAGTCCTTCCGCACCCGCAAGGAGACGATCAAGGCGACCTACACCGCCGCCGAGGCGCAGACCCGCATCAACGAGGCGATGTCCGGCATCGGCGAGGAGATGGGCGACGTCGGGATGGCCATCCAGCGCGCCGAGGACAAGACCGCGCAGATGCAGGCCCGGGCGGGTGCGATCGATGAGCTCATCGCCTCCGGCGCGCTCGAGGACGTCAGCGCCCCCCAGGGTGGCGACGACATCGCCCGCGAGCTCGACTCGATGAGCTCCCAGGCCGACGTCGAGGCCGAGCTGGCCCGGCTCAAGACGGGCGCGCAGCCGCAGGCCATCGAGTCGGCCGAGGACGACGGTGACATCCTCGAGGCCGAGCCCGAGCGGAACACCACCGAGGGTGGGAGCCCGGCATGATCATCCGGATCCTCGGCGAGGGGCAGTACGACGTCTCCGAGGACGCGCTGCCCCGGCTCAACGACCTGGACTCGGCGGTCGAGTCGGCCGTCGAGCGCGGGGACGAGGTGGCCTTCGCCACCGCCCTGGCCGAGCTCCTCGGAGGAGTCCGCAGCGCCGGGATGCCTCACGACGCCGAGTCGCTGGACGAGTCCGACCTGATCCTCCCGCCCGCGGACGCCACGCTCGAGGAGGTCCGCGAGCTGCTGTCCGACGAGGGCCTGATCCCCGGCTGAGCGGCCGGGTTGGCTGCCCCTGCTTGACTTTGTGACATGGCGCATTCGCGGTTCATCAAGGACACGGGCCTCACCACGCGGATGACGTTGGTGATGTTTCTGCTGGGTGCCCTGTTCGTGGGGCTGGTCGTCGGCCTCATGCTGGCCGTCCGCTCGCCGGGGCTCTCGCTGATCATCGGGATCGCGGGCCTGGGTGTGGCCTGGTGGCAGTGGTACTCCTCCGACAAGCTGGCCATGCGTGCCATGCGCGCCCGTGAGGTCACGCCGGAGCAGGCGCCGGAGCTGCACGGCATGATCGACCGGCTCTGCGCGCTGGCCGACATGCCCAAGCCCCGGGTCGGGATCGCCGACATGGCCATCCCCAACGCGTTCGCGACCGGCCGCTCCCCGGAGAGGTCGGTCGTCTGCGTCACCACCGGCATCCTGCACACGCTCGACGCCGAGGAGCTCGAGGCGGTGCTCGCCCACGAGCTCTCGCACGTGGCCCACCGCGACGTCCTGGTGATGACCGTCGCCTCGTCCGCGGGCATCGCCGCCGGCATGCTGACGCGCGGCGCCCAGTACGGCGGCCTCGGGATGTTCGGCGGACGACGCGGCAACGACAACAACGGTGTCCCGGTCTGGCTGATCATCCTGGTCGTCAGCCTGGTGGTCTACGCGATCAGCTTCTTCCTGCTCAAGCTGCTCTCGCGCTACCGCGAGCTGGCCGCGGACCGCGCCGGCGCCTACCTGACGATGAAGCCCGGCGCCCTGGCCTCGGCGCTGCAGAAGATCACCGGCGAGATGAACACCATCCCGCAGCGCGACCTGCGCGCGTCGAGCGCGATGAACGCGTTCTTCATCGCCCCGGCCCTGCGTGGCGTCTCCCTGAGCACGCTGACGTCGACCCACCCCTCCCTCGAGCAGCGGCTGGAGCAGCTCGCCCGGATCCAGGCCGAGCTCGGCCGCCCCGACGCCTGATGGGGTTCTGGGACGTCGTGACCGGACGGTCGCGACCCAAGGCCGCCAACCTCGACTCGCTGTTCCTCGTGCCGAGCGCGGCCGTCACGCTGCAGACCACGCTCGGGCTCGTGCCCACCGGCGAGGGCGCCGTCTGCTACCGCGCCGCCGCGGGGTCGGCGTTCCAGCAGATGCAAGACGACGTCGTCACGCTGCTCAACGAGGACCCGACCGCGCCCGACGTGTCGGTCACCCGCGACGACTTCGGCTTCACCTGGCTGGTGGCCCACCGGGAGACCAGCGACACGAGCGGCCTGTGCACGGACCTCCACGCCGTGAACACCGCGCTGGAGGCGCAGGGGTTCGGTGCCGGGCTGCTCTGCTCGCTCGTGCCGTTCGCCGATGCCGCCGGTCGGCGGGTCGGTCTCGTCTACCTCTACAAGCAGGGCACGTTCTACCCGTTCGCCCCCTCCGGGCGGCAGTCACGGGACAACCTGCTGGAGATCCAGGTGCGCGACCAGCTGACCGGCGAGCTGCCCATGGAGCAGGACCTGGGCCGCTGGCTGGCCATCTGGGGCGCGCCGGGCCTGTGACCCGGGTCGGGCCGCGCCGATCCGGCTGTCCCCGGCCGATACGGGGTGCTCGGGGAGCCAGGACGCGCGGTCAGCCTCGACCTGCGCAACCCGCTCACGGCGCCGTCCATGTCGCGGCTGGTGGTCGACCGCGGCCTGGGGGGTGCCGGAGGACCAGCGTGAGCGCGCCTTCGAGCCGTTCACCCGGGTGGACGCCAGGGGTCCCCGGTTCCGGCATCGGGCTCGCGACCGTACGACGGCTGAGCGCGCTCAGTCCTTGTGGGACCGCCCGGGCAGGTCGAGCATCCGCTGGAGCGCGACCTTGGCCTGCTGCTCGGTCTCGGGGTCGACCTCGATCCGGTTGACCACCGTGCCGTTGACCAGCGACTCCAGGGACCAGACCAGGTGGGGCAGGTCGATGCGGTTCATCGTGGAGCAGTAGCAGACCGTCTTGTCGAGGAAGGCGATGTGCTTGTCGGGGTGGGCGTTGGCCAGCCGCTTGACGAGGTTGAGCTCGGTGCCGATGGCCCAGCTCGACCCGGCCGGCGCCGCCTCGATGGTCTTGATGATGAACTCCGTCGACCCCACCAGGTCGGCCTTCAGGACCACCTCGTGCTGGCACTCGGGGTGCACCAGGATCTGCACGCCGGGGATCGTCGCGCGCAGCTCGTCGACGACGTCGGGGGAGAAGCGACCGTGCACCGAGCAGTGGCCCTTCCACAGGATCATCCGGGCGTCCCGGAGCTGCTCGACGGTGAGGCCGCCGTTGGGCCGGCGTGGGTCCCACACCACGCAGTCCGCCAGCGTCATCCCCATCTTCAGCACGGCGGTGTTGCGGCCGAGGTGCTGGTCGGGCAGGAACAGGACCTTCGCGTCCGGCTTCTGCTCGAACGCCCACTCCAGCGCCACGTCGGCGTTCGACGACGTGCACACCGCGCCGCCGTTGCGGCCGCAGAACGCCTTGATGTCGGCGGAGGAGTTCATGTAGGTCACCGGGACCACGGAGTCCGCGATCCCCGCCTCGGTCAGGGCGTCCCAGGCGTCCTCGACCTGCGCGAGGCGCGCCATGTCGGCCATCGAGCAGCCGGCGGCGAGGTCCGGCAGGATGACCTGCTGCTCCGGACCGGTCAGGATGTCGGCCGACTCCGCCATGAAGTGCACGCCGCAGAAGACGATGTACTCGGCCCCGGGCCGGGCCGCGGCGTCGCGGGCGAGCTTGAAGGAGTCGCCGGTGACGTCGGCGAACTGGATGACCTCGTCGCGCTGGTAGTGGTGGCCCAGCACGAACACCCTGTCTCCCAGCGCCTCCTTCGCCGCGCGCGCCCGGGCCACCAGGTCCGGGTCGGAGGCGGGAGGCAGGTCGCCGGGGCACTCGACGCCGCGCTCGGCGGACAGGTCGCGGCCGTGACCGAGCGGCAGCAGCGGGAGGTCGACAGTCGTCATGCCCCAAGTCTAGTGAGCGTCACAGCAGCGCGCCGTTGTGGAGGTACGGCGTGGGCGGTGCCATGTTGCGGAGGCCGAGGTACCCCTCCTGGTGCAGCTCCAGCCGGGCGGCCATCCCCACGTCGATCGCCCACTCGTTGGCGGCGGTGACGTGGTGGATCCCGACCTCGCCCTCGGCGTCGGCCAGCGTCGCCCACAGCAGCCGCGACGCCGTACGGCGGTTGGTCGCCGCGAGCAGGGCCACGTTGCCCTTCTCGTCGGCGTAGGCGTAGCCCGACCCGGTCGTGGTGTCGGAGACCAGCAGCCGCCAGCAGCCCAGCATCACCTCGTGGTCGGGCCCGTGCGCGGCGCCACGCGTCTGCCGGTCGATCGAGTCCATCAGGTCGACGTCGCCGGCGGAGCCCTCGCGGACCTTCTCGACGACCGGGAGCGCCGAGCGGTCCACCGTGCCGGTCAGGAACATCTGCGGGTGCAGGGAGAAGCCGGCGAGCCGGTACCGGCGCACCGCCCTGGGGTCCGAGGACGACGAGAGCATCCCGCGCAGGGACCCCCGGCCGTGGTGCAGCGCGGCGGCGAGCAGCGACTTGCCGATGCCGCGGCCCTGCAGCCCCGGCCGGACGGCGTACGTCGCCAGGCACCACAGCTTCTCGCGGTTGAAGGAGGTGACGATGCCGAGCATCCCCGTCTCGTCCTCGGCCACCCAGCAGCCGCCCGGGTCGGTCGCGAGGAGGTGCCGGGTCCGCGTGATCCAGTTGGCGCCGCGGGTCGCCGGCCTGAGCTCCGGCGCGGGCCACGACCTGCGGTGCATCCGGCCGTCGAGCTCGTGGAAGCCCTCCGCGCTCAGCCGCTCGGCGGCAGGCACGTCGGCCGGGAGCATCGGCCGGATGACCACCTCGCGTGTCGAGTCGTCCACGGGGGAACCGTAGACGTGGGCGACAATGCCCCGCATGCGCATCCTCGTCGCCCCCGACAAGTTCGCCGGCACGCTCACCGCGGTCGAGGCGGCCGACGCCGTCGCGGCCGGCTGGCGGCGCCAGCGCCCGGACGACGAGGTCGACCTCGCGCCGATGTCCGACGGGGGACCGGGGTTCGTCGACGTGCTGCACGCCGCGCTGGGCGGCGAGCTGCTCGCGGTCACCGTCGCGGGACCCTTCGGGGAGCCGGTGCCGGCCACGGTGCTGGTCGCGGGGGAGACGGCGTACGTCGAGAGCGCGCAGGCCTGCGGCCTCCACCTGACGAACGCCGAGCGCGCCGAGTCCGCGACCACGCTGGGCGTGGGGGAGCTGGTCGCCGCGGCGCTGGAGGCCCCGGTGTCGACCGTGGTGGTCGGCCTCGGCGGCAGCGGGACCAACGACGGTGGCGCGGGGCTGCTCGCGGCGCTCGGAGCGACCGGTGACGCCCCGCTGGACCGCGGAGCGAGCGGCCTCGACGGGGTGCGCACGGTCGACCTGTCCGCCGCCTGGGCGCGGGTCGGGGACGTCCGGCTGGTGGCCGCCAGCGACGTCGACAACCCGCTGACCGGGCTGTTCGGCGCCACCAAGGTCTTCGGGCCGCAGAAGGGCCTCACCGAGGACGTCCTGATGACGGTCGACGGCTGGCTGGAGCAGCTGGCGGTGGCCGTGGACCGGCGCACCGCCCTGGAGAAGGGCGCCGGCGCCGCGGGAGGGCTCGGGTTCGCGCTGCTGGCCCTCGGCGCCACCCGGGAGCCCGGCATCGGCCTGGTGGCCGACGCGGTCCGGCTCGCCGAGCGGGCCCGGGTGGCCGACCTCGTGGTCACCGGCGAGGGCGCCTTCGACTACTCCAGCCGCGCCGGGAAGGTGCCGTACGGCGTGGCGTCGGTGGCCGGGGAGGCGCTGCGACCCTGCGTGGTCCTGGCCGGGCGGGTGCTCGTCGGCGCGCGGGAGATGCGCGCCCTCGGCGTGGAGTCGGCGTACTCCCTGGTCGACATCGTGGGGGAGGACCGGGCCCTGGGCGACCCCGCCGACGCCCTCGCCGACGTGGCGGAGCGGGTGGCGCGCACCTGGTCGCGCCCGGATGGTCGCTGAGCGGGAGGAATATCCAGCGATGTGCGACCATTGAAGCCAGTACCAACCCCTCAGCCACTTGGGAGCACGCGACATGACCGAGCAGGTCGAGACCACCACCGAGCGCCGCACCGACCAGATCAACCTGAGCCCGGTCGCCGCCGGCAAGGTGAAGAGCCTCCTCGAGCAGGAGGGCCGTGACGACCTTTCCCTGCGGATCTCCGTGCAGCCGGGTGGCTGCTCGGGTCTGCGCTACCAGCTCTTCTTCGACGAGCGCACCCTCGACGGTGACGTCGTCACCGACTTCGACGGCGTCGCGGTCGTCGTGGACCGGATGAGCGTCCCCTACCTCAACGGGGCGATGATCGACTTCGTCGACTCCATCGAGAAGCAGGGCTTCACGATCGACAACCCCAACGCGACCGGCTCGTGCGCCTGCGGCGACTCGTTCCACTGATCTGCCGCGCGGAGCCGAGCCTGCGAGGCTCCGGGTAGCGGCGAGGTCGAGTAGCGACCGCGACCGAGCTTGCGAGGTCGCGACGGAGCGTGTAGAGACCCGGTGAGCCGACAGGCAACCTGAAGAACCCTGAACATCACGACAGCCCCCGCCGATCCGGCGGGGGCTGTCGTGTCTCGCGTGGGGGATGCGCTCAGTCGAGGTGCAGGTGAAGCGCGTCGGCCAGGCGGGCGGCCGCCTCGGAGATCTGGATCTCCCGCTTGCCGACCTCGCGGGGGTAGTCCTCGAAGCGGATGCTGGGGGCGGGCTCGACTGCGGCCCGGGCCGCGCGCTCGAGGTGCAGGTTGGCCCCTGCGGCGCGGCAGTCGGCCGACATCTCGGCCGGCGTGGAGGCGTCGTCGTACGCAAGTCGGTGTGAAGGCTTCGCAGCGGTCATGTCTTCGACGGTATTGGCTACCGCCGGGTACCAGTAGCGGTACCCGACGGTAGTGTTTCGTGACATGTCGCTGCTGATCGCCGGGTCCATCGCCACCGACCACCTGATGACCTTCGGCGGCAAGTTCGCCGACTCGCTGGTCGTGGAGCAGCTGGACAAGCTGTCGGTCTCCTTCCTCGTCGAGGATCTCGAGATCCGGCGCGGGGGAGTGGCCCCCAACATGTGCTTCGGCCTCGGTCGGCTGGGGCTGCGCCCGGTGCTCGTGGGCGCGGCCGGCGAGGACTTCGCCGACTACCGCTCGTGGCTGGAGCAGCACGGGGTCGACTGCGACTCCGTCCACATCTCCGCCACCCGGCACACCGCGCGGTTCGTGTGCACCAGCGACGCCACGATGGCGCAGTTCGCGTCGTTCTACCCCGGCGCGATGAGCGAGGCCCGGCTGATCGAGCTGGCGCCGATCGTGGCGCGGGTCGGGGCTCCGGAGTACGTCCTGATCGGCGCGGACGACCCCGACGCGATGCTGAGCCACACCGACGAGTGCCGCGCGCGCGACTACCCGTTCATCGCCGACCCGAGCCAGCAGCTGGCCTTCGGCGAGGGTGACCTGATCCGCAAGCTGATCGACGGCGCCGCGATCCTGTTCTCCAACGAGTACGAGTCGCACATGATTCAGTCCAAGACCGAATGGACCCAGGACGACATCCTGAGCCGCGTCGGCATCCAGGTCACCACCCTGGGCGCCGACGGCGTGCGGATCCTCCGCAAGGGTGAGGAGACCATCGAGCTGCCGGCCGCCAAGAACGTCGCGGCCCTGGAGCCGACCGGCGTCGGCGACGCGTTCCGGGCGGGGTTCCTCGGCGCGATGACCTGGGGCGTGGGGCTGGAGCGGTCCGCTCAGGTCGGGTGCGTGCTCGCGGCGTACGTCGTGGAGACGGTCGGCACCCAGGAGTACTCCTTCTCGGCCGAGCAGTTCCTGGCCCGGGTGGAGGAGTCGTACGGCGTGGACGCGGCGGCCGACATCGAGCCGCACCTCGCCGGCATTCGCTGACCGGCGTCCACGCATGGATCGAGCGGACCGCGTCACTCGTTGATCGAGCGGACCGCGCCGCTCGTTGATCGAGCCTGTCGAGATCAGGACAGCCGGCGCACCAGGTAGCGAGGGGTCCCGTCCTCGGCGGCGTCCTCCCCGACGTACTCCTGCTCGCGCATCCGGCACCAGGCCGGTACGTCGACCCGCGCGGCCACGTCCGTCGCGAGCACGGCGATCGTCCCGCCGACCGCGACGTCGGTGAGGTGGCGGCCCAGCTCGATGACCGGCAGCGGGCAGAGCATCCCGCGGCAGTCGAGCTCCAGGTCGGCGTCCGGCATCAGATGCCCAGCTCCGCGCGGATGCCCCGGACCACGTCGGGCAGCTCGGCCAGGAACCGCTCCACGCCGGCCTCGGTCGTGTCGCGGGTCAGCGAGACCCGCACGTTGCCGTGGGTGAGCACCCCCATCGCCGCCAGCACGTGGCTGGGCTCGAGGGTCGAGGCCGTGCAGGCCGAGCCGCTCGCGACCCCGAATCCTCGCCGGTCCAGCTCGGTGACCAGCGCCTCGCCGTCGACGTAGAGGCAGGAGAACGTCACCAGGTGGGGGAGCCGCCCGTCGGGGTCGCCGACCACCTCCACGTCGGGGACCGCGGCCACCCCGGCCCGGATCCGGTCGATCAGGGCGGACTGCCGGGGGGCCACCTCGTCGCGCTCGGCGACCACCGCCTGCAGTGCCGCGGCGGCGGCCAGCGCGGCGGGGACGTTCTCGAAGCCGGCGGCTCGCTCGTCGACGCGGTCGTCCACGGGGAACGGGTTGCGCCACCGGGCGCCCTTGCGCACCAGGAGCACGCCGACCCCGGCGGGACCGCCCCACTTGTGCGCCGACGCGGCCGCCGCGGCCCATCCGTCGGGCAGGGGGAGCCGTCCGGCCGAGGCGCAGGCATCCATGAAGACGGGGACGTCCCCCAGCGCACCTGCCACGGCCGCGACCGGCTGCAGCGTGCCGACCTCGTGGTTGGCCGACTGGACGGCGGCGACCGTGGCGCCTCCCGACGCAGGGTCGGACGCCGCCCGGGCGAGCTCGTCGGGATCGACCCGGCCGAGCCGGTCGACGCCGACGCTCACGTGCTCGCCGCCCGCCCAGTGGGCCGCGTGGAGGACCGCCGAGTGCTCGACGGCCGTGTGGACGATCGCGGAGCCGCTCCGGGAACGGCCGGCGTGCAGGCCCAGCAGCCCCCGGTGGACGGCGTCGGTGCCCGACGGGGTGAACGTGACCTCGTCCGGGCGGACGGCCAGGCAGCCGGCGACCGCCTCGCGGGCGTTGTCGAGCAGCAGCCGCGCCGACCGGGCCGGGCCGTGCAGGCGTCGCGGGTCGGCGTACCCCTGGTCGAGCGCAGCGAGCAGGACCTCGCGCGCGGCCGGGTGCAACGCCTCGGACGAGGCGGAGTCGAGGTAGACGGGAACAGGCGGGCCCGGGGCCGGGCTCGGCGTTCCCGAGGCATTTGTCACAACCCGAACCTAGTCGACCGATCCGGGCACCCGGAGGGACCGACCCACCCGTTGGGCCGGGGTGCGATTCCGATAGTGTTCGGCCTATCCGTGATCGTTGAGAGAGAGGCTCGTTCGTGGGTCTGCAACTCCCCAAGCGTGCGGCCGGGAACCTTCGTCGGGTGGCCCTGCCGGCGGCGCTGGGCACCAGCCTTCTGCTGCTGAGCAGCTGCTCGTCCGAGACCAGGGGTGAGTGGGAGCGCGGGGCCATGCCGGACCCCGCGTCCACGCAGGGTGAGCACATCCTGAACCTCTGGCAGGGTGCCTGGATCGCCGCGCTGCTCACCGGCGCCGTGGTCTGGGGCCTGATCTTCTACGCCGTGTTCCGCTACCGGCGGCGCAGCGAGGACGAGGTCCCGATCCAGACGCGCTACAACCTGCCGCTCGAGATCTTCTACACGATCGCCCCGATCATCATGGTGATCGTCTTCTTCCAGCACACCGTGAACGTGCAGAACACCGTCCTGGACGACGACCTCCCGGTGGACAACACCATCGAGGTCACCGGCCAGCAGTGGTCGTGGACGTTCAACTACGGCGTCGGCGACATGGACGCTGCGGCCAACGACGACGCCGCCGACCAGGAGTACCCCTACTCGTCGTACGTCTACGAGGCGGGCACCGGGTCGCACATCCCGACGCTGGTGCTCCCGGTCGACCAGACCACGCGCTTCAACCTGCACTCGCCCGACGTGATCCACGACTTCGGCGTCCCCGCCTTCCTGATGAAGATGGACGTCGTCCCGGGCCGGGTGAACCACTACGAGATCACGCCGACCCGCACCGGCGAGTACGACGGCAAGTGCTACGAGCTCTGCGGTGTCTACCACTCGCGGATGCTCTTCAAGGTCCAGGTCGTCAGCCAGGCCGACTACGAGCAGTACGTCCAGGATCTCCAGGATGCCGGCAAGGAGAGCCAGACGCCGCTGATCGGCGCCGCTGACGCGTACACCCAGGCCGGGCTGGGGTCCGGCACCGAGGACGGAGGCGCGGAGTGACCGCGACAGCTGCACACCCGACGACCGTGACCGGTCGCAGGACCCTCGGCCAGCAGGTCGTCCGGATCCTCACCACGACCGACCACAAGCTGATCGGCAAGCTCTACCTCGGGACCTCGTTCGCGTGGTTCCTCATCGGTGGCGTCATGGCGCTGCTGATCCGGTCCGAGCTGGCCTACCCCGGCATGCAGATCGTGAACGACGAGCTCTACAACCAGCTCTTCACCATGCACGGCACGATCATGCTGCTGCTGTTCGCGACGCCGCTGTTCTTCGGCTTCGGCAACGTGATCATGCCGCTGCAGATCGGCTCGCCGGACGTCGCGTTCCCGCGCCTGAACATGTTCAGCTACTGGCTGTTCCTGTTCGGCGGCATCATCGCCGGCTCCGGGTTCCTCACCCCGCAGGGTGCGGCCGACTTCGGCTGGTTCGCCTACACGCCGCTCTCGGACGCCGTCCGCTCGCCCGGCGTGGGTGGTGACCTGTGGATCATGGGCCTGTGGATGGCCGGTCTGGGCACCATTCTCGGTGCGGTCAACTTCATCACCACGATCATCTGCATGCGTGCGCCCGGCATGACCATGTTCCGGATGCCGATCTTCGTCTGGAACACCCTGGTCACCAGCCTGCTGGTGCTCATCGCGTTCCCGGTCCTCGCCGGCGCGCTGCTCTCGCTCGAGGCCGACCGCCAGCTCGGCGCCCACGTCTTCGACGCGGCCCACGGCGGCGCGATCCTGTGGCAGCACCTGTTCTGGTTCTTCGGGCACCCGGAGGTCTACATCATCGCGCTGCCGTTCTTCGGCATCGTGACCGAGATCCTCCCGGTGTTC
>Ga0308176_10002272_pt1 | contig 12047 bp, 12 predicted proteins | sample PhyCR2_3_FD_203890 | JGI IMG/M metagenome (GOLD analysis project Ga0308176, IMG submission 203890) | Soil microbial communities from UC Gill Tract Community Farm, Albany, California, United States - DLSLS.C.R2 | ecosystem: Environmental > Terrestrial > Soil > Agricultural land | place: USA... | reverse complement strand
GCTCCTTCCGCTCTGGCCTGCCCTCCGGCGGGTCGACGCCGGGGCCGTGATAGCGGAGGAGCCGCTGGAGCTGTTGCGGAGGATCGAGATCTTCGCGGAGCTGCCGGAGACAGTGCTCGAGCGCCTCGCGGCGGGCGCCACTTCGGTCACGGTCGCCGCCAACGGCGTCGTCGTCTCGCGCGGCGAAGCAGGCAACCACTTCTACGCCATCGCGAGCGGAAAGGCGGTCGTCGAGCTCGACGACGGCACGACCCGGGAACTCGGGCCCGGCGACTCCTTCGGCGAGATCGCGCTTCTGCGCGACGTGGCCCGAACGGCCACCGTGCGAGCGCTCGAACCGCTCCACCTCTTCGCTGTGGAGAGGGGCGAGTTCATCGCGGCCGTGACCGGGCACGACCCCACACTCGCCGTCGCGGAGAACGTCGTGACTTCGCGGCTTCCCGCGGGTGCGCTGCCGGGTTAGCGCGTCTCGGCGAGCAGCCTGTCGAGGGCGGCGAGCAACTCGAAGGCGGTGTCTCGCTCGTCCTCTTCGAGCCGCGCCGCCACCCGTGCCAGCGGGGCAAGGCGGCCTTCGCCGGAAAGTGCGGCGCGCGCCCGGCGGGCGCGCTGCAGCAGGTCGAGCGCAATCGCAGCCTGGTTCGCGAACAGGCCGAGCAGGTCGACCTCCGCAAGCCTCAGCTTCGTCTCTGCCGGTCGGTCGAGCACCGAGAGCACGCCGAGCGCGCGCTCTTCGACGAGCAGCGGTACGGCCATCATGCTCTTCGGCACATACCCCGTCGACTCGGCAGCGGAGCGCGACCAGCGGGTGTCCGCGCTCAGGTCGTCGACCACGAGAGGCTCGCCGGTCGTGAGCACCCAGCCCGCGAGGCCTGTACCTGCCGGGAACCGCATCCCGATCAGGTCGCCCTCCCCCTCGCCCGCCACGGCCTCGAAGACGAGCTCGTCCGCTTCCTCGTCGAGGAGGAAGACAGATGCCGCCTTGGCACCGAAAATCGCGCGGGCCACCTCCACGGTCGCCTGCAGGAGCGCGCGGTGCGCCTCGTCTGCGCCGAGCACGCCGGCGGCGACGGCCGCCTCGAGATCAGTCATGCTGCCTCCTTCGCGTTCGAGGCCGTCTGGTAGAGGACGCTCTTGAGCTGGAACGGCGTCAGGTCGGGGTGCTTGCCGAGGATGAGCGCGCAGATGCCGGCGATGTGCGGCGTGGCGAAGCTGTTGCCGGTGGCGCGCAATGTGCCGCCGTCCAGCCACGCGAGATCGAGATCGAGGCCGCGCCCGAAGAACTCGACCGGCGGCGTGGGGTTGTAATAGAAGGTCAACGGATCGGTCTCCTCGTGACTCCCGACGGAGATGACGCTCGCGAAGCGCCACGGGAAGCTCTCAACGGGCATGTTGTGGGCCGAGGCGACGAGGAGGACACGCTTGAAGTAGGCGCGGTCGGCGAGCTCGTGGAGCCGCTCCACGTATTTCGTCCGCGTCGTCGAGAGGCTCATGTTCACGACCTGGAACTGCTGCTCGATCGCCCACGTCAGTCCGCGCAGCATCGTCTCGCCGCCGCCCTTGTAGCCGGCGCCGAGGACGCGGACGCTCGTCAGCTCGACGTCGGGAGCGAGCGAGCGGACGACCCCCGCACAGGCGGTTCCGTGCCCGCAGAGGTCGCCTTCGGCATCGTCGACGACCTGCAGCGCGTCGTCCTCGTCGCGCAGGACCGCGACAGATCGGTCGACGCGACCGATGAGCGGGTGCTCGAGCTCGATGCCGCTGTCGAGGATGCAGACGCGGACGCCGGCACCGGTCGAACCGCCCCACGCCCACTCCCGCGTCACCTGGTCGGGCAGGGTGACCGGCAGGCGGATCCGGTCGACCGCCTCCGCCGGCAGGCTCCACGCCGGGAGGTCTTCCTCTTCCTCGTGCTCGTGGAATTCGATCGCCGCGCTCATCGCATGTCGATCATCGCAAGATCTGCACCGAAGTCCCAAGCGGAACGGTCCGCATCAGGTAGCGGACGTCGGCCTCGGTCGCGTGCAGGCAGCCGGCCGACACCGCCGCTCCCTGGCCGGAGCCGGCGTGGATCGCGACGTAGTACGTGATGCTTGTATTCCAGCCGGGCGGGAGATGCGGCTGGCGCGCGGTCAGTGCGAGAATGCAGCAGCCGAAGGCGTGACCGAAGGCGCCGGTCATTTTCTCGGCGACGGCGAAGTGGCCGGTGGGGGTCGGCGAGCCAGGCGCACCGATCCCGACGGGGATCGTCCGCACGAGTCGGCCGTCCCGCAGCACGGAGAGCTCGCGCCGGGAGAGCGACGCGCGGATCGTCCACTCGACAGGCTGGACGGAGACGTCACGGCCGAACCGTGCCCAGCCGTAGCGGCCGTTCGGCAGCGCCTCGGCGGTCAACTCGACCCAGGGGCCGCGGACGCCGACGACGCCGAACACGAGGGGGCCGCCGAGCGGACCACGCGGTCCGACGCGGACAAGAGCCTTCCCGCCCGGGCCGGCTCGCAGGACGACGCTGCCGTGCAGCGGCCTCGCGGCGAGCGCCGCCGTCGCGCCGTGCGGCGGCGCCGCGGCGTGAGAGGCGGCCGTCGCGGCAGCAGCGAGGTACGCGATCAACGCGATGCCCATCTAGTTCGCGGAGCTTACGCTCCGCGAACTGGGACAAGGAACTACGCGAGCCGGAAAGCGCGGTTTCCGGCCCGCTCCGTGCTGTCTTTACTTTCGATTGCTTTAGCTGGGAGGCCACTTTGGTGCGCTCGCGCGCGGCAGAGGCCGGCGCGAGCACGGTCCGGCCTATTTGGCTCGAACGCTCGAACCCTTTCGGCGGCAGGGCCGTCAGCGCGTGTGCCGGCGGAGCCAGGTCACGAGGTTCTGTGCCTGGTCGGCGACGTTCGTCCCGGCTGCCGGCGGCGCTACGCGATGCGAGGGCGATCCCGGCCGAGAGGCGTGTCCGCCGCCGCTGGTCAGAGCGACGGCCGCGAGGAGACCGGCGACGGCAGCCGCCACCAGGACAGCGACCGCCGCCAGGCGCCGAGCCGGCCACCGCGTCCGCGGCCCGGCGGATCGCGCGAGGATCTCGGTCGCGCGCTGCGCCGGGTCGGGCGGCACGGCGAGCGTCTCGGCCTCGGAGGCGACGGGAGCAAGTAGCCGCGCGAGCGCCGCGGCGGTGGACGGCCTGTCCTCGGGCCGGAGCGACAGGCACGACGTCACCGCCGCGACCAGCTCCGGCGGAGTACCGGGAACGCGGGCGGCGAGGTCGGGAGGCTCGAAGCCGTCCTCAGATCCGAGCTCGGCCAGCGAGCCCGCAGTCCGCGAGGGTTCTCCCGTCAGCAGCTCGTAGAGCACGGCGCCGACGGCGAAGATGTCCGCTGCGGCGGTGACCTGCTCGCCGCGCGCCTGCTCAGGCGCGAGGTACCCCGCGGTGCCGAGCACGGTGCCGGCGAGCGTGAGGCGCGTTCCCTCGTGGCCGACGGCGATGCCGAAGTCGCCGAGCTTGAGGACGCCGTCCGTGCCGAGCAGGAGGTTCTGCGGCTTCACGTCGCGGTGAACGAGAACGGCGGCATGAGCCGCTGCGAGCCCGGCGCACATCTGCATGCCGAGCGTTGCCGCCTCCCCTGCGGGCAGCCTGCCGCGGCGCGCGATGAGCTCCGCGAGCGTCTGCCCCTCGACGTACTCCATCGCGATGAACGGGCGGCCGTCGGCCTCGCCCACGTCGAAGACGCGCACGACGTTCGGATGCGCGAGTCTCGCCGCCAGGCGTGCCTCGCGCAGAAAGCGCCGCCGCAGCTCCTGGTCCCGGGCGAGGTTCTCGGCGAGCCGCTTCAGGGCCACCGGGCGGTCGAGCTCGACGTCGTGAGCGAGATCGACCGTCGCCATCGCTCCGTGCCCGAGAGGACGGACGAGCTCGTAGCGGCCGGCAACGCGCGTCACGACGCTCACTTGTCGTCCCCCTTGTGATGGCCGTGGTGGTGTTTCGGCGGCTCGGGCTTGCGCTTCGGCTCCTCCGGCGGCTTGGGCTGCACCGGCACGGTCACGACACGCGTGCAGGTGCTGACGCGTGCGGCGAGAGCGTTCACACCGGTGAGAAGCGGAGAGCGTAGGCGCAATGGGAGCTTGTGCCTGGACGCAGCAACCTCGGTGCGAAGCGAGGCCGCGAGGTGCATCGCCCGGCACTCGTTCCCGGCGGCGGCGGCAGTTGCAATGGCCGACGCCTGGGTCTCCCAGTCTCGCGCCAGCGCCCGGGGAACCCCGTCAGCGGCAGATCTCTGCGGCGCGGCATCGCCGCAGCCGGCTACGACCGCCACGAGGAGCGCCGCCACCGAAAAGATCCTCAGCACTTTCACCATCTACCCGTCATCCGGCCCAAACTAGCCTTCCAAAGAAGCCCACGATTCGTTAATATCCTGTTAATGCCGATGCTTCATGGCTGCGCGTTTCCGGGGTGCTCGACCTTCACGCTGAGTACGTACTGCGTCGAGCACGAGTTACTCGTGCGCGCCGTCAAGGAGTCCGAGCGCACACATGCGACGGATGCCTCGCTCGCGGCGGACACCGCCCTTACCGCAGACGCCGCGCTGACCGCAGCGACGCCCGAAGCAGCTGCGTCCTAAACGATCTCGGTAGGCGCGTCGGCCGGGAGGGCGTCCGCTGAGACGTCGAGAGGCTTGACGATCTCGGCGAAGTGGCACGCAGTGGGATGGCCGGTGCCGCGGTCCACGAGCTCGGGCTCCTGCTCGGCGCAGATCGTCTGCGCCTTCCAGCAACGCGTGCGGAAGCGGCAGCCCGACGGCGGGTTGGCCGGGCTCGGCACGTCGCCCTCCAGCACGATCCGCCCGCGCTTCCCGCGCTGACCCGGCTCCTCGATCGGCACCGCCGAGAGAAGCGCCTGCGTGTACGGGTGCGACGGGCGCTCGTAGATGTCATGCTTCGTGCCGATCTCGACGACCTTGCCGAGATACATCACCGCGACGCGGTCGGACACGTGCCGCACGACCGAGAGATCGTGGGCCACGAAGATGTAGGTGAGGCCGAAGTCGCGTTGCAGCGACTCGAGCAAGTTGACCACCTGCGCGCGGATCGAGACGTCCAGGGCCGAGACGGGCTCGTCGAGGATAATCAGCTGCGGATTGAGCGCGAGAGCGCGCGCGACCCCGATCCGCTGGCGCTGTCCACCGGAGAACTCGTGAGGGAAGCGGTTCGCGTGCTCCGGCGAAAGGCCGACGACGCGCAGCAACTCGTCCACGCGCGCTCGTCCGCCCTTGCCGCGGCCACGATGATGAATCACGAGCGGCTCGCTGACGATGTCGCGGACGGTCATGCGCGGGTTGAGCGACGCGTAGGGGTCCTGGAAGACGATCTGCATCTCGCCGCGAACATCGCGCATCTCCCGCCGGGACAGGTTCGTGATGTCACGGCCGTTGAACTCGATCTTGCCCGAGGTGGGGTCCGTGAGCCTGATCAGCGTGCGCGAGAGAGTCGTCTTGCCACAGCCGGACTCGCCGACGAGCCCGAGCGTCTCTCCGGCGTGGATCGACAGGTCGACGCCGTCGACGGCATGGATATGCCCGACCGTGCGCTTGAGGATCCCAGCGCGGATCGGAAAGTACTTGACGAGCTTCTCCACGCGCAGGATCTCGTCACCGGTTTCGGCCCGCTCGTGGACGCTCGCGGCAGCCTCGGCACTCACGCGACTGCCTCCGAGAACTTGGACTTACGACCGATCAGCTCTTCCGAGAAGTGACACGCGCTCTGGTGCGCGGAGCCCTCGACGGGAGCGAGCGGGGGGTTCTCCTGCCGGCAGCGCTCGCGTGCGAGGAAGCAGCGAGGGTGAAACGGACAGCCGGGCGGCAGGTTGATCAGCGAGGGCGGCGCACCGGTGATGGGCTCGAGCCACTCCTCGTCCCCGGTCAGCTTCGGCAAGCTGTTCATCAGACCGATCGTGTAGGGGTGCCGTGGCGACCGGAAGATCGCCTCGACGGTCCCCGACTCGACGATGTGTCCCGCGTACATCACGAGGACGCGGTCGCACATCTCCGCCACGATCCCCAGGTCGTGCGTGATCAGGATGGTCGCAGCTTCGGTCTCATGCTGCACGCGCTTCAGCACCTCGAGGACCTGCGCCTGGATCGTCACGTCGAGCGCCGTGGTCGGCTCGTCGGCGATCAGGAGCGACGGTGAGTTGGCAATCCCCATCGCGATCATCGCGCGTTGGCGCATGCCGCCGGAGAACTCGTGCGGGAACTGCGTGTACCGCGTCTCGGGATTCGGGACGCCGACGAGCCTCAGCAGCTCGATGATCCTCTGCTTCACCTCGTCATCCTTCTTGTCCGGATAATGCGTCTTGATCGCCTCGCCGAGCTGGCGGCCGACGGTGAGGACGGGGTTGAGCGAGGTCATCGGGTCCTGGAAGACCATCGCGACCTCGTTGCCGCGAACCTTGCGCAGCTCCTTCTTCTTCAGCCTGAGCAGGTCGCGGCCCTTGAACATCGCCGTGCCGCTGGCGATCCGCCCGGGCGGCATGGGAATCAGGCCGAGCAGGGCGAGCGTCGAGACGCTCTTGCCGGAGCCGGACTCGCCCACGATCCCGAGGATCTCGCCGGGGAAGAGATCGTACGAGACGCCGTCCACGGCATGGACGACCCCGTCCTCGGTCCTGAACTCCACGACGAGGTCTTTGATCGAAAGAATCGGCTCAGGCACGAATCCTCCGCTGCTGCGGGTCGAGCGCGTCTCGGAGACCGTCGCCGACGAAGTTCACACAGAGCACGATCAGGACGATCAGCAAGCCCGGGAAGATCGTCAGCCACCACTGCACGGGATAGTTCTGCCCGTTGGCGACGAGTGCCCCGAGTGACGCGGTCGGCGGCTGGATGCCGAAGCCGAGGAAGGAGAGCGCAGCCTCCGTCAGGATCGCGGTTCCCACCGCCAGTGTGCCGTTGACGATGACCGGCCCGAGCGTGTTCGGGAGGATGTGCCGGAACATGATCCGAGCGTCGCCGGCTCCCGACGCCTTCGCGGCCTCCACGTACTCCTTCTCGCGCAGGGAGAGGAAGACTCCGCGCACGACGCGGGCGATGCCCGTCCAGAAGAAGGCGGCGAGGATGATGGAGATGGTCCACTGGCTCCCACCGCCGAGCAGCGCCGTGACAGCGAGCAGGATGGCGAGCGCCGGCAGCGTCAACACGAGGTCGGTGATGCGCATGAGCAGGTTGTCGAGCAAGCCGCCGAAGTAGCCGGCGACCGCACCGACGATCAGGCCGAAGATCGACGAGACGACCGCGACGAAGACACCGACCTCGAGCGAGGTGCGGATCCCATAGATCACGCGGCTGAACTCGTCGGCTCCGATGCCGTCGGTGCCGAAATAGTGCTTGTCGACCGTCGTCGGCGGGTGCAGGATGTTGTTCAGGTCGATCGCGGCGTACGAGTACGGCGCAACGAAGTTCGCGAAGATGCCGGCGCCGAAGATGATGATCAGCCCGACCAGCCCGGCCACCGCGAGGCGGTGACGGAAGAAGCGCATGCGCGCGTACGACCACTGGCTGCGGACCTTGAGCTCGAGGCCGGCCGCGGCGGTGTCGTCGACGCCGGGGTCCATCCCGACCGCAGTGTCGATTCCCGCATCGGGAGCGAGCGGCTGACCGCCTGCCACCGTGGGCGCGGTCGGTACGAGCCCCGAGCTGCCGTCGGGCCGAGTGAACTCAGTCATAGCGGATGCGTGGGTCGAGGAAGCCGTACGCGATGTCGGCGATCAGATTGAAGAGGATGATGATCACCGCGGTGACGAGCAGGTAGGCCATGACTTCATAGGTATCGCCCTGCCCGAGCGCCAGCACGAAGTAATGGCCCATGCCGTCGAGGGTGAAGACCGTCTCGGTCACGATCGCACCGCCGAGCAGGCCACCGATGTTGAGGGCGGCGACGGTCGTGATCGGGATCAGCGCGTTGCGGAAGACGTGGCGCATGACCACCTTCCGCTCCCTCACGCCCTTTGCACGCGCGGTTCGCACGTAGTCGCTGTTGATCACGTCGAGCATCGACGCGCGCATGTAGCGGCTGTAGAGCGCGAAGCTGACCACAAACAGCGTGATCACCGGCAGCACGAGATGCTGCAGCCGGTCGACCGACCAGGCCGGCCCCCCGGGCACGGTGTTCAGACCCGACGTGTAGACGATCCGGACGTGCCAGTGGTTGTAGACGTCGACGAAGAGAATCTGCAGAACGAGCGCGAGCCAGAAGACCGGCATCGCAAAGCCGAGGAAGCTGAGCGACGTGAACGAGTAATCGAACAACGAGTACTGGCGAATCGCCGAGTAGATGCCCACGGCGATCCCGATCACGATGGCGAGCGACTCGGCGATGATGATCAACTGCGCCGTGTGGCCCATCGTGCGCGTGATGTCCGGCCAGATCGGCTTCAGCGTGATGAGGGACTTGCCGAGCTTGTCCGTAAAGATCGCCTCGACCCAGTAGAAGTAGCGCACGACCACGGGCTTGTCGAGGTGGTTCTGGTGGATGAGCAGGTTGAGCAGATGCTGGCTGAGCCGGGGGTTCGACCGCGCCGAGACAAGTGGGTTCGCGGCGTACGAGACGAAGAGAAAGCTGAAGAACGTCGAGAAGAACAGGACCGGGATGCTGTAGAGAACCCGTCTGGCGATGTAGGTAAGCATCGGATTCCTTCTCGTAGCTTGATAGAGCCCGGATCCGCGCCTGCCGGGTGGCGGGCGCGGATCCGGTTACTACGTTCCTACTTGCTGCAGAGAGGCTAACTAACCTAGCCGCTCCACTTCCAGCTCTCAGCGTTCCAGAGCGGACCCACGCTGGTCGGGTTGTCGGAAGCCGACATGCCCTTGATCTTGCTGTTCCAGAAGAGGAACGAGGGGCGGGCGTACAGCGGGATGATCGCCACGTTGCTCGAGACGAGCTTCGCCGCGGCCTGGTAGTCCGCCGTCCGCTTCTTCGCGTTGAGCTCATGGTCGCCCTTCTTCATGAGCTTGTCGACCTTCTTGTTGCAGTAGTTCTTGTAGTTCTGACCACCGGTGGTCTTGCCAACGCACTGGTAGATGGCGTCCCAGCCGGACGGGTCAGGTGTACCGGTGAAGGCGTACTCCGCCAGGTCGAAGGCACCCGTCGGCAGCAGGTTCGTGAAGAAGTCCGGCTGCGCGTTGTAGCAGTGGGTGTCGAGCTTGATGCCGATCGCCTTCTCCTGCTGGATGAACGCAGGGATGGCGACGTTGCAGCGTGCCGGAGCGGTGGTCGAGTAGAAGTTGATCTCCGCCTTGTGACCGCCGCACGTCCAGTAGTTGTTGTTGCCGTTGGACGGCTTGTTCGGCCCGCCCTTGCAACCGTGCTTCTTCAAGAGAGCGATCGCCGCAGCCGGCTTGAAGTTGTACTTCCCGAAGTACTGGTACTTCTTCGCAGTCGCCAGCTTGCCGATCGTGTAGAACGGGTTGTTCAGCGGCTTGATGGTGTTCGCGGGCAGGACGCCGTTGTAGACCGCGTTGATCACGGGCTGCCGGTTCATCCCCATCGCAAGCGCCTGATTGAACCAGGACTTCTTCAGGAGGTAGGCACCGTTGGCCGTGTGGGTTCCCCCTGCGGCACTCTTGGCGGCCCCGAACTCGACGTCGATGTGCTCCTGCGTGAAGCCGGGAACGATCTTGTGCGCGACGCCGCTCTTGTGGAGGAGGGCGGCCATCGACGTGATCGGCTGACCCGGATAGATCGCGTCGACCTCGCCGGCACTCATCGCGTTGATCTCGGACGCCTCGTCGGTGTAGAGCTTGCCGACGATCGTCGTGACAGCCGGCTTCTTGCCGTACCACTTGTTGTTGGACTTGAGGATCAGGCCTGCGCCCGGCGTCCAACTCGCGAGGTAGTACGGGCCATCCGAGATCGGCTTCTTGTCGGGATAGCCGCAGACGCAGTCGGACCAGAACGTGTTGAACGGCTGGTTCCCGAGCGCCTTCTTCGGGTAGATGTAGCCGAACAGGTCCTTGTAGTCGGCGAACGGCTTCTTCCAGAAGAAGGTGACCTGCTTCTTGCCGTGCACCTTGGACCGCGTGATCTGGTCGTAGCCGACGGTGGAAGCAACGTTGTTGCCCGGCTTGATGATCTGCTTCCAGGTGTAGATGTAGTCCGCCGCGGTCACCGGGAACGGCTTGTGGCCGATCCAGTTCCAGTTCGCGTCCTTGCGAATCGTGATCGAGAGCGAGTGCTTGGTGGCCTTGACCTTCGACGCGAGGTCGAGGATGTACTTGCCCTTGTTGCTGATGGTGTAGTTGCCGCGGATGATGGGCGTCTCGCCGAAGTACGCGGCCCAGGCGCCGGTGAAGTCCTGGTTGTTGAGGTTGAATCCGCCGGCGTCCTGCTCCATGGCGAAGTTGACAGTCTTCTTCGCCTGGCGCGCAGCGGGTGTCCGCGGGACGCTCGCAAGCCCCTTCGCGAACGAGGACTTCGCGACAGACTGCGAGCTCGTGGTCGTCCTCATGGCGGCAGCGGAGCTCGCCAGTGCAAGCACGGCTACTACAGCCGCTGCCGCGAGGAACCAGACCCTTCTGTGCATTGCGTTCCCTCCGTTAGGTGTGCGCCCGGAGCCCTCGACGGCGGCGCCAGCTCGCTCCGACACTCGATGAGCGTCCGTCATTGCCCTAAGACGACGGTTGGGTAGCTTAGTTAGCGCCCGAGCAGAAAGTCGAGGTCCCTCCCTCTCCAGAGGGGGCCTGGATGAGCCGCTATAGGGCGCGGAACGGACCCTGCACCGCGATGCCGGCCGGCGACCGGGTCGGCAGGCTCTTGAAACCGAGCCGCTGCACCTCGAGGCCCGTGACCGCCGGCGCGCTCACCTGCGGCGAGACGTCGCTGGAACGGACGGACTGGCCGGAGCCGGGCGCGAGGGAGTGGGAGGCGCCGAGCACGGCCACGAGACTCGCCGCAGCGGCGGCCACGAGCGCTACGGGCGCCGATGCCCGCGCGCGCCGGCGCCGCGGCATCGCAAAGCCGATCGCCGGCTCCGCCGGCTGGGCTTCCCGCAGCCGGTGCGTCAGGCCCTGCACCGCTTCCGCCCACGCGGAGCAGGCAGGGCAGACCGAAACGTGCATCTCGAGGGAGTCGAGCTCGTGCTCCGTCAGCTCACCGTCAAGCTGAGCGGAAATCGACTCGCGCACGCGCGCACACTCTGTGGCTGAAAAAGACACCTTCTCCTCAGATCTTCTGACGGGACGTTGTTAGGAAAGTTAGCCGCGCTCGGCTGTCAGGCCGGCGAACCAGTCGAGAGCCTCGGGATTTGCGAGCGAGTCGCGGCTCGCCACCTCGTCGGGCGGCGCCCCCATCAGGAGGCGCTTCACCGGCACCTCGAGGATCTTCCCCGAGAGGGTGCGCGGGATCTCGGGAGCTGCGAGCACCGCGTCCGGAACGTGGCGCGGCGAGCAATCTTCGCGGATCCGGCCGCGGATCTCCGCTTCGAGCCCGTCCTCGAGGATGGCGCCGTCGCGCAGGACGACGAACAGCGTCATGCGGCTTCCCTCCCCGTCCGGGACGTCGACGACGAGCGCGTCGAGAACCTCGTCGAGCGCGAGGACGCTGCGATACAGCTCGCTCGTCCCCATCCGCACGCCGCCCCGGTTGATCGTCGCGTCGGAGCGGCCGGTGATGATCGCGGTGCCGCGCTCGGTGATCTCGATCCAGTCGCCGTGGCGCCAGACACCCGGAAACGTGGAGAAGTAGCTCTCGCGATAGCGCGACCCGTCCTCGTCGCCCCAGAGATAGAGAGGCATGGAGGGCATGGGCTCGGTGATGACGAGCTCGCCGACGTCGCCCACCAGCGGGCGCCCGTCCTCGCTCCAAGCCTCGACCTTCGCGCCGAGCGCCCGCGCCTGCAACTCGCCGCGGTAGACCGGGAGCGTGGGGACTCCGCCGACGAAGGCCGTGCAGACGTCGGTGCCGCCGGAGGTGGAGAAGAGCCAGACGTCCTCGCCGAGCCGGTCGCGCACCCAGTCGAAGCCTTCCGGGGCGAGCGGCGATCCGGTCGAGCCGACGCTGTCCAGGCGAGAGAGGTC
>Ga0308176_10002271_pt1 | contig 12047 bp, 15 predicted proteins | sample PhyCR2_3_FD_203890 | JGI IMG/M metagenome (GOLD analysis project Ga0308176, IMG submission 203890) | Soil microbial communities from UC Gill Tract Community Farm, Albany, California, United States - DLSLS.C.R2 | ecosystem: Environmental > Terrestrial > Soil > Agricultural land | place: USA... | reverse complement strand
GCCGCGAATGGCGGCTTCGACCCGCTGCGTGACCTGCGTCTCCATCTCATTCGGAGCGGCGCCGGGCTGCGAGACCGAGACGATCGCCGCCGGGAAATCGATGTCCGGCGCGTTGTTCACCTGCATGCGCGCGAAGGCGATCAGGCCCGCCAGCATCAGCCCGACGAAGAGCACGATCGGGAAGACCGGGTTGCGAATGCACCAGGAGGAGACGTTCCGGAAATTCATGACCTTGCGACTCTCTAAGCGCTTACCGCGCTGCTTCGCGCCTCGGATTGACCTTCTGGCCCGGGTTCAGGAACGGACCCGCCGAGAGGACGACCGCTTCGTTGCCGGCGAGGCCCGAGGCGATCGTCACGCCGTTGTCGTTGACGGTCCCGATCTTGATGTCGCGGCGCTCGATCTCGTTCTTGCCGTTGACGATGTAGACGTAATTGCCGCGCTCATCGCTCAGCACCGCGCTTTGCGGCAGCACCGGAGCGGTGGTCGAACCCGCCGTAATACGGGCCTCGGCGAAGCCGCCTGGCTTCACCGCCGGCGTGTACGGAATCTGAACGCGGACCTGACCCAGGCGGGACTGCGGATCGATCACCGGCGCGACCTGCCAGACGGTGCCGGCGATGTTCGCCTGCGCGCCGACCGGAGTGACGGTGGCGGGCATGCCGGCATGCACGAAGGCGAGATCCTGCTGCGAGAGCTGCGCCTGCATCTCCATCAGCCCGCCCTCGGCGAGGCGGAACAAGGCGCCTGACCCCGGGCTGACAACCTGACCAACCTCGACGTTGCGCGCGAGGATCAGGCCGGCAGTCGGCGCGAGCACGTTGAGCTGGCCGATCTGCGCACGGGTGGCGTTGAGCTGCGCCTGTGCGACGCGGACCTGCGCATTGGCCGCATCCCGGCTCGCGCGTTTCGAATCGATCTCGGCCTTGGACACGAAGCCGCGGCCCTGAAGCGCGATCGCGCGGTCGTAGTTGGATTGCGCAAGCGCGGCATCGGCCCGGGCGGCCTGGACCTGCGCGGCGAGCTGCGCCGCCTGCTGCGTCTGGACGGAGCGGTCGACGACGGCGAGCACCTGTCCGGCGCGCACCCAGGTCCCGGCGTCGGCAGCCACGCGAATGACGCGACCGCCCTGGCCGGCGATGCCGATCGGCTGATCACGCTTTGCCGCGAGCGGGCCGCTGGCGACGATGGTCCTACCGACTTGACTCTGGCCAGGGACGACGACCGTGACGCTCGGAACCTGGCCCGCGCTCTTGGCGGCGGCGGCTTTCTGATCGCTGGCGTTCGAGCCGTGGCGCATGAACATCGCCGCGCCGATGGCGACTAGGACAACGAGCAGCACGGCCGCGATGATTACCCACCGGCGGCCCTGAGAGCGGTCTGTCACCACCAACGTATCGGAGGTGCGGATCGAGGTTTCGCGGTTCATCATTCCCCTGCCAAGCTTTGCGAATCTCTTCGGTTGGTGCCGTTAGCGACTGTATTACCCGAATAAAGCACCCCATGCAACTGGAGCCTTCGAGGTTAACAATCGCTACTGCTTTTCGACTAACGGTGGCACTAGTCCCCCCAGCGCGCGTTGCGGCGCTTAGAACATCAGTCGGATGAACGACAGAAGAATAAGGGAGGCAACATGCACAGCTATGGAATCATCGGCTGGATCATCATCGGCGGCCTCGCCGGAGCAATCGCCAAGCTGTTGATGCCGGGGCGGGATCCCGGCGGCTGCATCATCACCATCCTGCTTGGAATCGCTGGCGCGCTGATCGCCGGCTGGATCGGCCACGCGGTCGGCTGGTACAACACAGGAGAGGGTGCCGGTTTTCTCGCGGCGATCGTCGGGGCATTCGTCATTCTGCTGATCTACCGCCTGATCATGCGCGGCAGGACCTGAGGCTCCCGTTCAGCGAACAGCCATGGCGCGCGAATGATCGTTGCGCCATGGTTACGACTGCTTCGGGGAACGAGACGATGAGAAAGACGATCATTACGGCGCTGTTGCTCGGCGCCGCGGTTCTGCCGGCTGAAGCCCAAGCGCAGCAAGCCACAATCAATCAGACGATTGCCGGAACGCGCTTGGACGTGACCGCCACCGGCGAGGTTAGCCGGGTGCCCGATGTCGCGATCATTTCCGCCGGCGTGGTCTCGCGCTCTGCGACCGCGAGCGCTGCACTGCAGGACAGCGCGGAGCGCATGCAGCGCGTTCTGTCCGCACTGAAGCGCGCGGGAGTGGCCGACCGGGACGTCCAAACGAGCAACGTCAGCCTCAATCCGGAATATCGCTACCAGGACAATCAGTCGCCGCAGCTGGTCGGCTACACGGCTTCGAACAGCGTGAGCATCCGGTTCCGCGACATCCGGAACTCCGGGAAGATATTGGATGCTCTGGTCGCGCAGGGGGCCAACCAGATCAACGGGCCGAGCCTGATCGTCGACAAGCCGGAAGCGGCGCTCGACGAAGCCCGGACAAAGGCGGTGGCCATCGGGCGAGCGCGCGCGGACCTGTATGCGCGGTCGCTCGGTATGCGCATCGTCAGGGTCGTCGCGGTAAACGAAAGTAGCGGCTATTACGCACCTCCGCCGCCGGCCCCTCCAGTGGCGATGATGGCGCGTGGCGAAAGGGATTCGTCGCCGGTGCAGCCGGGCGAGCAGAAGATCCAGGTCAACCTGGCGATGACGTTCGAGCTTCAGTAAACATAGAAAAGGCCACGCAGCTCAACGCTGCGCGGCCTCAATCTTCAGTTCGCTTCGCGTCTTTATCGGACTGTGCCCCTGCGGATCAGGTTCACGATCGCAAGCAGGATGATTGCGCCAAGCAGCGCATAAAGGAACGTCTCGATGGTAATCCCGGCGTTCATGTTGCGGCCAAATAGCAGGCCGGCGATGACCGCGCCGATGATCCCGACGACGATATTCAAAACGATGCCCTGCTGAGCATCGGTACGCATGATCAGACTGGCCAGCCAGCCGCAGATACCACCGACGATCAGCCAAACGATGATGCCAATCATGAGCTTCTCCCTCCTGTTCTCGTGACCGCCTGACGCATGGCGGCGATCATTCCGGCACCACAGACGCGCGATGCATGCCTGTTGTTCCGGATTCGGAAGGGTCTGTCCACAATTTTGGTTAACGCAGGCCGCGTTTAATGGCCTGAAACCTAGATAGATGCTTGCAAGTAACGAGTTAGGCGAGGCGCAGCTTAGTAGCGCTGCTGACGCTCGTACTGGTCGCGATATTGCTTGATGCGCGTCACGCGCAAACCGGGCATTCCGCTGCGGTCGACGGCGCGCTGCCAGCTCGTGAATTCCTCGAGGCTGAGCGAGTAGCGCTTGCACGCGTCATCGACGCTCAGGAGACCCCCGGCGACGGCCGCAACGACCTCTGCCTTGCGGCGCACGACCCAGCGCGTCGTGCCGGCAGGCGGCAACGAGTCCAGCGTCAGCGGCTCGCCGAGGGGTCCGATGACCTGGGCCGGACGAATCTTCTGGTTCTCGAGCATTCCGTCACACCTGCTTAATCATTGACACTGCACTGCTGTTTAATCCCTGCGCTTAAAAATATTCTGAAACGCGCTGGTTAATCGCCCGGTAGTTGGTCCTTACGTTCACTTAACCCTGACTCGTTCTCGGCGAAGGCGCCGCGGAGGCGCTTGACCGCCTCCTGCCAGCCTTCGCTTGCAGACAAGGCACAGGCGATCGCGTCATCGCGCAGCTGCGCATTGCTCTCCTCGAAATTGCCGAGGAGAGTGAGTAGGTCATCAAGGCTGAGCGGTTCTTTCGCGTTTCCGCGCAAGTCCCTCTCGTAACGCGCCAAACCAGCCCCCCTCGCTGCCACTTCATCAGCTTGGTCTAGGCGGGGATGGTGAAATTCGGGTAAAGAACGGTGAAACCGACCTCCAATGCGGATTGATTTTCAGCTCGGCCGCCCCTCGGGCGACGCCCGAATCGTCGTTGCCATGTCGGGCGGCGTCGACAGCTCTGTCACGGCTGCGCTCGCTGCGCAGACCGGGGCCGAGGTGATCGGGGTCACGCTGCAGCTTTACGATCATGGCGAGGCCGTGCGGCGCAGCGGCGCCTGCTGCGCGGGGCAGGACATCTACGATGCGAGCCAAGTGGCAGAGCGGCTGGGGATCGCGCATTACGTGCTCGATTACGAAAGCCGCTTTCGCGAGGGCGTGATCGAGCGCTTCGTCGACGAATATGCGCATGGCCGGACGCCGGTGCCGTGCGCGTCGTGCAACCAGGGCGTGAAGTTCGTCGACCTCGTGGCGTTTGCGCGCGAGCTCGGCGCCGATTGCCTGGCGACCGGCCATTATGTCCGGCGCGTCGTCAACGGCGACCGGGTCGAGCTGCACAAGGGAGCGGACCCGCGGCGCGACCAGAGCTACTTCCTCTACGGAACGACGCGCGAGCAGCTCGATTTCGTTCGCTTCCCGTTGGGCGATCTACCCAAGGACGAGGTGCGGCGGATCGCTGCCGAGATCGGCCTGGAGGTCGCGGCCAAGCCGGACAGCCAGGATATCTGCTTCGTTCCCGATGGCGATTATGCCTCGCTGGTGAAGCGCGTGCGGCCGGAGACGGCGGCGCCCGGCGACATCGTCGATCTCCATGGCCGGGTGCTCGGCTCGCATCGCGGAGTTGTGCACTTCACCGTCGGCCAGCGGCGTGGGATCGAGGTCGGGGGCCAGAGCGAGCCGCTTTACGTCCTGCGCATCGAACCGGATGAGCGGCGCATCGTGGTCGGCCCCAGGCGAGCGCTCGCGGTCGCATCGATGCGCGTCGCCGACTGGAACTGGATCGCGGAAGCTCAGGAAGAGGTCGGCATCAAGGTGCGCTCGCTCGCGCCAGCTGTGCATGCGCGACGTGATGGCGAGTGGATCCACTTCGACCAGCCGGAATTCGGTGTCGCGCCGGGTCAGGCGGCCGTCGCCTATGAGGGCACGCGCCTGCTGGGCGGCGGGTGGATCGCCGAAACTTTGCCCGCGTCACGAGGCATGGTGGATGCCGCCGCCGCGTAGTGCCGGCATTCTTCTATTCCGTCAGCGGGACGGAGCGACCGAAGTGTTGCTGATCAAGCCCGGCGGGCCGTTCTGGCGGAACAAGCATGTGGGCGCATGGATGATCCCGAAGGGGCGGGTCGAACCCGGCGAGGCGCCCGCCGAAGCTGCCTTGCGGGAGTTCGAGGAGGAGACGGGGACGCGGCTCACGGCCGTGCCGTTTCCGCTGGCGAAAGTGCGGCAGGCGGGCGGCAAATGGGTCGAGGCATTCGCGCTGGAAGGCGATCTTGATGCGGACGCCATTGTGTCCAACGCGTTCGAGGTCGAGTGGCCGCCACGCAGCGGCCGGATCGAACTGTTCCCGGAAGTGGAGCTGGCGCGATGGATGCGCATTCCTGAAGCGCGCGCGCTGATGCTGCCGAGCCAGCTGCCGCTGATCGACGCGCTTGAGCAAAAGCTGCGAAGCTAAATCTGGAAGTTGCCGACGATGACGGTGTGGCAGCGCCCGCCGAGGACGACGCGGTCTCTTTCCACTCGGCCGTGGAGGACGCCCCCGCGGGCGCTCGCCTGTAGCGCGGTCATCTCGGCCCGGCCGAGACGTTCCGCCCAATAGGGCACGAGCGCCGCGTGGGCCGATCCTGTCACGGGATCCTCATCGATGCCGAGGTAGGGGACGAACACGCGGCTGACGATGTCTTCGCTCTGCCCGCGGGCGGTGACGACGGCCATGCGCCGGATGTTCTTGAGTGCGGCGTAGTCGGGTTTCACTGCGCGCACGGCAGCTTCGTCGGCGACCTCGATGATCGCGGCGTCGTTGCACCCTTCCGCCCGCCATGCTGGCGAATCGGCCAGTCCCAGAGCCCGGTTCAGCTCTGGCTCGCGCACTTCGATCAGCTGGGCCGCTGGCAGATCGAGTTCGAGCAGATCGTCGCGCCGGCTGACCTGCAGGATGCCCGATCGCGTTGAGAAGCGGACGGGGTCGCTGTGGATCAGCACGTGCCCGGACGCGATCGTCGCATGGCCGCATAGATCGACCTCCGCTGCGGGCGTGAACCAGCGCAGATCATAGTCGGCATCGCCCCGCTCGCTTGGGATCGTGAATGCGGTTTCGCTCAGATTGTTCTCGGCGGCGATCGCCTGCAGCGTGGCATCGTCGAGCCACCGTTCGAGCGGCATCACAGCGGCGGGATTTCCGGTGAGCGGACGCTCGGCGAAGGCGTCAACCTGAAAGAAGGGGATGCTGCTCAAGAGGCTTGCTCCGTGATTTCCTGCGGCAGGAGGGTTTCGCGGTCGACCTGGCCTTCGGGATCGACGTGGATCAGGATTTCCGTGTCGGGGAAGCGCTGCTGCAACTCCTCCTCCACCCGGTCCAGTCGGTCGTGAGCTTCCTGCACGGTCCAGTTTGCGGGCACCCAAACGTGAAACTGAACGAACCGCAACGTGCCGCTCTTGCGCGTGCGCAGATCGTGAAGGCCGCGAAGCTCGTCGAACCGGGCGGCTGCGGCGAGAAACTCCTGTCGCTCCTCCTCAGGCCACTCGCGGTCCATCAGCTGGTGGATCGCTTCGCTGGACGCGCGGAATGCGCCCCACGACAGCCACAAGGCGATGCCGATGCCGAACAACGCGTCCGCGCCGGTGACGTGGAAGGCCTGGTCGAGCACGAGCGCCACGATGACCGAGCCGTTGAGGAACAGGTCCGACTTGTAATGGACGTTGTCGGTCTTGATTGCGACCGAGCCGGTCCGGTCGATCACTCGCTTCTGATACCAGAGCAAAGCGAATGTCAGGACGATCGCCACCAGGGAGACGATGATGCCGGTGCCCATCGCCTCGGTCTTGCCGCCCTGGATCAGCCGGTCGACCGCGCGCCAAAGGATCCCGACGGCCGACACACTGATGAGCGCAACCTGCGCGAGGGCGACTAGCGCCTCCGCCTTGCCGTGGCCGAAGCGGTGATCGAGGTCGGCGGGTTGCGCGGCGATGCGCACCCCGGCGAGCGTGGTGAGGCTGGCGATGACGTCGAGAGCGGTGTCGGCGAGCGAGCCGAGCATCGCGGTCGAATCGGTAAGGTAGGCCGCCCACGCTTTTGCAACGAGAAGGAACAATGCCATTGCGACGCTGGCGATCGCCGCGCGCGAGGAATGGACGCTATGCTCTGCGGCGGTTTTCGCCGTGGTCATGGGTAGAGCAGCCCTTCGCTCCAGCCTTCGCCAGCGCGAACGAACAACCGGCGCTCGTGCAGCCGGAAGGGCCGGTCGCTCCAGAACTCGATGCGTTCGGGCACGACCCGATACCCGCCCCAATGCGGCGGGCGCGGGATGTCCTGCCCCTCGAACCGCGCCTTCAATTCTTCGAACCGGCGCTCAAAGGTTGCTCGTCGGTCGAGAGCGCGAGACTGGTCCGAAGCCCAAGCGCCGAGCTGCGAATCGCGGGCACGGGACGCGAAATAGGCATCGGCCTGAGCGGCGGGCACGCGTTCGACCGGTCCTTCGACGCGCACCTGCCTGCGCAGCGACTTCCAGTGAAAAAGGAGAGCTGCGCGCGGGTTGGCCGCGAGCTGCTCGCCCTTGGCGCTTTGCTCGTTTGTGTAGAAGACGAAGCCTACCGGCCCGTGCCCCTTTAGAAGGACCATCCGAACTGCGGGTTGGCCGGACGCATCGGCTGTGGCAAGCGCCATGGCTTCCGGATCGTTGACTTCAGACGCGCGCGCTTCGCTGAACCATAGTTCGAAGAGGGCGATCGGGTCGGTCATTCGTCGGCCTTAGGCTTGGCCTCCGCGGAACGGCAACCCATCTGGTCAGGCAGTGCGCACTGCGGCATGTGAGGGATATGGCTCTGGACCTCTATCAACGCTTGGGATTGAAGCGCGGCGCGACCGAGGCGGAGATCAAGAAGGCCTATCGAAGCCTCGCCAAGCAGCTCCATCCCGATCGGAACAAGGACAAACCGGACGCGGCGAAGCGCTTCGCCGAGGTAACGCAGGCGTACGATCTGCTGTCCGACAAGGACAAGCGGGCGCAGTACGACCGGGGCGAGATCGACGAGGACGGCAATCCCAAGATGCCGTTCGGGTCCGGTTTCGGCGGCTATTCGCGGGGCGCCGGCGGCGGTCCTCAGCCGGGGGCTGGCGGTCCGGGCTTCGAAAATTTCAATTTCGGCAATGGTGAGACCGCCGATCTCAGCGACCTTTTCGAAGGCCTCTTCGGGGCGGCGAGTGGCCGGGGCGGCGGGCAAGGCGGTGGCGGCTTCGGCGGATTTCGCCAACGCACGCGCGCCGCGCAGAAGGGCGCGGATGTCGCTTACCGGCTCAAGGTGCCATTCGAAGACGCGGTGGCATCGAAGCCGCAGCGGATCACCCTTGCCGACGGTAAGACGATCGACCTCAAGCTGCCGCAGGGCCTCGAGGACGGAACCAAGATCCGCCTGGCGGGGAAGGGCGAGGAGGGGCCCGCTGGACGCGGCGACGCCATCGTCACGATCGAGATCGCGCCGCACCGCTTCTTCACGCGTGAGGGCAGCAATATCCGCCTGAACCTTCCCGTGACGCTGAAGGAGGCGGTGCTGGGCGGGAAGGTGAAGGTTCCGACACCCGAAGGCCCCGTCATGCTGACCGTGCCGAAGGGCACGACGTCGGGCAAGATCCTGAGGCTCAAGGGACGCGGCTTCACCGCACGGGACGGCAAGCGCGGAGACCAGCTCGTCAGCATCGAGATCGATGTTCCGGCGGGCGATGCCGAGCTGGAGAAGTTCGCCGAACGCTGGAGCGGCGGCGGCAACCCGCGTGCGAGCCTCGGAGTCTAGCGCCGGCGGATGCGCGACGTTTCACCCGTTTCGCCGGAATCCCGGCGCAAGCGCCTCGCCAGCATGCGCGCGGCCTTCGGGACGGAGGTCGAGGAGAAGCTCAAGCCGCGGCTGACGCCTTGGGAGGTGGTGAAGCGGGTCGCGGTCGGCGTCTACAACGACGGATTCATTCACGCCGGGAATCTCGCCTATCTGTCGATTGTCGCGCTTTTCCCCTTCTTCATCGTCGCGGCCGCCGTCGCCCACCTCTTCGGCCAATCGCAGGACGCGATGCTGACCGTGACAAACGTCCTCCGGCGCCTGCCCCCTGACGTCGCATCGACTTTGCAGGAACCCATCAACGAGGTGCTCACCGTCCGCACCGGCAAGCTTTTGTGGTTTGGCGCGATCGTCGGGCTTTGGACTGCAACGAGCTTTGTCGAGACGATCCGCGATATTCTGCGCCGCGCCTATGGCGTGAAGTTCTGCGCACCCTTCTGGGAATACCGGCTCGGGTCGATCCTTCTGATCTTGGGCTCGGTTCTGCTCCTGATGATCGCGTTCGCGGTGAGCGCGGCAATGACCATCGCCCACCATTACGTCATCGAATGGTTCCCGCTGGCGCAGAACGTCGGCCACGCGCTCGGGCTGTACCGGTTCGTTCCGGCAGTGACTTTGTTCGCCACCTTTTATGCATTGTTCTTCGCCCTGACGCCGTCGCGCTACCGAAGGGCGGGATGCCGCAAGTGGCCCGGGGCCTTGCTAACCACCGTCTGGTGGCTCGGCACCGTGGAGATACTTCCGAGCGCTCTCGGCATGTTCGGCGGATACAGCCGGACCTACGGCAGCCTCGCCGGGGTGATGATCGCCCTGATCTTCTTCTTCGTCGTGGGGCTCGGCGTCGTCATCGGTGCGGAGCTGAACGCGGCGCTGGCGGAAAGCGGCGCCACCGCGCTAAAGGGCGAGGTCTATACCGGGCCGTACACCGACGAACTTGAGGTCGAGGAGCCGCAGCCCGGTGAAGACGTAGAGCCGGTGCTGCAGAGAGAGGGGCCGCAACTTTGACAGGATTGATGCAGGGCAAGCGCGGGTTGATCATGGGGCTTGCCAATGACCGTTCGCTGGCGTGGGGCATTGCGCGCGCGGTCGCCCGGCAGGGCGGTGAGCTTGCGTTTTCGTATCAAGGCGAAGCGCTGGAGAAACGCGTGCGGCCGCTGGCGGCGGAGCTCGGGTCCGACATGCTGGTCGACTGCGACGTCTCCGACATGAAGGCGCTCGACAAGACGTTCGATGCTCTGAAGGAGCGCTGGGACCGTCTCGACTTCGTGGTGCATGCGATCGGCTATTCGGACAAGAACGAGCTGCGCGGTAAGTTCGTCGATACGTCGATGGACAATTTCCTGATGACCATGAACATCTCGGTCTACAGCTTCGTCGCGGTGGCGCAGCGGGCGCGCAAGCTGATGAGCGAGGGCGGGTCGCTTCTGACGCTGACCTACTACGGTGCCGAAAAGGTCATCCCTCACTACAACGTGATGGGCGTGGCCAAGGCAGGGCTGGAATCCTCGGTGAAGTATCTGGCCGCCGACCTCGGTCCGGAAGGCATTCGCGTGAACGGGATCTCCGCGGGCCCGATCAAGACCCTCGCCGCCAGCGGCATCGGCGACTTCCGCTACATCATGAAGTGGAACGAATATAATTCGCCGCTGCGCCGCAACGTCACGATCGAGGACGTGGGCGGCGCGGGGCTGTATTTGCTGTCGGACCTGGCATCGGGCGTTACCGGCGAGATACACCATGTCGATGCCGGCTATAACGTGGTCGGCATGAAAGCCGAGGACGCTCCCGACATTTCGACGGTCTGATGCCGAATGTCGCGCGCCATGTCCGGGTGACGGGGCGCGTGCAGGGCGTTTTCTTTCGCGCATGGACGCGCGAGCAGGCTCAGGCGCTCGGCGTTAGCGGCTGGGTGCGCAATTGTCCGGATGGCCGGGTCGAGGCTCACGTCGAGGGTGAAGCGGCTGCAGTCGATCAGATGGTGGAGCGGCTACGCAGCGGGCCATCGGCTGCGCAGGTCGAGGACCTCAGAACCTGGGACGTCCAGCCTTGCGATTTCGACAGCTTCGACGTCCGGCACTAACTCGCGAAGGGGTCGCGGACGAGGATCGTGTCGTCCCGCTCTGGTGAGGTGCTGACCAGCGCCACGGGGCAGCGGATCAGCTCTTCGATGCGACGGACATATTTGATCGCGCGCGCCGGGAGGTCGGCCCAGCTGCGCGCGCCGCGGGTTGAACCCGGCCAGCCTTCGATCTCCTCGAAGATGGGCTCGACCCGCATCTGATCGGCGGCGTGCGGCGGCAAGTAGTCGAACTTCTCTCCGTCGATCGTGTAGCCGGTGCACATCTTCACCGTATCGAAGCCATCGAGAACGTCGAGCTTGGTCAGGGCGATGCCGGTCACGCCGCTAACCGCGACGGCCTGGCGCACCAGCACTGCGTCGAACCAGCCGCAGCGGCGGCGACGCCCCGTGACGGTGCCAAATTCGTGGCCGCGTTCGCCGAGGCGTTGGCCGATCTCATTGTCCTGCTCGGTTGGGAAGGGGCCGGACCCGACGCGGGTGGTGTACGCCTTGACGATGCCAAGCACGAAACCCGCTGCCGACGGTCCCATGCCGCTGCCGGACCCGGTCGTTCCGGCGACGGTGTTGGAGGATGTCACGAACGGGTAAGTGCCGTGGTCGACGTCTAGGAGCACGCCTTGCGCCCCCTCGAACAGGATGCGCCGTCCGCGCAAGCGCGCTTCGTCGAGGTCGCGCCACGCGGGACGAGCGAACTGGAGCACGAAGTCGGCGATCTCCGCGAGGTCGTTCTTCAGCCGCTCGCGGTCGACCGGCGGCTCGCCGAAGCCCGCTCGGAGCGCATCGTGGTGGGCGCAAAGGCGATCGAGCAGAGGCCCAAGATCCTCCAGACGCTTCAGGTCGCAGACGCGGATCGCCCGGCGACCGACCTTGTCTTCATACGCAGGACCAATGCCGCGGCGAGTGGTGCCGATCTTGCCGGCGCCGCTCGCGTCCTCGCGGAGTGCATCCAGGTCGCGGTGGATCGGAAGGATGAGCGGGCATGTCTCGGCGATCATCAGGATCTCGGGCGTGACCTCTACACCAAGATCGCGCATGCGCTGGACCTCGTCGCGCAGCGCCCACGGGTCGAGCACCACGCCGTTGCCGATCACCGAGGGCGTGCCCCGCACGATTCCCGACGGAAGCAGC
>Ga0308176_10002270_pt1 | contig 12048 bp, 12 predicted proteins | sample PhyCR2_3_FD_203890 | JGI IMG/M metagenome (GOLD analysis project Ga0308176, IMG submission 203890) | Soil microbial communities from UC Gill Tract Community Farm, Albany, California, United States - DLSLS.C.R2 | ecosystem: Environmental > Terrestrial > Soil > Agricultural land | place: USA... | reverse complement strand
TGCAGGATGCCCCCGACTTTGGTGGCGTCCAGAGGGCGAGCCGGCCGCCGGGGGGTCGATCGCTGCGTCAGGCCGCGTTCCTCTAGCTCGGCGGCGAGCTTGCGGTAGCTCCAGTCGCCTGTGGCGTAGGCGATGAAGGCCCAGCGGATCAGTTCGGCGCGGTTGTCCTCATGATCGAGCTCGACGGCCCGGATCTCGCGCCCATCAATGATCTGCCGAACGTTGATGTAGCCGAGCGGGGCCAAGGTCGGCGTTCCTCCCGCCTGGACCTTCTGCACCATGCCCTTAGTGACCTCGTTCGCCAGGTTGCGGCTGTAGAACTCGGCAATCGAACTCATGATGCCGTGCAGCAGCATGCCGCTCGGCGTCTCATCGATGTTCTCGGTGCAGGACACCAGGGTGGCGCCGGCCTGCTGGATGGCCAGGTTGATCTCGACGTCGTCGGCGCGGTTTCGGGCCAGCCGGTCGACCTTGTGCACGATGACGTACTGAACGTCGCGGTGCTCGGCGAGGTAGCGCAACATCCGCTGCAGCTCCGGGCGGTCCGCCGAGCGCGCCGACTCACCGGCGTCGACGAACTCGCTGACGACATAGGCATTCAGCGCCTGGGCTTTCCGTAGACCAGCCTCCCGTTGGGCCGGGATGGAGAAGCCCTCAGCTTCGCCGCCGCGCTCGGCTTGTTCCTTGGTGCTGACCCGGAGGTACAGCACGGCGTGGGCGAGGTCGATCGTGCTCATGCTGGCGTCCCTACGAGAGATGTGGTGGTGGCGGTGGTGCGGTAGTAGCGGCGAGCGGATCGAGCACCGGGTCCGCCGCACCGGACGGTCGCGGTGGATAAGCCGGTCTGCGCCAGTCGGACGGTGACGGCGCGTTCCGATACCTCGAAGTAGTCAGCCAACACCGCCGGCGTTTGGAGGCCGCGGCCGTAGGCGGCTTTCAGATGGCGCCGCGGCATCAGGACGCAGCCGGCGAAGAAGTCGGCAGCCTGCTCGGCCTGCTGGACGCTGGTTCGGCCAGGTCCGCGACGTGGCCGTGGTCGACGATGTGCTTGTACTCGTGCAGCAGTGTGAAGCGCTGGCGCGTCCAGGGCTCCAGGCGATTGAGCGAGATGATCCACTGCTGACCGTCCCAGAAGGAGAGGCCGGAGGTCGGGATCGGCTCGGTGACGACCTTGATCCGCGGTAGCTCGCTGATGATTTCGTTCGGCACGGGAAAGTCCTCGACGCCGGTCAGGCTGAGCAATCGCGTGGCCTGCAATTCAGCGATGCGCAGCGATTCGCTGAACGTCGTCCGGCGAGCCGGGCGTAGAGCACGCAGTCTGGACAGGACGCTGCGTCCCTCGGCCACGTCATATCTCTTCATCGCTCCCTCCTTTCCATTGCTTACTCGTCTTCGCCGTCTCGCGGTCCCTGGGCCTCTCTGCTGAGCCGTTCGACGTAGCGCTCGACCTTGGCCAGGTCCTCGTCCGACAGGTCGCCGTACTTGGCCCGCATGTAGGGCTTGAGGCTCGGTAACTCGCCCTCGGGCAACCAGTTGGCAGCGGCGTAGACGTCGGCCAGCGGCAGATCGAGGACCGTCGCCAAGGCGCGCACGGTCTCGACTCGCGGCTGGGCGACCTTGCCTTGCTCGAGCCAAGTGATGCTGGCGGGATCGATGCCGGCGCGGAAGGCCACCTGTCGGGCGGATAGTCCGAGTTCCTGGCGGCGGTTTCGCAGCAGCGTCACGAGCGCTTCCCGTTCCCTATTCGTCATGTAAATTGCCTCCGTCTTGTAATTCCTATTATCCGCCCATCGTTGAGGCAATTCAATATGGCCAGACGTATTTCACAACGTTTTAGCGGAGGCTTTCCTTATTTTTGAGGTAGTTCCGGCGGGGGCGTATATCGAGGCGTCAGCCTGCAGATATGCGCGCCCCGCCGGGTGCAACCTGGATGGTTGCCTGACTGCCCGCGTCAGCTCTCCGATGAACCGCGGCGGCTCCGGCTCGGCTTGGCCGGTGGCTGCTCGTCCGGCGGCGGGGGGTCACCGAACAGGCTGGCGATGGCCTCGCGCCGGGCGGCCGCCTCGCGCTCGATGTCCTCGAGCACGCTGTCGGCCTGGCTGACCAGCTCCGGTGCCGTCTTGAGGCCCTCGATGTGGGCCTCGATGGCGGAGCGGATCTCATCGGTGATCGTCTTGCCGCGCAGCTGCGCGACGAGACTGAGCTGCGCGTGCAGCTCGGGCTCCAGACGGATGGCGAGCGTCTTGACGCTGCCACCGCGACCGGAGCCGCTGGTGTCCGGTATGGACATGACAGGCACCTCCTCGGTGCGGGTGCGGCTGACCTGACCACGGGTTGTGGTTCGACGAAGATCAGTCGCAGACCGCCGACGAAGCGGGGTCTCAGGCGGCGCGCGGTCCGGCCCGAGCCTCCTGCAGCCGTCGCCGCGCCAACTCGATGTAGCCGGGATTCAGCTCGATGCCGAGCCAGTCGCGGTGGAGACGTTCGGCCGCAACAGCCGTCGAACCAGCCCCCATGAACGGGTCGAGCACCAGGCCCGGTTCGGGTGCCGCTTCACAGCCACAGGTCGGTGTGAGGGCACCGCGTAGCGCGGTGCTCCCGAGAGCCCGGATGAGCGGACGCCGCCATGGTGACCGGCAGATCGTGCAGCGGGCTTCAGGGCAGCCGGCTTGGAGCGCGCGCTCAGCCAGGGCGACCGGAAACATCGCCGGGTGGTCGCCGCGGTAGTTGCTGCTCGGCAGCCGCCAGACGTCGCCGGGGTTCTTGCCGAGCGGGTGTCCTGGCAGGCCCTGGGCCTTCAGGGCAGCGAGGCCCTTCGTACCGGCGGCGTTCGGGCCGCGCCGCTGATCGCGCTGACCGCGGGCGCGCGGTCCGGTCTGCTTCGGACGGGAGACGTGCGGCAGCCGGATGGCGTCGAGGTCGAAGAAGTACGTCGGCTGCCGGGCAAAGACGTAGATGACTTCCCAGGTGCAGCTCAGCCGGTCGGTGACGGAGATCGGCATCGGGTTGGCCTTCTGCCAGACCAACTTGTTGCGCAGCAGCCAGCCGTCCCGGAGCAGCGTGAGCGCTAGGCGCTCCGGACCGAGCAGCAGGCTCTTGCGGGAGACGCCCTGGCGCGGCTGGGTGGCATATGTGTCGCCGAGGTTGAGCCAGAACGTGCCGGTCGGGACGAGCACGCGGCGGACGTCAGCGGCGACGCCGGCGAGATTGGCCACCCAGGCGTCGATCCGTGTCTCGGTGCCGAGTTGCTGGCTCTCGCCGTAGTCGCGCAGGCGGAAGTACGGCGGCGAGGCCAGCACCATGTCGACGCTGGCGTCGGGCAGCTCACGGAGCCGTCGGAGGGCGTCACCCTGGAGGGTTATGCACCGGGGCAGCGAACTCATGATGCGCCTCCGACCACCAGCGGCAGCAAGTCGTCAGGCAGGGCGACACGGAAGAGGGCCGCGTCCAGGTCGCGCGCGGCGCGGATGGTGTCGGTCAGCCGGTCACGGCGATACACCTCCGGCACGAGCCAGACGACCCTTGGGAAGACACCGGCTTCGGCCTGCTCCCGGCCGCTCCGGCGATAGCGCTCGTACTGAGCGCACTGTTTGAGCACGGTCGGCAGGCTCTCGGTGCCGCGGTCGATCTCGATGAACCAGTGATCCTCGAACTCGCCGCTGGCCGTCACGACGTGCAGGTCCGGCTTGAGGATCTCGCGGGCACCGTGCAGGCCCAGGAACGGCCGCCAGGATGACGGCTCGCTGGCGATGCTGACGAGTTCGAAGTCTCGCTGCCGCGCTGCGGTCGTCAGGAGGCAGGCGCAGTCGGCGACAGCCAACCGATGATCGAGGAAGCGCGTCGACGGCTCCTTGCGGCGAGCGCGCGGTTGCTCGCTTCCCTGCCGCAGCAGCCGGTCGCCGACCGGACCGACGCGCCAGACGAACGAAGCTGAACCGGCGCGGATGCCGCCGATGCGACGCTGCAGCGGCTCGATGACGGCCAGCCGGTGCAGCCGGGCCAGCACGCGACGGCAGATGCGGGCAGCGGCTTCCGAGGTGGCGTGGTCATAGAAGTGCAGCGACTGGATGTGCGCCGTGGTCAGGAAGCCGTAATCGGCGACGCTCTGCAGGATGGCCCGATCACGGGCGCTCAGCTCGCCGTCGATCCGCCGCAGGCGCTCGGCGCTGACGCGCCGCCGACGCTCAGCTGACCCCATGCGAGAGACGGGGGGAGCCATACTTTCGGGCGCACTGGTGATTCCTGCACCGCCCTGACCAGCCAGAACAGTCGCGGGCGACTCGACGCGACCGGACCGGCGAGCGGACCGGTTGGCGCGGCTCACGACCGCCTCCGGCGACCACTGTCCGGGAGCGTCTGCGGGGTCTCCAGCAAGGCGGCGAAGCCAGCCTCGATGCTGTCGAGCGGCTGGCCGTAGCGAGCCCGCGAACGGGCCTTGAGCTGCACGACGTCGGTGGTGGCCGGCGGCAGCGGCCGGCTGCGGCCGGAGGCGTAGGGCTGGACCTGGCCGTGGGCGTACAGGCTGGCGTAGAGCTCGAAGCGGCCGAGGGCTGTCAGGTCGGCGGCGGTCAGTTCATCGTGGCCGCGCTCCAGAACGCGGGCGTCCTCGTGGGCGACCTGGAACACCACCCGGCTGCGGGCGTTGGCCAGCACCGCCGAGCGCATCTCGCGCGGGAACTGGCTGAGAAACTGGTGGGCTAGCGTGAAGCCGGCGCCGTAGCCGCGGGCCTGCGCCAGGGCGTCGGCCAGGTCGGTCGGTAGGTTGAGGTAGTTCTGGGCCTCGTCGATGTAGATCAGGACGGGGTGGCGGTCGCGCGGCGCCACGGCCGAGCGAGCCTGGATGGCCTGCCACAGTTCAGCGACCAGCAGCGAGCCGAGCAGCCCGGCGGCGTCAGTCCCGATGACGCCGCGGCGCAGTGGCACCAGCAGCACCTTCCGATGCGTGAAGACTGAGCGCAGGTCGAAGCGCGGCGAGCGCTGGCCGAGCACACCGCGCAGTCCGGGCCGCAGCAGTGGCCGCAGTTTGTTGAGGACGGGACCGACGGCGGCAGTCCGCTCTGCCTCGCCCCAGCGCTCGAACGTCGCCCAGAACGGCTCGAGTGTCAGCGGATCGTGCAGACCAGCCGTCAGGCTGCGCCGCATCCCGGCGTTGGTCAGCAGCAGCGGCAGCATGACGAGCGAGGCGTCGTCGCGGCGGGCCAGTGTCAGCAGTCCGGCGTAGAGGATGTCGGCCGATCGCGGCCCGATGTTCTTGCCGTAGAGCTGCTTCAGAACGCTGAGGAGGGTGTCGGCCACCAGTTCGGGACGCCTTCCGGCGGCGTGGAGCGGGTTGAGACCGACCGGCGCCTCATCGACCGGATCCAGCACCACGATGTCGTCACGGCGCTCAGACGGCACGCGGGCCAGCACGTCAGTCACCAGATCGCCGCGCGGTTCGATGACGACCACGCCGCGACCGGCGGCGATGTCTTGGCAAATGAGGTTGGCGAGCAGGGTCGACTTGCCGACGCCGGTCGGCCCGAGGACATGGAGATGGTGCAGGGCTTGGGCCGGCGGCAATGCCAGCTGCGTCGTGGCACCCGGTATGGCGACGTCGGCCAGTACCCGGGCGTCACCGGTCGTGCCAGCCGGTGGCGGCAGGCGCTTGGGGTGGGACGGCGGCTGGCCGGGCAGCGGCTCGTCGCCGAGCGGCCAACCGGTCAGGCCGGTCAGTTCGGCGACGCCCAGCCGCAGCGGCCAGCGCCACGGCAGACTCGCCTGGTTCAGCCGATCGGCGGGTTCCTGCCGCAGCCGCAGCCGGATGCCGGGTGCCTCGCTGACCCGTACTGCCGCCAGCATGCCGAGCAGCAGTGCCCGCTGGCGCTCGGGAGTGGCGGCCCGCACACCGAGGCGAAGGGTGCAGGCGAAGCCGTGGTCGCCGACCTTGGTGCGCAGGGCGCTGCGCTTCTCGCCGTCGATCTGGCCGCCGTCGCCCATCCAGGCGACGCTCCACCACGGTTCGACCGTGGACGACGGGCTGGCGTTCGGGACGGCCAGGGGCACGCGGCGCGGCCCGAGGATCAGCTGGAAGACCAGCTGCTCCTCGTTACTGAGCCGGACGCTGGTGGCTAGCAGCGCCCGGACGACCGCCTCTGGGTCGTGCAGCCGGAGCGGCCGGTGGCGCGTAGTGGCGCGCAGTCGTCCAGCCAGCTGCACGGGGGAGCGGTCAGCCTGGAAGGACCGCAGCGTCAGGTTCGGGAAGGTCTTGAGCGGTGCCAGTACAGCCGAGGCCAGGCGGGGGCTACAGCCAAGCAGGTACGTAGCGCCGTTCGTGCTCAAGCGAGTCTCCAGCACCAGCCGCGGACTGCGCTGATCTGCCGCCCAATGCCGCAGACCGGCCGCGACGCGCGCCGGCTCCAGCGGCCGCTGCCAGTGGAGCTCGCGCCAGGTGAGGCGCGGCTCAGTCATCTGGCTGCTCCGTGGCCCGCTTGTCCTCGGCTTCAGCGGCGGCTTCGGCGGCCGCCTGCTCGAGGGCGTAGTAGATGAGCGCCCGGCCCAGCCGGCGGACATCGGGATCACTGCGTCGTACAGCGCGAACGGAGAGTCGCCGATTCTGCGACCTGCTTTTACGTGGTTTACGAGCCGTCATATACGCCCTCCTTTCGCATTATCGTTGAACGAATTCAACATGAAATAGTATCTCTAGTTATAGTGATGAATTTATTCAACATCAAGCACGCCTGCACATTTCACAACAGCAATAGGAACGAGGAAATCGATGGATTACCAGCGCTCATTTCGATGGCGGATAAGCGCCGCGATGAGGCCGATGCTCACGCCCACTGCGGCGAAGCCGACGAGCCACCAGACCACCGCCCGGACGAGCTGGACGGCGCCGTAGACCAGGAGCGCGGCGATGAAGATCAGGAGGCAGGCTTCGAAGAGCCGACCAAGGAGGTTGCGGTGCTGCACAGATGTGGCTCCCGTTGGTCAAGTGGCCGACGGTCCGGCGATCCAGGTCGTGTACGGGCCGCCGGACCATCTTGTGGTTGGCTCAGCTCGCCGCCGAACGGCGGGCCGCCTCGCGCATGGCCTGCAGCGTCGCTCGCGTCACCGCGTCGATGCGCTGCTCGGCCAAGAGCCGGTCGGTCATGACGCCGATCTGCCGACGTTCGCGGTAGATCAGCAGACCGGCGGCGAGCACCAGGAGCAGGCTGGCGACCAGGCCGATGACCACCATGAACAACAGGACGACGCTCATGATCAGCGCCGGCGCAGGTTGCGCCGCAGGTCGGACATGACGTCGCCCATGCCGATCATGTGGTCGTCGGCCAGGAAAGCCAGCCGACCGCTCGCCTCCGGCGCCAGCTGCTCGAGGTGACGCTGCGCCTGCGCGACTCGGACGACGCTGCCCATGGCTGAGCCGGTTGCGCTCGTCAAGGCGTCGACCTTCGCCATGGCAACGTCGGTCTCCGTGTCGACCGTCGCGAGACGGACCTGACCGCCGCTCTGGTAGCGGCTGATCGCCCGGCTCGCCCGGCGGACGTCCCGGCTGACGCCGTGTTCGGTGTACGGGATGAGGTCACTCATTGGCTTCTCCTTCTCGTTGCAGCAGACCCGTCCGGCCTGCACGAGCGACCTTGCTCGGAGACCTGGACCAAACCTGGACAGACTGATGCGAAGCCCGTTCCCGGTGGGCTGGCTGGAGCGACCGGGGGTGTTTGACTGGGTCTGTGCTGCCCGATGTGCCGGACGCGACCTTGCTTGACGAGCTGAGCGTCGTCGTGTCGAGCGGCTGGGACCTGCCGTCGCGGCCAAACCGCCGGCAGCAGATTCGCCACCTTCTGCTGATGGTTGACCCGGCGGACAGCCAGTCGTACGGGCAGGCTGCCCAGCGACTGCTGGAGATGATCGACGACGCGCTTCGCGAAGCTGATGACGACCGGCTGGGCGCCGACGACCGTACCGGCTGTCGCATCCTGCTCGGCGTCTTGCCGACCTACCGATCAGTTGCGTCACCGACGCGACGGCGCCGCGAGGCGGCAGACTTCTTGATCCCTGAATGGGAGGCCAACCCGCCAAGCGACCCTGCCGGCACCTTTCAGCGTCGTCACCAGCGGAATGCGCTACGACAGGTACTGGAGTGCCTGCGGCAGCGGTACGGGGAAGATGCCGGTACCGACGCCTACTACGACGTGGTTCGCATCCAACGCTGGTACGTCGTCACGCCTGACCGTCAGGTCAGCGAGCAAGGCGAGATCGGCGAGTACCGAATCCGGCGGGACGGGTTCGACTGCATGGAGCTCAGAGAGTCCAAGCATGACCCGGAGGGCTTGGAGTCGTCCGAGTTCGAGGTCCTCCGGCTTGGTGACGACCCCCCACCGGTCCTGGAGACGGTCGAGGACTCTGAAACTCAACCCGATTACCGGCGCATAACGCTGCGGCTGCCGCAGTCATACGAAGCGGGCGACATCCTCCGCGTTGGCTGGACCGAGCGGTTCATCTTTGGTCCTGAGCCACCCGATTGGTGGCGATCGTGGGTGACTGCGGCGGCGCTCAATGACCACTTCGAGCTTGAGATGTCAGTCACCTTCACCGACGACGCACAACTGCCCGACCTCTGCTGGTGGTTCAGCGCCGAGCCGATTACCGACTTGAATGAGATTGGCCCGGACTCACTAGAGCACCTAATCGACTTGCAGCAGTCAGGCACGGCCTCTCATGATTGGCGCCCGACAGAGACGGAACGGCGCCGGATGTACGGCTTGACCTGGGTCTGGCTCGATGACCCAGCCGCTCGCGAACGCTGGGAAGCTGCGCGAGTTCGCCTGGAACGCGCGCAACTAGGGAGTCCCTGACCCGAGGCTCAGCGACCGTTTCGGCAGCGTTGGCTGCAGCTTCGGATCGCAGTCCGGCTAGAGGCGTACCGTGTCAAGATCTAGAACGGCCGCCGGGCACCTGGGCGGCGCCTCGGCGGTGAGTGGACTGAACGAACTAGAAGGCTGTGGGCAGGCGCACACAGGGGCTCCTCAAGGAGCAGCTGGAAGACCGAAACTATGGGTTTGTCCGTTATGCGGTTCCGCTGAGCGGGGGGCGACACCTGGCTAGGCTCAGTGGGACAGGCAGTGGTGTAATACGAGTCTCGACACCCCCGACCGCGGGGGTGCCGGACTCCCAGGATGGGGATGCGTGGCAACGCGACACACCGCAACGGTGCGGCGAGAGTGGCCGAGTCTGCGATATACAGCGAGCATGGTCGAGTTACAGCGGTGTAGTTCACCCCGCGACTAGTTGCCGAGACTCGGCCGACCCAAACGGCTTCTTTACGTTCACCATCGCTACCGACCAGGGTGGCGGCGCAACAACCGACCACCAGTGCTATTCAAACGACGGTCCGGACCACTGGGTGCTGGCCGGCGACATTCGGTCTAATACCGCGACTTGGACTTCTCGCCCCAGCTCCACCGGAACCAGCGATGGTCCCAGTTCAAACAACTCAAACCCCTCTTCCCCGGAGAAGCATCCCGCTTCGGCTCCGACGTCTTCTGCACCCGGAGGAGCACAGACGGCCGCTCCACCCCCCGCGTGCCTCCAGCCGCAAGGGTTCGAGATCTCGAACCGATTTGTCGCCGCCCGACTGTACGGCCACTATCTTGAGGGAAGTGGATCGACGGTGGTCCTGGAGTGGGACTTCTTTTCTTCTAACGGGCCATTCGTGCAACGTGCGAAGCAGACACAAACCTCAGGTCTTTGGCGCCCCGACCCGGCGACGAATCGCGAGATGTTTGCGAGTCTCGGCACCTTTGTCATCGTTCACGAACACGACAACTGCTACTCGGTCCGGGATCACTATGATTTCGATCCTGACTACAGTTCATTTTCGAAAGGTCTCTTCACCGTGCTTACCGCCCCGGCTTGGGCTGCGCAAACGAGGGGTGCGCGCACCTTCGATGTGCTTGCGCGCGGAACCATTTCGTGAGGCGAACGGCTCTGGCGGTAGTCACGGTGGTTATGAGCGCTGGTGTGCTGACTGGTTGCGATGCCAAATCCGCAAGCGACAAAAGCGCGACTAGACCGTCGCACAGCGTCGCCGAACACCGAACAACAGCGTGCAAGCTTGGCAGAAAATCCATCATCGCTCTTGAGCGCCTGTCCAGGCCAAAGTACAGGCGACTGGACACAGACGCTAGGCGAGCGGTGCGTACGGCGCTGGCTGATTTGCGGGATTACGCGAGGCTACCTGCGGGCACTGACTCGGACGTGCGGTCAGCGAGGACGCTGCGCCGGTCGCTCATCGCGCTGCGGGACTCTAAGGCAGATTCATCACAAGATGACGGAACGACGAAGGCTCAGGTTACGCACTATCTAGAAGCCGGATCTGCCTTCCTTGATGCAGTGCACCGCGATTGTCGGGCCAAGCGCTGACGGGCACAAGTCACAGGGAGACGTAAAAGTAGAAGGCTATCACTCTGTGCACGCATAAAGTTTCCCACGATCTTGGATCTACCAGACTGCCGTCAGTCACGTTGACTGAACACCTTGACTCGTGGCTCGTAAGCGCCGCCAAGGTGCTGCCTGCGAATTCACGGGGCACGTGTTCAGAGTCCGAGAGTAGAAAGATGGTCGGAATGACATCTGGGGGGACTGCCCTAATGCAGCGGTCACGGGGACAGACGGCCGGCCCCGGCGCCGCCGGCGCACGGACCGACGCGAGGACGTTCTCGTGCTGTCCGCCGAGGTCATTCGGGTCGAACCAGCTGTATAAGATTGAGTCAACGCTGAGGCCCTGCGTAAGCTGGGAATTGACGAAGCGCCGAGCTGGTCGGTCATCTGCGCGACTGTGCCTGCTGCCGAGGGCTAGTCCGATCAAGCTAGCCAGCAATAGGAGCGACGTCAGTATTAGGCCTACCCGCTTCGCGGGCCTTACTAGTGACCGGTAGTGCGATTTGGGCTTGCGTGGCGCGTGAATTCGTTCCGTCACTCGTCGGCCCCTGGGCCGTGGCTTGTTGGCGTTTCCCGCAGGGCTTGATCCGCCCAGACGAACGCCACGCCGCTCCTCGGAAAGACCCAACCGTCGAACTCCACGCCAATGCTTCGACCAGGCACCGTCTGCGGGCTCTGGACAACTCTCGTGTCTCGGCTGCTCGCGATGAAGTCGAGCACGTTGACCCGGTCGATGTCGCAGTCGCCGTAGTCCAGTTCGATGGACAGTCCGCGTGTCGGCTGGTCGACGCGGACCTGCAGCAAGTGGCCGTCGATCGGCACGACGGTTCGGTAGGTGTAGGCGATGGTGATCGGCTGCGCCGCTGCGACGGCTTCTCGTCCCACTGAGACGGTGTACGTCTGAGCGCCGTGCTTCGTGCTTCGTCGGATGGTTCGCGGCTCGCCGTCCACGGTGAAGTCGACGAGCTCGAAGATGCCCTTGTCGCTGGCGTCGACGCCGGGCTGCGGCCGGACGTACCAGGCCGACGTCGCCACGGTGTCTTGGTCGAGGTCCCGAAACTCCTCCAGGTCGGAGAGGCAGACGAACCGCCGGGTCTGGTACTTGGGAATGACCGAGAACTCCCACCGGACCGTCGCGACGTACATAGGGGCACGGCCCTTGGACGTGCCGCTATCCAGGGATAGGCGAATCTGCGCTCGGGCGTTGTGTAACCGCTCCGGAATGCCGATCGCCTGTTGCTTCAGGTCGGTGTAGATCTCAGAGGCGAATGACTCGTCGCCGAGTCGGATGGCAAGCCCGTTGGTGATGATCTGGTCGAGTACCTCCGGAGTTGCCACTCGCGCCAGGTCATCCGGCTTGAAGGCGAAGCCGTCGATGACGGCGTCGCGCATGGCCGGCGTGGCGGAGGCGATGACCCGCTCGAGGCGCTGGCTGGCGCGCGTCTCGCTGTCCTGACCGTCGAAGTACTGCAGGGCCACACCCAGCAGACCGGTCGTGAAGAGGCCCGAGCCAATGTCGATGATCGGCCAGTCGCCGACCCAGCTCCAGCCGGCGGCCGCCCCCGCCCAGTGGCCGAAGACCAGTAGAGCCAGGCCGGCGAAGATGAGCAGGGTGGCCAGGAGGAC
>Ga0308176_10002269_pt1 | contig 12052 bp, 11 predicted proteins | sample PhyCR2_3_FD_203890 | JGI IMG/M metagenome (GOLD analysis project Ga0308176, IMG submission 203890) | Soil microbial communities from UC Gill Tract Community Farm, Albany, California, United States - DLSLS.C.R2 | ecosystem: Environmental > Terrestrial > Soil > Agricultural land | place: USA... | reverse complement strand
CCTTGTAGCGCGTCCCCGGCATATCGAACCTCACACCTATAGTTTTTATCATTGCGCAAAAATCTACGTCAAGGAATCGAGGCACAAAAATGGCAAAGATTACCATCTATCAGAAGCCGACCTGTACGACCTGCCGGCAAGCTATTCAAATTCTCAAAGACAGCGGTCTGCCCTTCGATGCCATCAATTATTATGAAAAGCGGTTTACTAAAGCGCGCCTGAAAAGTTTGCTGACAAAGACCGGCTTACGAGTCAGAGATGTGCTACGAACAAAGGAAGACCTCTATAAGAGCCTAGGGCTTGGGAAAAAAGTCCTGACTGAAGAGGAGCTGCTGACCCTCATGATCGAGCATCCGGATCTGATTCAACGGCCCATCGTGGAAAAGGGGGACACCGCGATCTTAGCGAGGCCGGCGGATACAATACAAAAACTCCTCTAACCATCGATGGTCGTACCAGGTTCGTGAGATATCAACTTCAAGGCGCCGGTCTGCGGATCTATGCTGACGTGTAGCCTTCCCCCGAGAACTTCCAGTAGTGACTCCCCTGCCAGCTTTCTCCGCCACCCATGGAGTATCGGTAGATCTAACTTATCGCGTTGATGTTTCGCGTCGACCAGTTCTTGGAGATCCGATGCCCCGGCGAGCAAGGCCGGCGCAATTTCTTCTTTCAAGGCAATCGCCTTCAGGACTGCCTGGAGCAAATCGACTTGACCGGCGGCTTCCGGCTCGGAGCGTTTACTTTTCGGTGCTTCGGGCCACTCTGACGCGGGAACCCGTAGACCCTGTTCGATGACCTGGATCAACACCTCTCCATTGCGGTCGATTTCAGAACCATGGAGGCCTCGCATGCCTCTCAGCGCCGTCACCTTGGTCGGAATGTGACGCGCCATTTCCAATAAGACTTCGTCGCGAATGACACGACCTCTGGGCACATCGCGGCGTTTCGCTTCTTCTTCTCGCCATGCCACCAGCTCTCGGAGCACGGCAGCACAGCGTGGTTTGAGATTCTCCCAGCCGCGAATCCGCTGATAGCGGTGGCGTGGCTCGCGCGACCCATCGGTCAGCTTCGATCCTAATCGAATAAATTCTTCTTCCACCCATACCTTCCGGCCAAGCGCTTTGAGCCGCTCCTGCAGGTGGGTATGGACCGGCAAGAGGTAATGCACGTCGTCCAGCGCATAGACAACCTGCTCCTTCGTGAGCGGCCGCTGACTCCAATTGGTAAACGTATGCGCTTTCGTTAACTTGACACCGACAATGCGTTGCACTAACTGCGCATAGGCGATCTGCGTGCCGTACCCCACCATAGCGGCGGCAACCTGCGTATCAAAAATCGGAGTCGGCACGATCCCGGTGTGCGCGTAGAATAACTCCAAATCCTGCCGTCCGGCATGTACAACTTTTTCAATGGCCGGATCGGCCAAGAGTGGTCCGAAATCATCCAATGACCCGACCGCAGGAAAGTCGATGGCCGCCGAAAGATCTCCAGCAGCGACTTGGATCAGTTCGAGCCGCGGCACAAAACTATCTTCTCCGACAAATTCCGTATCGAGCGCGATGCGATTGTGATGACGCACGCGCTCGACAAAATTGCGCAAGCTCTGACGATCGGTAATGTAGGCAGGAGACGACGTCACGTGGTGATTACTCCGATGGGGAATAGGTGGCGGATCCTGGATTGATCGGCGGTTCCGTATTACTCAGGCTTAAATGCTCTTTCAGGAACTGGTACGCTTCGATGATCCGGCGGAGTTCGGGTTCCGAGCTTCGGTCGCCCCGGCGCGCGTCAGGGTGCAGCTTCTTCGCGCGGTCACGGAACGCGCGCGTCACGATGGTTAAGGAACTGCCGTATTCCACGCCCAGCGCGGCGTACGCCTCGGTTGGGTTATTGATGTCGCGCGTTCCAGGCGCCTCCCCCCATCCACTCCCGGCGGCTTTGAAGAAATCCGCCATGTTGATACGACGGCGGCGCCGGCGCGGCCGCTGCCGTACCTCACTATCGAATTCATCGAAGCGATCCTCCATGAACTCCAGACGGGAGTCCAGGCGTTGGGCGCTGGAAAGATCGACGACGTGCGCCATCTCTTCTTCAATGAGTCCCAACGAGCGGCCAATTTCCGTTAAACCTTCCTCGATCCGAAAAAAGCTGTCTACCCGGTCCTCCATCATGGAATCGATCGCGACTTCTAGGCAGTCTTCGGTTTTCGCGCGAAGCTCCACAATCCGTTTTCTCATTCCGACTTGAAATTTCCCAAACGTTCGCGCGTTAAACGGCATGATGAGGGTGGTCCGCGGTACTCAACAAGCGGTGCCGACACCGGGTTCAATAGGCGCGCATTGTAGCATAAACATTTTAAGCGACGACAGCCGCGAGCGGTCTGCTCGTTGTCCGGACAGACACGCTATGATAGACTCCCGCCCTTTGTAGAAAGCCGTCAGCTATCAGCCGTCAGTCGCCTCTCGGAAGAGGAAGTAAGGGGAAGTAAGTGAGTAACTCAGTAATTGGTAGTTGAAGGCATTACTCAATGACGAGTTACTGAGGACTGCTTTTCGCCTGACCGCTTAAGGCTGACGGCCCATCACTATCATGGAGGAATCATGAAAGGATTTTCTGTACCGTTGTCTTTTGCGCTCATCGCACTCATGACATCGACCGTGGCGATAGCGGCCGATCCGTCCGGGTATGGCCAGGCCGGCGGTGAATTCGACATCAAACTCTCGCGCGTCCCCTCATCTGAATTAACGGCCGCAAAGGCGCTCAAGTCGCCCTTTGAACCGACATCCGACGTCCTCGCCGAAGGTAAAGCGATTTTTCTTGGTCGCGGCACTTGTTTTCAGTGCCATGGACCCGAAGGCAAAGGCGACGGCGGGGCCGCGAAAGTCCTTCCGATTCAACCCAGAAATTTCACGAACCCAAAATTCAAAAAGTATCGAACGCCCGGGGAAATGATGTGGGTGCTGAAAAACGGAAGTTTGGGTCAGTCGGGCAGAGTGCCCGGCACCGGGATGCTGCCGATCGTCGGTCAATTTTTGAGCGAAGAAGACGGCTGGAAGGTATTGTTGTATGAGTTGAGTCTGGGACAGCAGCAGGACTGAGTGACGAGGCCTGAGGACTGAGCAACCGAAACTGCTCGAATCTGACCTCCCGGCACTCAGTCCTCGGCACTCAGTCCCGATCGCTTTGGACTGCGCCGCGCGACACCAGTGTCCCATGCCGCGCAAGCGACGGCCTTCGCCACGCTAGGGACGACCTGTTTATCGAATACGCTCGGAATAATATAGTCCTCACTGAGCGTTGCCGCGGGAATGAGATCGGCAAGGGCTTGAGCAGCGGCCAGCTTCATCGGCTCGTTAATTTCGCGCGCCAGGACATCGAGCGCGCCACGAAAGATACCGGGAAACGCCAACGCATTGTTGATCTGGTTCGGATAGTCCGATCGCCCTGTGGCGAAAATTCGACAATGGGACAGAGCATGAATGGGCGAAATCTCCGGATCCGGATTGGCCATCGCAAAAATGATGCGATCCGGCGCCATGAGGATAAGATCGTCGCGCGTCAACACATTCGCCACCGAGAGACCGATAAAGACATCGGCGCCTGTCAGCGCATCGCGGAGTGTGCCGGTCGGTTTGTCATTGTGAATGCAGACGGCAAGGTGGTGTCGAGATTGGCGGAGCCGCTCGGCGTCCCCGGACAGGACGATGCCTTGTCGATTGCATCCAAGTAAGTGGGACGCGCCGGCGGCCAACAGGATCTGGCAGCACGTCAAGCCGGCTGCCCCAAGACCGTTGACGACGATCCGCGCGTCCTCGATGCGTTTGTTGACGACCTTCAGCCCATTCTGCAACGCCGCTAAAATCACGACCGCTGTCCCGTGCTGATCGTCATGCATCACGGGAATGTCGAGGCTCTCTTTCAGACGCCGCTCGATCTCGAAGCACCGCGGAGCGCTGATGTCCTCAAGGTTCACCCCTCCGAAGCCCGGCGCAATCCCTTGGACGATCCGCACGATTTCGTCAGAGTCCTGAGTGCTGAGGCAAATCGGCCAGGCATCGATGCCCGCGAACTCTTTAAAGAGCATGGCCTTACCTTCCATGACCGGCAGCGCGGCGTACGGGCCTAAATTGCCGAGCCCTAAAACCGCCGATCCGTCAGTGACAATGGCGACGCTATTGCTTTTCGTCGTAAAGGCATACGCTTTAGACCTGTCTTGCGCGATGGCTTGAGAAACCCTTCCGACGCCCGGTGTATAAATCATGGAGAGGACATTGCGTGTCGTGAGCGGAAGCTTACTTTCAACACGGATTTTTCCGCCTAAATGAAGCAGAAAAATACGGTCCGAGACGGAGAGGACCCGTACGTCTGGAATGTCATTGAACCGTTTGACCACTCGTTCGCCATGCGCCTCATCCTGGACATCGAAGGTGATGTCCCGCACGATTGTGTCCGGAGAGGCCGACACAATATCCACTGCGCCCAGATTCGCGCCTTCTTCCGCTAGGGCGGTGGCGACTCTGGCAAACATCCCGGGAATATTGGCCAGTTCAAGCCGAGCCGTCATCCGGTAATTGGAATAGGGGCCGACCTCGGCCACGCTGGACCTCCAGAATCATCTAGGGATACAGAAAGCGTACCATATTTACCTTTTGAGCCTGCAGCGTCTCCAGTACGACCACCCCTCGATACATCCAGCGATCCCGAATTTGTCTAGACAACATTTGCCATTCTTCATTGACATCGGATGGTAATTTGATTAGGGTAGGCGGCCTGCGGGGAGCTTCTCCCTGCGTCAATTATCATTCCAAACGGGAGGGATGGACAGATGAAGCAGCTTATGGTGGCAGCAATGGCCGTGATGTTCCTCGTCGGATTAAGCACCGTTTCCTTCGCCGATGAAAAAGGCGCGCCCAAGACCGAGACCAAGGGCGACATGAAAGGCGACAAGAAGAAAGACGAGAAGAAGGGACACTGAGCAGCGGCTCGTGCACTGTCCACCTCGAATTTCCGGCCCGCCTCTTCGTGAGTCGCGGGCCGGTTCTTTATTGATCGTACGTAAGGAGGCATCGCGCTATGAAACAGACATTCACCCTCGTATTATCCGGAGCCCTGTTGGTAGGCTTCACCATGATGGCATTCGCACAAGAAACGGCACCGGCCCCTGCCCCCTCTTCACCAACGATGCAGTCCGCCCCTCCTGCCTCAGATGTTCCCGCCGAGAAGAAGTCGGACAAGAAAGGCCACGGCAAAAAGAAGGGCCACAAGAAAAAGGGTGAGGCTAAGCAGCAGTAGTCGGTAGCGCGCTCAATCCAACGCTCAACATTTTCGGCCCGCACTCGCTTCGCGAGTTTGCGGGCCGATCCGTTTCATCGTGGCGTTCTCGATTTCGGATTGACCGTTCTTCCAACCCGATGGTACGGTGAATTCATGACAAGTCCGTCATCAAAGAAGTCCAATCGACTGATCACAGAAACTAGTCCCTATCTCCTCCAGCACGCGCACAATCCGGTGGATTGGCACCCGTGGGGTCCCGACGCGCTTCAACGGGCGCGCGACCTCAATAAACCGATCCTGCTCTCCATCGGCTACTCGGCATGCCATTGGTGTCATGTGATGGAGCGCGAATCATTCGAAGACGAACGAATCGCGGCGCTCATGAATGAGCACTTCGTCTGCATTAAAGTGGACCGCGAGGAGCGCCCGGACCTGGACGAGATCTATATGCAAGCCACGCTGGCCTTGAATCAAGGACAAGGCGGCTGGCCAATGACCGTCTTTTTGACGCCGGAGCAGCAACCCATTTTCGCCGGAACCTATTTTCCTCCGACAGATCGATGGGGACGGCCCGGCTTTGCCACCGTGCTGAACAAAGTGGCCGAATACTGGCGGACCGACGCCGCGGGCCTCCGCCGGCAAGCCGGCGAGATCACCGCACGCTTACAGAATGAGATGCGGGTGGGCTCTCCGCTCTCGATCGGTGAGACGGAATTAGAGTCCGCCGTCAGGCAATATGCCGAGGACTTTGACGCCCGCTACGGCGGCTTCGGGCACGCGCCGAAGTTTCCGCCGGCGACCGGACTGTCGTTTCTCTTGCGGCGCCACAATCGAACCGGCGACGCTCATAAGTTGAACATGGTGCGCAAGACCCTCGATGGAATGGCCGCCGGAGGCATGTACGATCATATCGGCGGCGGCTTCGCCCGTTATTCAACGGATGAACGATGGTTGGTGCCGCACTTCGAAAAAATGCTCTATGACAATGCCCTCCTCGCCCGCACATATCTGGAAGCGGCTCAACTCACGAATGAGGTGGCCTATCGACGGGTGGCGACCGAGACGCTGGACTATATGCGGCGTGAGATGACCTCACCCGAGGGCGGATTCTATTCGGCCACCGATGCGGACTCCGAAGGCGTGGAAGGAAAGTTTTTTGTCTGGACGCCTGAGGACATACGCCGGGCCGTCCCGACGGATGAAGACGCGCGGCGCTTCTGCGCCTACTACGATATTACGCCAGGTGGCAATTGGGAGCACACAAGCATCGCAAATACGCCCAAATCGTTTGAAGAAGTCGCGCGTGACCTGGGCATCACTCCTGATGAGCTCCGGCAGACCATCGATCGAGTGAAACCGCTGGTCTATGATATGCGGCGTCAACGTGTGGCCCCTGGTCTGGACGACAAAATCCTCACCGGGTGGAATGGCATGATGATCAGCGCCATGGCGGAAGGCGCACGAGTCCTTGGCGATACGACATACTTGGAAGCCGGTGAAGAAGCCGCCGATTTTCTCTTGCGGACGATGAGACGTCCGGACAATGGTCTCTATCGGACGTATCGACTTGGAAAAGCGCATCTCAACGCGTGCCTGGATGACTATGCCTGTTTAGCAGAAGGGTTGATCGATCTCTACGAGGCGGGCGCGCACGAAGGCTATTTGGATGAAGCGGTTCGGCTTGCCGAGCGGATCATCGCCGACTTTTCCGATACTGAGCACGGCGGATTTTTCACAACAGCCAAGGATCACGAATCGTTGATTGTCCGCAGCCGCGAAGGACCGGATGGCGCCACGCCGAGCGGGAATGCGGTAGCCGCGATGGTGCTGGCCCGATTGTCGTTTCACTATGCCCGCGACGAATTTCGTTCGGCGGCCACGAATGCGATTCGCGCGTATGGACGCCAAATCGCGCGCTATCCGCGCGCCTTTGCCAAAAGCCTGTCCGTCGTCGATCTGCTACTCAACGGTCCGGTCGAATTGGCGCTCGTCGGCACGCAAGGCGACGCGCGCTATGAAGCCCTGCGCGCAGAAGTGAATCGCCACTATCTGCCCAACCGGATCATGGCGCATTACGATCCGCAAGGGCCCGATCCGCGGCATCCGCTGACCAGTGGAAAAGGTCTGGTGAAGGGACAGGCCGCCCTGTATGTCTGCCGTAACTTTGCGTGCCAGACACCGATCATCGAACCATCTGTGGTCGCGTCGGCGCTCGGCCACTCCTCGCCCGGGGCGACATCAACCTCAACTCCATCAAAAACCTTGCAAGGAACCCAGATGCCTGGATGCGCCACCAGCGGCGGAACCGCGGCCTATGCCGTCCGGATGATCGGCAGGCCGGGATCTTCATCCGATATGGCGCACGGGTATACGACCCTAGGGGCCACGGCGCTCACGACGAGCCGACTGGGGTTTGGCGGCTATCGAACCGGAGACGAACCGGAACATCGAACAGCGTTGACCAAGGCGCTCTTGAACGGCTGCAATCTCATCGATACGTCCACGAACTATATGGACGGCGACAGCGAACGGATGATCGGCAGCGTCCTGACCCAGCACATCGCGAAAGGAGAACTGACACGCGATGAAGTCATCGTCGTGTCGAAAATCGGGTATGTCCAGGGAGAGAACTTAAAACGTGCCGAGGCGCGAGAAAAGGCGGGCCAGCCCTATCCGGAGATGGTCAAATACGGGGAGGGCCTTTGGCATTGCCTCCATCCCGAATTTCTCGCCGATCAGTTGACGTTGTCGCTCGATCACTTAGGGTTGCAAACTCTGGATGTTCTCCTGCTTCACAATGCGGAATACTTTTTGTCCGATGCCAAGCATCGGGGACAAACCGATCTGCCTCGATTGCGAGACGAATTTTACCGCCGGCTTCAAGCCGCCTTTGGCTATCTGGAAAGCCAGGTCGCTGCGGGACGACTGCAGTCCTATGGCGTGTCATCGAACACCTGTACGGCCCTGCCGAATGATCCAGAGGCCACGTCATTGTCTCGCATGATCGAGGCGGCAAGACAGGCCACTCAGGGCAGCGTTCACCATTTTCGCGTGCTTCAACTTCCGATGAATCTCTTCGAGTCCGGCGCGCTGCTCACCCCAAACACGGGACACCAGAACGAACAGACGGTGTTGGAGCTGGCACAGCGTGAGCAGATCGGGATTCTCGTGAATCGGCCCTTCAATGCGATGCCGGGCAAGAGCAATGCCATGATACGTCTCGCCGACTTGCCGCTGGAAGCGCAGGAGGTCTTGTTCGACCCGCAACGCGACACGATCGCACGACTCGAAGAAGAATACCGCAAGGCCTTTGTCCCCCATATTCAAGCGTCAGGACAAGGCATGCCGCCGCACGATTATTTCAGATGGGCGGATGAACTGACGAGAATACGGCCACTGATTCAAAATCTGGAACACTGGGAGCAAATCGAATATCAAATGATCGCGCCCCACCTCAACCAAGTTTTGCGCGCTTTGACGCAGCACTTTACGGGTGAGCTGACCGACACTTGGCAGCATTGGCGCGATCGATACTTGCCTGAACTCTTACGATTATTGCGAGAGCTGCGTCGGGAAGCCACGATCAAGAGCCGCGAGAAAACGGCCGCCATTACGAGAGCGATCGATCCGCTGTTGCCTGACACGCACCGCAAGGACACCTTATCACGGAAAGCGCTCTGGGTCCTGATCAGCACACCGGGGGTCACGTGCGTCCTCAATGGCATGCGCACGCCTGCCTACGTGGAAGATTCTCTGGCGGTTCTAAGCTGGGTTCCCCTCACTGACGTTCGGGCCGTCTATGAATCGGTAAAACGGCTCCATACTTAATGAAACGCAGAATTGATCGACTATCCCTATTCAGTCATTGAGCCTTGTTCTCACCATACTGGGAATAACCGGCCTCTTTGTTTGCGGTCCTTGTCTCACCTGTTCTCGCGACTTCCGCAAGCGGCCTCAAAACGCTTTCGGACATAGACCCGCGCGAAATACATCCACGGAGCGGGAGGTGATCGAACGAGACGATCATGAGACGTCTTCACTGTGTGTCCGATTGGCGCCGAGAATATGAGCAATCCATACATGGCCCTTCAGCGGCAAGGCGCCGGCAGCTCACTGCATAGACGGACAGAGTTTCCAGACCGCACGTCCAACTTGTACTCCCCCTGACGATCTGTCCTGCACGACCATCCACGAACCCACTTCACAAGCGTTGACAGAGAAACAAGAGTCACGGCATTCCGATTGTTTATGCCGGATCGACAGTGCTTCGTGAGCGGATGCGCACAGAGTTGAGTACATTGCGCCCGGCAATAATCGATCTTCTTTGGCTATACGGTATGGCGAGATTTTTGCGTCATCTCTAGCGGTGTTTCGTTATGGCGTCGAGAAACCGTGGGGTGATGGATGAAAGTAAGCGTATTGGCTTTATGCATCCTCGTCATTGTGGGGCTGATTGGTTGTCGGAACGTCAAAGTCGCTCAGCCGGAAACAACCACTACGCAGCCATCCTTTATGGAGACGTGGAGAGTTTATACTCACTGCTCAAGTACGGAAAACTTGGAATCCCTCATGGTGGACACCCTGCTTCTAAAGCGCGCCACCAACCGAATGCAGCAAGACGAAATCCTCGGGCTCTTCTCCCCGATACAATCGTTCGTCTCTCCTTCACCCGTGCGGCTTGCGGCAGACCCACGCGCGATGACGGCATCCTGTACTTTGAAAACCGCCGAAACGGCGGCAGGAAATGGCTGGAACGATCTTGCCATTACCCTATACCAATCGGTCATCAAAGATTATTCAGGACCTGCGTACGTGTATTACCGCGAACAAGCGAATACCGGGCTCACGCATCTTCTTCAGCACATGGCCAATCTTCCGGCCGCTCGATGAGCCGTCCGCATCTCATTCGCATGCCGTGGGACGAAATCATGACCAAGGGTCAAGGAACGGTATATGCTCATCATGGATCGACCCTCATTTAAATACATCCGATATATTATCGAGCCGCGATGGTGATGACTGATCTCGGGCCGCGATGACAAAGAGGAGCGCCGAGAGGACGTACCCGATTATCTGCATAGTGATCCTGTCCCGTCCATGGCCAACTTCTATGAGGCGTACCATGGCACGCTCATCTCCTGTTACCATGGTTCAGCGAGTAGTCCATGCACAACCTCGTGATGGCTCGGTTCGCCCACTGTATGGACATCGACAAGGACTTTTGGTCATTCACCGTGATCTCGACACGATCCTCTTCTTGAGATCGGACAGTTCTTGCCTTGCACACGTTCATCGGGATATAGAGCGCGACTGCACTTCTCCGGTATCGATCCGTGCCTAATCCCCGGAGATCTCCTCAACCGTTTCGAGTAGAACCCGGTCGCCCGGGAGCAACTCCGCAGGCGCCTCCGCCGCGTCTGTGTCGGCGAAGACTACTGAGGACATTCCCAATCCCAAGGAAAAGATAAGCGCCGGTGTTCACATAGCGTGTCATCGATTCTCCTTTGTCTTGGCCATGCAATCTCTGTCTTCTTGCTTGCCTCATTCTCTCTAGACACTCCTCTCGGATCTGCTATCGCGAAGGCAGAGTCGCCGACACGGCCACATGATCCTGGCCTGTCGTCTCCGTGCGACGACCATCGGCCGCGCTTTTGGACAGCGGCAATATGCGCGGATCGCCAACAGGCAGGACTCGAAAATAGCCCCACTGCCCGGATTGCGAGTACGGCAGCCGCTGATTGCTCCACACATAGTCGCCTGGAAGTCGATACGGTCCGCCGGCCGACTTGATGAACGCATCGAGCGTCTCCGAGCCCGCGAACTCGACCACGCTGATGTCGTCCGCTCCTTCCATGAACGGTTCGATCGGCCACTCATGCTTTTCGACACTGAACATGCCGTTTTGCTCGCTACTGCCTCCAAAGATGTGGATGCGGACCGGATCCCCAGCGTGCGCCTCGATCATCGGCGTCACGGGATCCTCTGGTTTGTCCACCGCGCACGGCTGGAACATTTTTCCGAGCGTGCAGCCTTGTTCTTCACGGAACTTATACGGCTCTGAACGATAATTCACTCCCGTCAAGCCCGCCGCGTTTTGCACGTACGGCATGAAGCTCGTGCCCAGGATGTTGTCTTCATCTTGGAAGTAGAGCGCGGCATCCCGATAGTTGCTCCGTCGTTCATAGCCGGGAATGGTCCGGTCGATGATCACATCCGCGATCCAGCTATTTTTATTGGAGATATCGGCGCCTGTCTTTGGATCGCGATACTTCGCGCCTTTTGGCCCGATCACGATGGCGCCAAAGAGCCCGTTGCGCGGGTTCAGCATCGGATTGCCCCAATCCCAGACGAGCGACGCGATTTCACCGAGCGAGGGAGCCGCATAGTACGTGTACACTCGGCTCTCCCCCGGAGCGATCGTTTGATCGCCTGGATTCCGGCCGACGTTGGCCCCCAACGAATCCTTCGGATCGAACGCCAAGCTGATGGCTGAGAAAGACGCCCGGCTGTTCTTCATCGAGCTTGATTTTGAGGCAGTCGCCGACATTCCCCCGCAAGGTCAGCGGCATCGGTTGAAAGCCGCCAGACACTTTCGCAATGTCGTCCTCTAACGCATAGATTTTGGCCTCCGGGTTCGCCACCTGGATCTTGCGTTCGAAATCCACTTCCACCGCATCCGGCGCCTTCGGATTAAACTTCATCGCCGGATAATCCATTGCCACCGCATTAAACGCCTTCACCGGCGCCTTGTCTGGGCAAACCGGCAGGGGCGCTGGAA
>Ga0308176_10002268_pt1 | contig 12056 bp, 13 predicted proteins | sample PhyCR2_3_FD_203890 | JGI IMG/M metagenome (GOLD analysis project Ga0308176, IMG submission 203890) | Soil microbial communities from UC Gill Tract Community Farm, Albany, California, United States - DLSLS.C.R2 | ecosystem: Environmental > Terrestrial > Soil > Agricultural land | place: USA... | reverse complement strand
GCTTAAGAAAGATCTGGCCGAACGCGCCGGTTTGCCATATCTCGTTTTACGAAGCCGCGGCCTTTGCCGAGTGGAAAGGCTGTCGGCTGCCGACCGAGTTCGAATGGGAAGCCGCAAGCGGAAAATTTCGCTGGGGTCTGCGTTGGGAATGGACAAACAGCGCATACCTTCCCTACCCCGGTTTCAAAAAAGCGGACGGAGCAGTTGGCGAATACAACGGCAAATTTATGATCAACCAAATGGTGCTGCGCGGAGCGTCTGTAGCAACACCGCCCGGTCACAGCCGAAAAACATATCGAAACTTTTTCCACCCGCATCTGCGGTGGCAGTTTACCGGAATAAGATTGGCGAAATGATTTAAAATTTTGGTGGCGGGCCAGTTTGAAATATCGATTTGCAATACATTTTAAGATTGATTTATTTCGTGTTTCTTCGTGCGATTTGGTGGTTTCAGCTTTTCAAGTCTTGAGGAAGTAACCACGAAGCAACACGAAAAGACACGAAAAAAACCAAACCGATCCAATACCCAAATTTCAGATCCTGGAATAAGAAATCTGAAATTTGGAATTTCTAAAATATGCAAAGTTCCACGTGCACAGAGCTGACCCGGTTTGCCGAAGATGTGCTTAAAGGCTTGACGTCAAAACCGAAGGCACTCTCTTCAAAATATTTCTACGACGACGAGGGCACGCGATATTTTCAGCAGATAATGAAGCTGCCGGAATATTACCTGACTGGTGCAGAGCTTGAAATATTTTCGACGCAGACCGAGGCGATCCGCCGCGCTTTTGCAAACGGCGACAACGGTTTTGACCTCATCGAACTAGGAGCCGGCGACGGAACAAAAACCGCTGTTCTGGTCGATCATTTTCTCAAAAATGGCGCCGATATTACCTATTCGCCCATCGATATTTCTCAGGAGGCTCTCGACGCCCTTTCCGAAAAATTCAACACGCGGTTTCCCAACCTGAAAATGGAAACCCGAAACGGCGATTATTTTCAAATTCTGAAGTCGCTAAAAAACGGCGGAGGGCGCCGTAAAATATTGCTATTTCTGGGTTCGAATATCGGTAACTTTAGCCGCGCGCAGTCGATCGATTTTTTCCGCCAGCTAAATGCAGTAATGAACCCGAACGACCTGCTTTTCATCGGCTTCGACCTGCAAAAAGATCCGCACGTTATATTAAAAGCGTACGACGATCCGCAAGGCATCACGGCCGCGTTTAACCTAAATTTGTTGCGGCGGATAAACCGCGAGCTCGGCGGAAATTTCGACCTTGATAAATTTGTTCACTATGCTTTGTATCGTCCAATAGAATGCGCCGCACGTAGCTTTCTGATCAGCCGCGAACAACAGACGGTTTATATCGAGGCACTCAAACGCAGTTTCGACTTCGAGCCGTGGGAAGCGATATTTATGGAGATTTCGCAAAAATATAACCTGCCGATGATCGAAGCCCTCGCTGCCGAAAGCGGTTTTCGAGTAAAGCAAAATTTCTTCGACAGCAAAAACTATTACTGCGACTCGCTCTGGCAGCTTAGTTAGGACCATCTTCGGTAGCGAGTGGGATTTTTAACGCAAGACGCAGAGACGCAAAGTAAAGCCAAGGTCATTTGTTGTCAGTTTTAGTATTTTTTGATTCCCTTTGCGACTCTGCGTCTTTGCGTTAAAATTTTTTCGGACAAGAAATGAATTTCACTATTCTCCGCTTCGACTCGCTCGAATCGACTAATACCGAAGCAATTAACCAGGCGAAGCTCGGTGCCGACGAGGGCCTCTGCATCGTTGCCGACCAACAGACTGCCGGACGCGGACGCCACTCGCGAAAATGGATTTCCGACAAAGGCGCGGGCCTTTATTTCAGCATCGTCCTGCGGCCAAAACTTGAGGCTCGTTTTCTGCCGCTGATCACGCTAATGGCGGGCGTGGCCGTCGTTGACGCTCTGTCGGAATTTGCAATCGACGGCGACATTAAATGGGTAAACGACGTTCTGGTGAACAAAAAAAAGATTTGCGGCATTTTGGCTGAAACGGTTGAAACCATGAGCGGACTCGCGGTCATTGTGGGAATCGGCATTAATCTCACGTCGTCAAACTTTCCCGACGAAATCGCTGAAACCGCAACCTCGGTTGCAGCCGAAGTCGGGCCGGTTGACGGGGATGAACTTTTAGCGGCGCTAACCCGTTATCTGAATTATTTTTACGAGATACTGTTGAGCGAAAGCGGCCCTGCCGAGATCATTCGCGAATGGCAGCGGCGTTCGTCATATTTCGTCGGGAAAAACGTGCGCGTTGCAATCGGATCGGAAACAATAATCGGAATAACCGACGGGCTGGAAAATAATGGCGCTCTGCGTGTCCGTACAGATACGGGAGACGTGCGACTGATACAATCCGGTGATGTTGAACGGCTGCGGACGACCGAACACGATATAACGAATTGAACACATTGAACACGCTGAACATACTGAACATTTCATACGCCCTGAACGTTGAACATGAACAGATGAGCAGGGCAATCGCAATCGGACATTGAACTTTCCGCCCGGAGAGTGTAATTTGTATTCACGTATTTGATTTCAAAAGTTGTATGAATAACAGACCCAGGCCCGACGCCGATTTCGATGAGTTTGACGAATTTGATGAGTTTGACGAATTCGGTGAGTTTGACGATTCGATTATCGACGCGATCTCGATTCGCACGGCCGTTTTGCAGAAAAATCATCTTGTCGCTCTCCTGACAATAAAAACCGCCGCCGAGGGGGCCGCGATATGCCGCGTCGATCCGCGCGAAGACCGTCCCGCCGTCCAGCTTTACGACGACGCATCGGCCGCTCTCGAATGGTTTCAAAAAAGCCTGCGCACAAGCCGCAACAACGGCTGGCGTATCGTCTATGACGGCCTGCCGCTGCAGGGATAGTCTTGTCAGTACCATCTGCGGTAGCGGATGGTTTAACTAATTACGGATTTGGGATTGCGGAATGAAGAAGATTTAACCACAAATAAACACGGAAAAACACAGATAAAAGGCAAATCCAAAATCTAAAATCCGAAATCGAGAGGCCACCCGCTACCGCAGGCGGTACTGACATGAATGTTGCTTGCTGTTGACATCGGTAACTCCTCAACCAAATTCGGTGTTTTTGACCGCGAAAAGCTTGTTTCAAAACTCTCGATCCCGACAATAAAAAATGCGGCGGCTGATGATCTTGAAAATGCAGTCGGCAACGATCTGCCTCAAAATATCACCGCGGCAATCGTCTCATCCGTTGTTCCCGAATTGGAAAAACCACTTGGTGATTTTCTAACCAAACGGTTCGGCATGACGCCCGTATTTGTCGATACCTCGTTCGATTTTGGATTAACGATTCGCTATAAAACAATTGCCACACTGGGTGTTGACAGACTTATCACAGCCTCGGCAGGGGCGGCAAAATACGGTGTTCCGTGCATTGTCTGTTCATTCGGCACCGCCACGACGATCGACGCCGTAAATTCCGCCCGCGAATACCTCGGCGGCATCATCGCACCCGGAATGAAAACAATGGCCGAGGCCTTGCACTTAAAAACGTCAAAGCTGCCTGAGGTTCAAATCACTCGTCCAAAATCGGTGATCGGCGACACAACCGACAGTTCGATACAGTCTGGAATTTTTTACGGCTATATCGGATTGGTTGATGGGATAGTTTCGCGGATGGCGGAAGAGTTGGGAGAAAAACCACAGATAATTGCAACCGGCGGTTTTTCCGAAACGGTCGCTGACGAGTGTAAACAAATTCAGATAACCGACGAAAGTCTTTTATTAGAAGGCTTACAAATCATTCATGAATCGCTCCGAAAATAATTGAGGATGTCCGAAAAGCGGAATTTGATCCGCACATCTCGGTTTTTTGTGTTCTGTGTTCCGGTCTTGTTCTGTGTGTTCAGTGGTTAAAAAAGGCTTTACCACAGAATTCACAGGATGAAGACACAGAAAAACACTTTTTTAGACAGCCTCAATTACTTTTAGAAAACTATACGTAGGTCGGCAAAAACTGCGGTTTTTTCCTGGCCTTTGTCGCCTGCTCAAATGCGTAGGCTATCTTGATCAAAACCGGCTCGGAAAACGCGCGGCCAAAGAATGAAATGCCCGCCGGCAAGCCTTGCACATATCCTGCCGGAACGGTGATGTTCGGGTAGCCCGCAACGGCCGCGAGCGAAGAGCTTTCAAACACTCCGCAATCGCCGCCTACCAGATCGGTCGGCCACGCAACGCCGCCTGACGGAGCAACGATGGCGTCGAGTTTGTTCTCAGTCATTACTCCGTCAATTCCTTGCTCCTGCGTCAAAAGCTTGGTTTGCAAGAGCGCGAGACGGTACGCACGGTCGTTCAGATCTGCCTTGGCTTCCGCCTGGATAAAAATTTCCTGGCCGAAATACGGCATCTCCTTTTCGGCGTTCGCGTTGTTGAAATCTATCAGGTCCTTCAGCGTTTTGTACTGCCCGCCGCGGCCCGCGAGGTATTTGTTCAGGTCCTCCTTAAATTCATAGAGCAGAACCTGAAATTCTGCGTCGCCAAAATCATTGAGTTTTGGAAACTGAACATCGACCAGCGTCGCGCCGCCGTCTTTCAGCACCTGCAAATGCGGTTCGATCAATTTATCGACCTTGTCGTTGCGTCCAAAATATTGACGAGCAACGCCGATCTTCATTCCTTTTAGACCGTCCTTTTGCAGAAATTGTGTGTAATCTTTTTCCGTTTTCGCCTGAGTCGTTATTGCATCGTTCCCATCGGCTCCGACAAGGACGCTCAGCAGCGCTACAGCGTCCGCAACCGTTCTCGCCATCGGCCCGGCAGTGTCCTGGCTGTGAGCGATGGGAATAACACCCGACCGCGAAACTAACCCAAGCGTTGGTTTGATGCCGACGATCCCGCAGGTGGACGACGGGCAAATTATCGAACCGTCCGTTTCCGTTCCCACCGCAACCGCCGCAAGATTTGCCGCAATTGCCGAGCCTGAACCTGACGAAGAGCCACATGGGTTTCGGTCGAGAATGTATGGATTGTGCGTCTGCCCGCCGCGTCCAGACCAACCGCTCGAAGATTTCGTCGAACGAAAATTTGCCCATTCGCTCAGGTTCGTTTTGCCTAAAATAACAGCTCCCGATTTGCGAAGCTGCGACGCCAAAAACGCATCCTGCTTCGGTGTTGGAGCGTTAGCCAGCGCCAGACTTCCCGCCGTTGTTTTCATCTTGTCGGCTGTGTCGATGTTGTCTTTTATCAATACCGGAATACCGTGCAGCGGCGACCGGATCTTGCCGGTCTTTCGCTCCTTATCCATTTCGGCCGCGATGGCGAGCGCGTCGGGGTTTAATTCGATGATCGAGTTTAACTTTTTATCGATGTCGGCGATTCGCGCCAAGTATCCTTTCGCAATGTTAACCGCCGTCGTTTCGCCCCTTTGCATTGCGGCTGAAAGTTCGGCAACGGTGATTTCTTCGAGCTGTATCTGTTTCATCGAACTTTTTCCCAGGATGTTGGTTCCGGTCAAAACGGCTGCGGCACCGGCGGTTGTGCCTAAAAATTCACGGCGGCTAAGAGATGTCATTTCTTTTCCTCGAGTGCTTACTGAATTTAAGATTTGTCGAATCAGGTCAGTACCGCCGATTATAAGAGCGTTGACCAGGAATTATCAAATGAAACACGCTGCGACAACCCGTATAAGCTATAATTGTTGCAATGGATAGAGAAACGCCGGACATTGCACCGCCAAAGCTGATCAACGCCCTGCGCGGGTCCGGCCTGCTGCCGGCGATCATTTTTATGCCGACCCGGCGAAAATGTGACGAGTCCGCTCTCGAGGTTGCCAGTGACAAATCGCAAAAACACGATCAGGAAAAACAGCGAAAGCGCGAAGAGATCTTTGCCGAGTTTGCCGCCGAAAATCCCGAGATCAAAAATCACAAGCATCGCAAGATTCTCGTAAATGCCGGAGTTGCCTCGCACCATGCAGGGCATATTCCGGCATGGAAACTCGTGATCGAAAAAATGATGTCCGCCGGTTTGCTGAACGCGATCTTTGCAACGTCAACCGTCGCCGCCGGCGTCGATTTCCCGGCACGCACCGTCGTTGTTTCGAACGCCGACACGCGCGGTAACGAAGGCTGGCGGCCGCTTCGTGCAAGTGAGCTGCAGCAGATGACCGGACGAGCCGGCCGACGCGGCAAAGACAACGTCGGCTTTATAGTTCTCGCTCCCGGACAGTTTCAAAACCCAAAAAAGATCGCCGAGCTGTTAAAAGCTCAGCCCGACCCGCTTCACAGCCAGTTTCGCGCGACATACACAAGTCTTTTAAATTTGCTCGACGCGTTTGGTGAATTCACATACCTGCGCGATATCGCCGAAAAAAGTTTTGCGTTTCGCAAAACCCGGCAGCAGATCGAGTCGCTTAGAAAAGGAGCAGACGAAAATCTTGATAAAATCGCAGCAAAACTTTCCGTTGACGGATACGGCCTGACGATCGACAACGTGTTCGGATTTGAACGTCTCACAAGTGCGTTGATGCGGCTTCAGGAAAAACTCCCGACGACGCGTGCCGAAATGCGTCACAACTGGCTTCGCGAAAATGTTGTCGCGGGCCGCATCATCACGCAGGGACGCAGTGGCAAGCGGCTATTCATGGTACTGAACGTTCACGCCGACGCTGTGTCCGCAATGCGGGACGACGGCCAGGGAACGACGCTGCCGCTCGAACGTGTGAACCGCGTTTATGAGAAAACATACGCCGTCCGTCACGACACGATAGAACAGGCGTTTTTCGACGTTTTCGACGGCAAAAACCGTCCGCTCGACGAACCGAAGGTCTCATTCAAAAAAGGCGGTGACAATGACGCGGCCGCCGTGATCAATGGTTTGATCGATAAGCTCATGCCCGACATTCTCAGCGGAGATGCACGACATCAGGCCACTCAGTTGCTTTGGGAAGAAAGAGAGAACGCCGAAAAAGTTACAATGATTCGCCGCGACATTGCGTTTCTGAAGGACGAAATCTGGCTGCCGTTTGAGCGACGTGCAAAGGTGCTCGATCATTTCGGCTACCTCGATTTCTATGCCGAAAAAGTCACCGAACGCGGTAAGTGGCTTGCTGATCTACGCATCGACCGCCCACTGCTCGCAGGTGAAGCACTGCGTCGAGGGATTTTCGATGAACTCGAGCCAAAATATGCCGCGGGCATGATGGCTGCTCTTGCCGCCGACCCCGAACGAAATTATGGCGAGCTTTATCTTTCGGACAAGCTTATCGATCTGCTCTCTCAGTTCGAATCGGTCATTTACGATATTTCCAAAGTCGAAGGGAGATTTGGCGTCGAGCCTGCCGAAGACATCAACTACTCCGCCGCAGCCGCCGCAGAACGTTGGGCCGCCGGGATGGACTGGGCAACACTGGTTGCGCGAACAAAAGCCGAAGAAGGCGACCTCGTTCGACTGCTTTCGCGGACGGGCGAGGCGTTGCTGCAGATCGCACATTTGAAAGAAGCCACTCCAAAAGCCGCTGAGATCGCACAGATGACTGCGGAAATTGTTTTGAGGGAACCGGTCCGCTAACTACTCAATAGCCTCGATACGGTCGGTAAATACGTTTACAAGCTTATGAGTTTCTGAAATCTGTGCTATGACCTGCCACAACTGACTTACAGTTTGGTTAAATTCCGCCAATCGCATATTTCCGATCTTGACGTGAATGATACGAGGTGGGGCTCAGTAACTATGAGCGGTGTGAAAAGTCAGAATCTTTTGTAACGATTGTGAGGTCGGACTTTTTTGCGTAATCCCAAATTTCGCTGTCGGTCCATCCTTCGTTAATTTGATTAACAAATTCAAACTCCGGCGATCTCCATAAGTCTATTTTTGACGGCAAATTCGCGTCAATCAAATATCGCGTCATGCGGCAATCGGTTCAACCACATAGTTGTGATCCATAAGATTTGTCGCGAACTTGAGACACGCGTACACATCCTCGCGCGTAAGCGTCGGGTAATTTTCCACAATCTCATCGATCGAATCCCCGTTGCTCAAAAATTCCAGTATCGTTTGAACTGTGATTCGCTTTCCGCGGATTGCAGGCTTTCCGTTGCAAATATCCGGGTCAATGGTAATTCGTTGGTCTAGTTCAATCATACCGTTATCATGCCATATAGAAACCGGTTCGAATAGATATAGAACTTGATTGCCGTATTGTACACAACCTATGGCTTCTATTCGGCTTCTACATCTGATAAAATCACCTTGAAACGCAAATGCGTTAGATTATGCAAGTTTTACTGGCAGACGAATACGGATTTTGTTTCGGCGTCGAGCGTGCCGTCGAGATGGTCGAAGACGCTCTCGACGGCGGCGATACGGTGCGCAGCCTCGGTCCGCTTATCCACAATGAGCAGGAAATGCAGCGTCTTGGCAAACACGGCGTTGCGACGATCAGCGACCCGGTTCAGATAAAACGCGGCGAAACGGCCGTTATTCGCGCCCACGGCGTTACGCCGCAGGTTCAAAAAGAGCTCGAAGAAAAAGCGTCTAAGGTGGTTGATGCTACTTGTCCGTTTGTGACCCGTGTTCAAAAACTCGCCGCACGCGCCGCCGAGCAGGACCGCCACGTCGTCGTCGTCGGCAGCCCCGACCATCCGGAAATGATCGGCGTAAAGGGCTATGCTCCTAACCACGCTTTTGTTATCCGTGACGAAACAGAGGTCGCGTCCTTGCCAAGATTGCGAAATCCGCTTGTCGTCTCGCAAACGACAATCAAGGCCAAAACCTTTTTCGACACCGCTGAGGCAGTAAAATCAAAAACGGACGATGAGGTTCAGGTCGTCAACACGATATGCTCGGCGACACGCGACCGGCAGGACGCCGCACGTGCTCTCGCCGGAATGGTGGACGCGTTTTATATAATTGGTGGCCGTCACTCGTCGAATAGCAGAAAATTACTGGCAGTCTGCGAGGAACAGTGCAAGAAAAGCTTTCTCATCGAAACCGAAGACGAGATCGACCCGCACGACCTCGAAGGCGTCGAAAAAGTCGGGCTGACCGCCGGTGCGTCAACCCCGAATTGGCTGATCGAAAAAATTGTCAAACATCTGGAAACCATCGGAAAGGAGCTGGCTACGACCTAAGTCATTACAGAATGCAGTAGGCAGCGGCAGTTGCAATTGGCAGGAAAACGAAAGCCGGAGAAGCAATTAACTTCTGCGGCTTTTCTCATTTCAAATTTTGAACATCAAGTTGACAACTGTTACAAGCAGAATTGTAGTCAGCCGCAAAGAACACTCCTGACAACTGCTACTGCCACTGCCTACCTTTCTATGGGTTAACTTCGGCAAACTTCGGCATCGAAATTGTCTGGTTTAACAGCACGCCAAATTCAGCGCCCGGTTTAACTTCGACGTTCTCGCCTTTGGTGTATCGGTCACCCAAAAAGCCGCCGCCGGCCCCGAGTAGCGCACCGATCAAGGCTCCCTTACCACCACCTATGGCCGCTCCGAGTATCGCACCGCCCGCGCCGCCGCCGCCGATAAAGATGATCTTACGGTGCTTCATCTTGTCACCGGAAACCGTACCCTCGTTGTCGCTTTTTCCCTTGTCCGTATCAAGATCGCTCAGCGACCCGTTTATCGCGCGGCGCGTACCGTTCGGCGTTCGCACCTCAAAGAAACTGACGTCGATCGCTCCCGGTTTCCCGCCTTTTGCAGCAGGCGTTACCGAATCAACGCGGCCGGTTATCGTGCTGCCCGACGGAATAACAATTGCTCCCGTGCTTGCATAAACCGGCTCCGTCACGGTTGTCGTAAATCTGTCTCCGATCTTGGCTGTTTTCGACCCAACTGCGTCATTCATCCGCACGTGAATGCGGGTACCACGGTCAACTGCATACAATTTTATGGCCGGCTTGACCGGTTTTTTGACGACAGCCCTGCGTACGACCGGACGCCGCTTGGTTGTCCGACGTTGCGCGAACGTGTCCACCGAGCCGATAACAAAGATCACGGCAAGGATAAACAGCAAACTTCTAAAATAATATTGTCTCTTCATAGCTTCACCTCTTGTAAAAGTTAATAAACTACAGCAGTAACAGCTTAAAAGACCAAGCCGCACATTTGATTTTCCGCTTCAAGAATCCGTTGTCCAATATTTAGCCCGAAACTGGTAAGTGCTTTATTATCTTATCATTTTGCCTCATAAAATTAAATTAAATCTTTTTTCAGAATTTTCTTGAAATTCACGGCGATTAGCCGTATATTGCAATCGTTAAAGATAATTGATTTCTAATTCACGCTGGCCCCTGAGCCTTAAAAACTCGGGGGTCAGGTTGTTTAACGGCGGCTGTTTAACAAGTTTTTGCACTGAGATAAGCGTCTATGTACCTTTTTCAAAAGGCTTTTCTTTTATTCACCCTCAACCTTGTGGACGCGTTATTGACTTTGCTTTGGGTTCGCACCGGCGTCGCGCCTGAGAGTAACCATTTGATGGCAAGCTTGCTGGATATAGGCAACCTGCCGTTTCTCGCCGTAAAGATCGCGATGGGCGGATTTGCCGCATTTGTGCTTTTTTATTGGGGCAACCGGCCGCTCGCCCGTTACGGAATGACGCTGGTGCTGGCAGTGTATATCGGCCTGATGGGAATCCACCTGTTTACGGGGCTAACTGTAATAGGCTCCTCACACGCTACGCTCGATCAGCTAAGCGATCTTCCACGACAGTTTTTTGCCCTGTTCGCGTGAGATTTTGACTAGCTCGGTAAGGTAAATTCCAGATTTCGAGTAAGGCCGAGATGGTTCTGGCAAAAAGCTTCACGCTCGAAGAGATAATTCATACCGAAAGTCCCAAGTCCCAAAGGTCCCAAGTTCCAGAAGTCCCATGTCCCAAGTCTGTCCCAAAGTGTCCCGAAATGTCGCCGGTTTGGGACAGGGGGAAAACACTCATGTTGGGAACAAAGGGTTTAGCGTCCCGTCCAAGTTGTCCCAAGTGTCCCACGCGTTTTCGCGTCCCAACCGTCCGACGAGTCCCAAGTGACCGAAGGGATGTTCCGACAATGGCTCACGCAGGTGGTGCCGACTCCTTTTCTCTGTGTCGCCGTGTCTCCCCTTCTCCGCGTCCGGGGAAGAACCCACCCGCTCACGCAGTGTGGTTCCGACCTTTACGGCCGTCCCGTGCGTTAAATTTTCAAACATCGGAGGCTTCCAACGCGCAAAGCCGGTGCGGTATTTTAGCACGACGGCATAGATGCGACAATATTTTATTTTTGCAACAACCGAACAACAACCATGCCGGAACACGAATGAACCTTCATTTTTGTGTTCAGATACGCAACGCAGGTTTGCATTTCACGCATCAAAAAGTTGATATTTCATATATAAGGAATTTGGTCTTATGTCTAATAAATCGGTATATCAATTGTCGGCGCGGCAGCTTTTGCTGCTTGCGGTTGCATCGGCCCTGATCGCGGTCGGGGCCACGGCCTTGTTTTACTGGGTTGGCTCATACTGGCAAAGCAACGGTAATTTACAGAAAGCGTTTGCTGAAAGCGCTCCGGCTGGGGTCGCTGATCCTTCGACGGTTTCGGACGAGGAGAACAGCATCGAGGTTTATAAAGCTATTTCGCCCGGTGTGGCATTTATCAGCACGACCTCCTACACACAAGATTTTTGGGGCGACGTGCAGGAAGGTAAGGGAACCGGCAGCGGCTCCGTCATCGATAACGAAGGTCACATTTTGACCAATTATCATGTTATCGAGGACGCCAAAAAGCTCACGGTAAATTTCGGCGGTGACAAGGTTTATCCCGCTACGCTGGTCGGCGGCGACCAGGACACCGATCTTGCTGTGATCAAGATCGATCCGCCGCCGGGATTAGCCGTCGTACCGCTTGGCGATTCCGACAAGCTGCTTGTCGGGCAAAAGGTTTTGGCCATCGGCAACCCGTTCGGTCTCGACCGAACGTTGACGACCGGTGTTATTTCCGGTTTGCAGCGTCCGATCAGGGCCAGAAACGGACGGCCTATCGACGCGGCGATCCAGACAGAC
>Ga0308176_10002267_pt1 | contig 12056 bp, 11 predicted proteins | sample PhyCR2_3_FD_203890 | JGI IMG/M metagenome (GOLD analysis project Ga0308176, IMG submission 203890) | Soil microbial communities from UC Gill Tract Community Farm, Albany, California, United States - DLSLS.C.R2 | ecosystem: Environmental > Terrestrial > Soil > Agricultural land | place: USA... | reverse complement strand
GCATGTACTTTAAGTCTTGCTTGAACACAAGAGCCGGGACGCCGATATACGAGAGGGCGCTGAGATCGGTCGCAATTATTGAGATCGCGATCGGAAACCAGGCAATACTTCGGCCTGCGAGCAAATAATCCTGAGCGTTCTGATGCTTTCGGAAAAAAGATGCACCGATAATAACGGAAAGGGCCAAATATATTGCAACGACGACCCAATCAAGTGTTGAGAAAGCCATTATTACCTCCGAGTTAAGATCGATCCGGTTATCCGGAGTCACGTGAGTGCGAAATGTCCTGATTCCGTTTGCCGGTCGGCGTTCCATGCACGAGGAACAAGGGCAAATTGATCGAAACAAAACCGACGCCAGCAGTTCGACTGAATACCTTTATATCTTTAATCTGTTACCCTGTCTTCATCCGCAATCAAAAAGAGAGTATCTCCCGGCGACACCACCGGCGTCGCGCGTAACATCGCAACAAAGCCTTTCCGATCGGCGTGAATTTTTTCAATGGTTTGACCAAAGATGTCGCGTATTTCACCGACAGGCTGGCCCTTCTCGACCCGCTCCATTAACCTTACGTAGTGAACAAAGAATCCTGAAATATCCGCGGATTGGCTTGTGTCGACATCGCCCGAGCCCAGTAATCTGAACGTCGGCTGCGCACACTCAATATTTCGTGAGATAACACTCAAATGCCCTAAAAGATTCAAAATGCCATTAACGTAAAGCGGCAGATCAATGGGGGAAACACACGCGCCGTTCGGCGACTCAACATATAGCCATGGGATTCCGAACTCGGACGCAGCACAAATGGAACGTCCAGGCCCGATTTCCTTGTGACCCCAAACCACCGGCATACCAAAGGCCAAGGCTGCTTCCTTAGACCTCGCGGCGCAAGTTGTCTCACCTGCGTCATATCCGACCATAGTCGGCATCCAGGAACGAACACCGGAACTATGGAGATCAAGAAATAGATCAGCTTCGCGGATGATCAAATTCGACAAATAATATGCTGTTCGTTCGGTTACGGTTCCGTTATTTTTTCCGGGAAATGTCCGTGCAAGGTTCATCCCGTCGGTCGGGCTGGTTCTCGTTACTGCATGGTAAGCCGGTAAATTCGCGATCGGTACAGCGATAAGTCGCCCATGCATCTCCTGAGGGTCCAGCATGTTGAAAACATCGTGGATCGCTTGAACTCCTTCAAGCTCGTCACCATGAACACACGCAAACACTACCAGTGTTTTTCCAGGGAGATGACCGTTCGCAACCAAAACGGGAACACCTGGTTGTTCTTCGTTGTTAGAACCCATTTCCAGAAAGTACCGGCTTTTACCAGCCTCATTTCTATTCGGGAATTCGAATTGCTCAATATCGAAAACGTCTGCCATTTCTAGAAAATCACTCCGTAATTGCCAATCGTTTGGGGAATGGAGCTTTTATCGCACTGATCAATGGCCGCATCTATATGCCGCTGTCCCCAGGTAATGGTAAAAAGAAAATGCCCTGGGAAAAGTCCGTCGATATTCAACTTAGAAAGTCTTTTAAGATCTTTCCTATAACCTTCCATTGTTGAACCGGGGGCGTTGATGAGCCCAATGATTCCACCGTAAAAAAGCACATCGCCGCAAAACAGGTTTCGTCGTCCGTCCATTTCCAACAAATAACAAATAGAATCGGGACTGTGACCTTCAATACCAATTGCTTCAAACTTAAGCCCAGCCGCTTCGATTACATCGCCATCATAAACGGCTTGGTCAACAACACAGTTACGGTACTGAAAGCCTTTTGGATAGATGCCTTGCTCAATAGCCCTGTCGAGTCCGGCTTCTTTCGCCGTGCCACACTCAAGTAAATTCCGCGTTTTATGTGAAAGATAAACCTTACAACCCGTTTTTTCACGAAGCTCGCCAGCACCGCATGAATGATCGAAATGATTATGCGTAAGCAAGAGTGCTTTGATATCATTTGGATTAAACCCTTCGCTGCGGATGTTTTCCAAAATAGTTTCACCGTCCGTACCGCCGCCCGCATCGATCAAAACCAATCCCCCGCTGCCTTTGACCAAATAGACATGGCTGTCCCAGCGCCCCGAAATCCCGAGCTGAAGACTTGCGACAATATAAATTTGGTCGGTGATTCTCATTAAGCAACTCAATAACCTAATGTTTTTCGGTAACAAAGAGGTCGAAGATTTCGATTATCGAAGCCAAATTAGCCCCTGTCAGATTATGAAGCATTGCCACCACGATCTTTTTCTCCGGGTACACAAGAAGATATGACCTTCCGCCGACATTCTCGCCCGGATGAAAATAATAGAGTCGTCCCAGCTTATCTTTATTGATCCGCCAGCCGAATCCGGTTCCGGTTTCTTTACCATCAGTCGTTTTTTGCGACCTGAACATTTCATTCAGCGTCTTTTCCATTAAAAAATTACCGTTTAGGTGTGAAGAACCAAACCGCACCAGATCCTCCGAAGTAGAAAGAAAACCACCACCTGCCCAACTTTCGCTGCTATCAATATAAGGAGCATTTATGACATTTTTACCTGCATCAAGGGAATAAAAACGAGTTCTGTTCGGAATAATCTTTTGGTTGTCGTCCGCCCCCGTGGCTGACATATTAAGCGGATTCAGAACTTGCTGTTGTACATACGCCAAAAAATCTTGCCCGCTAGCACCTTCAATGGCCGCGCTCAACAGGTTATATCCATAAGACGAATAGCCGTACTTTGTTCCGGGTGTAAAATCCAAAGGGTCATCCTGAAAAATCTTCAAGCTATCCGTGACACTTTTGTATCCTTTCTTCCGGTTATAAAATTGGTCCTTAGCCGGGTCCGGGTCGCGCCTGTAGTGACGGATGCCCGATAAATGCCCGACTAATTCCCGTGCCGTGATCTCGTACTGTTTGCGAGGGAAATCAGGCACATAGCGTTGAATCGGTGCGTCGAGGTCAATTTTCCCTTGTTCATAAAGACGAGCCATCGCCGCTGCGGTAATGAGCTTTGATACGCTTGCGATCCGAAACCTCGTGGCTGGGGTAACGCGAACACGATTTTCCAAATCAGCAAATCCAAAACCTTCCGACCATATCAGTTCACCACTGACCGCTACGGCGATAGATAGGCCCGGAATGTTCTGTTTTGCCATCGTATCTTCGATTATCTTCCGGCTTTTTATGATGGCTTGTTCGTAATTCTTTGGTGTTTGCGGGTAAGCCGCGATCCCAAAGCAAATAACAGACATCAGCACAAGCAATGTCTGGACAAAATGTTTTGACCGTTTCCGCTCCTTCATAAAAACGAGTGACGAATCTCTTATTCCCCTTGCCCTCTGGCAATGTTGCCGGGTTGCAGGAGTCCACATTCTTCAAGAATTCCCCTCACTTCCGCCTGCTCATCAGCCGTTGCAGAGCGATAAGGAGCAAAAACCGTTTTTTCGCAGATACCCAAAAATCTTAAAGCCGCCTCAAAACCGCCCCAGATCTCGCCATACCGAAAAATCTCGCAAATTTTCCCTATCGTTCGGCTTAATTCAAGAGCGAGTTCGTAATTTCCCGCAACAGATGTTTCATAAAGCATGACTCCAATTTTCGGGGCTATGTTGTGAGCGCCCCCGATTATCCCGTCGGCCCCCATCATTATTCCTTGAGGAATCAGAAGTTCCGTCCCGAGCAAAACACTAAAATTGTCATGTTCACGGAAAGCGTCAAAAAGCTTTGTCCAACGATTGCAGTCTTGGTTTGTCTCCTTCAAACCAATGATGTTCGGCTCATCCGCAAGTTGTAGGATCGACCCGAATTCCAGATCGAATTTTGTCAGATATGGATTGTTGTAAATCAACAGTGGCTTCTGAGCAGCCTGCGCAATATCGCGAAAAAAACCCTTTGCCGATTCCTGTGTAAGCATAAAGTAGTAGGGCGGCACAGCGGTCAGATAATCAACGTTCAGCCGTTCAAGCTCTTTGATCTTCTCTATTACTCGTTTTGTACCTGTATCGGACACGCCAGCAACCACCGGAACTTTTCCGCATACTTCGTCAACCACTATCTCAATCCCGCGCAACTGTTCCGAATCCCTCAGGAGGGCGAAACAACCCATCGTTCCGTTAGCAAAAATGCCGTGTACACCTGAGTCGAGTAAGTACCGGACAAGTTTGCGTAATCCTTTTTCGTCGACCCTTTCGTCCGCCGTTATCGGAGTTCCGATTGGCGGAACAATTCCTTTAAGTTTCATATCTTTTAACTAAATTGCCGTCCAGCCGCCATCCACCATCAAGTTTTGGCCTGTGATGTATCCCGAAGCATCTGAGGCCAAAAAGACCGCGGCGCCTTTGATATCGTCATCCACTGCCATCCTGCCTAGTAGCGTCTGACGCGAATAATTTTTAACAAAAACCTCCGGTTGATCGTCGGTATGAAATCCACCGGGACTGATCGAATTCACCCGAATACCATACTTCCCATAATAGCTGGCAAGATACCGAGTGAAATTTATCATTCCGCCTTTGGCAAACGCGTAATTGGCAGGACTTGTCATATCGGTCCCCTCGTATATATTGAAGTTTGGAGCCACAACGCCATATATCGAAGAGATGTTCACGATTACTCCGAAACCCTGTTTCATCATTTGTTCGCCAAAGATCTTGCATGACAGGAAAAAACCCGTGGAGTTAATGCTCATTGCTGTTTCCCATTCTTCTTCGGTTACGGTGGACGGATCACCACCAGCCCTCGCCACTGCGTTGTTGAACAAGATATCGATTTTGCCGAATTCGCCGACGATGTTTTCGCAAAGACTCGTGATAGATTCGCTCGAACCTAAATCCAGATGAGAGGCCGATACTTGCAAACCCTCTGCCTGCAAATCGATCGATGCCTTTTCGCATTGCGCCTTATTGCGAGATGCGATCACAACGTGTGCGCCAACCTCGGCCAACGCACGCGTTATATTGATGCCGTACAAACCCGCGCCGCCCGTGACCAATGCCACGCGGCCGTCCAACCTGAATAGTTCGTTCGTATTCATCGCTTTCTCGGAAAATTAGTAGGTCAAAAAACCGCCGTCGATAACTATCGTTTCGCCGGTTATATATGAGGCGTCATCTGATGCAAGAAAGACAGTTGCTCGTCCTATATCCGCCGGATTCCCGCGCCTCGCGAGCGGTATCTTTCTAAAATAGTCTCCGCTTATCCCACGTTCTTTTGCCTCATTCTTAATGTTTGCACTGGTTTCGGTAAGGATGTCACCAGGAGCAATACCGTTGACCCTGATGCCATATGGTGCAAGTTCGAGAGCCATCGCTTTGGTCAGTCCGGTCAAGGCAGCTTTGGTCGCGCAATATGCCGCCGCTCCTTCCTGGGCAGCAAATGCCCCGACAGATGATATATGTATGATCACACCACCATTTCCGATCATTCGACGCGCGACCTCTTGTGAAATTATGAATGTCCCTTTAAGGTTCACGTCAATTGTCTTTTCTAGAAGCTCGTCGTCGATCTCGAGAAATTTGGCGGCCGCTCGCGGACCGGTGATCGCCGCGTTGTTCACCAATAAATCGATTCTGCTCCATCGCTCGACGGTTCTCGATATCAGTTCCAGTACCTGTTCGCGGTTGCGAACATCTACCTCGAGCGGAATCACTTCGTAACCCTCGCTGCTGAGTATCAAAGCAGCGGATTCTGCTTTTTCGAGCGTGGGTTGAGCAATAACAACCCTGGCACCGGCTTCCGCCAAAGCTCGACTGATTCCCATGCCTATTCCAGTACCGCCGCCCGTTACGATCGCGGTCTTATCCTTTAGTTTCATGTGCCTTTATCTTTGAACCGAAAGATCCCGACATTTCCTCTATAACGGTCAGCAAAGCTGAGTGATCCAGATCACCTTTGCCGCTTTTGACCAGATCCGTAAACATTTTTTCGACAATATTTGTCACCGGTAATTTGACCCCGTATTTGTCCGCGGTTCCGAGAATGATCTTCAGGTCCTTTAAATGAAGCTTTGCTTTGAACCCGGGCTCAAAGTTGTGACGGATCATCGTTGGGCCGCGAAGATCCATAACGCGGGTTTGTGCCAGACCTCCGCTTAAAACCTCTACGATCACCTCCGGTGCCACACCCGCCGCAGAACCGAGGGTCAGTGCCTCGGAAACTGCTTCGATAACGACTGCGACCACTATTTGATTACACGCCTTAACGATTTGTCCCGAACCGATGTCGCCGCAATGAACTATGGTTTTCCCCATCGCTTCGAAGATCGGCCTTGCCTCTTCAAAATCTCTTTTTTCGCCCCCGACCATTATCGATAGGGTGCCGCTGACCGCGCCTTTGTCTCCACCGCTTACGGGCGCATCCAGTATCCTCACATTTTTGGCGCGGACCAGCGATGCGATCTCTCGCGTTGCGACCGGCGAGATGGTACTCATGTCGATCAACAGGAGTCCAGGCCGAGCTCCCTCAATAATACCGTCTGCGCCTAAAACGACCGACTCGACGTCCGGAGTATCCGGCAGCATCGTAATCACAATATCACTTTGCTCAGCGACATTTTTTGCGGATGTTCCTCTGCGTGCGCCCTCCCCGACAAGTTCGTCAACAGGAGCCGGGCTGCGGTTGAAGACAATTGGTTGGTGACCCGCCTTGATTAGGTTTTTGACCATCGGTTTGCCCATTATTCCAAGACCGATGAAGCCTATTTGGTACTTTCTGTTTTCCATTTCTTTATCGCGAACCGGGAGATCGAAAAATGATTTCGTCGGGATCGAGACTTGTGCGAAACTTGTCTGGAAGCCAGGCCAGACTTTCCTCGGTCCGGCCGGCTGGATTGTATTCCAAACCGACATAACCGCTATAACCCGAGCTATCGATCACCTCAAATACAAATTTATAATTTATTTCACCTGTTCCCGGCTGATGGCGGCTTGGCGAATCAGCGATTTGAATATGACCGATCCGATCTACATTTTTCTCAAGTGTCGCCGCCAAATTTCCTTCCATCCGTTGCATATGATACATGTCATAGAGATATTTTAAATTTGACGCTCCCACCGAATCGAGAAATTCCAGAGTATCGTGCGTGTTTGTGAACGGATACCGCTCATTATCCCATCCGTTTATTGCCTCAACGAGAACAGTAATGTCGGCTTGGGCCGCCTGATCGCAAACCCAACTCAAATTTTCGCGGATTATATCAAGTTGCCGTGCGCGATCCGCGTCCAATTTCAGATTTCCGGCAAGCGCTGTAAGTTTTTTGCATCCGACACGGTGTGCCAGTTCGAGGGCGATGGGAACGTTCTCGCGGACTTCTTTTTGCCGGTCTGGATCACTAAGCAATCCGCGATCGCCTGCCGCCAGATCACCGGCGTCGAAGTTGAATGCCGCCACCTGCAGCCCTGCACCCTTAATTCGATTTGCCACTTCCTTCGGACTTTCTTCTCTGTTCCAATAGAATTCGACAGCGGCGAATCCCAGCCGTTTTGCCTGATCGAAACGTTCGAGAAATGCATACTCCTTCAACAGAACAGAGACATTTATGTCAACGTTTATCATTATTGTCTGGTCCTAATTAATTTCATCGAACTAGAACCCCACATCCGGTATCCATCGTCCGAGCCAGTAATTGCCAAATCGTTTTAACGGTACGAATTTAGATTTCGGGCGGTCCTCAGCTGCCAATTCCGGCAAGGCGTCAACGTGTCCGAGGCGGGATGCAAGAGGGAAATAAGTTCTGCCTGGGTTCGTATATGATTTTCTAGCAGATTCTTGGCTTGGCCCGGGATTATAAAAATCCGTGGAGCTTGGGTCCCAAAAGATTATCCCTGCTGCGCCTCCTTTATAATACTTCTGTGCATCGACGAGCGCCTGTTTGGCTGAGGGGAGTTTCCAGCCAAGCATCATCGGATATACTCCGACGCTCGTTCCTTTGGTAATACGACAGAACCAATCCAGTTCCATCGGCTTGCGTGTATCTGTATGAAACGCTGCCGGGAAAATGCCGATCCGGTCAACGAGTCCTTCTTTTACCCAACGTTCAACGTCAAGACCGTATTTACGGTTATCCGCCTCGTTGTGTACGACTGATGCCGTCAATTCATATCGTTGCTTACGCCCTTGTTTCTTTTGGACGTCATCCATCATTTTACGAATGTCACGCATGAAGCCCGTCATGATCTCCTCGCGCAATTCGTACAGACGCGGATCATCTTCCGGCACCTTCTTCGCATCTGCGCGGTACTTTTCCCTGAATTGCTTACAAAAAGCATCTTCCCACAGCATCAGCGGCAGACCCCGAAAATAGATGATCTCGATCCCGTCGGGCTGGTATGCCAAAACCTCTCTGAGGATTCCATAAATATGCTGCCTTACCTCGGGGACCGCATAGCTCATTCGCATTACGGGCGTCCCGTCACGATCATAAGTTCTCCATTCCGGATGATCGCGATAAAACCTGGATGTAAAATAATCCTCGAACGCAGGTGGAGTTTGCCATGCTTGCACGCGGAAGCCTATCATGATCTTCTTGCCCATTGAATGGGATGCCTCGATCGCCATCTTTGTTTCATCTTCGCCTGATGCGATAAATTTCTTTATCGAATCTGTAACATACCCATCTCCCGTGCGCGCAGGATCATCACTTAGTTCGCCGGGAATTGTGCCGAGTTTTGATTTGTAATTTACAAGATCGCCCCCGATAATCTGCCAATAAATGGTCCCAAAGTCCGTGTCGCGCAAGTGTTCGAAGTCTTCGAGAAACTCCTCTTTTGTGGTTGGATGGTTCTGATTTATCCAACTGAACGCATCCATAGTCGCGATAAGCCTTTTCGTTTTGGTTTGTGATCTGTCCTTTTCGATCCAATTCACTTCGTTTTTGGTTAGCGGTATGAGTTTCACATACATAACAACCGTATGGCGGGGATTGTTGTCGGGTTGTAGCCCCATTTTTGCCTGCATTCTCATTTGGGCGATCTGGAGGCTTTGACCGCTGAGATCCGCTGCCTTGAAGAATACTTCTTCAATATCATCCCGCGCTCCGGCATATGCGCGATGTTGATATGTGACGTCGTTTGTTAACTTTAGACGCACTTCGTTTCCTTGCCCGAAAGCGAATCGCCCAACGCCGCCAAGACCTACGTAAACTGCATACCAGCCTTTTACATTCAGGGGAAGCGTAACGTTTGGAGCTCCCGTATCCGGTGTCGAAGTGATGCATTTACCCTTTAGGCCGTCAACTGTCTCATAGTCGAGAACCTTCCAGTGCCGTTTCCTTCTCACATCAAAGGTAAGAGCGGTTTTAGGAACGACCTTTGTCATGTCGGAAATAAGCGTTGCCTCGTTGGTTTTTTCCCATTTGTCCGCGTCAAACGCTATATTTTGACCGGACGCAAGGTGTGTTACGAACAGAAGCCAAAAGATCAGCACACACCGAGCGACGTAGCGACTGGTCTGCGATTCACGATGCGGTCGAGCAACCTCTAAGTTAGGATTTAAGTTTCGTTTCACTAAGTGTCTCCTTGGCAGAAGCCCAGTTTGTTAGGTAGTTGGGACATCTCCATCAAAAGATGTCACCAAAACACGCGAATGGTCGTAGCCGAACAATTTGTCCCCAGAAGCGCGAAGACAATAGTGAGCAGGCTACCGCCATTTGATATCGAGTGACGATACCGATTCTTTAATATTTCCAGTAGGATTGTAGCCGTGAACTTCCGAGACTGATTTCTCGAAATCCTGTTCACATTAGGACACCGATCTGAGATATCGTTTATCCATCATTACCTGGGCGGAAACCCCCAAAACTTCCAAAAGTAGCAGAACCCTTTTACCATCCCTCATTTCTCCCTTAAAAATTCCGCGAAGCCCGCGAAGTGGTCCGTCATTGACCGACACATGCTCACCACTAACATAAGGCTTACTCTGGGATGCTATGCAACCATCCGTACCAATTCTGTTTCGAATATTTTGAATGATTTCTTCATCGACACGGACCGGAGTTGTCCCAAAGTGTAAAACATACCGGACGCCACGCGTATATTGAATTGTATGAAGAAATCTTGCCGGATTGAATTTAGCGAACAAGTAGCCTGGGAAAAACGGAGCAGTACTCGTTTTGGTAATGCCCCAAACTACTCTCTCTCTCTTCTGCTTTGGATTTAGAATTTCAAGATTGATACGCATCAATTGATTGGCTACAAAATCTTCTTGGCCTGGTTTTGTGTGAATTGCATACCAGTTGGCATCTTCTGCAAAATCCATATATATTTCCCACGAAACGTTGGTTTCCAGAGCGTTCCTGATTGAACTCGTTGTTTGTTGTATTAATTCTGACTAATGCTAATTGTAGAATGTTCATCATTAGAAAAAAATAGCTATTTTTGCTAAACTTGACATATTGTTCAGCCGGCTGAACCCGGTAAGAGGCTGGTGCTTCTTATTTGGCGAATCTAAAAATTCCTAACCCACAAGGTGAATACACCGCGGAGACAATGACTATGCGAAGAATTACTGTCCTTGACACACGTACCAAATCGGTTCCGGCAATCGAAAAGGCAATGGCCATATTGGAGCACCTGGCAACCTCTCAAAACGGGCTTGGTCTTTCGGAATTGACGCGGGAATTATCCCTGCCGAAGAGTTCAACCTATGGCATGTTGCTGACCCTTGAACGTCTGGGATACTTGCATCGCAACGACGACACGGGCCGCTACATGTTTGGAATGAAAATACTTTCGTTGGCGAATATGGCGATGAACGGTCTAAACCTGAGGAAACTCTCGGCTCCTCACATTAGGCAGTTGATGAACAAGACTAAGCTCACCGTACACATGGTAGTCTATGAACAGAATGAAGCGGTAATAATCGAAAAGGCGGATTCACCCTATACTCCAAAGGTTGAAACCTGGGTCGGAAAACGAATGGGAATTCATTGTACCGCGGCAGGCAAGGCACTTATTAGCGACTGGACTGAGGAGATGATAGATCGCTTGGTCCGCTATGGACTTCCGAGATACAACGATAATACGATCATCTCCCCAAAAAAACTAAAAAAGGAATTGGACTTGGTAAGAAAGCAGGGGTACGCGCTGGATGATGAAGAAGAAACGATCGGGTCCCGTTGTGTCGGAGCCTCCATTCAGGATCAAAATGGCAGGGTCGTTGCTGCAATAAGCGTAGCAGGATATAAACAGCAGATTCACCACGAGACATTTCAGACCTTGGTCGCACGTGTACGTGAAACAGCCGCCGCGATTTCTGAAGAGCTTGGCAAAAATCCGGAGTCATTTCTCGCAAATTAATTGCCCAAACTTTTGCCCTTTCGTTCTATCTAGAAGCATTGCTCCGAGGAGCTGGCGTGCACATGGGCTTACCCGTCTTGTCACCGAACCCGAATTTATTCATCAAGTCGCTTGACTGTTTCAAGTAGCAGCTTGTCGGATTACTATTGCACCAAGCGGTACACAGATGAGGCAAGATGCGCTCTTCAAATCGAGTAAATGATGGTTGCAGAATGGTGGCGCTTCTGGGCATGACAAAGGCTTTTAACTTATTGCGTTAGATGGGCTTAGGAATTGGCCCTCTCGTGGCCAGCATTAATTAGTAAAAACGGGACTTCCGAAATTCATCGAAAGCCCCGTATTTATTGGTCGGGACGGCGAGATTTGAACTCACGACCTCTCGCACCCCAAGCGATTTTGGAAGTTTTTCATACCTTGTCAAAACCAATCAAAGCGCCTTAAAATCAGTACTTTACATGGGTCATGGGCGCTTCAACGATTCGCTCTGATTCAGGAAACTGCCACCATCTTTTTCGTAGACATCCTTTCCATCGTTCAAATAAGAACTACCTTCCAAAACCATTATCATGAAATCGCGTCAGTTTGCCAATCACTTCTTTTTTGGATCGCAGCTGTGTCGATTACCTGGATTAATCAGCCTCAGCATACGCCGCGATGGCGTTTACATCGGGTATGAGAATGTTCTTTCCTTCATGCACGATCAAGCCCTGGTCCTGAAGCCGAATCAGCATGCGTGTCACGACCTCACGAACCGTCCCGATCCTTGCGGCGAGTTGATT
>Ga0308176_10002266_pt1 | contig 12056 bp, 15 predicted proteins | sample PhyCR2_3_FD_203890 | JGI IMG/M metagenome (GOLD analysis project Ga0308176, IMG submission 203890) | Soil microbial communities from UC Gill Tract Community Farm, Albany, California, United States - DLSLS.C.R2 | ecosystem: Environmental > Terrestrial > Soil > Agricultural land | place: USA... | reverse complement strand
CCCTCCGGGTTGACCCACGTCCCCGAGTTCCGCCGCCTCTACGTCGGCAACTCGCTCGGCTCGACGATGAGCGTGATCGACCTCGACACGCTCGAGACGGTGGCCACCGTGGACGCGGAGCCGGGCGCCGGGGCGATCGGCGTCGATCCGACTCGCAGGCTCGTCGTCTGCGTCAACTTCGTCGCAGCCTCGGCCAACTTCTACGACGCCGACTCCTTCGAGGAGGTCGGCCGGCTCGAGCTCGGGATCGGCACGTGCGCGATCGGGATCGTCCCCGAGCGCGGCGAGGCGTTCATCGTCAACTCGATCGCCGGGAGGGTCTCCCGCGTCGATCTCGACAAGATCGAAGTCAAGGAGGAGATCCGCACCGGCTCGGCGCCGGTCGGCCTCGCCATGCACCCTTCCCACGACCGCGTCTACGTCACGAACCGCGGCGCGGGCTCGGTCAGCGTGCTCGGCGTCGCCGACGGCGTCGAGTGGTCGCAGATCCCGGTCGGCGGCGGGCCCGGCGGCGTGGTCGTCGACCAGCACGATGGACGGATCCTCGTCGCCAACGCCGGGAGCCAGACGATGTCGATCGTCGAGGACCTGCTCGCGGCGCGGCCGCCGGCCCCGGTCGTCGAGGAGAAGAGCCCGTGGATCGGCACCAGGCTGCCGGCGTTCTCGCTCGAGGACTACTGGTCGGGCGAGCAGCGCACGAACCACGACTGGGCCGAGAAGAAGTACATCCTCAACTTCTTCGCCTCCTGGTGAGGGCCGTGCAACGCGGAGGCGCCGTTCCTCGAGGACGTGCGCCTTCGTGAGGAGTCCCGGTCGGGCCTCGAAATCGTGCTCGTCGACATCTGGGAGGGGACGGAGCCGCGGCCGGAGGTCCAGCGCTTCTGCGAGATGTGGGGCATCAAGGGGCCGATCCTCCTCGATCCGAACGCCGAGCTAGCCACGACGCTCGGCGTGCGCGGCGTGCCGACCAACGTCCTCGTCGACTCCGACGGGACGGTGCGCGCCTTCGGAGCAGCGCGTCTCGAGGAGCTCGAGCAGGCGATCGACGAGCTGTACGGGCGCTAGAGGACTGCGGCGAGCTCGCGGCCTTCGCGCTCGTTGCGAATGCCGACGATCGCGCCGGTCACGGCCGGGTGCGCGAGCACGAGGTCGAGCGCTCCCCGGGTCACGCTGCCACGGCCGCGTGCGCGGAGCTCTTCGTGCGTCTGCTCGAGCTCGAGTTGGGCGAAGGGATGCGTACGCCGGAAGTCGGCCTCCGGGAGCGCGTCGAGCGAGAAGCCGTCGGTGAGGAAGCCGCTCGCTAGCGGAGACCAGACGATGGCTCCGAGCTCGTGCTGCAGCGCGTACGGGAGCAGTTCCTGCTCGTGGTCGCGGGCGAGCGCCGAGTACTGAAACTGCAGCGCCACGACGGGCCCGACGGCGAGCGCCCGCTCCACGAGCTCCGGCGGATGGTTCGAGAGGCCACCGTGCCGGACCTTGCCTGCCGCGACGAGCTCCTGGAGCGCGCCCCACGACTCCTCGATCGGCACGTTCCGGTCGGGGTCGTGGAACTGCAAAAGGTCGAGCCGCTCGCGCCCGAGCCGACGCAGGCTCTCCTCGCAGCCACGGCGGATCGACTCGGGGCTCAGGTCCATGAAGTCATCTCCGTCGTCGCGCCGCAACGTCCCGCACTTGGTGAAGACGAGCACGTCCTCGCGGCCGGCGAGCCCGCGGCCGACGACGTCCTCGGCGTGCCCCCAGCCGTAGAAGGGAGCCGTGTCGACCCAGTTGATGCCGCCGTCCACTGCGGCATGGATCGCCCGTACCGAGTCGGCGTCGTCCTGCGGTCCCCAGCTGACCCACCACTCTCCCGGGCGCGAGCCGATGGGCGCGGTACCGATGCCGACGCGCGAGATCATCAGGTCGCTCGGGCCGAGGCGCCGCCGATCCATGACGGTGTCCAACGAGGTTAGGCTCGCCGGTATGCCCATCCTGCGATCCGAGGAGGAGACGAAGGTGCGCGAGTGGTTCGGCGAGCTCGCGCGGCCGGTTGAGCTCTTCGTCGCGCTCGGTCCGGAGGAGACGCCGCGGGCGGGCTCCGGCGACCTCGACTTCGGTGCCGAGATGGTGCGGCTGTGCGAAGGGCTCGCGGAGCTCGGCGACGACGTGACCTGCCGCGTGGAGGAGGAGCCGGAGGGATTCTCGCGCTTTCCTGCAGTTTCGATCCGGCCCGACGGACAGGACGCGGGCGTCCGCTACGACGGGCTGCCATGGGGCTACGAACTCGGCTCCCTCGTCGGCGGAGTCGTCGAGGCGGGGCGCGACGAACCGACGCTGAGCGCCGATTCGTTGGCCGCGCTCGAGGAGCTCGACCGCGACCTCACGCTCGACGTCTTCGTCACGCCGACCTGACCGCATTGCCCGCCGGCCGTGCTGCTGGCGTTTCGCTTCGCCCTCGCCTCGGAGCGCGTGACGGCGTCTGCGATCGAGGCGAACGAGTTCCCGCAGCTCTCGCAGGAGCTGGGCGTCTGGGCGGTTCCGCGGATCGTCGTCGACGGCGAGCCGCGGTGGGATGGAGCCGTGCCGGAGGCTGAGTTCCTCCGCCGGATCCTCGCCTAGGTCAGCTTCGCCGCCAGCCAGAGCCCGGCGACACCGCCGAGCGAGCCGAACACGAGCGAGCCGAGCGCGCTGCCGCCCCAGACCACGGGAACGAATCCGCCCACGACCATCCCGACGCCGACGAAGAGCCAGACGACGCGTCTGTCCATGAGACGTCCATCGGTCACAGCCGCGCGCGGAATGAGCGCCGCAGGCCTCGGACGGGCGGCCGGAGCTCGACCCGTACCAGAACCGACCCTCGAAGCTGCCCGCGGTATGCGAATACCGCGATGCCCGCGCTGTGCGGAAGGAGCTCCCGGCTTCGCGGTCGCAACGTCGCGAGCTTGCGGCCGTGGCGGAGCAGGGAGACCCGCAGCCCGTCGCCCGGCAGCCGCTCGGTCACGTTGCCGCGATTGACGAGACGCAGCTCGAGCAGGCGAAGCGTTCCGCGGCGCCGAACGGTGAGGGCGCGCGCGTCGAGCCGCCGCACGATCCGGCCTCGCACGCGGAGGTCGACGACCACGCCGACCCTGAGCCGTACCCGGACGTGCTTCACGCCGAGCGGACGCGTCGTAAGGAGCACGAGCGCCGGGTGATCTCCGGGAGCGGCCCGCCGCGCCGGCACCGCGGCGACATGAAGAGTCGTCTTCGCGCCGGGCGCGAGCCGGAACCGCCGAGGGTGCAGACGGAGCCAGGTCACGGCGCCGCGGGCGGGCCGCACGAGCGGCTTGCCCCGCACGGCGCGGGTGAATCCTGCGCGCGAGACGTCGACCCGCAACGTACGGTGGCTCGGATTCCGCACGGTGACCGCGGAAGCGGACGCGCCTCGGAGGGTCAGGCGGAGCGGGCTTGCGCTGAGCCCGATGCCCGGGCCGGCCGCGGCACCCGGTGTGGATGCCGCGGCCGCTGCGAGAACGAGCGCTGCGAGCGCGCGTCTCACTTGCCGATCACCGTGAAGGTGAGCGTCGCCGTGTAGTGCCCGGCCGCCACGGCCGGCAGCGGCGAGACGAACCCGACGCTCGTCGCCACCGTGTCGCCTCCGCCCGCACTCGAGCCGTTCGTGCCGGCCAGGGGCAGATCCGGCGCCGGTGCGATCGGCACCGCCGCGAGGCTTCCGGCCCCCACGCCGATGCCGAGCGGCAGGTCGTGCGGCGTGAACGCCGTGCGGTGGACGCTGAGCGTGTAGCCGCTCGCGTCGTTGCTCGTCACCGTGACTTGCTCCGGCTGCGGAGCCGGGATCGTCCCCGGTACAGCCCCGGGGAAGCTCAGCGTCGGGTGGTCGAGCGCGATCGATAGCACCGGCTGGATGTCGACGTCGACGCCGGCCGATCCGCTCGCGCCGTTCGGAGGAGGCGTGACCGAGCAGGCGGTCGCCGCCGCCGAGGAGTTCTTCGGATCGGGAGCCGCTGTCGCGAAATCTGCGGCATTGTCGTCCGTGTCCGCGCAGGAGTCCGTACGGGTCACGGCGTTGGTCGCGCTTCCCGCCGGGGCCGCACCGGTTCCCTCGTAGTCGGCGGCCCCGCCGTAGCCGACGAGATCCTCGACGCCCGATACGGAGGAGCAGCTTCCGGCAGCGGCTCCGCACGACAGCGCAGTCGCAGCGTCGACGAGCGCGACCTTGCCCCCGGTGACCGCGAGGTTCGAGATGCCGGTGGCGTCGGCCGCAGGCAGCGCCGCTCCGTTCACACCACCGGAGGCGAGCTGCACGAGGTAGCGGCCGCCCGCCGGGATCGTTCCGCTCAGCGCCGTCTGCTGCCAGGTCGTGCTGGAAGCCGATGCGTACTGAAGCGTCCAGCCGTCGACGGCGACGGGGCTGGCGCCCCGGTTGAAGAGCTCGACGTAGTCGTTGGCGTACGCGGCGCCACTGTTGCCGCCGGCGGCGTAGACCTCGGCGAGGACGAGACTCCCCGAGCCGCTGCCGCGGGCCGAGGCGGCGGCGAGGGGCAGCGCGAGAACCGAGAGCAGGACGAGCAGGTGGATGCGTTTCATGGAGCCTCCGATCCGGGGAAGTGGACGGCTCCTTGCTACAGCCCCCCGCGTCGCGCCGACAGTGTCCTTTACGGAGTTGGCACGGAGTCGGCACTCCTCTGGGTAGATTCGAGGCGTGGAACCGCTGGAGCGGGCACGGCAGGTCACCGCCGAGTGGGACGAGCGCCTACGCGCCGACCTCCCGACCGACCTCGAGATCTTCGACGCCCACACCCACCTCGGGACGGACATCGACGGGATGGTCGGACGCCCCGAGGAGCTGATCGGCTCCATGGACCGGTACGGCATCTCGCGGGCCTTCATGTTCTGTCTCGACGAGCCCGACCGCCATCCCGGCTTCCGAGCGGGCAACGACCGGACGCTCGAGTTCGCGGCAAGCTCCGACGGCCGCCTCGTCCCGTTCGTGCGGCTCGCGCTCGACGAGGGGCCGATCGAGGAGGCCCGCCGGTGCCTCGATCTCGGCGCGCGCGGGATCAAGCTTCATCCGCGCGCCCAGAAGTTCCTGCTCAACGACGAGCGGCTCGCGCCTGTCTTTGCGCTCGCGGCAGAGCGCGGCGTCCCGATCCTCATCCACGCCGGCCGCGGCCTGCCGCCGATCGCCGAGGGCCTCGAGCGGCTCGTCGACGCGCATCCCGGCACGCAGCTGATCCTCGCCCACGCCGGCATCGCGGACCTCGCGAATCTCGCGTACCGCTTCTCGGGCAAACGGGGCGTCTTCTTCGACAGCTCGGTCTGGAGCGCGATCGACCTGCTCGGGCTGCTGCGGCTCGTGCCGCCGGAGCAGATCGTCTACGCCTCGGACTACCCATACGGCCAGCAGCCCGGCTCGCTGCTGCTCTCGTCTCGCGTCGCCCGCGTCGCGGGTTTCGACGAGCGGCAGCTGCGCGACATGTTCGCCGGCAACGCGAACAGGATTGCGAACAGCGAGGAGCCGCTCGAGCCGTCGCAGCCGCAGGGCTCCGACATCCTCGAGCAGCCGCTTGCGCAGGCGCGCATCCACCAGTACGTCTCGATGGCCATGCCGCTCCTCTTCGCCCGGCAGCCAGACGGCTTCGGCGCGCTCGGGCTCGCGCTCAACGCGACCGAGGAGCCGAACGGCATCCACCGCGAGGAGCTCGGCCGGATCCGCGAGCTGCTCGAGGTCGCGCGCGACCTGTGGCGGACGCTGCCGGAAGCCGACGACGACAGCGAGCGCCGCCTCGTCGCGCGCACGGCCGTCCGATTGATTCAGATAGCCGACACGGTGGCAGTGACCTCGACATGAGCGAGTGGCGGCTCACGGTGAACGGCGGCGAGCACGTCGTCGACGCGCCGGTCGGGACGAGCCTCGCGCACGTCCTGCGCGAGGAGCTCGGACTGACAGGGACGAAGATCGCGTGCAACGAGGGACACTGCGGCGCCTGCACCGTCCAGATCGACGGCGTGCCGCGGCTCTCGTGCATCACGCTCGCGCACACGGTCGAGGCCGAGGTGACGACGATCGAGGGGCTGCGCGAGCATCCGCTCGTCGACGCCTTCGTCCGCGCCGACGCCGTCCAGTGCGGCTACTGCACGCCCGGCCAGGTCGTCTCAGCGGCGGCCCTCGTCGCGGCGAACCCCGAGCCGACGCGCGAGGAGATCCGGCACGCGATGGCCGGGAACATCTGCCGCTGCGGCACGTATCCCAAGATCGAGGAGGCGATTCTTTCGTGGCAAGACTGATCCGCACCGAGAAGGAGGTCGAGGGACGCTTCGAGGAGGTGTGGATCGTCGTCGAGGAGGATCCGCTCGAGCAGTGGCCGGAGGGGCCGCTCGCGGTGGTCGGCAAGCCCGCCCCGCGCAAGGACGGCCACGAGCGGGTCCGCGGCGAGGCGCGCTACACAGCCGACCTCAAGCTGCCGGGGATGCTCCACGCGGCCGTTCTCCGCTCGCCGCACGCGCACGCGCAGGTGCGGCGGATCGATCTCGCTCCGGCGCTCGCGCTGCCGGGCGTGCGGGCAGGGATCGGGCCGGGCGAGGCGCCCGGGCTCGCGGAGGAGGCGGGGTTCGCGGGGGCGGCCGTCGCGGCCGTCGCGGCGGACACGTTCCGGCAAGCCCTCGCCGCAGTGAAGGCCATCGACGTGGAGTGGGAGGAGCTCGAGGTCGTGCTCGATCCGGACGAGGCCGTCCGGCGTGGGCTCCTGGCCGACGACGAGCCGCGTCGCCGGGAGCGCGGCGACGCCGACCGCGCATTCGCCGAGGCCGATGTCGTGGTCGAGGCCACCTACCGCACCCAGACCGTCCTCCACAACTCGCTCGAAACCCATCAGGCGATGTGTGAGTGGCAGGGCGACACGCTGCACGTCTACATCTCGACCCAGTACATCTGGGGCATCCGGCACGCGGTTGCGGACGCGCTCGGCCTGCCCGAGGACAAGGTGCGGGTCGTCTGCGAGTACATGGGCGGCGGCTTCGGCTCGAAGAACAGCCCCGACGAGTACACGTTCGCCGCCGCCGAGCTCGCCAAGCGGACGGGGCGGCCGGTGCGCTGTGCTCTCACGCGGCGTGAGGAGCACACGTCCGCCGGCAACCGCAACGCAACCATCCAGCGCCTTCGCGCCGGGGCGCGTAGCGACGGGACGATCGTCGCGCTTGAGGGCGAGTTCACGAACTCCGTCGGCTGGTCCGGCTGGAACGCATCGACCGAGGGGCCGATGCAGATGCTCTACGACTGCGAGAACGTCCGCACGGTCACCTACGGCGCGAAACTCAACACGCCGCCGATGAAGGCGTTCCGCGCGCCCGGCTTCGTCGAGGGGACGTTCGGGCTCGAGTGCCTGGTCGACGAGCTCGCCGCGAAGCTCGACGTCGATCCGCTCGAGATCCGGCGCCGCAACTACGCGAGCTCGAACGACGGCACACCGTTCTCGTCCAAGAACCTCGAGGACTGCTACCGCCGTGCGGAGCCGCACTGGGAGCGGCGGCACGAAGTGCGCACGCGGTCCGACGCAGTCTGGAAGCGCGGCGTGGGGATGGCGAGCCAGATCTGGTACGGCGGCGGCGGGCCTCCCTCCTACGCGTGGGTACGGCTCGGCTCCCACGGCCACGCGACGGTGATCACGGCGATGCAGGACATCGGCACCGGCACGCGGACCGCGATGGCGCAGATCGCCGCCGAGGAGCTCGGGCTGCCGCTCGAGCACGTCGAGGTCGAGCTCGGCGACTCGGCGCGCGGGCCGTACGCCTCGATCTCGGCCGGCTCCTCGACCCTGCCGTCGATGGGGCCGGCGGTACGGGCGGCCGCGGCCGATGCAAAGCGTCAGGTGCTCGAGATCGCGGCGCAGCGCTACGACCTCGAGGAGCGCGTGCTCGACATCCGCGACGGCTCGGTCGTCTCGGCGGACGGCAACCTCTCGGCGCCGCTCGAGGAGGTCGTCGGCCTGCTCGACGAGGCACAGATCCTCGGCAAGGGCGCCCGCGGGCCGAACCCGACCGGGATGAGCGTCCTCACCTTCGGCGTCCACGTCGTCGAGGTCGCGGTCGACGTCGAGACCGGCGAGGTCGTCGTGGAGCGTGTCGCGGCGATCCACGACGTCGGTAGAATCGTCAACCCGCTCGGCGCCTCCAGCCAGGTCGAGGGCGGGATCATCCAGGGAATCGGCCACACGCTCTCGGAGGAGCGGCTGCTCGACCCCGAGACGGGCCGCATCCTGACGACGTCGCTCGACGCGTACCGGATGCCGACCATCGCTGATGTGCCCGAGATCATCTGCGAGTTCGTCGACCGGCCCGACGAGCACCTGACGAACCTCGGCTCGAAGGGGCTCGGCGAGCCGCCGATCGTGCCGATCGCCGCCGCGATCGCGAACGCCATCCGCGACGCGACCGGAGCCGACGTGCACAAGCTGCCGATCTCCCGCGAGGAGATGCTGCGCGCGCTGCGCGAGGCCGAGGAGCGCGCTCGCGAGAAGGAGAAGCGTGGAGCTCCTGCGGCCGTCTAGCGTCGATCAGCTCGACGGCGGGGTCTTCCTCCACGGTGGCTCCGAGGTCGTGCCCCTGTTGCGCGAGGGGCTGATCGAGGCGGAGCGGCTCGTCGACGTGAGGGGCGTCGTGCCGCGTGGCGTGCAGGACAACAGGATCGGTGCCGGCACGACTCTCGCCGAGCTCGAGGTCGAGCCCGCGATCCCGGACGCGCTCCGAGAGGCGTGCCGGCTCGCGGCCTCGCCACAGCTTCGCAACGTGAGCTCGCTCGGCGGCAACCTCCTCCAGTCGACGCGCTGCTGGTACTGGCGGCTCGACTACCCGTGCCGCCTGCACGGCGGCGACCGCTGTCACGCCCGCGACGGCGAGCACCGCGAGCACGCGGTCTTCGCGAACGAGTTCTGCGCCTCGGCGCATCCCTCGGACGTGGCGGCTGCGCTCGTCGCGCTCGGCGCGCGGCTACGCACCAGCCGGCGCGAGCTCGCGGTCGAGGAGCTGTACCGGCTCCCCGACGAGGGCGACCGGAGCACGACGACGCTCGAGGACGGCGAGCTGCTGCTCGAGGTCGAGCTCCCCGCGGTGGAAGCGAGCGTCTACCTCAAGGCGATGGACCGCAAGCGCTGGTCGTTCCCCCAGGTCGGCGTTGCGGTCGCCCGTCACGCCGACGGCTCGACCCGAATCGCGCTCGCCGGCGTGGCACCGACTCCGTGGCGGATCGAGAGCGTCGACGATCTCGACGCGGCGACGCCGCTGCCGCGGACCGAGTGGAAGGTCCCGCTCGCGCAGGCACTCGTCCGCCGCGCGCTCGCACAGCTCGCGTGATCGCAGCGGTCGTGCTCGCAGCGGGAGCCTCGTCCCGCTACGGGACGGAGCCGCCGAAGCAGGTCGAGCTGCTTCCGCAGATACTCGAGGCGCTGAGCGAGAGCTCGGTCGACGAGGTCGTCGTCGTGAGCGGCGCGCACGTGCTGCGGGTCGAGAGCGTCCAGTGCGCCGACTGGGAGCGCGGGCCCGGCGCGTCCCTCCGCTGCGGGCTCGCCGCCCTGCCGCGAGAAGCCGAGGCTGCCGTCGTCGTGCTCGCCGACGGGCCCGACCTCGATCCGCGCGCAATTGACCGCGTGGTCGACGACTGGCGCGCGAACGGCGGCGACGCGGTGGCCGCGACCTACGCCGGCGTTCGCCTCCATCCGGTCCTGCTCGCGCGGGCGTTATGGGACGCCGTCCCCGACGAAGGCGCGAAGTCGATCCCGGCCCGCCTCGTCCCCTGTGACGACCTGCGGCCGCCGGGAGACGTCGACTCTGCTACTCCAGCGGGATCCTGAGAGCGGCCAGCTTCTGCCGGAGCTCCGCCGGCATCTCTTCCGTTACCGCCTTGCGCACGTAGATCCGCAGGCTCTCCTCGAACTTGTAGCGCCTTTGGCAATCCACGCACTCGGCCAGATGTGCCTCCGCCTGATCCTTCTCCTCGTCGGTGAGGACGTGGTCGAGGTACGGCTGCATCATCTGCTCGCAGTGCGCGCAGGGGTCCATCATGTCGCCTCCTCCAGGGCAGACTCGGCCAGCTCCCGTTTCAGGATGCGGCGTCCTCGGTGCAGCCTCGACATCACGGTGCCAACCGGGATATCGAGAATCTGCGCTGCGTCCGCGTAGCTGAAGTCGCCGAGGTCGACGAGCACGAGCACGTCGCGGAAGTCGTGCGGCACTACCGAGAGCGCCGTCACGATGTCGTCCTGCGACAAACGCTCCACGACCTTGTCCTCGTCGGAGACGCCGTCCCCGTTCTCCGCGAGCCGGTCGTAGAGGAAGTAGTCGTTCGCCTCGAGCGGCTGCATCTGCGGTGCCCGCTGCTGCCGCCGCCCGCGGTCGATGTTGAGGTTGGTCAGGATCCGCAGGAGCCACGCGCGCATGTTCGTGCCGGGGGTGAACGACCGCCAGCTGCGGAACGCCCGCGCGTACGTCTCCTGCATGAGCTCGTCGGCGTCCTCTCGCGACGAAGCGAGGTGCCGGGCGACGCGGTAGACCTGGTCGGAGAGCGCCAGCGCGTCCTCCTCGAACCGGACGCGGTCACGCGCCTCGGCCGCAAGCCGCTGCCCCTCCTCCGGCTCCGCGTCCATGCGGTTCACCGTACCAGCGTGCGCCATTCCCTCCCGAACGGCGCCTGGGACGTTGCTATTCCGGGCGGGCGGGTATGCGACCGGCATGGAAGAGAGACCAGAGACCGAGCGACGCCCCGAGAGCGAGCCCACCTCTCTCGATGACGGCCAGTCGATGGAGCCCGGAGAGGGGCCGAAGGACCGGGACCCGGCGCTCGAACAGCTCCACGGGGTCCCGAACGACCCTGTCCCGGGCGACCGGGACGACGCTGCCTAGCCCCTAGACGGCTGCGAGCTCGGGGAAGCCGGCCTTCGCAAGGCGCTCCACGATGGCCTCGCGGCTCGTGCGTTGGTCGTCCCAGGCGAGCGTCACCTGTCCCATCAGCGTCGCGTTCGCCCCCTCCAGGCCCTCATGGCCCTCGAGGGCGTGCGCGAGCCGCATGACGCACCGCTCGCAGCGGACGCCGCCCACCTGGATCGACTCGTTCCGGGTCGCCACGCGGTCAGCCTAGCGTCCCTGCGGCGATCTCCCGGACGGCAGCCTCCGGCCCGAGCTCGAGCTGGCGCTCCGCCTCCGGCCCGCCGCCTTCGCGGCCGGCGGCATCGCGCTGCGCGGCGTACTCCGCGCGGTCGAATGGACGCCCGTCGGCCTCCGCGGCCTGGCGCACCAGCCGCTGTACCTCGCCCGCGAGCTCCGCCGTCCGCCGCACCGATGTCGGCTGGTCCATCACCCGCACCTCGAGCGTCCCGTACTCCGGCCGCGGCCAGACGTCCCAGTGCCGGCGCTTGCTATCACCGCGGGTCGCGGCCTCCCAGTCGTCCCAGCTCCGCAGCAGCGGCGGAGGCCCGCCGGTCGGCATCTCGAGCAGGATCCGGGAGCGAATCGAGCGCCAGCCGCTCGGCGCGCCGCCCCAGTACGGGGAGTTCACAGAGGCCGCAAGGAGCCCCGGCAGCCGCGGCACGACGCCCTCGAACGCCCGCAGGCAGGTCTCGGGATCGGGCACCGACACGTGGACGTGGACGCCGCAGACATGCTGCCGATAGAGGGGCGGGCCGAGCTTCGCCTTCAGGCGCCGGTAGCGCTCGATGGGAATGATGGGCACGCGCCCGCGCGCAGTGGGATGCGAGCCGGTCGCGAGCACGGCGAGGCCGTGCGCCGCAGCGCGCTCGGCCGCCTCGTCCCTGAGCGAGCGCAGCTGGGCCTCGGCTTCTTCCGGCGTCTCGACGGCGGTCGTCGTGATCTCGACGAACGACTCGAACAGCTCGGGCTTGATCCGGTCGGTCGACTCGCCGAACACGCGCGAGAAGCCGTCCCGTGCGGGCTCGAGCGTCGCAGCGTCCACCAGCATCAGTTCCTCCTCGACCCCGAGCAACCACGGAGGGGCCGAGCCGAAGCGACTCAGGTCCAAGGCAGAGGCTCCTTACTTGCCGCGGACGCCGTGCACGGGCCGGCCCGCCGCC
>Ga0308176_10002265_pt1 | contig 12056 bp, 10 predicted proteins | sample PhyCR2_3_FD_203890 | JGI IMG/M metagenome (GOLD analysis project Ga0308176, IMG submission 203890) | Soil microbial communities from UC Gill Tract Community Farm, Albany, California, United States - DLSLS.C.R2 | ecosystem: Environmental > Terrestrial > Soil > Agricultural land | place: USA... | reverse complement strand
GCCATGATGGTGGCGCGCGCCAAGGAGCGGGTCGCCTTCGGCAAGCCGCTGGCCGAGCAGGGCGCGCTGCGCGAACGGATCGCCGAGTCCCGGATCGAGCTCCAGCAGGCCCGCGGCCTGTGCCACCAGGCGGCGTACGTCATCGACGCCCGGGGCAACAAGGAGGCCCGGCACCTCGTCGCGGCCGCCAAGGTCGCCGTCCCGCGGATCGTCACCGGAGTCATCGACCGGGCCATCCAGGTGCACGGCGGGATGGGCGTCACCGACGACACCCCGCTGGCCGACATGTACGGCTGGCACCGGGCGATGCGGATCTTCGACGGCCCCGACGAGGTGCACCTGGCCTCGCTGGCCCGGGCCGAGCTGGACGCGGAGCCGCTGTTCCGCCTCTGAGGTGGGTGGTCCGCCCGCGGACGGGGTCGCCGGCCGGCGGGCGTCGCCGGCGGGGCGTCGATTGGGCACGAACCGCACGAATCCCGCCGGGAAATTGCGGTTGGTGACCATTCCGCACGCCCGACCTGGAGCGGGCGGCGGTGAGCACGCAACCCCTCAGACGCAGGCCCGAGGACCGAGGTCCCGGAGGCCGGGGGCGATCGTCGATTCTCGGTTGCGCGGGGCTGCCACGTAGACTGGAGCTACCGAGAAGGTCTCACACGAGGGGAAGTCCCCCGCCGTTTCCGGTGCACCGTCGACCCCGGCCCCCCGCCGGAGACAGGCCACGATGACACTCGGCACTCACTTCCCCGACCGCTCGACCCTGCCCGTCGAGGCGGTCGCTGCACCCGCCGACCCGCCGCCGTCGATCCGGTCGATCCTCGGCCGGCTCGGCACCAGCCTGCTGGTGGCCGTGGTCGCCCCGGGCCTGGTCTTCTACCTCGCCCTCACCACCTGGAACGTCACGGTGGCCGTGGTGCTCGCCCTGGTCTGGACGTACGCCGCGATCGCGTGGCGCTGGGCCACGAAGCGCCCGATGTCCGGTCTGCTCGCGCTCACCGTCGCCGTGATGACGGCCAAGACCGCGTTCACGCTGATGACCGGCAACACGTTCGTCTACTTCTTCCAGCCGGTGATCACCGACAGCGTGGTCGCCGCGCTGTTCCTGGGCTCGCTGCTGACGGCCCGGCCGCTGGTGTCGAGGCTGGCCCCGGACTTCTACCCGATGAGCCACGACGTCGCGATGCGCCCGCGGATCCGCCGGCTGTTCCGCCAGCTGACCCTCGTGTGGGCGTTCGTGATCCTCGCCAAGGGCGTGGTGACCCTGCTGCTGCTCCTGTCGCAGTCGACGGTCACCTTCGTGCTGCTCAAGAACATCGCGATGTTCTCCCTGACCGGCGTCGGCATCGCCGTCACCGCGGCCGCGGCCCTCGCCGTGGCGCGCAAGGAGGGCCTGCTCGCCGTCAGCGGGGCCTGACGGCGAGCCTCACCGGCGTCAGGGCAGCGCGACGTACGACGACAGGAACGACCGCGCCGACGGCGTGTCGAGCCGGTAGTCGACGTTGGTCGAGCGGCAGATCGCGTCGCCGGTGATCGTGGTGGCGGCGACGATGCCGGTGCTGCCCAGGAAGTTCGGGCCACCGGAGTCGCCGTAGCAGGTGCCGCCGTTGTCGGTCGCCGGGTTCATCGAGATCCGCAGCCACGTGGGGGTGACGGAGTTCAGGGCCCCGGTGGCGACCATCCGCACGTCGTCGTAGAGGTACTGGTGCCCACCGGCCTGGTTGGTCACCTGGTGCGCGCCGTAGCCCACCGACGTGAACTTCTGGTCACCCGACAGGCCGGACAGCGAGTCCGCCTTCGGCAGGGCCGCGGGCGTGATGCCCTTGACCGCCTTGTCCAGCACCACCACGGCGATGTCGTGCGGGTCGCTCTGCTTCTGGTCGTACGCCGGGTCGCCGTGGAACGTGCCGGCGTACGTCGTGTCGCCGTCGTGGTAGGCGGTGGAGAACGTCACCCGGACGCGGTCGCCGCCGCCCTCGGCGCAGTGGGCGGCGGTGAGGAAGACCGTCGGGCTGATCAGCGTGCCCGAGCAGTAGATCCACGTGCCGTCGGAGTAGGCCTGCGCGGCGACCAGGCCGCCGACGTTGGGGTGGGCGTTGCCGTCCGCGGAGCCGTTGGTGATGGCCTGCGCGGGGGCGGTGAGGGCGGCGAGGGTAGTGATGGCCGGGGTCGCCAGCGCGACCAGGCCGATGACGAGACGTCGCATCGAGACTCCTCCGTGTGCGGGCTCGTGGCCCGGTCCGACGCGGGGCCGGGGTCGGCGCCGCCCGGTCATGCTGCCACCGCCGGGCGGATTTGGGGAGGGGCGAGAGGCAGCGGGCCGGGCCGTTCCCGGCACGCGCCGAGGCCGCCAACTCCGGCCCCGATACGCTGCGCCCATGGACCCGGGGCCTCGGATGAGCTGGTTCGAGCGCAACACCCACCACTGGGACCGGTGGTCCCTCGAGGACCTGCTGGCCGCCAAGGGCGCCGCGACGGTGAGCCTCGTCGTACCCGCCCGCAACGAGGCCGCCACCGTCGGCGACGTGGTCTCCCGGGTCCGCGAGGCGCTCGTCGACACCGTGGCCCTGCTCGACGAGATCGTGGTCATCGACTCCGACTCGACCGACGACACCTATGCGGTGGCCACCGACGCGGGCGCGGTCGTGCACCGCTCCGCCGAGGTCCGGCCCGACCTCGGGACGGTGCCGGGCAAGGGCGAGGCGATGTGGAAGTCGCTCTTCGTCACCACCGGTGACGTCCTGGTCTTCATGGACGCCGACCTGCTCGACTGGGACACCCACTTCGTGCCCGGGCTGCTCGGCCCGCTGCTGACCACCCCCAAGATCGAGCTCGTCAAGGGGTTCTACGAACGGCCGATGGTCCAGGGCGACGACGTGGCGGCCTACGAGGGCGGCCGGGTCACCGAGCTCGTCGCCCGCCCGCTGATCGCGCTGGACTTCCCCGACCTGTCCGGACTGGTCCAGCCGCTGGCCGGCGAGTGGGCGGTGCGCCGCTCGCTCTTCGAGCGCCTGCACGTGCCGACCGGGTACGCCGTGGAGCTCGCCGCGCTGGTCGACGCCGTCGGGCTCGTCGGTCTCGACGCCATCGCGCAGGTCGACCTCGGCCGGCGCGCCCACCGCCACCAGGCGCTGCGCGACCTGGGCGCGATGGCGACCCAGATCATGGCCGCGGCCCAGCTGCGGCGCGGTGCGCGCGACCCGTTCGACCACCACGACGTGGTGCTGCGGCAGTACCACCCCGCCGACGGCGGCATCGCGCCCGCCGACCGCGTCGTACCCGTTGGAGAGCGCCCACCCGCCGCGGGGTTCGTCGAATGACCCTCAAGCTGGGCCGCCACGAGTTCGCCGACGACGCCACGCTGATGATGGCGATCGTCAACCGGACCCCCGACTCCTTCTACGACAAGGGCGCCACCTGGGCGGAGGACAAGGCCTTCGAGCGGGTCACCCACGTCGTCGCCCAAGGCGCCGAGATCGTCGACATCGGCGGCATCAAGGCCGCCCCCGGCGTCGAGATCGGGGCGGCCGAGGAGAAGGCCCGGGTGGTCGACTTCGTCGCGCGTGTGCGCGAGGCGCACCCCGGGCTGGTCATCTCGGTCGACACCTGGCGCGCCGAGGTCGGGCAGGCGGTCTGCGAGGCCGGGGCCGACGTGCTCAACGACGCCTGGGGCGGCGCCGACCCCGAGCTCGCCGACGTCGCCGCGTCGTACGACGCAGCCATCATCTGCACCCACACCGGCGGCGTGACCCCGCGCACCCGCCCCTACCGGATCGAGTACGACGACGTGGTGGCCGCCGCGATCGCCGACACCGTGGCGTACGCCGAGCGCGCCGTCGCCGCCGGCGTCGACCCGCGCAGCGCGGTGATCGACCCCGCCCACGACTTCGGCAAGAACACCTTCCACTCCCTCGAGCTGACCCGCCGGCTCGACGAGATGGTCGCGACCGGGTGGCCGGTGCTGGTCTCGCTGTCCAACAAGGACTTCGTCGGCGAGTCCCTCGACCTGCCGGTGGGGGAGCGGCTGACCGGGACCCTCGCGGCCACCGCCGTGTGCGCGCTGGCCGGGGCGCGGATCTACCGCGTGCACGAGGTCGTCGAGACCCGCCAGGTCGTCGACATGGTCAACACCATCGCCGGCCGCCGGCTCCCGGCGCGCGCGATCCGGGGGCTGCAGTGAGTGGCGAGCATCCGGTAGTCCGTGACGCTTCTGCTGTGGAAAACGCGTTGTCCACAACAGAAGCGTCACGGACTATCCGGAAGGTCGTCCTGGTGCCGGGGGTGCTCGCGCTGCTGCCGGAGTACGCCGGGCTCAGCGACCCGGTCGCCGACCTGCGGGCCGCGTGCGTCAAGGCGGTCGCGTGGCTGGAGGGGTCGGTGGAGATCGTGGCCGACGCCCAGGGGCGACGGGTCGCCGAGCACCTGCTCGCCGCGGTCGGGTCATCGGGTCCTGTGATCCGGCCCGCGGAGGCGACCCCCGACCGGGCGAGGGACCTGATCGTCGTCGCCAACGGCTCGGCCACGCGCACCGAGAAGGCGCCCGGCCACCTCGACGAGCGGGCTGCGGCGTTCGACGAGGAGCTCGGCCGGCACCTGCGCGAGGGTGACTCGGAGTCGCTGCGCGCGATCGACGTGGCGCTGGCCGACGAGCTCTGGGCGACGGTCCGGCCGCTCGTGGAGCTGGGTGCCGTCGGCGACCTCGGAGCCGGCGAGACGGTCTACGACGACGACCCCTTCGGTGTGCAGTACTGGGTGATGAGGTGGAGATGCGAGTCCTGATCGGTCCCGACACGCTCGACCTGACGCAGCTCTACGAACCCCCGACCACGCCGTGGCTGCGGGTCAACATGGTGAGCACCGTGGACGGGTCCGCGACCGGCGAATCGGGTCGCAGCGGCTCGATCAACAACGCCGCCGACAAGCAGGTCTTCGACACGCTGCGCTTCCTGGCCGACGTGATCGTCGTGGGCGCCGGGACCGCGCGGACCGAGGGCTACGGCCCGGCCGGCACGCCCATCGTGCTCGTCAGCCGCCACGGCGAGGTGCCCGAGCGGCTGCGCGGCGCCGAGCCGGGCCGGGTCTGGATGGCGACCTGCGCCCAGGCCGACCACCTCGAGGAGGCCCGCGAGCTCCTCGGCGAGGAGCACGTCCTGGTGCTCGGCTCGCACCGGGTCGACCTCGCCGAGCTGCGCGCCACCCTGGTCGCCCGCGGCTGGGCCCACATCCTCTGCGAGGGCGGCCCGCACCTGCTGCGCGACCTCGTCGCCCAGGGGGTCGCCGACGAGCTGACCTGCACGATCGTCCCGCGCCTGGTCGCCGGCACGCACCCGCGGATCACCGACGGCCCGCCCGTCGACGTACCCCTCGCCCTGCACACGCTCCTCGAGCAGGACGGCACCCTGCTCGGCCGCTGGCTGGTCCAGCCCGGCTGAGGCGGGAGCGCGAGGGGTTGTCGGCCAGAACTGGTGCTTGTCGGCCGGTGCAACGGCCGACAAGCACAGGAGTCACCGGCCAGCCGGTGACTCCTGCAACGGACAGACCGACCCCGAGGCCCGCTCGTGAAAAGATTCACAAAGTCTGCATGATCACGCCCTGACCCCTCGGGCCGTCGCCGGGCCCGACGTACCGTCGAGGCCGTGCTCCCCTCCACCGCACCCCTGACCACCCTCGTCAGCATGGTCGCCTCCGACGTGCCCGCGGGACTGATGCCCGCGCGGGAACAGATGGCGGTCTCGCTGGGCTGGCACATCATCCTGGCGTGCTTCGGGGTCGCCTTCCCGACGATGATCTTCGTCGTCCACCGCCGCGGCATCGTCAAGGACGACCCGGTGGCGCTCGGCCTCGCGCAGCGCTGGGCCAAGGTCTCGGCGGTGCTCTTCGCGATCGGCGCGGTCTCCGGGACCGTGCTCAGCTTCGAGATGGGGCTGCTGTGGCCGGGCCTGATGGGCCGCTTCGGCGATGTGCTGGGGCTGCCGTTCGCGTTCGAGGGGATGTCGTTCTTCGTCGAGGCGATCTTCCTGGGCATCTACCTCTACGGCTGGGGCCGGATGCCCCCGCGCAGGCACCTCCTGACGCTGCTGCCGATGGCCGGCGCCGGGATCTTCGGCACGTTCTGCGTGATCTCGGTGAACGCCTGGATGAACAACCCCACCGGCTTCCGGATCGTCAACGGCCAGGTCACCGACGTCCACCCGTGGCGGGCGATGTTCAACAACGGGGTGTGGCTCCAGTTCGCGCACATGTGGGTCGGCGCCTTCATGCTGGTCGGCTTCGTCGTCTCCGGCGTGTACGCCGCGGGCATGCTGCGCGGCCGCCGCGACGAGCACCACCGGCTCGGGTTCGCGGTGCCGTTCACCTTCGCGACCGTCGCCGCGCTGGCTCAGCCGCTGATCGGGCACGTGCTCGGCCTCCGGGTCGCGACTACGCAGCCGGCCAAGCTGGCGGCGTTCGAGCTCGCCCAGACCACCGAGAGCCCCTCGCCGCTGCGGCTGGGCGGGCTGCTCATCGACGGCCACGTCCGCGGCTCGATCGACATCCCGCTGCTCGGCTCGATCATCGCCCGCAACTCGTTCACGACGCCGGTGCAGGGCATGGACACCATCCCGGTCGCCGACCGCCCGCCGGTCAACATCACCCACGTCGCCTTCCAGTCGATGGTCGGGATCGGCACGCTGCTCGCCCTCGTCGTACTCCTCTTCTGGGTCGCGCGCTGGCGCGGCCTCGACCTCACCGGCAACCGCTGGTTCCTGCGCTTCAGCGTGGTCGCCGGCCCGCTCGCGATCGTGGCCCTCGAGATGGGCTGGATCGCCACCGAGGTGGGCCGCCAGCCGTGGACCGTGTACGGCGTGCTCCGCACCGTCGACGCCGCCGGTGACAATTCCGGCCTGTGGTGGACCTTCAGCGCCGTGCTGGTCGTGTACGCCGGCATGACCGCCGGTGCCTACGTCGTGCTCCGGTCGATGGCCCGCCGGTGGCGCGCAGGCGAGGAGGACCTGCCGAGCCCGTACGGCCCCGAGGCGGCGCTGGCCGACGTACCGACCGCCCGGGGGACCGGTTCCGGCCACGGTTCGGGCCGAGACTCCGGCCATGATTCCGGCCGGGAGACGGGTCAGGGGGCCGACCGATGAGCCTCGCCGTGGTGGTGGCGGCCGCGCTGTTCGTGGGGGTGCTCGCCTACGCGCTCTTCGGCGGCGCCGACTTCGGCTCCGGCTACTTCGACCTGACCGCGGGCAGCAGCAGCCGGGGCGCGGAGCTGCGGACCCTGATCGACCACAGCATCGGGCCGGTGTGGGAGGCCAACCACGTCTGGCTGATCTTCGTGCTGGTCACGTGGTGGACGGCGTTCCCGGTCTCCTTCGCGGCGACGATGAGCACGCTGTTCGTACCGCTCGTGCTCGCCCTGCTCGGGATCGTGCTCCGCGGCGCCAGCTTCGCCTTCCGCAAGTACTCCGCGACGCTCGGCCAGGCGCGCCTGTTCGGGGTGGTCTTCGCCGGCTCGTCGCTGATCACGCCGTTCTTCCTCGGCACGGTGGCCGGCGCCATCGCCTCGGGGCGGGTGCCGGCGTCGGGCCGCGGTGACCTGTGGAGCTCGTGGCTCAACCCGACGTCGGTCTTCGGCGGGGTGATCGCGGTCGGCACCTGCGCCTTCCTGGCCGGTGTCTTCCTGGTCGCCGACGCGGCCCGCAACGGGCACACGGCGCTGGCCGAACGCCTGCGGCAGCGCACCCTGGTGGTCGGCGTGGCCACCGGCCTGGTGGTCTTCGCCGCGCTGGTCCCGCTCGAGCACGACGCCCCGACGCTGAGCGCCGGGCTGACCGGCAAGGCGGCGCCGCTGATCGTGCTCTCCGGGCTGGCCGGCGCGGCCACGCTGTGGCTGCTGGTGGTGCGCCGGTTCTCGGTCGCGCGGCTCACCGCCCTCGTCGCCGTGGCCGGCGTGGTCTCCGGGTGGGGCGTGGGCCAGTACCCCTGGCTGCTCGTCGACCAGGTCACCATCACCGACGCCGCCGGCTCGCCCGCGACCCTCGCCGCGCTCCTCGTGGCCGTCGGCGCCGCCGTCGTCGTCGTGCTCCCCGCCCTGGCGTACCTCTACTGGTTGACGCAGTCCGAGCGCTGGACCGAGCACACCCCCGACCACGCCCCCGAGAACGTCTCCGAGCACTGACCCGGCCGGCCTGCAGGAGTCCCCGGCTGGCCGGGGACTCCGATGGTTGTCGGCCGTCGAAGTGGCCGACAAGCAAGGGTTTCGCCGGTCAGCCGGGGACTCCTGCATCGGCCCCGGGCAAACCACCAGAGTCAGGTGTCGAGCCGGGCGGTCCAGTGCAGGCGGGTGCCGCCGCCGGGGGGCTGGGAGACCTCCAGGGCGCCGCTGTGCTCCTGGGCCCGCCGCTGGAGGTTGGTCAGGCCGCTGGAGCGGGTCGGCTCGCCGATGCCGTGGCCGTCGTCGCTCGCGTCGACGGTGAGCACGTTGTCGGCGAGCGTCACGTGCAGGCGGGCGCTGGTCGCGCCGGCATGCCGGGCGGTGTTGGACAGGGCCTCGCGGGCCACCGCGACCACGTGGTCGGCCATCTCGTCGGGGACGGCCTGGTCCAGCGGCCCGGAGAACTCGGCGTGCGCGGTGAAGCCGAGCGCCGGCCGGGCGTCCTCGACAACCGACAGCAGCCGCTCCTTCAGGCTGCCCCCGCCGTACGGCGCCCGGTTGAGGCGGAAGATCGTCGTGCGGATGCGGCGGATCGTGGAGTCGATCGCGTCCACGAACTCCACCAGCTTCATCTGGTGCTCGGGGTCGTGGGTCCGGTGGATCATGCCCTGCATCGCCATCCCGGTGGCGAAGAGCTCCTGGATGACGTGGTCGTGGAGGTCGGCGGCGATGCGCTGGTGCTCGCGCAGCACCGCGAGGGCTGCCTGGTCCGCACGCGACTGGTTCAGCTCGAGCGCGACGCTGGTGTGGCCGACGTAGGCCTCGAGCTGGTCGAGGTCGGTGTGGTCGAAGGCGTGGTGGCCCCGGAGCCGGATGGCCACGATCGCGCCGATGATGCCCGTTCCCCGCAGCAGGGGGGTGGCGATGAGCGAGCCGATCGGCGGGTCGGTCACCTGGTCGATGCCGTCGCGCCTGCCGTAGTTCTCGACGAGCAGCGAGATGCCCTGCTGCAGCACCGGCCGGAGGGTGCTGCGGTCGATCGGGACGTGCCTGCCCGCGAGCGCGTCCGACAGCACGCCCTCGACGATCTCGGCCACGGCGTCGTCCTCGTCGATGTCGGCGAAGACGGCGATGTCGGCCTCGGCGCCCGACATCGCGCCACGCAGCACGACCCCGAGCGGGCGGTCGTGGTCGCCCGCGAACAGCGCCTGGGTGGCGTCGGCGGTGACCGACTGCCACCGCCGCCGGCGCTCGGAGTCCTCGTAGAGGCGGGCGTTCTCGATGGCCACCGCGGCCGTGCGGGCCAGGCTGGTGACGAGCTGCTCGTCCTCCACGGAGAACTCGCCACGCTCGCTGTCGACGAGGTAGAGGTTGCCGAAGACCGCACCCCGCACCCGGATCGGGACCGCGAGCAGGCTGCTCAGCCCGGGGCGGTCACCGGGGAAGCCGAGGGAGACCGGGCTGATGTCGACCTCGCGCAGCCGCACCGGGCCGGGCTCGTCGAGGAGCAGCCCGAGGATGCCGCGGTCGGGCTCGGGCGCCACGTCGGAGGCCCTGTCGGAGCCAGAGGGCTCCGGCGGCGCCCCGGCCCGCACGAAGCGGTCGACCAGGCCGTCCTCGCCCAGCACCCCCAGCGAGGCGCACCGGGCGGCCACCAGGTCGCGGGCCGCGTGGACGAGCCGGCGCAGCACGACCTCGAGCTTGAGGTCGGCCGTGACCAGCGCGTTGGCGCGGAGCAGCTCGCGCAGCCGACCCTGCGCCATGAGCACGTCGGCCGCGTGCTCCCTGAGCTGCACCAGCGTCTCCTCGAGCTCCAGCCGGGGCACGTCGGGGAAGGTCAGCAGCTCGCGGGGCTCCGTCACGGCGGTGTCATTGTCCGTACGACGCGGCGGCGAACCGGGCCCGCCGGCCAAAGGGCGGGGCGAGCGTGGCAGGGCCACCCCGAGGTCCGTGCGCTCGCAGAAGGTGACGACCGCTCCCTGGCACTGGCCGTCCGGGCCCATGCGCGAGGTGACCTCCATGTCGAACCAGCCCGACGTCCTGGGCGCGGCGCACGGCGTGAGCACCGTGACCGGGTTGGCCAGCTCCCCACGCAGCGCCTTGTGCACCATGGCCGCGGCGTGCCGGGCGACCGGGTCGTCGCCGGCGGCCGTGCACACCTCGAAGTAGTTGACCCCGGGCCCGCTGGTCGCGAGGTCGCCGGCGTTGTCGCGGCAGAACGCCTGCCAGGCCTCGTTGACGGCGACGATCATGCCCTCGCCGTCGAGCACCGCCGTGCTGGGCGACCGGCCCGGAGGAAGGTGCGGCCCCGACTCGAGATCCCGCTGTGCCTGTCCGGTCACCATGCGGGCTCCTCGGGTCGTCGACCGTCGTGACACCAGATGGATCGGTACGTCGTCCGCCGACCTTCCATCCCCGAGCTCCCTCCCCAGGCAAGCATGGTTGCCGCACCGGGTCCGAGGTGGGGCGAGCCCTCCGGGGTCCGGGGAGGTGTCTCTCACTGTAGCCCCGCGGCATACCCCTGAGAAGGCAAATTCGATGGTCTCGCCCACCGGACGGTCCTCACGGACGTAGCGTCGAACGGCGTCGGTGCACCGCAAGCCCCCGAGGACGACCGGGGGTGCGCCGGCGGGCTCGGGGAAGCCACAGGGGACACGTGCATGTACGACCACTCGCTCTTCCTGCGGACGGTTTCGGAGTTCAGTGGCCGCCTGCTGACGCCGTACGACGTCGACGCCGTGCTCAAGGACCTGATGGCGCGCCTGGGCGAGGTCTTCGACCTGGCCGGGGCCGGGGTGGCCCTGGTCGGGGCCGACGGCGAGCTGAGGTCGGCCGCGGGCTTCCCGGCCGGCGTGGACACCCTCGAGCAGATCCAGAACGCCGAGCAGGCCGGCCCCTGCGTGGAGGCGTTCCGCACCGGTGAGGTCCTCGCGATCTCCGACCTCGACCAGCACTCCGACCGCTGGCCGGCCTACTGCGAGGCGGCCCGCAGCCTCGGTCTCGGCGCCGCCGTCGGGATCCCGCTCCGGCTCCTGGGGCAGTCCATCGGGGCGGTCGACCTCTACGCGACCGGGCGGCGCTCGTGGCCCGAGGAGGACCTGGAGGCGGCGGTGGTGCTCGCCGACATGGTGACCGCCTACCTGATCAACGCCTCGAAGCTGCGCCAGCAAGAGCAGCTGACCGAGCAGCTGCAGACGGCCCTGGAGTCCAGGACGGTCATCGAGCAGGCCAAGGGCGTCATCGCGGCCAGGCACGGAGTCTCGATCGACGAGGCCTTCGAGCTGATCCGCCGTCACGCCCGCAGCCGCCAGGTCACGGTGCGCGGGGTGGCGGACGCCATCGTCACCATGGGGCTCGAGATCTGAGGTCAGCCTGACGCGGCCGGCTCCCCGGACCCAGCGCCCTCCGGATCGGGCCGCTCCGGGTCGGCCTGCTCCGGATCGGCCTGCTCGGCGGCCGGCTGCCGCACCGGGAGCCGGCCCGCGGTGAAGAGTGCGAGCAGGGCGGCCAGGGCCAGCACGGCCAGGGCGTTGCGCAGCGCGTCGATGCGGGCCGCCTCGTTCTCGTCGACCACCGCCTGGGCGGTGGCGCCCTGCACGCCGGCGTCGGCCAGCGCAGCGGACAGCTGGTCGTCGGAGATGAACGGGACCCCGCCGGCCAGCTGCACCTCGGCTGAGGAGCTGACGTCGGACGGCACGTCGGGGTTGTCCTTGATCCCGGAGATGAACGACGAGGTGAGCGCCGAGATGAGGACGGCTCCCGCAAGGGCGGTGCCGATCGACGCACCGAGGTTGGTCACCGTGTTCTGCAGGCCCCCGACCTCGGCGCTGCGCTCGTCGCTGACCGCAGACACGGTGACGCTCCCGAGCTGGGAGGCGAGCGCCCCGATGCCCAGCCCGGCCACGAGCAGCGGCACGGTCACGAC
>Ga0308176_10002264_pt1 | contig 12057 bp, 11 predicted proteins | sample PhyCR2_3_FD_203890 | JGI IMG/M metagenome (GOLD analysis project Ga0308176, IMG submission 203890) | Soil microbial communities from UC Gill Tract Community Farm, Albany, California, United States - DLSLS.C.R2 | ecosystem: Environmental > Terrestrial > Soil > Agricultural land | place: USA... | reverse complement strand
GCGAGATTCGTATCATCGTGCGCGCCGCCGCGCAGCAGGAGAATGCCAGGCGCGCCACCGCTACGCCACCGCTGTCGCACGACGTCATGGTGATCGGCGACCGGCCATCGGGCGAGCTATCGACCGCACATCCGCTCGTGCTGAGCGCGATCGAGGCCACGCAGCTCATCGACCGCGAGCCCGAGCTCGCGGCCGCGTCGACCGACGCCAACGTCCCGATCGCCATGGGAATCCCCGCAATCGCGATTGGCGCTGGCGGCCGAGGGGGCGACGCGCACACGCCGGGCGAGTGGTACGACAACATCGAGGGTCCGCTGGGGATCGCGCGCGCGATGACGATTCTCGCGACCGCCGCGGAGCTCGCCTAACGCGTCAGCGCGCGGCCGTACGTGAACAGAAAGGCCGCCAGCACGAAGTGGAAGACGATAGGAATGAGCACACCCCGCCGTTCCGGCGGCGTGCGTGCGTAGCGCACCGACCGCACCACCATACCGAGCGCGTAGACGTAGCTCGCCCAGATGACCCAGGCGCCGACGGCCGGTGCCTCGGTGCCCAACGGCGCCAACTCGTGTGCGACGCTCACGGTCATCGCGGTCATGATCACGAGAAACACGATCTGTGTGGGCAGCAGATAGCGATAGGGCATGAGCCCCGAGTACCATCGTCGCATCGGCGGAAGCCACGAGGGTGCGAGAGTCGCGGCGAAGATCTGGCCGAGAACCCGGGCCAGAAACAGTGCAAGCAGTACCGCCATGACAGTGGCGTAGCCGGCCGTGTCATCCACGTGCGATGCGCGCGGCGGCGAGCGCCGAGTCCTGCCGAATGTTATACAACCCACCCGAGGCGTCGTACGTGTGGCCGACGAAGTACAGGTTCGGTTGATCCGCGCTCGTCACGCGGTCCGTGCGCAAGGCAAATCCCTTGGCATCAGTCCGGACACTGCCGCCTAACGGTGACAGCGCCGGCGTGAAACCGGTCGCAAGGATGATGTCGTGGAATGGCTCTTCCACGCCGTCCGTAAAGCGGGCGCCAGTGTCGGTGAGCTCCGCGATCCCCGCCCGAACGGCGATACGTCCGGAGCGAATCGCGTCGACCAGGTGAAAGCCGATGAGAGGGATGGAGTCGAGCGGGCCGTACGGCGGCTTGGGCAGCACCGGCTTGCCTCGGCGCAGTTCCGTCACTCTGCCGACCAGACGGGCGAATTCTTGTCGCACGCCTTTCGGCAAGCCGCGCATGGCGAACACGACATACTGAATCGGAATGCCCGCGAGGTCGCGAGGGACGACGTGCGTGCCAGTCCGCACCGCGACGGTCACATGGGCGCCGAAGTCGGCGAGCTCGCTCCCGATCTCGCCGCCGGAATTCCCCACGCCGACGACCAGCACACGACGCCCCTTGAAGTCGGACGGTCGCCGGTAATCGACACTGTGCATTACGCGACCGCGAAAGCGCTCGCGGCCGACGATCGTCGGCATGCGTGGCGCAGACACGATGCCGGTCGCCATCACGACCGCGGTCGCGCTGATGTCGCCGGCACTCGTTCGGACGGTCCAGCCGCTGCCGTTATGCTCGACGGCCGTCACCAGCTTTCCCGTCTCGATCGGCAGCTCGAACACTTCCACGTAGCGGTGGAGGTACGCGACGAAGTCGGCGCGTGACGGAAAGATTGGAACGCTGCGGCCGAAGGACATGCCGGGAAGCGTCGACAGGTGCTTTCCCGTGTGCAGCGTTAGGCTGTCGTAGAGGTTCGCCCACGTGTGCCCCGCGACTTCGCCACGCTCCAGCACCACGTGCTCGACTCGGCGTCGTCGCAGCTCGGCGGATGTCGCGAGGCCTGCGGGGCCACCGCCCACGATGACGACCGGGTAGCGCTCAACGGTCGACAAGCAGCACCCCGCCTCGGAAGAACAGGTAAAGCGCCAACATCTGGATCACGTGGTACAGGTCGTTGTGATTGAATTGGCGATGAATGACGACGTGCCTGACTTGCACGAGCACACCGATCAACGACACGCCGACACCCGCGACGAGCCAGCCCATCCCCGCCGCGTGCCACCGCGCCATGGCGTACAGCGCCGCGGCGAGCAGCACGGCGAGCGTGGCGACATGGTCGGCGGCTACGAGGCGAAATTGCGGACGTCGCGCGACGCTCACCAGGTACACCAGCAGCTTGAATCCCACAGCCACGAGAATCGCCGTTCGGATCCAGCCACGTGCCGTGAAGAAGGCGACCGACACCGTCGTCGCCGCGGTAGCGAATCCCAGAGTATACAGTGCGGCGCGCCAGCATCGCTCGCGCTGCGCCGCATCGACGCGCGGATCGATACCGTGCGTGGCAGCACCGAACGCGGCAGCAACAGCCCCAACGACCATTCCAAGGCCGAAGAAGCTGCCCGACGCGGACCCTTGCGCGGCCGCGCCGTATCCAAGCCTGGCGCCTAGCACGAACGCCAGTCCCGCGAGCACGACGTTCGTGGCGACGGTCATTGGCTCGGTGATCCCACCCAAGCGTGGGAGGGATGCGCCTGCGTCACTCGTCATCGACGTCGGTGTCGTCCAGGACGGAGCCGAGGAGGGCGACGTGGTGCCGATACCAGTCGCTTCGGAATCGCTCGTCGGGGTCATAGCGTCGCTTGAGCCGTAGAAACTCGGGAAGCTCGGGGTAACACTGCAGCAGCTGCGATCGGGTGCCGAACGTGTGGTACGTGAGGAACCAGCTGCCCTGGCGCTTCGCCGCCATGTCGATCAGCCGCCGGAACGCCGCCATCGAATGCTCGATCTCCTCCGCCGTGTGTCGGGTATGCAGGTTGAAGATCGTGCACGCGTACCGCTGCTTGGCCCATGTGAGAAAGCTCTCGTCGTCACGCTCGATCAGCCTGATCGTTCCGTAGATACAGTCCACGCCGTGAGCGCGGAAGTCATCCGCCGCCTCCGCCAGGAACTCGGCGAGCGCCGGGCGCGGGACGTACAGCTCGCTGATGATCTCGGTCGCCGGATGCGCGGCCTTCGATTCCCGATCCAGCCAGGAGTGATAGTCGTCGATGTACGTGCTGAGCTGGTGCGTATCGGACCAGTATACCTGGCCGTCCGTCGCGAGGTAGTGGGCCGCATATGCGTCCCAGGCACGCTGCTTGTCGAAGTGCGCCAGCCAGAGCAGCTGCCTCCAGTCGTTAGGCGCGAGCGCGCGCTGGTGCTCAGGGACCGGCGTGTCGTTCGACACTGGCTTGTAGCACGAGAAGATCCCCCGGTGCAGAAAATCCGGCGAGTGCGGGTCGAGCGCGAACTGGAAGTCACCGAACGCGTAGCCGTCCGCGATGCGTTCATCGAATCGGTCGATCAGGCGATCAGCGGTCTCGATCTGCACAGTGCGTCGCACCTTGTGGCGAGGCGCGAGACGCAGCGTCACCGTGTCGACGAACCCGAACAGGCCGTACCCGCCGCACGCGAGGCGAAAGAGCTCGGCGTTTTCGGACCGGCTGCACGTGTGTCGCTCGCCGTCCGCACCAATGAGCGTCAGCGACTCCACGTCGCTCACGAACGGACGCAGCGTGAGGCCGCGACCGTGCACGTTCGCGGCGACTGCCCCGCCGATGCTCAGCCGATCGGCGCCGGTCTGCTTCTGCCTGATTCCCCACTGCTGCGCCGAGCCAGCCTGTTCCTCGACGAGCCACGCGATGAGCTCCGGCCATTGGATCCCTGACTCGACCTCGATGAGACCGCGGTCCAGATCGAACCGGCGCACCGCGCGGTATTCCCGGGTATCCAGCAGAACTCCGCCGTGGACGAACTGCTGGCCTCCCATGGCATGACGTCCGCCGCTCACGCACACCGGCTTGTTGGCCGCTCGGGCGTCGAGAATGGCGTTGCGGGCGTCCGCGGTGGATCGAACGGTGACTACACGGTCTACGACGGTGCGGTTGAGCCGGGAGTGGACGTCGTTGACCACGACGCCCGCGGGATGTGGCTCATCCGGGACGGGCTCGATGATAGTTGGGGCGCTTGTCATGGGCCGAACGATGCCGTCCGGCCCCACCGGCCCCCATACGCCGTTTTACGTAGAAGACCGCACTTCCGAATGGTCGCTCAGCGTTAGCTCGCCGCGGACGCCTTCAATGACCGCCGAGTCGCCGATCACCGAGTTTTTGAGCGTCGAGCCGATGATTTTCGTGTTCGACCCCACGAGCGTGTCGGTGAGCTCGGATTTCTCGATCACTGACCCTCGCCCGATCGACACGTTCGGGCCAACCTTCGCTGACTTGAGCACCACATCCTCCTCGATGTACACGGGGTCGATGATCGTCGAACCGCCATCGAGCTTCGGCCGCCGCGCATGGCCCTTCTCGAGCATGACCCGGTTCGTCTCGAGCAGCGTGTCGATCTTGCCCGCGTCGTACCAGCCCTCGACGTCGATCACGCGGATCTTCGCGCCCTTGTCGATCATGTACTGGAACGCGTCGGTGAGATAGTACTCGCCCTTGTTCTTCGGCTGCTTGAGGACCCAATCGATTCCCTCGTAGAGCAGCTTCCAGTTCTTCACGTAATAGAGCCCGATGTTCGCGCGCTTGGAGATCGGTGTATCGGGCTTCTCGACGATCTTCGTCATGTTGCCGTCGGCATCGGTGACGACCACGCCGAAGCGCTGGTAGTCCTCGACCTCCTTCACCCAGATGATGCCGTCGGCGTCGATCGTCTTCGTCACCGAGAGGTCCGCGTCGAAGATCGTATCGACGAAGATGATCAGCACCGGCTGATCCACGTGCTGGCGCGCGAGCGCGACGGCGCCGGCTGTGCCGTCCTGCACCTTCTGCTCGATGAAGATGCCCGGAATGTCGGCGAACTTGGTCCGCGCGTACTCCTCGACTTTTTCCTTGAGGTGCCCCGTGATGTAGATGATCTGCTCGACGTTCCCGAGCCGCCGCAGGTCGTCGAGGATGTATTCCATCACCGGCTTGCCGGCGACCTTGAGCATCGGCTTTGGCGTGATGTGCGTGTGCGGGCGCAAGCGCGTGCCTTTGCCGGCGAGCGGGATGATCACCTTCATGACGCGAGCCTCAGGGGTGAGCGGTGTGAGCGATCCGGGTGTCGTTGCGTGTCGTCAGGGCGCGCTGGTGCCCTCACGTCCGTAGCGATCCTGGAGCCGAACGACGTCCTCGATCTCCGGCGTGCTGACTTCGAGAATGTCGCAGTCGGTGATCGCTTCCATGTAATGCACGGTGCCGGGTGTAATGCGGAAGGACTGTCCGGGCTCGAGCCGCATGTCGCGCATCTCGCCGTCGACCTTCACCCAGTACACGAGCCGACCGGACAGCAGGTGGACGGTCTCGTCTTTCCGGTTGTGATACTGGACCGACAACGCGTGCCCGGCGTTGATATGGAGTACCTTGCCGCAATAGCGATCGGTGAGGGCCCAAATCGTTTCGTGTCCCCAAGGTTTCGGAACGTGCTTGACGTCGACGCGACCGGACATGGAGCTCCACGAGCGAGGAAGCACGAAATAATACTGACCTGACCGCGCCGGCCATAACGGCGCAGCCAGGAAGTTGGCCTGCTTCGTGCCTCGGCTCTGCTGTATGCTCTTGTCTCCTCGCTTCATGCCGCGGCTGACGGCAACCGTCGGGCTGTTCACCCGCTACGGGCTGCGCGACTTTGCGCGCCAGCAGGGGTTGATCGACCTCGCTCCCGACGAAGCTGGAGAAGCGACCAACGGCGACGGCACTGCCGACCGCGCAGTGGCGTTTCGCAAACGGTTGGTGGAGCTCGGTCCCGCGTACGTGAAGCTCGGGCAGGTGCTCTCCACGCGTCCTGACCTCATTCCGCAGCCCTACATCGAGCAGCTGCAGCGTCTGCAGGACGACGTCGGCCCCGTCCCCTTCGCCGACATCGAGCACACCGTCCAGGAGCAGCTCGGCGGTCGCATCAGCAAGCTTTTTTCGTCGTTCGACCATGAGCCGCTCGCCAGCGCCAGTCTTGGCCAGGCACACGCCGCCGCGCTGCGCGACGGACGCGACGTCGTGGTCAAGGTGCAGCGGCCAGACATTCGCGCGTCACTCGCGGACGACATCGAGTATTTCCGCGAGCTCGCCAAGTTCCTCACCACGCACTCGCGCGCCGGCGCGCGGGTGGACATGGTCGGCGTCGTCCAGCAGCTCGAGCGCGCACTCGCCGACGAGCTGGATTATCGCATCGAAGCGCGCAACATGGCGCTCTTCCGACGTTCGCTGGCGGAGTTCCCACGGCTCCTCGTCCCCAAAGTCGTCGAGGCCTACACCGCCGAACGCATCCTGACCACCGAGCGAATTCGCGGGGTGAAAGTCAGCGAGATTCCGCCGCTCGCGCGCCTCGACAACGACCTGTCCGCGCTCGCCGACGAGTTAGGCAAGGCGTACCTCAAACAGGTCGCGATCGACGGCCACTTCCACGCCGATCCGCACCCGGGGAACATTTTCCTCGTCCTCGAGACGGATCGGAACCCGCGCACGCCTTCCGACATCGCCGCGAACGAACGCCGCGCGGAACCGCGCGAGAGTGTCACGCCGCTGCAAAAGCTCGAGCAGGTTGCGCAGCGTGAGGCGGCGCCAGCCGCGCCCGAAGCGGATCCACGCCTCGCGTTGATCGACTTCGGCATGACCGCGCGGCTGTCGCCACCGATGCGCGATCGCATCGTGCGATTGCTGTTCGATCTCGCGGAGAACCGCGGCGACGATGCCGGAGACACCCTGATCGAGATCGGCGAGCCCATCGACGAGTTCGACCGCACGCGGTTCACTCGCGAGATCGCGCAGCTGATCGCGCAGAACCACGAACGCGCGATCGGAGACATGCAGGCGGGCCGCGTTCTCTATGATGCGATCTCGATCGCGTACCAGCGCGGACTGCGCCTCCCCGCGGAGCTCACGCTGCTCGCGAAGACACTGTTCAGTCTCGACACGATCACCCGCACGCTCGATCCTGCGTACAACCCGACCGACGCGATCCGCTCCTACACGAGCGAGATCATCAACGATCGCGCGCGCCGCGATCTGTCGCCGGCCCGCCTCGCGCGCGCCATCGCGCAGACGTCAGAGCTTGTGAACGCCCTGCCTCACCGGCTCGATCTCATCACCAAGCACATGGCGGCGAACGACTTCGCGCTCAAGATCGACGCGCCTCAGATGTCGACGCTGCTCAAGGGCATGCAGAAGATCGCCAATCGCATCTTCACGGGGCTGGTGCTCACGGGCCTGCTTGTCGCGAGCGGCTTGCTGATCAACCAGCGGCCGCGGCTTGGCACGACCGGATTCGTCCTCGCCGCCGGCATTGCGCTCTACATGGTGGTGTCCATCCTCGTGTCGGATCGCAACCACCGGTAGGCGGACCGGCCTGCTCCTTCCGCGCCATTGCGGCCCTTGAAGCCGGCCGCACCCAGGCGGTCTATTTCGTCGTCAGCGATCGCCTCGCCCTCTCGCTCCCGACGACCAGCCGATGCTCGATCATTTCCGGTCCGACGTTCGTTCGGCCTTTCGACGCCTTCGCACCTCACCCGGCTACGCCGCGGTCTCCATCCTCACGTTAGGCCTCGGCATCGGCGCCAGCACGGCGATTTTCAGCGCGGTGGACGGCGTGCTGCTCAAGTCCCTGCCGTATCGAGACCCCCAGAGTCTCGTGCAGATGTGGGAGTCGAGCGCACCGCGCAAATTCGACAGCTTTCCGGTCACACCGTCGGACCTCGCGGAATGGCGGGCGCAGGCGCGGTCGTTCACCGGATTCGCGGCCGCGAGAGGGCGGCGCACGATCCTCACGGCCGGAACCGGGGAGCCGGAACGCGTCCCGGGCGCGTCAGTCAGCACCAACTACTTCCAGCTGCTTGGCGTCGGGACGCACATCGGACGAACGTTCGTCGCCGCTGACAGTCTTCCGTCGGCTGAACCCCCAGTCGTCCTCGCATACGGCTTCTGGTTGAGACGGTTCGGTGGCGATTCCGCGTTGATCGGCAAACCGATCACGCTCGACGGTACACCGTTCACGGTGGTCGGTGTTCTCTCGCCGAACGTGCGCACCCAGTCGCAGCTCTGGACGCCGCTCGTCGTGCCGCCCGAGCTAATGGCCGACCGCAACGCGCACATGCTCGCCGTCATCGGGCGAATTGCCCCCGGTCGCTCGATCGACGGCGCGCGTCGAGAGATGGCGCAGATCAGTGCGCGACTCGCTGAGTCTTATCCCGAATCCAACAAGGATTGGACGGTCACGCTCGTGCCGCTGCTCGACCAGATCGTCGGCAAGCTTCGCCCGGCATTGGTGGCACTCATGGCGGCGGTCGTGTTCGTGCTGCTCATCGCGTGTGCGAACGTCGCGAACCTCACGCTCGCCCGCGGCTACGCGCGCGCGCGTGAAGTCGCCGTACGTGGTGCCCTCGGCGCCGGGCGACGTCGCATCGCGACACAGATGCTCACGGAAAACGTCATCGTCGCGCTGTTCGGCGGCGTCGCGGGCGTGGCCGTCGCGTCGTTAGGCGTCACGCTGCTGCGGAACATCGCACCGACCAACCTGCCGAGGCTCGATGACATCGGGGTCGACGGCAGAGCGCTCGTATTCGGGGTGGCGGCCTCGCTCGTCACCGCACTGGTGTTTGGTGTGCTCCCGGCACTCCAGGGATCCCGCATCGACCTCGCCAATGCGCTGCGCGAGGAAGGGCGTGGTTCGTCTGCTTCCACGCGCGCGAAGCTCGTGCAGCGCTCGCTCGTGATCACGCAGATCGCGTTCGCGATGGTGCTGCTGACCGGCGCCACACTGCTCTTCCGCAGCTTCGTGTCGCTGGCCAACCGCCCGCTGGGCTTCGTGACCGAGGAAATCGCGAGTGGGCAGCTCACGTTGCCGCGACGCGGCTATGAGCGTGATGTAGACCAGGTCAGGTATGCGAACACGCTGCTCGAGCGACTCCGCAACGAGCCCGGCGTCGAAAGCGCGGCGATCACCGGCGCGATGCCCGGCGGTCCGAGCGCAGGATTCTACCTGCTGTCCATTCAGAACGTCCCCGATCCCGATCCGACGAACCGACCCGTCGCGTACTTCGTGCCCGTTTCGTCCGATTACTTCAAGACGCTCGGGCTCAAGCTCGTGGCGGGACGTACGTTCACCGAATCCGATCGGGCCGGGTCACAACCCGTTACCGTCGTCGACGAGATGTTCGTTCGGCAGTTCCTCGGCAGCCGGGATCCGCTCACGCAGCGCGTGTTCCTCGCGATCGACGACTCGATCCCGCGTCAGATCATCGGCGTCGTGAAGACCGTGAAGCAGGCGGGCATCGATGAGGACGAGCGGCCCACAACCTACCTGCCGCTCGAGCAGGCGCCGGCACCCGACATGGCCGTGCTCGTGCGTGGGAAGACCGGTGCCCCACTCGCGACACTTAAGAATCAGGTCCGGGCAATCGATCCGGATGTGCCGCTCTACGACGTGCAGTCGTTGGCCGATCGGGTTGCGGTATCGGTTGGCCCGACACGCTTCTATACCGTACTCGCGACCGTGTTCGCGATCATCGCAGTCCTGCTGGGCGCAATCGGCGTGTACGGAGTGCTGGCCGATACCGTATCGCGCCGCCGCCGCGAGCTGGGGATCCGCGTCGCCCTCGGCGCCGCGCCCAGCACGCTCGTCCGCGACGTCTTGATGGATGGGGCCAGACTCGCCATCGTGGGCGTGGCCATCGGCCTGCTGGCGAGCTTCTGGACGGGCCGTGCGTTGCGGGCACTCCTTGTCGACGTCGGCGAGCGAGACCCCATCGCGCTGACCGGCGCAGCCATCATCTTCGCCGCCGTTGCCCTGATCGCGTCGTTAGGCCCGGCTGCGCGCGCCGTTCGCGCCGACCCGATCGAGGCGTTGCGAGCGGACTAGTCGTGAACCGCGGGTGACAGACTGGGGTGGGGACCAACATGCACATCATGGGTCGCCGGTGGTGGGTCGCTACGACGCTATTTGGGACCTGGCCCGCTCTCGCCTCGGCGCAGATCCGCGCCAGCGAGATCGGCACGATGTCCCAGATCGTCGACGGGACGAAGATCACAATGGAGTATTCTCGCCCGCGGGCGCGCGGGCGGGATCCGGTCTTCGGAAACGTTGTCCGGTGGAACGAGGTGTGGACACCAGGCGCCAACTGGGCGACGACACTCGAGACGAACAAGAACATAACGCTGAACGGCGTGCGCGTGCCGAAAGGCAAGTACTCCGTGTGGATGGTCGTCCGACAGGGCGGCAACTGGACCACGGTCCTCGAGCCGAAGGTGCATATCTATCACGAGTACCCACCCGACTCGACCGCTCAGCAGGTGCGCATTGCAACGCCTGTGACACAGGCGCCTTTCGCCGAGATATTGACGTGGTCGATGCCCGCGCTGAGCGCTACCGGCGGAACGCTGGCGATGCACTGGGGCACGACGCTCGTGCCTATCGCGGTTGCTGTGGAGCCGTCGCTGCGCATGACCATGTCGCCGAGCGACGCCGCACCGTACCTCGGCTCCTACACCTACACCGAGCGCACCGGCCCTGACAGCGGAAAGACCAAGATGCTGACAGTCACGTACGAGGACAGTACGCTCAAGGGCCGGTATACGCCCGAAGACGACTACTGGAGGAAGTTCGCCCTCATCCGCATCGCCCCCAACTGGTTCGCGCCTGGCGTCTACGACGACAAGGGACAGATCTACGAGGTCTACAAGCCGGAGCTGACCTTGGAGTTCAAGGTCGCGGGCGGGAAGGCGGTGTCACTCGAGATGAGGAACGAGGCTGACGAAGTAGAAGCGGCCGGGCAGCGAAAGCCCTAACGCTACGAACGTCAAAGGGGCAGAATCACGCGATTCTGCCCCCTTTTGCTTCTCCTGATCTCGTCCTACCTGATTGCCTTCGCCAGCATCCGACCGCGCAGCAGTCCGAGACGCTTCCTGAGCGATCCATCCAGCACTTTATCCTCGATGCGAACGATGATTCCGCCGAGGATGTTCGGGTTCACGCGAACCTGCGGAACGACCGGTATGCCCACCATGCGAGACAGCTGCCGCGCGATCACGGCGCGATGCTCGGCGTCGGGTTCCTTCGCCAGTGTCACCTGCGCGTGAATGCGGCCCTCCACCTCGTCCACGAGATCGCGGTATTCGGTCGCGATCTGCGGAATCAGCAGCTGGCGGCGATTCTTGACGAGGCGCTGGAGATAGCGAAGAAACAGCCGCGGTGCCCGATCCTCGAACGCCTTCGACAGCACTTCGTTCTTCTGGTCGACGGAGATCTGCGGGGCCTCGAGAAAGTTGCGGAGCCGCTCGTCGCGCTGGATCGCGGTCGCGACGTCGTCGATCATGCGGCCCCAGCCCTGCAGATCCTCAGACTTCCGCGCCAGCGCGAGCAGTGCTTCCGCGTAGTTGCGGGCGATCGTAGTCTCACGCATCAGCGCTGACCTCGGCCGTTACCACCGACGGGTGCCGACGCGAGAAAGCTCTCGACGAGATTCCGATTCGTCTGATCGTCGAGGTTACGCTCGACGAGCTTCGACGCGCCGGCAAGCGCGAGGTCCACCGCCTCGCGACGCAAGTCGGTGATCGCGCGCTTGCGCTCGTTGTCGATCTCGCCGCGAGCACGATCGAGCAACTCGCGCTGTTGCTGCTTCGTCTGCTCGATCATCTCTGTTCGGAGCTTCTCGGCCGTGATTCGGCTCTCGGCAACTACGCGCTGCGCGTCGGCGCGAGAGGCGTCCAGCGCCTTCTGCTGCTCGGCGAGCAAGCGAGCCGCCTCGTCGCGGTCCGCCTTCGCGGACTGAATCATTTCCTCGAGGTGCTTCTCGCGCGCCTCGACCGCTGCCGTCAGCGGCTTGAACGCGAACCGCGACAGCACGAACAGCAGGACGACGAAGATGATGAGCGTCCAGAACATGACGCCCGCATTCGGCGACAGAAGATCGACCTTCTCTCCTTCCTGAGCGAGGAGTGGGGTCGCGCTGAGCGCCGTCAGTGCGGCGGAGAAGGCTGTCGTGAGTAGAGAGCGCATAAGCAGTGTATGAAGAATCGGACCTGAGGTCTAACGTCCTGACGTCCGCCGTGT
>Ga0308176_10002263_pt1 | contig 12059 bp, 9 predicted proteins | sample PhyCR2_3_FD_203890 | JGI IMG/M metagenome (GOLD analysis project Ga0308176, IMG submission 203890) | Soil microbial communities from UC Gill Tract Community Farm, Albany, California, United States - DLSLS.C.R2 | ecosystem: Environmental > Terrestrial > Soil > Agricultural land | place: USA... | reverse complement strand
GACGGTGCTGATCTCCACCGGGTCGCAGGGCGAGCCGCTCTCGGCGCTGTCGCGGATCGCGCAGCGCAACCACAACTTCGTGCACATCGAGGAGGGCGACACCGTCGTCCTGGCCAGCTCGCTGATCCCCGGCAACGAGAACGCCGTCTACCGGGTGATCAACGGGCTCTCGCGGTGGGGCGCCAACGTCGTGCACAAGGGCAACGCGCTCGTCCACGTCTCGGGCCACGCGTCCGCGGGCGAGCTGCTCTACTGCTACAACATCGTCCAGCCCAGCAACGTGATGCCGATCCACGGCGAGGTGCGGCACCTGCGCGCCAACGGCGAGCTGGCGCGGCGCACCGGCGTCCCCGCCGACCAGGTGGTGATGGCCGAGGACGGCCTCGTCGTGGACCTCGTCGACGGCAAGGCCCAGATCGTCGGCAAGGTCGACTGCGGCTACGTGTTCGTCGACGGGTCGTCGGTCGGTGACATCACCGAGTCCTCGCTCAAGGACCGCCGGATCCTCGGCGAGGAGGGCTTCATCTCGGTGATCGTGGTGGTCGACTCGGTGACCGGGAAGGTGTCCGGCGGTCCGGAGATCCACGCCCGGGGCTTCGTCGAGGACGACTCGACCTTCGACGACGTCAAGCCGTCGATCGTGGACGCGCTCGACGCCGCGGCCCGCGACGGCGTCGACGACCCCTACCAGCTCCAGCAGACGATCCGCCGGGTCGTCGGCCGCTGGGTCTCCAACAAGCACCGCCGCCGGCCGATGATCATCCCGGTCGTCGTCGAGGCCTGAGGCCCGGCGCCTCCCGCCCGGCGGTCACCCATCGCGGTTCCGTCGCGCGGCGCGGCGTGGGAAGCATGGGACTGGAGTGACGGCTGTGTAGATTCGGCACCATGGCGACCCGTACGTCTTCCCCACCGGCGTCGCGGACACGAGGCACCTCCAAGCCGGCCGCCAAGGCCGGCGCGAAGGGGTCTGCATCCACGACCCGGTCGTCCGGCAGCCAGTCCCGCAGGAAGCCCGCAGCCAAGGGCCGCTCGAAGTCGAGCCGCCCCGCCCCGCGCGCCGTCCGGAACGGGACTGGCCCCATCGGCACGCTCGGACTCGCCCTCGGACGGGGGCTGGTCGCGGTGTGGCTCGGCGTCGCCCACGTGCTGGGTGCGACCGTCCGCAAGATCGGGCACACCGCCCGCGACCTCGAGCCCGAGCACCGCCGCGACGGCGCCGGGTTGTTCCTGCTCGGGCTCGCCGTGGTCGTCGCCGCGGCCGTGTGGTGGCAGCTCCCCGGCGGCGTGGGTGACACCACCCGCACCGTCGTGAACGGGTCGGTCGGCCTGCTCGGATGGTTCGTGCCGCTGCTGCTGTGCTTCGTCGCCTGGCGCACCCTGCGCGACCCCGACAGCAACGGTCCGGCCGGCCGCCAGGTGATCGGCTGGGCGTCCCTGCTGTTCGGCGTCCTCGGCCTGGTGCACATCGCCAACGGCATGCCGCGCCCGCACCGCGGGAACACCGAGGACCTCCAGCAGGCCGGCGGTGCCATCGGCTTCGTCGTCTCCTCGCTGTTCATGGACCTGCTGCGCAGCACCCTGGTCGTCGTACCGCTGCTGGTGCTGCTCGCGGTCTTCGGTGTCCTGGTCATCACCGGCACGCCGGTCTACCAGGTGCCGGCCCGGCTGGCCGAGCTGCGCGACAAGCTCCTCGGGCGGACGCCGGCCGAGGAGGAGGAAGTGCCCGCCGACGAGGAGGAGACCGCGCCGATCAAGCGGGCCCGTCCGCGCCGCCGGGTCGGGGCGATGGCCGAGGTCGACCCGGACGCGGGGGACCAGCCCTACGACACCCCGGTGCTGGAGGACCGTGCGCTCGGCCGCCGCAAGGGGAAGGCCGCCGACATCCCCGAGCAGCCCGAGCCGCCCGCGGACGAGAAGGTCGAGGCGCCGCCGCACACCCCGCTCCCGGCGCGCGTGGAGCAGCTCGCGCTCTCCGGCGACATCACCTACACGCTGCCGGCCAACGAGACGCTCAAGGCCGGCTCGGTGCACAAGGCGCGGTCCAAGGCCTCGGACGACGTGGTCGGGCGGCTGACCGAGGTGCTCGAGCAGTTCGACATCGACGCCCAGGTCACCGGCTACACGCGGGGCCCGACGGTCACCCGCTACGAGGTGGAGCTCGGCCCCGCGGTGAAGGTCGAGAAGGTCACCGCGCTCGGCAAGAACATCGCCTACGCGGTGGCGTCGGCCGACGTGCGGATCCTCTCGCCGATCCCCGGCAAGTCCGCAATCGGCATCGAGATCCCGAACACCGACAAGGAGATCGTCTCCCTCGGCGACGTGCTGCGGTCGAACAACGCCCGCAACGACCACCACCCGATGATCGTCGGGCTCGGCAAGGACGTGGAGGGCGGCTTCGTGGTCGCGAACATGGCGAAGATGCCGCACCTGCTGGTCGCCGGTGCGACCGGCTCCGGCAAGTCGTCGTTCGTGAACTCGATGATCACCTCGATCCTGATGCGCTCCACGCCCGACGAGGTGCGGATGATCCTCGTCGACCCGAAGCGGGTGGAACTGAACGTCTACGAGGGCGTGCCGCACCTGATCACGCCGATCATCACGAACCCGAAGAAGGCCGCCGAGGCGCTGGCCTGGGTCGTGCGCGAGATGGACATGCGCTACGACGACCTGGCCGCGTTCGGGTTCCGGCACGTCGACGACTTCAACAAGGCGGTCCGGGCCGGCAAGGTCAAGGTCCCGCCGGGCAGCGAGCGGGTGCTCGCGCCGTACCCGTACCTCCTGGTGGTCGTCGACGAGCTCGCGGACCTGATGATGGTCGCGCCGCGCGACGTCGAGGACGCCGTCGTCCGGATCACCCAGCTCGCCCGGGCCGCCGGCATCCACCTGATCCTGGCCACCCAACGGCCCTCGGTGGACGTCGTGACCGGCCTGATCAAGGCGAACGTGCCCTCGCGGCTGGCGTTCGCGACCTCGTCGCTCGCCGACTCACGGGTCATCCTGGACCAGCCCGGCGCGGAGAAGCTCGTCGGCCAGGGTGACGGGCTGTTCCTGCCGATGGGCGCCAGCAAGCCGGTGCGCGTGCAGGGGTCCTGGGTCACCGAGGCCGAGGTGCACCAGGTCGTCGCGCACTGCAAGGAGCAGCTGCAGCCGACCTACCGCGAGGACGTCACCGCGCCCGCGCAGTCCAAGCGCGAGCTCGACGACGACATCGGGGACGACCTCGACCTCGTGGTGCAGGCCATCGAGCTCGTGGTCTCCACGCAGTTCGGGTCCACCTCGATGCTGCAGCGCAAGCTCCGGGTCGGGTTCGCCAAGGCGGGCCGGCTCATGGACATCCTCGAGAGCAGGGGCGTGGTCGGACCGAGCGAAGGCTCGAAGGCCCGCGACGTGCTCATCAAGCCCGACGACCTCGACGCCGTGATCGCCACCCTGCAGGGGGAACAGTGAGCGCTGCCATGCACCAGCCCTACGACCTCGACACCTCGACCACCGGAGCCGGTCACGGCGACGAGCCCGCGACCCGGCCCACGCCGGTGGTCGTGCGCCGCAACGCCGGGCTCGCCGCCCTGGTGGGCGCGGGGGCCTCAGCCATCGCCATCGCGTACCTGTGGCGGGCCACCCAGTCCGGCGCCGCCCTCGACTGGGCGCTGTGCCTGGTGATGGCGTCGATCGCCGCGGTCTACCTCACGAACCTCGTCGACGCGCGCACCCCGCTGCTCGTCGCCGACGAGCTCGGGGTGCGGATCCGGCTCGGCAACCAGTGGCGCGGCCTGCCCTGGGACGCCGTGGACCGCGTGGTCGTGCAGCCGCGGCGCGGGCTGTTCCGCGACGGGCGGCTGATGTTCGCCCCGCACAGCCTGTCCCGCGCCCTCGACGGCCTCGACGCCCGCGGCCGGCGCGCCGCCGCGCTGAACCAGAAGGTGTACGGCGCCGCGCTCGCCGTGCCGATGGGGATCACCACCCGGGTCTCCGCGCACGGCACCGACCTCGCGGACGGGATCGCCGCGCTGGCGCAGGGCCGGGCCGACGTGGTCGTCGTGCAGCCGGAGCCCGACGTCGTTCCCGAGGCGGAGCCGACCGAGCGGGCCGAGGTCGACCCCGACGAGCAGCCGGAAGCCGCCGCGGCACGCCCGAGCGGGCTGGGGTCGCGGCTCGCGGCCCGACGGACCCGCGCGACGGAGGAGACGGACCCGGGGGAGCGGCCGGAGGCTGCGCACGAGCCGGAGGAGCCGCAGCTCGACCGGGTGCCGACGGCGTTGCAGACGTCGCCGGTGGTGGAGCAGGCCGAGCCCGAGGCCCGGGAGCCTGAGGTCGACCACGCCGACGGGATCGCCGAGGCCGACGACGTCGCTGAGGACACCGAGGAAAGGCCCGTCCGGCGCAGCCTGCTCGGTGGGCTGGGCACGGTGGTGTCCCGGGTGGCCAAGGGCCGCAGCCACGACGTGGACGCCGACGCCGAGGTCCCGGACACCGACACCGACGTTCCCGAGACCGACGACTCCGAGACCGACGAGGACGCGAGCGTCGAGCCCGCCGCTCCCGCGCCGGCCGCCCACGCCGCCGTACCCATGCGGGAGACGCGGCGGGCCCTGCGCGCCGAGGTCACCCGGGACACCCCGGCGACCGTGCTCGGCAACGTGGCGCTGCACCCGGACGCCCACGACGCGGACGGCCGGCGCCGCCCGGCACTGCCCGAGGGACGCGAGCTGCGCCGCCCGGGCAGCGTGGACCTGGAGTTCGAGGCCCCGCCGGCGGCGTCGCTGTTCGAGTCGGGACGGGTCCGCCCGATCTCGACCCTGGGCGACCCGGTCGACGCCTTGGTCATCGACGACTTCGTCACCGAGCCGGCCTACGACCCGGTGATCGGCCCCGAGCTGGCCGCGGCACGGCGGCGGGTCGGGCTCAGCGTCGACCAGCTCGCCGAGCGCACCCGGATCCGGCCGCACGTGATCGAGTCGATCGAGGTCGACGACTTCGCGCCCTGCGGCGGCGACTTCTACGCCCGCGGCCACCTGCGCACGCTGGCCCGGGTGCTCGGCAAGGACCCGGCGCCGATGCTCGCGCAGTTCGACGAGCGGTACGCCACCGCCCCGATCAACGCCCGCCGGGTCTTCGAGGCCGAGCTCGCCACCGGCATGACCGGCAGCATGCGCGGCACCGTCGGCGGACCGAACTGGGCGCTGCTCGTCGGGGTCGTGCTGGTGCTGGTGATGACCTGGGGCGTGGTGCGGCTGTTCGCCTCCGAGCCCCCGGAGCTGCTGCAGAGCCCGGCGCCGGTGCTGAACGGCTCCGCCGGGGTCGACGCTCCCGGCACGGCGTCCGGCGGCTCGGCGGTGGCGCCCGCACCGGTCGGCAAGCCGGTCCGGCTGACGCTGGTGGGCGCCCAGGACGGCTCCAAGGTCGTCGTCCGCGACGGCTCCGGCGAGGTCGTCTGGGCCGGTGAGATCGTGCTCGGCGAGAAGCGCACGATCAAGGCCGTACCCCCGGTCACCGTCAAGGCCCGCGACGCCGGCGCCCTCGAGGCCCGGGTCAACGGCCACGACAAGGGCGCCCTCGGCGAGCTGGGCCAGCCCGGTCGACGTACGTTCCACCGGCCCGCCGTCCACTGACCCCTCTCCCGCTGACTTGGCGCAACTGGCGAAGCACCCGCTACGCCAGCTGCGCCAAGTCAGCGGTGGTTAGGCGCCAGACGCGCCAGGTCGGCGGACGGGGCGAGCGAGGTCACACCGGCTACGACAGGGGTACGACGGGCACGGGTTCGCCCTGGGGCGGGGCGGACCGTCATACTCGAACACGCTCATGACTGCGATCTCCGAAGAACCCCTGACCACCGTCGCGCTGGTGACGCTCGGCTGCGCCCGCAACGAGGTCGACTCCGAGGAGCTGGCCGGACGCCTCGAGGCCGGCGGCTTCCGGCTCGTCGACGACCCCGAGGACGCCGAGACGGTGATGGTGAACACCTGCGGCTTCGTCGAGGCGGCCAAGAAGGACTCCGTCGACACGCTGCTCGCGGCCTCGGACCTGAAGACCGACGGCTCCGCGCAGGCGGTCGTGGCGGTGGGTTGCCTGGCAGAGCGCTACGGCAAGGACCTCGCCGAGTCGCTGCCCGAGGCCGACGCGGTGCTCGGCTTCGACGACTACCCGGACATCGCCGCCAAGCTGCGCTCGATCCTGGCGGGGGAGCAGCACCACCCGCACACCCCGCAGGACCGTCGCAAGCTGCTGCCGATCAGCCCCTCCGCCCGCAGCGCGGACACCGTCGTGGTCCCCGGCCACACGATCGCCGCGCCCGCGTCCGGCCCGCGGGCGGTGCGCCGACGGCTCGACGGCGGCCCGATGGCACCGCTCAAGCTGGCCAGCGGCTGCGACCGGCGGTGCTCGTTCTGCGCGATCCCGTCGTTCCGCGGCTCGTTCGTGTCCCGCCGGCCCAGTGACGTGCTCGGCGAGGCCCGCTGGCTCGGTGAGCAGGGCGTGAAGGAGCTGTTCCTGGTCAGCGAGAACTCCACGTCGTACGGCAAGGACCTCGGCGACCTCCGGCTGCTCGAGACGATGCTGCCCGAGCTCGCGGCCGTCGACGGTGTGGAGCGGGTCCGGGTGTCCTACCTCCAGCCCGCCGAGACCCGGCCCGGCCTGGTCTCCGCGATCGCGTCGACGCCGGGTGTGGCGGCGTACTACGACCTGTCCTTCCAGCACGCCTCGCACGCCGTGCTGCGCCGGATGCGCCGGTTCGGCGACCCGGAGAGCTTCCTCGGCCTCATCGAGCAGATCCGGTCGCAGGCGCCGCTGGCCGGCATCCGGTCGAACGTGATCGTCGGCTTCCCCGGCGAGACCGAGGACGACCTGGCCACCCTGTGCGACTTCCTGGCGGCCGCCCGGATGGACGTGGTCGGCGTGTTCGGCTACTCCGACGAGGACGGCACGGAGGCGGCCGGGTTCGACGCGGCGGTCAAGCTCGACGAGGACGAGATCCGCGAGCGCACCGAGCACGTCACCCGGCTGGTCGAGGAGCTGACCTCGCAGCGCGCCGAGGAGCGGGTCGGGGAGACCGTCGAGGTGCTGCTGGAGTCGGTGGCCGACGCCGAGGGCCGCGCCGCCCACCAGGGCCCCGAGGTGGACGGTACGACGACCCTGGTCGGCCTGCCCGCGGACGCGCGGGCGGGTGACCTGCTCACTGCCGTCGTCACGGGCTCGGACGGCGCCGACCTGGTCGCGGAGGTCGTGCGGTGAGCGCCCCCGAGCCGGCCCCCTCGAACTGGAACCTGCCCAACGCGCTCACCACGCTGCGGATCGTGATGGTGCCGTTCTTCGGCTGGGCGCTCCTGGTCGACGGCGGCGAGTCCGTCCTGTGGCGCTGCGTGGCCTGGGCGATCTTCGCGGCCGCGATGGTCACCGACAAGGTCGACGGCGACATCGCCCGGAGCCGGAACCTGGTCACGAACTTCGGCAAGATCGCCGACCCGATCGCCGACAAGGCGCTGACCGGCATGGCCTTCGTGGGCCTGTCGATCATCGGCGAGCTGTGGTGGTGGGTGACCGTCGTGGTGCTGGTCCGCGAGTGGGGGATCACCCTGCTGCGGCTGTGGGTGATCCGGCACGGCGTGATGGCGGCCGGCCGCGGCGGCAAGCTCAAGACGGTGCTGCAGACGTTCGCGCTCGGGTTCTTCATCCTGCCGGTCAGGATCCTCCAGGACGACTGGGGCGTCGCCGGTGACGTGCTGTGGGTCATCACGGTGCTGCTGATGGTCGCGGCGGTGGCCGTGACCGTGGTGACCGGCATCGACTACGTCGTGAAGGCACTCGCCGTGCGCCGCGAGGGCCGCGCCTCCCTCGGCACCGGCTGACCCGTCGACCTGGCGGCTCAGCCCCCCGGCCGGGTGCCGTGCCGCGCGCCCGCGGACCGCTCCTCCGCCCGCTCGAGCTGGTTGGCGGCGCCGACGAGCGCCAGGTGCGAGAACGCCTGCGGGAAGTTGCCGACGAACCGGTGCTGCGTCGGGTCGTACTCCTCCGCGAGCAGCCCGAGGTCGTTGGGGAGCTCGAGCAGCCGCTGCATCAGCGCGTGCGCGTCCTCGAGCCGGCCGGCGTGCGCGTAGGCCTCGACCAGCCAGAACGTGCAGGCCAGGAACGGGTGCTCGTCGCCGCTCAGCCCGTCGACGCCGCTCTGCGTCCGGTAGCGCAGCAGCAGCCCGTCGCGCATCAGGTCTTGCTCGACGGCCGCGATCGTGCCGAGCATCCGCGGGTCCTCGCCGTCGACGAAGCCGACGTCGGAGAGAACGAGCAGGGACGCGTCGACCTCGGACGTCTCGTAGTGCTGGGTGAAGGTGTTCCGCTTCGCGTCGTACCCGTGCTCGAGGACCTCGTCGCGGACCTTGTCGCGCAGCGCCCGCCACTCCTCGACGGGTCCCTTCAGGCCGTGCTTCTCCACCGCGGCGACCGCCCGGTCGAAGGCGACCCAGACCATCACCCGTGAGTGCGTGAACCGCCGCAGCGGCCCCCGGATCTCCCACAGCCCGTTGTCCGGCTCGTCCCAGTGCTGGGCCAGCTCCTCGACCAGGGTGCGCTGCAGCGACCACGAGTCCTCGCTCTCGTCGAGGCCGAGCTCGCGCGCCATCTCCAGGGCCACCATCACCTCGCCGAGCACGTCGGTCTGCCGCTGGGTCACGGCACCGTTGCCGATCCGCACCGGGGCCGAGCCGGCGTACCCGGGCAGGTGGTCCAGCGTCCGCTCGGGCAGGTCGCGCCCGCCGTCCACGGCGTACATGATCTGCAGGTCCTGCGGGTCCCCGGCGACGGCCCGCAGCAGCCAGCCGCGCCACAGCCGGGCCTCGTCGGCGTAGCCCGACTCCAGCAGCGCCTCGAGGGTCAGCGACGCGTCGCGCAGCCAGCAGTAGCGGTAGTCCCAGTTGCGCTCGCCGCCGAAGTCCTCCGGCAGCGAGGTGGTCGGCGCCGCGACGATCCCGCCGGTGCCGCCGTGGGTGAGCAGCCGCAGCGTGAGCAGGGACCTCACGACGGCCTCGCGGTACGGCCCGTCGTAGCTGCACACGCCGGCCCAGTCCTCGGCGACCGAGACCGTGTCGTCGATCCGGTCCTGGTAGGCCAGCGGCTCCGGCAGCTCGTGGTGCGAGGGCGCCCACGTGGTCGAGAAGGTCAGCTCCTCACCGGCCTTGACCGTGAACTCGTCGGCGTGCTTGCCGTCCACCGCCCGTGGCAGCCGGGGGCCGCGCAGGATCAGCCGGTCCGGGCCGGCGACCGCGGTGATCACCTCGACGCCGTGGGCCCGCTGGCGCCGCACCCAGGGCCGGACCTTGCCGTAGCCGAACCGGACCACCCACTCGTGCCGGATCGCCACCTCGCCCTCGACCCCGACGATCCGGCGCACGATGTCCGCGCGGCCGTCGCCGAGCGGCATCAGGTCGAGCACCACCACGCGGCCGGTGTCGGTGGTCCAGGTGGTCTCCAGGACGGCGCTGTCGCCGACGTACCGCCGGCTGCAGGCGGCCCTCTCGTCCGTCGGCCCCAGCAGCCAGCGCCCGTGCTCCGGGCCGCCCAGCAGGGCCGCGAAGCAGGCGTGGGAGTCGAAGCGCGGCAGGCACAGCCAGTCGACCGAGCCGTCCTTGCCGACCAGCGCGGCGGTGCCGGTGTCGCCGAGCACGGCGTAGTCCTCGATCGGGAGTGCCATGCCGCCAACCTAGCCAGGCATCCCTGGGCGTTCGGGACGTTACGATCCCGGCGTGGCCGGCGACGACGAACGGCCGGGTCAGCTCCCGGTCGACCAGCTCCTGGGCTCGACGGTGCACGCCGAGCTGCTCCAGCGGTCGCTCACGCTCGCGACCGCGGAGTCGGTGACCGGAGGCGCGCTCGCCGACCTGGCCTCGGCGTCCCCGGGCGCCAGCGAGACGTTCGTGGGTGGCGTCGTGTCCTACGCCACGGCGGTCAAGACCGGGCTGCTCGGCGTCGACGAGGCCACGGTGGCCCAGGACGGGGTGGTCTCGGCCCGCTGCGCCGAGCAGATGGCCACCGGGGTGCGCTCGCTGCTCGGCGCCGACTGGGGGGTGAGCACGACGGGTGTGGCCGGCCCCACCGCGCAGGAGGGGAAGCCGGTCGGCACGGTGTTCATCGGGGTCGCCGGGCCGGACGGGGTGGCCGCGCACGAGCTGCACATCGACGGCGACCGGGCCGTCATCCGGGCCACGGCCTGCCGGCGGGCCGCGGAGCTCCTGGTGGCCGCGGTGACCGGCGCGCCGGGAGACACGCCGTAGCGTTCTGCTGTCAGCGCAGCCGATTTTGCCGGTGTCGCCGCCGGGAAGTTTTCTCCAGCGGGTAGCGTTGGCCTTCTCGATACCGCATGCGAGCCCAGGGAAGGAGCAGCCCATGGTGATCTTCCGCCGCCTGCTCGGTGAGGTGCTCCGTGACCAGCGGATGCGCCAGGGCCGCACCCTGCGCCAGGTGTCCGCCGACGCCCGGGTCAGCCTGGGCTACATCTCGGAGATCGAGCGCGGCCAGAAGGAGGCCTCCTCCGAGCTGCTCGCCTCGATCTGCTCCGCCCTGGACGTCCCGCTGTCCGAGATCCTCTCCGAGGTCAGCGACGCGGTCGCGCTCGAGGAGGCCGCGCTGGCCATGCAGCTCGAGGACGTGTCCGTCGACACCACCAGCCTGCGCACGCCGCGCGACGCGGGCCCGCGGGCCGGCGACGTGGTCGCCTCCGCCGCCTGAGCGACAGCGCCGGCCGGACCGGGTGACTCCGCAGCAGCAGCTGGTCGAGCGCGTCCGCGACGACCTCCTCGCCGACGGCCGGGTCCGCGGACTCTGGCTCACCGGCAGCCTCGGCACCGGCACCGACGACGCCTTCAGCGACGTCGACATGTTCGTGCTGGTCCGCGACGACGACCTGCCCGGCTTCCTGGACGGCTGGCCGCGGCTCGCGGACCGGTACCGTCCGTTGCTGGCCCGGCGGCTCGGCCCCGCCCCCGTGTTCAACCACGTCCTCGCGGGGTGGCTGCGGTGGGACGTGGTGGTCGGCGGCCCCGGCGAACTGGCGAACATGGACCGCACCCAGGTCACCGAGGTCTTCAACCACGACGGACTCACGCCGTCCTCGCCGTCGCACCGCGGGGCCGACCCGGACGTCGTGCGCGAGATGACCGAGGAGTTCCTCCGGGTGCTCGGGCTGCTGCCGGTGGTGCTCGGCCGCGACGAGCTGGTCACGGCCGCGTCCGGCGCCGGGCTGTTGCGGCAGATGCTGACCACGCTGCTGCGCTACCGCGCCGAGGGCGACCGGCTCAGCGGCGCGCTGCACCTGCGCCGGGTGCTGCCGCCCGGCGAGCTGGCCGCGCTGGCCGCGCTGCCCCCGGTGTACGCCGAGCGCGGCTCGGTCGTGCGCCTGCACCTGGCCTGCGCGGGGATGTTCCTGCCGGTCGCGCGCGAGCTGCTTGGCGAGGCGTACCCGTTCGCGCTGGAGGCCGCCTGCTGGGCGCACCTGCGCGTGCATCTGCCGGTCGAGGGCGGCGGGTAGCCGCACCCCGGGGGAATACCGCCAGAAGGGCGCGCGGCGCAGGGGCGCGGAAGGCGCGGTCCTGGGCCAGAATGACCCACACAGGTCCGGTCCCGGGGGTGTGTGAGATGGCGCGTGTGGTGGGTGTCCTGCTCCAGGGCACGCTGGCCGCGGTCGGCTGCGTGCTGTGCTCGCTGGGGACCGGCGGCCCGCCGGTCGTCGCCTTCGCGGGCGCGCTGCTGCTGCTCCTGGCCCTGCCGGTCCCGCACGTGCTCCGCACCCGTCGCCGCGGACCGCGCGACGCCGTCGTCGCCGCCGACGCCGCGGCCACCACCGTGGGCCTGGCCGGTCCCGCCGCGGTCTTCCTGGCGGTGCAGACCGACAGCGACCTCACGCTCGGCGTGGTGGTCGCCTGCCTGGTCGCCGCGCTGACCGTCTCCGCGGTGGCCCGCCACGAGCTCGGGTCGGCGACCCGACCGTCCCGGGCCGGCCGACCCGTCACCGGCCCGCACGACGGCTGACGTCTCGGGGTCGGCGTAGATCCAGCTCAGCCGGGCTCGGGCTGGCAGGA
>Ga0308176_10002262_pt1 | contig 12067 bp, 15 predicted proteins | sample PhyCR2_3_FD_203890 | JGI IMG/M metagenome (GOLD analysis project Ga0308176, IMG submission 203890) | Soil microbial communities from UC Gill Tract Community Farm, Albany, California, United States - DLSLS.C.R2 | ecosystem: Environmental > Terrestrial > Soil > Agricultural land | place: USA... | reverse complement strand
AGGGGCGGCTTCTGTCGGATCATGCACCCGTGGAGGTTCGAATCTGAGCTGGCCGGAGGAGCGCGCGCGGTTCCCCGTGCTCGAGCAGTTCGCGTATCTGAACGCCGGCACGTTCGGCCCGCTCTCGCGCGCGACGCTGGACGAGATGGCGAAGCTCCGGCGCTGGGAGGGCAAGCACGGCCGCGGCGGCAAGGAGTACTTCGAGTCGATGCTCGCGCGGCGTGACGTCGTGCGCGCGCTCCTCGCGGAGCAGATCGCCGTCCCGGCCGAGCACGTCACGCTCACCGACTCGACCACACAGGGTGTGCACATCGTCGTCAGCGGGCTCGCGCTTGGTCCGGGCGACGAGGTCGTGACGACGGATGCGGAGCACTTCGGCTTGACGGGCCCGCTCGCCGCATCGGGCGCCGACCTGCGCATCGCGGGCGTGAGGAACGCCGGCGCTGCCGACATCTTCGACCTGATCCACGCCCGGGTGACGCCGCGCACACGGCTGATCGCGATCTCGGCGGTCTCGTGGATCGACGGCACGTGCTTCCCATGGCACGAGCTGCGCGAAGCGACGAACGTGCCGGTGCTGGTCGACGGTGCGCAATCGGCAGGCGCGATCGAGGTCGATGCGACGGGCGCGGACTTCTACACCGTCAGTGCGCAGAAGTGGCTGTGCGGGCCGGACGCGACCGGCGCCCTCTTCGTCGCAGATCCCGAGTCGCTGCCCCCGCGACTCGTCGCGTATCCCGGCGCGGCGTCGTACGACATCGCCGAGGGGACGTGGGAGCCGAAGGCCGGAGCGCTTCGCTACGACCCCACGTTCACGCCGGCGACTTCGCTCGTCGGCCTGGAGGCGGCGCTCCGCGAGCTGCCCGCAGGGCGCTTCGAGCGCGCACGCGAGCTCGCGGAGCGCTGCCGCGAGCTGCTGATCGGCGAGGGCTACGACGTCGTCACCGAGCCGGGCCAGGCGACGCTCGTGTCGTTCCGCTGGGCCGGCGACACGGCCGCGGCGGCGGCGTCGCTCTACGACCAGGGCGTGATCGTGCGCGAGCTCCCGGGCACCGGTCTCCTGCGCGCGTCGGTCGGCTGGTGGAACGACGGCAGCGACCTCGAGCGCCTCGTCGAGGGGCTGGCGGCGGTCTAAGAAGCCGAGGCGAGCCCGAGCTCGCCGGCGATCGGCTGCAGCGCGGCGACGACGTTCGCGATGTGCTCGTCGAGCTCGAGCTCGAGCAACGCGGCGCCCTGATAGACGTCGTCGCGGGAGACGCCGGCGGCGAACGACGGCTGCTTCAGCTTCTTCTTGACGGACTTCGGCTCGAGACCGTCGAGACCGGTCGGCCGCACGAGCCCGCATGCGTGCACGAACCCGGAGAGCTCGTCGCACGCGAACAGCGACTTCTTCAACGGCGTATCGCGGTCGATGCCCAGGTGGTTTGCGTGCGAGAGGACCGCGTCGATCACGACGTCGGGGTAGCCCTCGTCGCGCAGGATCGGTGCGCCGTTCTGCGGATGCTCGTCGAGCGTGGGGTGGATCTCGTAGTCGAAGTCGTGCAGCAGCGCGGTCACCCGCCACAGCTCTTCATCCTCGCCGAATCGCGCCGCGTACGACGCCGTGGCTGCCTCGACGGCGAGCGCGTGGCGCAGCAGCGCTTCGCTTTTCGTATAGCGCGTGAGCGTGTCCCACGCATCTGACCGGCTAGGAGAAGCTCTCACAGGATGACCGTTGTGTCGCCCGGCCGCGCTCGGCGGCGCGATGCTGTGTCCTCGGTTGTCCCGATAGCTTCAGCTAGCGGGACGCTCTGCGTCCTTGCCTCGCACCACCGATCGCACCCGGATCGGCGAACGTCATCCTGTGAGAGCTTCTCTTTCAACGCGCGGCTAGCATAGTGGCCGCCGTGCCCGCGACCATCGTCAGACCCGTGGCGGAATCGTTCGTGATCGAAGGCGGGCATACGCTTTCGGGCCGCCTTCGTGCGGCGGGCAACAAGAACGGTGCGCTGCCGATTCTCGCCGCGTGCCTGCTGACCGACGAGCCGGTCGTGCTCGCGAACGTTCCGCGCATCCGCGACGTCGAGACCATGCTCGACCTGCTCGCGCAGCTTGGGGCCGACGTGCGGTGGACCGGCGCGAACGATGTGCGCGTGCACGCGCACGACGTGGCCCACGAGGTCGACGAGGAGCTCGCGAACCGGATTCGCGCCTCGTTCCTGCTCGCCGGCCCGCTGCTCGCGCGCCTCGGCCGCGCGAGCGTGCCGCCGCCCGGTGGTGACGTGATCGGGCGCCGCCGGCTCGACCCGCACATCCATGCGTTCGCGGAGCTCGGTGCGACGATCGAGTACGACGGGCGCTACGAGCTTGCCGGGCGACTCGCCGGTGCGCACATCCACCTCGACGAGGCGTCGGTGATGGCGACCGAGAACGCCGTGATGGCGGCTGCGCTCGCGCCCGGCCGGACGATGATCTCGAACTCGGCCTCCGAGCCCCACGTGCAGGACCTCTGCCGCTTCATCGTCTCGCTGGGCGGGAAGATCGACGGCATCGGTTCGAACGTGCTCCAGATCACGGGAGTCGATCGTCTGGCCGGCGGATCCCATTCGATCGGCCCGGAGCACATCGAGGTCGGAAGCTTCATCGGCATGGCCGCCGTCACGGGCGGCGACATCACGATCGACGGCATCGTCCCGGACGATCTCTGGCCGGTGCTGCCGGTGCTCCAGCGGCTCGGGGTCGAGGTCGAGCTCGGCGACGACTGGGTGCGCGTGCCGCCGAACCAGACGCTCGCGATCCGCGACGACCTCGGCGGCGCGATCCCGAAGGTCGAGGACGGGCCCTGGCCGGCGTTCCCGGCCGACCTCACCTCCATCGCCGTCGTCGTCGCCACGCAGGCGACCGGCACGGTGCTCGTCTTCGAGAAGATGTTCGAGAGCCGGTTGTTCTTCGTCGACAAGCTTGTCTCGATGGGCGCGCGGATCATCCTCTGCGACCCGCATCGCGCCGTCGTCACCGGCCCCGCGCAGCTCTACGGCCAGCGCATGTCGAGCCCGGACATCCGTGCGGGCATGGCGATGGTGATCTCCGCGCTCTGCGCCGAAGGCACCTCGACGATCGGCGACGCCTACCAGATCGACAAGGGCTACGAGCGGATCGACGAGCGCCTGCGCGCCCTCGGCGCGCGCATCGAGCGCGTCGAAAGTTAGAGCTCCCGGTTCTTCGTGACCTGCGCGCGCGACGGCTGCTCGCGCGCACATGCAGGTCGAGGCCCGCTCACCGGGTACGCTCAGCCGCGATGACCGAGACCTCGACAGGGGCGCGCATCGCCCTCGCGGCCGAGGGAAGTGCGAACGTCGCGACCGGCCTGCCCGTGCTCGACCACCTCGTCACCGAGCTCGCGCGCAGGGCCCGGTTCAGGCTGACGCTGGAGGTCGGCCCGGGCGGCCCCGACGACGCGGTCGTGGCAGCGGGTCGCGCACTCGGCGCCGCGATCGGGGAGCGGCTGTCCGACCCCGGTGCCGCGGGCGCAGGCTGGGCGCTCGTTCCGGCCGACGAGGCGCTTGCATCCGCGGCGCTCGAGCGCGATCCGAATCCGCGGCTCGTCACGAACGTCGACTTCTCGGACCAGCGCGTCGGCGGGCTCGCCACCGACGTCGCGTCGCGCTTCCTGCAGGAGCTCGCGAACGCGGCGGCCCTCAACGTGCACGTCCGTCTCATGGAAGGCACCGATCCGCAGCACGTTCTCGCCGCCATCTTCAAGTCGGTCGGCGCCGCGCTCGGGCAGGCATGCCGCCCGATCCCCGAAGCGAAGGAGCAATGATGACGACGAAGGAAGCTGTCCGCACCGAGGCTGCGCCCGCGCCGTTCCAGGGCGCGCCGTACTCGCAGGCGATCAAGGCGAACGGCTTCGTCTTCGTCTCGGGACAGCTGTCGCTCCGCCCGGGGGAGAAGGACCTGCTCGCAGGCGACATCACGACGCAGACCGAGCAGGTGTTCAGGAATCTCCGCGCGATCCTCGACGAGGCCGGGAGCTCGCTCGACCGCCTGGTCAAGACGACCGTGTTCCTCCAGAACCTCGACGATTTCGCCGGGATGAACGAGGTGTATGCCGCGAACGTGGGCACCACGCCGCCTGCCCGCTCGACCGTCGAGGTCGCGAAGCTGCCGTCGGGTGCGCTCGTCGAGATCGAGGCGATCGCTCTCGCGTAACCAGGTCGAGGAATACGTTCGCTCGCTCGACCTCGACGCGTACGTCGTCGGCGGCGCGGTACGGGACGACCTGCTCGGCCACGAGTCGAAGGACGCGGACTTCCTCGTCCCGGGCGTCGACATCGACGCCCTACAGGCCGCGCTCGCGCCGCACGGGCGAACCGAGGAGCTCGTCGTCGCGGGGCGGGCGGTCGGCGTGCGCTTCTGGCCGCGCGACCCGAAGATCCGCGATCTCGTTCGCTCCGGGATCGAGCTCGCGCCGCCGCGCCGGGAGCGGTCGACCGGTCCGGGACGGCACGACTTCGAGATCGTCGTCGACGCGTCGGCTCCCGTCGAAGAGGATCTTGCACGTCGCGACTTCACGGTCAATGCGATGGCGCGACGGTTGGCGGACGGCGTGCTCGTCGATCCGTACGGCGGCCAGGACGACCTCCGTGCCGGCGCGCTACGGACGGTGTCGGCGGCAAGCTTCGCAGAGGACCCGCTGCGGCTCGTGCGCGGACTGAGATTCGTCTCGCAGCTCGGTCTCGAGCCCGACCCGCGCACGCTCGAGCAGATGCGCGAGGAGGCTCCAAGCGTACGGCTCGTCTCGGGGGAGCGGATCGGCGGCGGGCTCGCGGCAGACGGGATGGGCGAGCTGTCGAAGCTCCTCCTCGGTGCGCAGCCGGCGAGGGCGCTGCGGCTCGCGCGCGACACCGGCGTCCTCGTCAACATGCTGCCCGAGTTCGAGCGTGCGATCGGCTTCGAGCAGGAAAGCCGCTACCACGCGCTCACCGTCGACGAGCACACCTTCGCAGTCGTGCAGGCGGCGGCCGAGGACGGAGCCCCGCTTCGGGTGCGGCTCGCGGCGCTGTTCCACGATCTCGGCAAGCCGCACGTCGCGTGGCGCGGCACCGACGGCCGGCTGCACTACTACGCGAAGCCCGGCTTCTCCCAGGAGAGTCACGAGTACGTGAGCGCAGACCTTGCGGACACGGCGCTCGAGCGGCTTCGTTACCCGACGGAGCTGCGGCGGCGCGTCGTGCAGATCGTGCGCGCGCACATGCTGGACATCGGCAACCCTCGGCCGCTTCGCGCCCGCAAGCTGCTCGCGCGCTACGGCGCGGGCCTGCTGTTTGACCTGCTCGACCACAAGCAGGCCGACCTGATCGGCAAGGGCGAGCGGCCCGACGAGGAGCTCGCGAAGCTGGGCGAGCTGCGCGCGATCGTGGAGCGCGAGCAGGAGAGCCCCCACCGTCTGCGTGACCTGGCGATCGGCGGCGACGATCTGATCGAGCTCGGATTCACGCCGGGGCCGCCGCTCGGAAGCGCGCTGCAGGAGCTGCTCGACGAGGTCGTCGTCACGCCGTCGCTGAACACGCGCGAGCATCTGCTCGACCGGGCACGGGAGCTTCTGACGTGATGCGCTGGGAGGAGCCGGGCTACGTCGTCTCGTTCACGACCCGGCGGGGCGGCGTCAGCGAGGGCGTGTACGAGTCGCTCAACCTCACCGCCGGCACGGGAGACGACCCCGCGCGCGTCGAGGAGAACAGGCGCCGCGCCTGTGCCGGCGCCGGCGTCGACGCCGAGCGCCTCTCGTTCAACCGGCAGGTGCACACGGCGGAAGTGCACGAGGCGGGAGCAAAGCGGCGCGGCAGGCCGGGTGACGGCCTCTGGACGGACGTCCCCGGGGTGGCGATGCTCGCGCTGACGGCCGACTGCCTGCCGATCGCGGTCGCACGCACCGGCGGCACGCGCGCCCTCGCGGTGCTGCACGCGGGTTGGCGCGGGCTCTCGGAGGGGATCGTCGCGACCGGTGTCGCAAAGCTCGGCGACGGACCGAAGTCCGCGGTCGTGGGGCCGGCGATCGGGCCGTGCTGCTACGAGGTCGGGGAGGAGGTGAGCACGCGCTTCGACCGGGATCTGACGGCCGACGGGAGGCTCGACCTGCGCCGGGCCGCGGAGCGCGCGCTGCGTGCGGCGGGAGTCGAGCGGGTCGATCACGTCGATCTCTGCACGTGCTGTCACCCGGACCTCTTCTTCTCGCACCGCCGCGACGGCCTGCCGCGCGGGGCACAGGGGATGATCGGTGCTCTCGCCTGACGAGATCCGGGCGCGCTACGAGCGCGTGCAGGCCGAGGTGGGGCCGGCGGTGACGGTGGTGGCGGCGACGAAGTACGTCTCGCTGCCCGAGATGGCGCGCCTCGTCGAGGCGGGGATCACGGTCGTGGGCGAGAACCGTGCGCAGGATCTCGAGGCGAAGCACGCCGAGTACGGCGACGCTTTCCGCTGGCACTTCATCGGCCACCTGCAGTCGAACAAGGTGAGGGTCGTGAACGGCATCTGCGAGCTCGTCCATTCCCTCGACTCGGACTCGGCTGCGCGCCGGCTCGAGGTGCCCGCGCTCGTCCAGGTCAATCTCGCCGGCGAGGAGTCCAAGTCCGGCGCCTCGCCTGCCGAGATCGGCGCCTACCTGCGCTACGACGTCCGCGGCCTCTCGACGATGCCGCCCGCGGCCGCGACCGCCGAGGCCTCGCGCACGTGGTTCGCGCGGCTTCGCGAGCTGGCGGCCGAGCACGGGCTGCAGGAGCTCTCGATGGGGACCACGCAGGACTACGCCGTCGCCGCCGAACAGGGTGCGACGTACGTACGCGTTGGATCGATCCTCTTCCAAGACTAGGATTCGCTGCGAATGGCGCTCGGAGACCTCTGGAGTCGCACGCTCGTCTACTTCGGCATCGCCGAGGAGGACGACGACTGGGACGACGAGGACGGGTATGCGGCGGAGGAGAGCCTCGAGCAGAGCTATCGCGAACGCCCGAACGTCCGGCGGCTGACGCCGCGCCGCCGCTCGCAGGACTTCGACGACTGGACCGAGTCGGAGGCCGACCAGCCGACGACGCGCGTCCCCGCCGTCCGGCCGTCGCGTGTTCGCGAGATGCGCCCGGCGATCGAGGCGGTCCCCAGCTCGAGCGTGAAGGTGCACCTCGTCCTGCCGCGGAGCTTCAACGATGCCCAGCAGATCGCCGACCGGTTCAAGCAGGGGATCCCCGTGATCCTCAACCTCCAGAGCGCGGACAGCGAGCTCTCGAAGCGGCTGATCGACTTCGCGAGCGGTCTCACCTACGCGCTGAACGGCGGCATGCAGCGCGTCGCAGACAAGGTCTTCCTGCTCACGCCGCGCAACGTGGAGGTCTCGGCCGAGCAGCGCGCTGCGCTGCTCGAGCGCGGCGGCTTCTTCAACCAGGCGTAGGAGAAGCCTCAGGCGGGGCGAAGGGGGCGCTCATGCTGCTCGACGCGGTCAGCGAAGTCGAGTTGTTCGTGAACGTCTTCGTGGGCGTTTACATCCTGGCGATCCTCGCGTACATCATCACGTCGTGGGTGCAGCTGCCGTACTCGTTGCGGCCGGTTCAGCGCTTCCTCAGCGACCTGTGCGAGCCCTACCTGAGGCTCTGGCGGAGGCTGCTGCCGTTCGGGATGGGCCCGATCGACCTGTCGCCCATGGTCGGGGTATTCGCCCTCATCGTGGTCGAGCGGATCGTGATCGCGATCCTCGACCAGCTGCACTGAGAGGAGAGGACATGCGCTACACACCGGTCGAGCTGAGGCACCTCAAGCTGGCCCGCGCGCTGCGCGGCTACAAGCGCGCGGAGACCGATCGCCTGCTCGAGGATGTCGCCGACAGCTTCGAGGAGGTCTGGCGCGAGCGCGGCGAGCTCGCGGACCGGCTCGAGGATCTCGAAGGGGCACTCGAAGAGGTGAAGCAGCGAGAGTCGCTGCTCGCGACGACGCTCGTCTCCGCGCAGAAGGCTGCCGCCGACGCGAAGGAAGCGGCGCATCGCGAGGCCGAGCTGATCGTCGCCGAAGCGCACCAGGAGGCACGCTCGATCACCCGCGCCGCGCACGCCGAGCGGGCGCGCCTCTTCGCCGAAGCTCGCCGGATCGAGACGCTCCTGCGCGCCGCGCTCGACATGGTCGAGGAGAGCGGGGCAGCGCGGCCCTCCGCCGAGCTGCCCCCCGAGCAGTGGCCGAAGCGGCAGGACACGCGGGAGTTCGAGGCCGTCACACCCGACGACGCGCCGAAGCTGCCACCGGTCCAGCCGGTCCCGCCCGCCGACGAGGACGATCCGCCCGCGCCGGGCCGCGACTTCGCCTGGGGGTAGGAGCCCGTGCCACGGCTCTTTCGCGTGCTGGGCTTCGGCCTCCGCGTCCACTTCACGATGCTGAGCCGGTCGCCGTTCGACCTGTGGGTCGTCGTGGCGTCGCCGCTGATCTTCGCGACGCTCGCGCACTTCCTGTTCGGCGGCGGAGGCCCGCAGATGCTCGTCGCAGCAATCGCCTCCGGCGTGATGGGGATCTGGTCGTCGACGACGGCCTCGGGTGCCGGTGCGCTGCAGGCGCAGCGCAGGCTCGGCGTGCTCGAGCTGCTCGTGGCTTCGCCGATGCCGTTCTGGAGCGTGCTGCTGCCGATCAGCATCGCAATCTCGGCGATCGGCGTGTATTCGCTCGCGATCGGCCTGCTCTACGTGCGCCTGTTCTTCGGCGTGCCGATCGACATCCACGACTGGCCGGCATTCGTCGCGGCCGTGCCGGCGACGATCGCCGCGATCGGCGCGCTCGGCTTCCTGTTTGCGTCTGCGCTCGTGCGCTTTCGGTCGGCCTCCATGGTCGGCAACGTGTTCGAGTGGCCGGTGTGGATGGTGTGCGGGCTCCTGATTCCCGTATCAGTCCTGCCCGGCTGGCTGCAACCCGTCTCCCGGGTCTTCGCGCCGACGTGGGGGATGAGCGCATTGAGAGGCGCGACCCTCGGGACCGGCCACCCGTGGGCGGACATCGGCGTCTGCGCAGTGCTCGCGGCCGCCTATCTGATCGCGGGCGCGCTCTGCCTTCGGTTCTTCCTGCATGCCGCGCGCGCCCGCGCGACGCTCGCGCTCACCTGATGAGGAGCCTCCGCCTCCTCACCGTCGGCGGCTACATCAGCTATCGCGCGCTGTTCGGCTGGCTCAACCCGTTCATGTACACCCTGACGCTGCTGATCCCGTCGGTCACGCAGCTCGCCTTCTTCGTCTATCTGGGCAGGGCCGCAGGTGTGGCCGGCGACGGTTACTACGTCGCGGGGAACGCGCTCCTCGCGGCTGCCACGCCGAGCCTGTTCGGGATGTCCCAGGCGATCGCCGGCGAGCGCTACACCCAGACGCTCGCGCTCCTCGTCGTGTCGCCGGCGAGCCGCGTCGCAGTCTTTCTCGGTCGTGCCTTTCCAGGGACGGTGAACGGCTTCGTCGTCTCCATCTGGACGTTCGTGGTCGCGACGCTGCTGTTCGGCATCGCCGTCCCCGGAAGCGCTGTCGCGCCGCTCGCGCTCGCGATCGCGGCCACGTCGTTCTCCTGCGTGGGGCTCGGCCTGTTCAACGCTGCGCTCGGCCTCCGCTGGCGCGAGACAGGCGTCCTCGCCAACCTCTTCCTCTATGTCCTTCTGATGTTCGCGGGGGTCAACGTCCCGCTCGCCCGCCTCCCGGGCTGGCTCTCGACGCTCGCTCAGGGATTGCCGGTCACGCACGGCGCGAATGCAGCGAGGCAGCTGATCGGCGGCGCGCCGTTCGCGCACGTCGCCCCGCAGATCGCCGCGGAAGCCGCCGTCGGGGCCTGTTACGCGGTCCTCGGGCTCGCCGCCCTGCGAGCGTTCGAGGTCAAAGCCCGGCGGGGCGCCACCCTCAAGGTCGCGTGATCGAGAGGCGCGTTGGCGGTACGCTCGTTTCCACATGGCAGCGGCGGGAAGGAAGGCCACGTGGGCGACATAGACACCGGCGAGCTCAAGCAGCGTCTCGAGCAGGAGCGGGCGCGGCTTGCGGACGCGGTCGCGTTCCTCGAGCGCGAGAATGCGCGCTCGATCGAGGACGAGCTCGGCGAGGTCAGCGCGAGCGGCCTCGACAATCACCTCGCCGACACGGCGACGGCCACGTTCGACCGCGAGCTCGAGGGAGGCCTGGAGGAAGGCGCGCAGCAGACTCTCGCGGACGTCGAGGCTGCGTTGCGGCGCATCGAGGACGGAAGCTTCGGTACGTGCGAGGTCTGCGGCAAGCCGATCGGCGCAGAGCGACTCGCCGCGATCCCGTGGGCGCGGCTCTGCATCGACGACCAGCGCCGCGCACGTTGACCGGCGTAGGCTCGACGGAGCCGGCCGGGAGCGAAGGTGCCGGCTTTCCCGGCGCCGGGAGCGGGAAGCACCGCGAGATACGGGTCGGGTCGACGACGGACGGGCTCAGGCCGGTCTCGGTCGCGGAGCGCTCGCTGGCTGCCGGTGCCTGGCAGTGGGCGGGGCTCGGCACCGTCGCGCTCGCGGCGGTGGTCGCAGACCAGGTCACGAAGCACGTGGTCACGCGGACCCTGCCGCTCGACCACTCCGTGCATGTGGCCGGGCCGCTTTCGATCCACCACGTGCAGAACTCCGGGATCGCGTTCGGCCTCTTCTCGAGCGCGACGGCGGGCGTGACGGTCGTGACGGCGATCGCGGTGATCTGGATGCTCGTCTTCTTCGCCCGCTCGGGGGCGCGCCACCCGGTCCTGCCGGCTGCGCTCGGCCTGTTGATCGGCGGCAGCGTCTCGAACCTCGCCGACCGGATCCGCCTCCATCACGTCACCGACTTCGTCGATCTCAAGTGGTGGCCCGCCTTCAATCTCGCGGACAGCTTCATCGTCGTCGGCGTCGTGATCCTGCTCGTGGCCCTCGTGGCAGCCGACCGGGCACCGAAGAAGCGCCGGCGCACGCTCGACGTCGCGGCCCGTTGAAGGTCCCCGCCGCGGCGGCCGGCGAGCGGCTCGACCGGTTCCTTGCCTCGAAGCTCGGCTCGCGGGCCGCGGCGGAGCGGGCGGTCGAGGCGGGGGCGCTCGTCGACGGCATCGTGCGCGCGAAGAGCCATCGGCTCGCAGGCGGGGAGGAGATCGACTTGCCCGAGTCCGTTGCCGTCCCCGTTCTCCCGCCTCCGGCGGAGCCGGAGATCGTGTGGGAGGACGAGCACCTGCTCGTGCTGGACAAGCCGGCGGGCCTCGTCGTCCATCCCGGCGCCGGGCACGCGAGCGGGACGCTCGTCGACGCGCTGGCGGGGAAGGTCGCAGGCGGCGACCCCGAGCGGCCCGGAATCGTCCACCGCCTCGATCGCGACACGTCGGGTCTGATGGTCGTCGCGCGCTCGGAGGCGGCGCACGAACGCCTGCGGGAGCTCGTGCGCGAGCGGGCGCTCGAACGCACCTACCTTGCCCTCGTACGCGGCAGGCCGCGCTCGCGCGGCGGCAAGATCGACGCCCCGATCGGCCGCGACCGCGGCGACCCGACGCGGATGTCGCTCGACTCGGCCTCACCGCGCGAGGCGGTCACGCACTTCGAGGTGGAGCGGCTCCTGCCCGAGCACGCGCTCCTCCGCGTCACGCTCGAGACCGGGCGGATGCACCAGATCCGCGTGCATCTGGCGGCCGTCGACCTGCCGGTCGCGGGCGACTCCGTCTACGGCGTCGCCGAGCCGGGCCTCGAACGGCAGTTCCTGCATGCGACGCAGCTCGCGTTCCCGCACCCGTTCAGCGGCGAGCGGATCGCGACGAAATCCGACCTCCCGCCCGACCTGGCCGCCTATCTCACGAGCCTTTAGCAGGCAGGGCGGCTACCATTGCCCCGTCCGACGTTCCTTCTCCCCGGTGGGAACCCCTCGGTGGACGGTGGCCGGAGCCTTCTTCTCCGGCTTCCACGCGAGGCACCGCCGGCGCTCGATCAACCCAACCTGAGAAAGGGGCTCCCATGCCCGTCGTTTCCATGAAGGAATTGCTGGAGGCCGGCGTTCATTTCGGCCACCAGACCCGCCGCTGGAACCCGAAGATGAAGCGCTTCATCTTCACCGAGCGCGGCGGC